>Ga0214469_1000943_pt1 | contig 10631 bp, 7 predicted proteins | sample RVTome_10_FD_187340 | JGI IMG/M metagenome (GOLD analysis project Ga0214469, IMG submission 187340) | Soil microbial communities from uranium-contaminated site in the Upper Colorado River Basin, Wyoming, United States - RVT153D57 HiSeq ... | reverse complement strand
CCCGAGACGAGTGCCCGCACATCGGCGGAATCGCTGAGACAGTTCACCTCGATCGCCGGGGTCATGGTCGGGTCGTCACTCCGGGCCCGGACGCTGCCGCTCGACCTCGGGTTGATCAGGACCGGCCCCAGGGTGAAGGCGTGACCGTCGTAAGGCTCCAACCCGTGATTGTCGAAGTTGACCGGGCCGAAATGGAACTGCAGATCGGGCTCTTCGATGTCGGGGCCGGAACGGACGAAGGCACAGCCCTCGGCGACGGGCGACGTGAGCCGACCCCTGCGCAGGAATAGCCACCGCGCCTGTTCCATCGGGTTCTCGGCGTCGTCCAGGGTGCCGGTGAAATCGGTGTCGAAGATCACCGGCACCACCGGGTGGTCCTGGAGGTTCCGTCCCACGTCCGGACTCTCCACGGTCGGCGAGATCCCGATCGACCGGAGATGATCAGGATCACCGATCCCCGAAAGCTGGAGCAAGTGTGGAGACCCGAATGCTCCGGCCGCCACGACGACCTCTCTTCTCGCCTCGACACGCTGCAAGCGGCCGTCCCTGACGTATTCGACCGCAACGGCGCGTCCTTCGTCGACGACGATCCGGGTGGCCAGGGCCCTGGTCTCGACACGCAGAGTCGGTCGGGGGGAGGCCGGGCGGAGGAAAGCGTCGGCTGCGGACCAACGCCGCCCCCGACGTTGCGTTACCTGGAAGAAGCCCACTCCTTCCTGGGTCGGCCCGTTGAAATCAGGGTTGGGTGGGATACCCAGGTCGAGAGCCGCCTCGACGAAGGCACGGGTCAGGAGATTGGGTCGGGTGATATCAGTGACCAGCAACGGCCCGGAATCCCCGTGGTGGGCGTCTGCGCCCCTCGAGTTCGACTCCATGGCACGGAACACGGGGAGGACCTCGTCCCAGCCCCAGCCCCGTGCTCCAGCCTCCACCCAGGAGTCGTAGTCGGAGGGCCGCCCCCGGATGTAGAGCATGGCGTTCATCGAGCTCGATCCACCCACCATCCTGCCTCGAGGGAGGTACAACGAGCGGTGGTCGGCCCCCGGCTCGGGCTCGCTGTGCAGCCCCCAGTCGCGCTCGGACAGGAAGAGCTTGGAGAAGGCAGCGGGCACTGCGACCTCGAGGGAACGGTCGCTTCCTCCCGCCTCGAGCACGACCACCGAATATCTGGTCGAGAGGGCCTCGGCCAGCACACAACCCGCGGATCCGGCCCCGACGATCACATAGTCAGTCACGAGGAGCGCAAAATAGCCGTCAGGGCGCTAGTTTCGGTCATGGAGGCACTCCAAGTCGCTGTCAGGGGACCTATTGGAGAAAATGGCGGGAAATGCCGATAACAACGACGTGACGACACTCATCGGGGGGATCGAGGAGCTGTTCCGACGGCTTCCCGTGGCTCTGTATCGCTCCGCGCCGGACGGTGCCCTGCTGGCGGCGAACCCGGCCCTGGCGGAACTGCTCGGTTATGAGTCCGTCGCCGAGCTCAGCGAAGACATCGGCACCGTGGAGAGCTTCTACGTGGACACATCGTATCGAAAGATCTGGCTCGAACAGATCTCGCGGTGGGGAGAAGTGCTGGACTTCGAGATCGAACTCCGCCGGCGGGACGGAACGACCGTGTGGGTCCAGGACAACGCCCGCGCCGTCTACGGCGAAGACGGCGATCTCATCTATTGCGAAGGCGCCCTGGTCGACATGACCGAGAAGGTGAAGGCGAAGAAGGCGCGGGACGAGTTCGTCGCCACCGTGTCCCACGAACTCCGCAACCCGATGTCCGTCCTGCTCGGACTGGCTCAGGAGCTGGCCACCGACTACGAGGGGTTCTCCGAGGCGGAGCGCCGGGAGATAGCCGAAGTCATGGCCCGCCAGGCCGATGACGCCTCCTGGATCATCGAGGACCTGTTGATCGCATATCGGGAGGACATCAGTCGGGTCTCGGTCGGGCGGGAGGCCTTCGACGTGTCCCATGAGATCAGGCGGGCCCTCGAGGGAATCGACGAGCCGATCACCTTCGAGCCGGGCGACGACGCCATTCACGTCATGGCAGATCCCAGACGGACCCGGCAGATCCTGCGCAATCTGATCACCAACGCGGTGAAATACGGCGGAGATGAGGTGAGAGTGGTCACCCGTCGTCGTGGCGGCGACCGTATCGACATCCGCGTCTGTGACACGGGCAGCCCCTTGGACCCCGAGGAGGCGGAACGGATCTTCCAATCGTACGAGCAGGGGAGTGGGCTGCGCGACGCACGTTCGGTGGGTCTGGGGCTGTCGGTGGCGAGGAAACTGGCAGGGCTCATGAACGGAAGCCTGGTCTATGAGCACGACGGCACCTACTCGTCGTTCATCGTGACACTTCCCGCAGCGCCCTAACCTGGTGCGATGCGAGTCCTAGTGACCGGCGGCGCCGGCTTCATCGGCAGTCACACCGTCGTCGCCCTCATGGAGGCGGGCCACGAGCCGGTCGTCGTCGACAACCTGAGCAACGCCCAACCATCCGTCATAAGGAGAGTCGGTGAGCTCACCGGCACCGCCCCCGAGTTCCACCGCTTCGATGTGCGCGATCGCGACTCACTCGCCGGTCTCGCATCTGCAGGCTTCGAGGCGTGCATCCACTTCGCCGCCCTGAAGGCGGTGGGGGAGTCGGTCACCAAGCCGGTGACCTACTACGAGAACAACGTCACCGGGACCATCGCCCTCCTCGAGGTGCTCCTGGACGCCGGAGTCACCAACTTCATCTTCAGTTCGTCGGCGACGGTCTACGGAGAGCCCACCGCTCTGCCCCTCACCGAGGACATGCCCATCGGCACGGCCACCAACCCCTATGGCTGGACCAAGATCATGATGGAGCAGATCCTCCGCGACGTCCAGACCGCAAATCCCGAATGGAGTGTGTCCCTGCTCAGGTATTTCAACCCCGTCGGTGGCCACCCTTCGGCCCTCATCGGCGAGGAGCCCCTCGGAGTTCCCAACAACCTCATGCCCTATGTCGCCAAGGTCGCCGCCGGCCAACTCCCCAGGCTGAAGGTCTTCGGGGGCGACTATCCCACGCCCGACGGAACGGGCATCCGGGACTACATCCACGTCGTCGACCTCGCCGAGGGCCATGTCGCCGCCCTCGACAGACGCGCCGGGGTCGCTGGTGTCCACACCTACAACCTGGGCACCGGTCGGGGACACAGCGTGCTCGAGGTGATCAAGACCTACGAGGAAGAGTCGGGGAGACCGATCCCCTACGAAATCGTCGAGCGACGCCCCGGAGACGTCGCCGAGACCTGGGCCGATCCCGGCAAGGCGGCCGCCGAACTGGGATGGCGCACCACGAGAGATCTCGCCGCCATGTGCGCCGACTCGTGGAACTGGCAGCAGAATCTCCGCTGAGCTCACCGGTAGCCTGCCCAACGGGATGACAGACCTCATCGAACGCGCCCGCATCTGGATCGCCGGTGACCCGGATCCGACCACGAGAGCCGAGCTGGAACGGATCGTCGCCGAGGGCGATCTCGCCGAGCTCGAGACTCGGATGAACACCACTCTCGAGTTCGGAACCGCGGGGATCCGAGGCAAGGTGGGCGCCGGGCCAGGGCGGATGAACCGCGCGGTGGTGATACGGACGACCCATGGGCTGGCCCGCTACCTTCTCACCGGGGACGACGCCGACTCGGAGATCAGAGTCGTGATCGGATTCGACGCACGTCCCACCAGCCGGCAGTTCGCCGAAGATGCAGCCGGTGTCCTGGCCGCTGCAGACATCGCTGTCCACTACTTCCCTGACATGGCTCCGACGCCATTGGTGGCTTTCGCGGCCAAGCACCTCGTCGTCTCGGCAGCCGTGGTGGTCACCGCGTCGCACAACCCCCCTGAGGACAACGGATACAAGGTGTACGGCTCCGATGCATCCCAAATCGTCTCCCCGACCGACCATGCCATCCAGGAGGGCATCGCAACAGCACCGCCCGCGTCCAGTATCGGGCGTGTCGAGGACGTCTTCGCTGGGGCCTCGGCACTGGTCACACCGGTGCCCGAGGACATCGTCGACCGCTACTGGGACGAGGTATCGGCCACCCGCTCCCGCCGAACGGGGTCGCAGCTGAGCATCGTGTACACGCCGATCCATGGTGTGGGCCTGAAGACGTTCTTCGAGGTGATGCGGCGGGCCGGCCACGAAGAGGTCGAAGCCGTCCCCGAGCAGGCCGAGCCCGACGGGACTTTCCCGACGGTCGACTTCCCCAATCCGGAGGAGCCGGGAGCGCTCGATCTCGCCCTGGATCTGTCGCGAAGGCGTTCAGCGGATCTCCTCCTCGCCAACGACCCCGACGCCGACCGTCTCGCCGTCGTCGTGCCGCATGCCGGACAATGGCGTCCGCTGTCGGGCAACGAAGTCGGGGTCTTGTTGGGCGATTATCTGTTGCGCAACGATCCCCAGCCAACGTCGGCCATCGTCGCCAGCTCCATCGTCTCCAGTCCGATGCTGAGGAGTGTGGCGACCTCCTACGGGGCGAGATACGAGCCGACCCTCACCGGCTTCAAGTGGATCGTGAGGGCCGGGTTGTCGCTTCAGGAAGAGCTCGGCGGCCGTTTTGTGTTCGGCTACGAAGAAGCCCTCGGTTACACGGTCGGATCAGCGGTACGTGACAAGGATGGGATCTCCGCGGGGCTCCTCTTCACCGACCTGACCGCGGACCTGGCCGACAGCGGGGCTTCCATCCTCGATCGACTGGTGGAGCTGTGGCGAGCGCACGGATTGTGGGTGAGCGCCCAGACTTCGATCGCGAGCACCGGCCCGGGTGGGCAAGGCGCGATGGGTGATGCCGTCGACCGGTTGGCGGGGGCACCTCCAGACCTGGTCGCCGGGATGGCAGTGACCGCGGTGACCGATTATCGCCATGGTGCTGGGCAGCGTCCCCCCTGGCTGGGCACCCAGGACCTCGTCGAGCTGAGTCTGGGAGACCAGGGGAGGATCCTGGTGCGCCCGAGCGGCACCGAGCCGAAGCTGAAGGTCTATGTCGACCTACGCGGTGAGGTCGGCGACGAGCCCGACAACGACCATGCCGCGCTATCGACTCGGGCCATGGAGGTCGGTGAGATCATCGGAGACGGGATCGATCTCCGAGCCTGAGTCAGTCCTGGGGCGCCCGATCCCTATTGGCGTACAGGTACAACCACCCGAGGCCATGGATGGCCACACCCACCAGGAGGATGACGGCGACCGTCGGATACCCGGCGAAGAGTGAGACCAGGGCGGCCACACCGGCCGCGATGACCAATGCCGTGCGAACACCGTTCAAGGGGCCGAACACCCGGCCAAGCTTAGGTCTCATAGCCTTCGATACGTGCCAGAGTTGTGAGCCGATGAAACGCCTGCCAGGTCTCTTGGTCGCGCTCATTGTGCTCTTCGGCTGTCTGCCCCCCGTGGTGGAACCCGGCCCGACATCGACATCGCTGACAGAGCCATCCACCACGAGTGGTGGCGCCGATCCCACCAGCATCCCTGCCGATCCGACGACGACGACCCCGCCCGGGCCTCCGGTCGCCTGGATCACCCCCAGCGGCGTCCCGCTGCCGGTAACTGAGGCCAACGGCGACACCATCGAAGTCCTCACCCCCTGCGGCAACCCTGCCCTCGCCACCGCCGGCACACCGGTCTATGAGGTCGACGTGATCATCGACCCCGGTCACGGTGGGCCCGTCGACACCGGCGCGGTAGGCGCCAACGGTCTGCAGGAAAAGGACATCAACCTCGATGTGGCTCTCGCGGTCCACGACATCCTCACAGGGCGGGGTATCGCCGCGATGCTCACGAGGGCCGCGGACTATCCAGTCCCCATCCGCACTCGGTCCCGATTCTCGGACCTCGTGGGAGCGAGGGCCCTGGTGTCGATCCACCACAACGCACCCGTCGCGCTCCCGTCGGACATTCCCGGGGTGGAGATCTTCGTCAAGGCGGCTACGGCGGAGTCCGCCCGGCTGGGCGGGCTGCTCTACGACGAGACCATGGCCGCCCTGGATGGGTTCGACGTCGAGTGGCATCGCGCTCCGGACGCCGGTGTCATGACGGTGCTCAACACCGACGGCGAGGACGCCTACGGGATGGTTCGTCTCCCCGATGCCCCGAGCGCCCTGCTCGAATTGGGTTACATCGCCAACCCCGCGGAGGCGGAGTTGTATGAGGATCCGGCCTATGTGCCCGTCGCCGCCAACGCCATCGCCGACGCCATCGAAAGGTTCCTCACCTCTGATGACGACGGTGCCGAGCTCGTGGAAGGGCGCGTCTTCAACCCGCAACGAGGAGTAGGGCGTGATCGATGCGTCGAGCCGAACCTGATGCTTCGATCCGGTGATGCCGGAGCCGGACCGGTCAGTCCTCCTTGACCTGTGCCTGTCGGGCCACTGACATCGTGAGCAGACGCGCCAGCCAGAGCACCAGGACGCAGCCACCGACCAGGAACATCCAGAAGAGGAGGGGGGTCGCGATGTCCGCGGCGACGAAGAAGGTGGCCACCAAAGCGATCCCCATCCCGGGTACTGCGAGCAGAGCCGTGATCATGGCGCGTTCATGACCACGTAGCCTGAGGGCGGCGAAGACCCCTAGGCCGGTCCCGACACACCACATGCCGAAGAGGAGAGCCAGCGCGGTGCCAAGCCCACCGAGGCCATCGGAGGCGATTGCGTTGGCTATGGGAGGCCCGACGAGAAAGACCACCACTGCTCCGGCCAACCCGCCCACGATCGTGGCCACGACCCCCGGCGGCTGTCTGCTGACCCGCGAGACGCTCATGGAGCCTTAGTGTGACACGACCAGGTCAGGAGATAGTGGTTCCTCGCTTCCAGGAATCGTAGAGGCTGGCATAGACGCCGTCCTCGCCCACGAGTCGGGCATGTAGCCCGTCTTGGACGATGCGGCCCTCGTCGAAGACCAACACCCGGTCGGCTCCCTCCGCCGTCGACATTCGGTGCGCGATCGTGACGACCGTCCTGCCCCTGGTCAGCTGGTTGAGGGCGCGGTTGATCCTGACCTCGGTCACGGGGTCGACGGCGGAGGTGGCTTCGTCCAGGACCAGCAAGTCGGGGTCGGCGATCGCCGCCCGGACCAACGTCACCAACTGACGCTCACCAACCGACAGCGAGTCTCCGCGCTCACCAACGGGTGTGTCGAGACCCTGGGACATCTCGGCGAGCCAGTCGGCCAGCCCGAGCCGCTCGAATGCTGCGAGCAGATCGTCGGTCGATGCTTCGGGTGAGCCCATCCGAACATTGTCGGCAATGGTCCCCCGGAAGAGGATCCCCTCCTGGGGGACCATCACGACCCGGTCACGGAGCGACCCGAACTGGACGTCACGCAGGTCGGTGTCACCTACCTCTACCTTCCCCGTGGTCGGGTCCATGAGCCGGGTGAGGAGCTTGGCGAACGTGGTCTTGCCCGACCCGGTTTCGCCGACGACGGCCACCCGTTGCCGTGGTGGGATCTCGACGTCGATGCCGCTCAACGCCGGTGTGGCGTCGGCCTGGTCGGCGGTCTCCCCGGGTCTGGGATATCTGAACTCGACACCTTCGAACCGGGCTCCGAGTGGCTGATGGGGGAGGACCACCCCGTTGGGGCCGGGGTCGGCCACGTCGGGAGCTATGTCCAGGATGTCCAGGACCCGACTCCAACCGGCAACCGCGGTCTGCGCCTCGTTGACGGCTTCACCCATGAACTGGACGGGTTGCACGAACAGTTGCACGAGAAAGAGGAAGGCGACCACCGTCCCGATGGTGGTCGAGCCGTCGACCGCGAGGATCGTGCCCACGACGACGACCGCGGCGACGATGATCGCCGACGACAGTTCGCCGAAGCCGGAGAAGACCGAGGAGAGACGTCCGGCGCTGACTCCGGCCCTGCGGTGGGCCTCGATGGCATCCTCGAGACGCTCCCGGGTGCGTCTCTCGATACCGTAGGCCCGGATCACGGGGGCACCCACGACCGTCTCTGCGATGAGGGCGAGCATCTGGCCGACTTTCTCCCTGACGGTCAGATAGGCGATCTCGAGCCGGCTCTGGAAGAACCGGACCATGTAGACGATCATCGGGATCAAGACCACGACCACCAGACCCAGTTCGACCGACATGACCAGCATCACCACCAGGGCGAGAAGGGCCTGCAGACCGTTGACCAACAACATCAGACCTGCCCACTGCATGAAACGGCTGATCTGGTCCACGTCCGAGGTGACCCTGGTGACCAGGACACCGCGTTGCTCGGAGGCCTGATGGAGCATCGACAGGTCATGGATGTGGCGAAATGCCCGAATCCGCAGCCCGGATAGGGCGGTCTCGGCGACCTTCGCCAGTCGTAGATGCATCCACCCGGTCGCAGCGCCGGTGATGATCACGGCGGCGAGGGCGATGAGCGTCATCTCCACTACGAAGCCCATGTCGACCCCGCCCTCCCTGAACCCGCCGTCGACGATCTGTTGGATGGCGATGGGGACCACCACCCGTCCTGCAGTGGCCACCACGGCGATGGCAATCGTGCCGCCCAGGCCCTTGCGCAACTCGGGGGAGAGGCTCAACCCGCGCCGTATGGTCTTGAGGGCCCCGCGGCGGGCTGCGATCTCCTCGGACCTGGGCGGGGCGACGGAGGTCACGCCGGCTCCCTCTCGTAGGCGTCGATCAACTGCTGATAGGCGGGGAGGGAGACATACAGCTCTGCATGGGTGCCCCGATCGATGACACGCCCATCCTCGACGTAGATGACCTCGTCGGCGAGCACGATCGAAGAGCGTCTATAGGCGACTATGACCACTGTGGTGTCGAGTTGTCGGAGACCGTCCAGAATGGCGCTCTCGACTGCAGGGTCGACAGCAGAAGTCGCATCGTCGAGTACCAACAGTCGTGGCTCACGGATGAGAGCCCGTGCGATGGCCACCCGCTGCCGCTGCCCACCGGAGAGGGCGGCGCCACGCTCACCGACGACGGTCGCATACCCTTTCTCCAGCTTCACGATGAAATCATGGGCCCGGGCGAGTTGGGCCGCGTGGACGACCTGAGCCTCGTCGAACTCCTCGTCGAGGGTGATGTTGTTGTAGATGGTGTCGTTGAACAAGAAGGTCTCCTGGAACACGATGGACACGGACCGGGCCAACGTGTGACGTTCCAGGTCGACGAGGGTGTGGCCGTCGAGGGAGATCTGTCCGGTGTCGGGATCGAAGAGCCGCACCATGAGATGGGCGATCGTCGACTTCCCCGAGCCGGTTGGCCCGACCAGTGCGACAGTCTTGCCCGGAGACACGTCCAGTGTCACCGACTCGATGCCACGAGTGTCTCCGTTCCCCGAGCTCGACCGGTTACGGGCGGCTCCCAGGTCCTGGAATTCCGTCTCGGGATAGGCGTAGGCGATGGCGTCGACGTTGGCCCCGGCCCCTCCGTCGCTACCGGGATCGGAACTCCCGTATATGACCCGCTCATCTTCGTCCAGAACCGCCTCGACCCGGTGGAGCCCGACCACCGAGCGGGGGAGCTCGCCGAGCAGCCATCCGAAGACCCTCATTGGAAGGGCAACGAGACGGAACAGGTAGGCGAAGGCGACCAGATCCCCCGGGGTGAGCAGACCCTGGTCCACCCTCCACGCACCCACCAACAACACGGCGAGGATGCCGGCATTGGGCAGAGCCTCGATGATGGGGTCGAACGCGGCCCGCAGCCGCCCCACCTCCACCATCCGGTCCCGCAACTCGTCGGATCGCTCCCCGAACCTGCCCACCTCGTCGTTCTCCCGTCCCAGTGTCTTGACGACCAGGGCGGCGTCGAAGGACTCGTGAGCTATGTCGGCCACTTCGGCCCGCAAGCTCTGGGCGCGGGCGGCTACGGCACGCATGCGTCGCTGAAACACGACATTGACCACGAAGAGCGCGGGGCCGACCAGGAACCCGATGAAGGCGAGGAACGGGTCGGTGACGATGAGGATGACGGCGGTGCCCAAGAGCATGAGGAGCACGCCGAAGGCCATCGGCAGGGGAGCAGCGATGAAGGAGGCAGCTTCGACGTCTTCGTTGGCATTGGAGAGCAGCTGACCGGTCGGGTGTCGGCGATGCCACTCGACGGGAAGGTCGAGGTAGCGATCGGTGACGTCGACACGATCCCTGTACTGGATGCGGTGCTGGGCGTAATACGCCCCCATGCGTCGCATCGTGATGCCCAGTCCCCTGAGCACGGCGACGCCGACGATGGCGGCAGCCGAGGCGACCAGGGCCGAGGTGGCCACGTCGCCGGCTTGAACCGCCGGGATCAACACCCGGTCCGTCACCCAACCGAGGACGAACGAGGAGAGGATGGTCATCCCTGCGAACAGCGTGGTTCCCACGCCTCCGAAAATGAACTCCCTCACCGCTCGTCGCAGCTGGCGGGCAATGAGATGGCGGCCGTTGCCCACGAGGGCGACGTCGTCGGTTGTGAGTTCCTCTGTTGCCATGCGCCTCGAGGGTATGGATGACGACGCGTCTACGGGAATCGCGTCGGGGCGGGCTGTCCTTACGTTAGGACCTCAACCGCTCTTGAAGTCAACCCCGTGGGCGGCGAGGATCGCTGGTCACGTGTGTTGACGTTCGAAGGCGGCGAGGACGGCCAGGAGAGAAGCGGTCGTGATGTTGGAG
>Ga0214469_1000942_pt1 | contig 10637 bp, 12 predicted proteins | sample RVTome_10_FD_187340 | JGI IMG/M metagenome (GOLD analysis project Ga0214469, IMG submission 187340) | Soil microbial communities from uranium-contaminated site in the Upper Colorado River Basin, Wyoming, United States - RVT153D57 HiSeq ... | reverse complement strand
CGGCCTCCTGAAGATAGCGGACTGTTGCTGTCCAGCTATCACTATTCTCTCTCGAAGTATCAATAGTTAAAGTGGCAAACCCTCTCTTTTCCTTTGACGAGAAACTCTCTACACGCTCGCCCTCAATTTCACGGCCCCCACTGAGACCCGAATTCATAGTAAGTGGCGATGAAACAAATTCTGGAGCCATCCTGCCATCGTGCAACTTAACATGATAGATTTCGTTGATATGATAGTCGCCAGAAATGAAGAGAAGGCCATTGATAGTCTTTCCCATACGACTTGACAACTCTTTGTATAGATCCTCGCGCTCATTATCATACTCGCTATGACCGTAGCCTTCTTCATCGTCGTCGTGGTGGTTCCAACTACTACCAGTTCCGAGTACCACAACGCGTGGAGTCTGGGTGCCGCGGTCATCAATCGTTTGAAGTACTCGCACAATCATGTTCTTACCAAAGCATACACCCTCGTCCTTATCGCGTTTAAATCGGCCGTCGAGTAGGTATATGTCGACTAACCCGTGAGAAATCCTCGTGGTTAGTCCCATTTCGCCCATTCCTTCGGGACCGAAGATCAGTTGATTTCCCCAATACTTCAACCAAGTCTCTGCTGCGGGTATAAGCAACTCACTTTTGATAGACGTACTGTCTGTGTTGTCGCCAGCGAAGTCATGATCGTCCCAGATCCCACAAGACGGTAACACTTTGGCCATATCAAGGAACTCTACATGACGCCGCATTGAGATGTGGGCAGCATGCATCGACTCGACGTTAACAGGTGGTACCTCCTCGGTTATATGATCGTAAAAATAAAAAGTGTCACCAAGATGTACGAACAATCGCACCGGATCAATGCTCATCGGCGGTGATTCTGCCAATGCACGAATCGCCGTCCATGATCCCTGAGCCGCCTGCCTGTCGGGGTTGGCGCACGAGCCAAATGCAAAGGTGAACCGCCCCCTCGATCGGTCAGGCGGAAAGGTCCTGAACGCTCCAACAGCGTTTGGTACCTGGTATTCGATGCCACTGCGCACAAAGCTGAGGTTTAAACTGTAGCATCTATTCGGTTGAAGTCCATACAGCTCAAACCGACCAGTGGGCTCCAGCTTAACAGATTGGTCGTATATGATTGTACCGGATGTGGCTTCTGTTGCACGGAAGCGATAGTTGCCCTCTCGATCAACTCGATAAATCACAACCGCCGAAGTGTCTGACACCTGGCCAATCACAGGGCCCATTACCATATAACCAGAGCGGGCTAAAGGGTGACTTGCATCTGTGGCTTGTGCGACACACAACGATCCTGTGGGCCAATCCCTCAGAAGCAGCACTTCATTATCATTGTCAAGAAACTGATTGGCGTTACTGTTTCCGAGGAGCGGCTGATCATGACCATTAGCAAACAGAAGCATACTACCCACAAACCATCCGTCGCTATCAGCTTTGCGAAGGAATATCTCGGCGATGTCCTCCAGTTTCCGTTCAATTCCGCCCCCTCCAATCTGCCCAAATATCGTGAACCTCTTCGTATTGCCACGGCCTGGCAAGGTTCCAGTAGTTGTGCCCGTGACGGGGTCCTCCAAATACAATCCCAAGTTAAATGGTTCGAAGATGCGCGTACCGTCGGCGAAAACAACGTTCACGTAATGCAAGGAACTGGAATCACCGTCGTTTGCATCTACTGTGGAGATCTCTAGCTCAAGCAACCTAATCTTCTCGCTCAGAATAGCGGGATCATCTATGTAGTCCACTATTTGACCAATACCCCTTATATTTTAAATATTTCGTGTGATATGCTGAATTGAGGACATCTACCCAAAATTCTTGGTCAATTCTTACATTTAGTAAAACCGTATGCTAGTTAGATGTATAAACAGTTTAGCTTACTAATCAGAAGTTAACTTGACTTAACTATATCTTTCTGTACTACGCAGTGATTACATGGAAATACGCGATAAGAAACGATCTTCTGTAAAGGTAAACTGGAGAATATTAAGTTGGTTCTAATCTCTGGCGGCGACCTCTATTTAGCAGTGTTCACTAAGGGTGTACGAGATGCCGAGACCAAAGACGATCTTGATGTCAGTATAAACATCGACGGCAATGATGTCGTTTCATCAAATACTCTTCGATGGGCAATATTGCGTGATGATATGATGCACAGGGCCAATGCGGCAATCGCCCCTGTACCCAATACAGTTGATGAACCAATCTCGTTTGATTCAGCCTTATTGACAAACTCATCCGTTAGAGTGGGCATTACTGGCGATGATATGTGGGTACCAGAGGACATTCTTCTTATGGGCCCCGAAGCCGCCACCGGCCATTACATTCCACTTGCTGGTGAATGGGATATTGATGATACTAGATTAAGCACAGATCCTACTGATGGAAGTCCGGGATCAAAATTGACGATACCCCTTCGTCTAGTCCGTATGGGTAGTATCGGCACTGTCATCCGTAGGGTCTCGCTCCTTGTTAAAACGTCACATGTTGACGATGCCGGATCAGAGGATCCTATCAGACTGGAGATTACAGCTGGAGGTAACCCCGTTTTAAATCAGGTAATCGGCGACACTTCGCAAGATGACCGATTTAAAAAGTCTGATAATTGGTACACTCTGGACGTAACTCCTTTCAACAAAAGGAATCTAATGTCAAACGGTGGAATTACGTTGAGCATCATAGGAGAAGACGCATGGCTTCCGTGGCGTCTGTTTTTGTTTGGCTTAGATACAGCAGAGGGACGGCCCTCGGAAATAGTGCCCCTTGTTTCTGTGGCACATTGGAATATGGACTGGCTGAGCGAAGATACCGGCGAAGGGCAGCCCTCTATTTCCTTGCCCGTAAGTTAGGTCGGGACCCTTCACTCTTTTTACTGCCACTCCTGTAACCTTGTACTAGTTCCAAGAGCAGATCATTATAAGTTAGAGCGGTACCCTCTACAGGTAACCCATATACTATCTCTCTAATCTTTTCTAATGTGGAATAGGGTATTATAATACGATAGCATTTTGGATATTTTGGATATTGTCATGGGTATCTTATATCAATTCAATTTTCATTGCATGTACCAGACTATCCATGTGACTATTTGAATTGTAGTAATTAAATTAGAAATGTCTGCAATAAACCAATCCCAATAGCTGCAAAAGCAAATCCAAATCTCTTCTAAATCTATAGACACTAAGAAGCTGCTCTCCACCATGAATACACATTGAGTTAGAATACAAAGAAGTATTAGCACTACGAAAAAGGTTCATTTAATAACTTGCTAGAAAACATTTCCAACTTGGATTTAATACAATTAAAGCTTCAGGTTTAATTTCAGTTCTATAATTTTATGGTCTATACTAATTCATCAATTTTTGTTCTATCGTCAGAATCCTTCCAACCTATTTTACATATCAGGTTACGCATTTTTGAAGCCTTTTCCAGTTAAAGGATAAGGTCTACTGCCATATACTATGGTCAATAAGGCAACAGTATTATCCACAGTAATCGTTAAATGATTGTGTAATCATGTTAACATAGGGGGAGACCCTTGATCAAAACCTATACTCATGAAGCATTTGAAAATAATCTCGTGGATATTAGGTTACCTCAGACCTTCCCATTTGTGAAATGGGCTGGAGGTAAAACTCAGTTATTGGATAGACTCGATAAACTCATTCCTTTAACATTTAACAGATATTTTGAGCCTTTTTTGGGGGGTGGTGCCTTTTTCTACCATCTGACTTCTGTGAGGAACTTAAGGTTCGTTGCCTATTTGTCTGACGTAAATCAAGAATTGATTAATGTATATAAAGTTGTTAAATCAAATGTTGACGAACTGATAGATATCCTTAAGACATACAAGATAGAATATCACAAAGCGCCCCAAAATTTTTATCGTGAATTAAGAGATAGATTCGATATTGAAAATAGTACACATATTGAAAAGGCCGCCAGGCTTATTGCACTCAACAAAACTTGTTACAACGGACTCTATCGAGTAAACTCCCATGGTAAGTTCAATGTTCCTATGGGGAAATATAAAAATCCGATTATATGTGATAGTAAGAACCTACGTAATGCCAGTTTGATACTTAGATCATCAGACTCTCATCTATATTGGGAAGACTATCAGAAAATATTGACTGACAAAGCCCAAGAAGGTGATTTCGTTTATTTGGATCCTCCTTACAATCCTATGACTTCTACCGCAAATTTTACAGGATATACTGGTGCTGGATTTACTGAAAGAGATCAAGAATGTTTAGCAGAGACTTTTAAGGAATTAGATGCTAGAGGATGTAAAGTTCTCCTAAGTAATTCCGATACTGAGTATGTGAGAGAATTATATATTGACTATGCAAAGAATATACGTCAGGTTAACGTCCGAAGGAGTATTAATAGTATAACGTCCAAGAGGGTTGGGCATAAGGAGTTACTAATTTCTAATTATTCTAACTAGCTGATTTTATAACCTACTAGTATTGAGTGTAAATACTACTAATAGTAAAGCAAAACGAAGAAGAAGAGTCGAAAAGTGGGAAGATATAATTAATCGACTAAATCTTGATTTAATTAGAGAAGACGTCTACTATGTCAAGGCAAATCAGATTAAAGAAATTACTAAACAAGAACCACGACTTATGGCAAAAATGGACACTCTGGATAGTGTTCCTCACATACTACGTAATAATGACAGGTTTCTGCTTCCTATCAGTAGAAATGAATACGCAATTCCAAAGGGTGTAGGATATCATGTTCCTGAGAATATTGGAAATCAACCCATAACTCATTTTTCACGTCTCCCTTTCCCTAAATCTGCCCTTAGAACAGAAAGTGAAAGTGTCTTTTTGGACTATGCTAATTCTTGTGGTCTACTTGAGAAGTTTACAAGACAATATGGTCTTGTACTAACTATGAGAAACAGGACAACTACCCCCGTATTCAGCTTCTTTGTTAATGATAAAACTATAAAGGTAAATCGTGCTCAAATTGAAATAGATGCGTGCTATGAAAGTTTGAACCAGATTGTCATCTTCGAAGCAAAGATAGGAATACCCAATTCGTTCAGTATAAGGCAACTTTACTATCCGTTCAGAACATACTACGAACACAATAAAGAGATTAGAATTATTCTCTTCTGTTTGGAACCTAAGGAAAAAACATATTCATTTTGGGAATATGAGTTTAGTCCGTATGATAGGCTTGAATCCATTAATCTCATAAATGCTGCACATTATAAAATTGTAATTTCAAAAACTATTTCAGCCAATAACTTCAAGGGCATTCCTGAAGATAATAACTTAAGAAAAGTAGGAGTCCCTCAAGCTGATGATGTAAACAAAATAATTGAATTTTCCATGCGTATTCATGAAGGATGTGATAACGCGGAGAGCATGAAAACTGTGTTAGGTTTTGTTAATCGCCAGAGCTCATATTATCGTCAGGCTGCCGAAATGTTAGGCTTAGTGGAAACTTCGGAAGGATATAGATATAAGCTGACTGATAAGGGAGAAAAACTTGTAAAACTAAGTGGTCAGGCTAGGTCTAGTTTTGTCTGTAAGCTATTACTACAATTTCCAATTATCAACGAAATATTTCTGGAGATCAGTAGTGACAGAAACAAGACAGTAACAAGAAGAGAAATTGAAGATTTGATAGTTAGAGATTCTAGTATAAGTGGAAGTACTGTGTTGAGAAGAAGTAGAACAATAATTTCGTGGTTTAAGTGGATAAGAAATAATCTAGGAATAGTTAATGTAGATACGAACGGGATAATTAGGTTTGCAAGCTAACTCACTTCATAATTAGTTACCTCAGTTTTTTACTCATTTTGAAATATAATTACTCAATCTGAGGTTTCTGAGGATCTGAGGTTATATGGTGATGTTGAGTAAACTTTCTAATGGTGTTGTAGATAAAACCACATTAGCACGAATTATTGAGCAGATTCGAGATAGATTGTGTACACCTGTAACCTGCGTTACATTATTAAGAGTATAATCCGAATAATCAAATTATACTCTCTCCTGAAATGGATTTTCTAGAGTGTTATAGTGCATCAATATTTTCTTTGTCTTAATTAGTTCTCCGAGGATGATAGAATATGAATTCACAAAATCTTCTGCCTCTTCAATGAGTGCTATCAGAAATGTCCATTTTTGTTACCAATCGTACCCATTGACTGAGGGCTTGTAAGCAGTAATCTTAACAGGGAAAAAGTTTTCTGTCTATGTTATGAGAACGTCTTTTTCCTTTTTCAAGATGGTACTTTGGTATCTGATTCCATACTTATTTTCTTCCAGCAATACATATAGCTTCGTTACTAAGTTTGACGGAACCTAAGTTTTTATCAGCGTGTCTGTTTGCTACTTTATCAGTTATCACTTTTAAAATCTCATTTCTTCTTTCTTGTGATTGATTCGACAGGACTGCTTGAATCGGAGCTACTGTTTCACATACAAAATTTGTAAATGCTTCAGCTGACTCAAAGTCGAAAATCATGTCTAGTTTTTCAATAGTAACGTCTTCAAACCCTGACTTGATAAAAGAATCCTTGAGGAAGTTTTCATGGGATAGACTAAATGGTCCAGGAGTATTTGCTGGAGGCGGTGGGCTGTTTGTTTCCTTCAACACGATATTAAGGGCCAATGAAATAAAAGGAACTTTGTCTGATGAACCCAAAACAGCCGCTGCGAAGCGCCCACCTTCTTTTAATGACTTGTAGATATTGGATAAGCCTGCTCCAAGGTCAGGTAAAAACATAAGTCCAAACCTACAAAGAGCTGCATCAAATGTTGACATTGACAAATCAATTGTTTCTGTATCACCCTCTCTGAATTCTATCACATCCTGTATCCCAACAGAGATAGCTCTCTTTTCTGCAATAGACAGCATCTCTGGTGATATATCTATAGCTAATATATGGCCACTCTTACCTACTTGATGTGCCGCAGTTATAGATGGTTCTCCTATACCCGTCGCTACATCCAGAACTTTTGAACCTTCCTTTATCTCAGCAAGTTCTATCAAGCGCCTGCTAACTTTCCCACCAGCGGCCTCAGTTGTTTTCCACCACTTCTGCCAACCACCAGCTACACTATCCCAGCCTTGACGTTGACCTTGTTTAAATTGTGATGGGTCTATATTTGACATAAGTGCTCTGCTACACTCGTCCTTATACCTTTAACCTTGTACCTCATCATCTCATATGCTTCTATCGCGATGCTATTTGGACCAGGATTAGTGTATAAATGAACCCATGCATTTGGTTGCGTGTTAGGTTCGGCGGAAGCATTTCCCCCTCCTAATGTCACTGTTTTCATTATGGTGATGATATCTCCTAGCCTAAACATGCTTCTTGAGAAATGTTAGTGTTTTGTTCCATGCATCTGCTGTTTGTTCAGGAGCGTAATTATCGCCAGAAGGATTAGCAAATGCGTGTCCTACTCCTTCATAAATGTAAATCTCATTAGGAACACCTGTAGAATTCAAGGCTTGTTCAAATTTAGTAACATTCTCTACAGGGATTGAATCATCCTGGTCTCCAAATATTCCAAGAACTGGCCACCTGATTTTTGAGAGTTCCTGAGGATCTGTAACAAGTCTACCATAGTAAATTATCGTAGAAGCTAATGGATAATCTGGTTCAGTATTTAGTGCCAATTGCAAAGATTGTTGACCTCCAAAACACCATCCAAGTGAGGAAATTCGAGATGCATCAACATTCTCTAAAGAGGCAAGATATCTAACCGCAGTCTGGAGATTAGAAACGGCTTCTGCCGGATTTTCCCTTACTGCTCCAGATAACACCCCAGCTTCTTCCTGAGTCAAAGCAACTTGACCATTAAACAGATCGACAGCCAGAACCACATAACCCTCCTTTGCCAATGTATCTGCCATCATCTTTATATGTTCATTTAGTCCTCGATTTTCATGAATCATAACCACTGCTGGCAACTTCGTAGCGTTGGACTGCATGGGAGATGGAGATGAAGTTGATGACTCCCCTATGTTTGAAATACTGCTAGGTGTAGGGAAAACAAGATATCCTGATGCATTGCCGTAATAACTAAGTGTTTGATTTTCCAATGCAAATTCGCCATCTCCTTTAATGGCAACGCCAGTGAAGTTAGATGATGATGTCTCACCGGCAACTGGCCCATCTGTACTATTAGCCGAAATCACTGATGCATTTGTCTCCTGTGCAATGGCAGGCATTGTAGTATGAATTTGTGTCAAAAGTGCGTACGAAAAAATTAATGTCATTATCCACATAGAATTAATTCGTTTCATTAACAACTAGTACCATAATGTTCTATTTGAATGATATGATTTTCCTGAGGAGGTGTGGTATGATGCAAATAATTTACTTTAAAGCTAATATTCCAGAGCTCGAGCTGTCACTGGATTTCCATCAAGTGTAAGAGACCCGGAATTAATAATCGTATAACCTTCACTCTCTGAAAATTCGTCCAATTCTTGACTAACATATTCATCAAGAGACATACTTCGCCTTTCAGGCTTTAAAAAAGCCGGAGTAGAGTTGAGCCCAAACGTAGAACCACCTGAAACCCTTCCTGCGGGTGTAATTGGCATAAATGGTTATGCCAACAGTATCCTTGTTTTTTCCTACATATTCTGGTTGATCGTGATCGCAAAAACGTATTTAACCCTTTGAAAAGAACAAAATGAAAAATTCAGGGCCCACAAGAAGAATTTAATATCCAATAGTCACAAAAAGTATGACCTTTAAATTGCAGTTCAAACCCGCGAAAAGTATTTCAACAACATATTAAACAAATACAAAAATGAACGACATGACAGTAAACAGCAAAATGCAGATCAACAAAGATCTCGACAACAAAAAAATGACAATCACCAGGAGCTTTGACGCTCCCGTATCCGATGTCTGGAGAGCCTGGACGGAAAGCGAACTGCTCGATCAGTGTTGGGCTCCGAAACCATGGAAAGCCGAAACCAAATCAATGGATTTCAGGGTAGGTGGCTACTGGCTATATGCCATGATTGGCCCGGATAACACGAAGCATTGGGCCAGGGCAGATTACACTGCCATCGACCCTAAGAAAAGTTTTCATGTTACCAATTCCTTTTGTGACGAGAATGGAAACAAAACCACTGAGGCGCCGAGCATGAAATGGAAAAATTCATTCAATGAGAAAGGTGAGGGAACTGTAGTTACTGTAGAGATCAATTTCGATAGTACGAAAGATCTGCAAACGATCCTGGATATGGGCTTTGAACAAGCCTTTACCGACGAATTGAACAATCTTGACGAATTGCTGCAACGCGGAATATAATCCGATCAAAAAAGAAGAGCCATGGAATGACTCCCTTAAAATACGCGCTCAATTAGGTTCTAAACCAAGTTATTTACTCTTGTTATTATTCCACGAGTCGCACCACCTCCTTTACCACTTGAGGTATGCCTTAAAGGTCACAATGTAGACACCTTCAGTATACATCCAGTTGTCGAGGTATTGGTCGACGGAAATTTGAAACAACTTCCATCTGGAGTTGGAAATGAATCAATAGATGGTAATGTGTGTCTGAGACCAATTCACACAGACGCACAAGATAATACAATACATATAGAATATGTTAGACCTATAAGGTTAACGTTAGGTGATTTCATGAAGATATATTCTCCTGACAACATGACTATCTCTGTTATGGATAACGTTTCTGGATCTTTTTTGGAACAGAATCTCCGGTTAAAGGGATCTGAAGCTAGAATTACCGGCTTAAATAGTGCATTCCATCTTATTTTTACCCCTCGCCTTCTTGCATCACTGAAGGTCATCCTTAGAGTTTCAATATCATTGAGCAATAAAGGGCGAGTGTGGTCAACAAACCCGTCAATTCTCTCAGTAGCATTATCTATAAATTTAATAACGGTGTTGATTGCGCCATAGGGGTTACGATATACCTCTGTTTTTTCGGTGCTTCTCATAGCAAGTTGTTGGCCGTTTAGACAAGATAAGCTAAACTGGTACTTATCAATTGCTGATGAATGGTGTGATTAATATATCTACTATCAACAGCGATATATTATATTACTTTATCAAACTTTTATCCAAGACTGATAAAGCAGCTTCTAAATATTTAATACAATAGTAGCGACTATTAACGTATGCGATTCATTAATGCTAGACAAAGGCTCTACAGTAGTTGACATTGTATCGGTATCGGGGGGTATCAGGATGCAAAGTCTGAAGTCTGAAATTCTAAGACTAACAACTTGTTTGTCTTTTGGAATCTGCTTTAACGTTTCAGATGTAGTATTCTACAGAGACCTTGTGACAAGAGTTCCCATATCATTCTCTTACACAGTAAACACAAATGAAGTCATGGTCACGGATTCAGATCGAATAAGAATGATGCTCAGCTATACTAGTCGATGATTGACTTCAGTGGAAGGTAGAGACCGCAATATGAATGACTTTTAGAGATCTTCAAACATAGAAATCTCCAACCCCCCTAAGGATATCCAATTGTTGCCTATGCCCAGAATGAAGACTTCACTCCTGCTCCCTAACATTCAACCTCCTGCAGTAATCTCGGTAAAATATTGAGGAAAAGAGACGGGTTCAAAAAACCGGTCTTTTTTACCCCGTCCTT
>Ga0214469_1000941_pt1 | contig 10639 bp, 9 predicted proteins | sample RVTome_10_FD_187340 | JGI IMG/M metagenome (GOLD analysis project Ga0214469, IMG submission 187340) | Soil microbial communities from uranium-contaminated site in the Upper Colorado River Basin, Wyoming, United States - RVT153D57 HiSeq ... | reverse complement strand
TCCGTACGCGAGCACGATGCCGGCCACGGTGTCGCGGTCGAGTGCCGCCGCCTGTGCCGGGGTGAGGTCGGCGGCCACAAGGACACCAGGGCGGACCTCGAAGGTGGGCGTCCGGCCGAGCATCGCCAGCAGCACTCGATCGCGCAGCGCCCGAACGTCGGCTGCACGCGCTCGGAGGTACTCGTCGTCCAGGCGCTCGAGGGACTGCTCGGTCGCCGTCAGTACATCGTCCCAGGCACGAGGGGCACCGGCTCCTGCCTCGATGCGGCTGCGGATGTCGTCGAGAAGTTCGGCGTCGTCGAGAAGCATCAGGTGCGCGTCGAAGATTCCGGCCTCCGACTCACCGACCTCCCGTGCCGTCAGCGCCCGCGTGCGGACCGTCTCACGACGAACGGCCGCCACCGCACCGCGGATCCGTCTCCACTCCGCGACCGGGTCGCCGGCCGGACCCTCCTCCGGCGCCACGTCGGTCTCGACATGGCGCGGCTGCCAGGACGGCCCGACCGCGATGCCGGGCGACGCCGCGAGTGGACCGTGCCCCGCCGGTGCCACGGCGGTCGGGGCGGGTACCGAGGCGCCCGGTTCGTCGAACCGGCGGGCAGCGAGGGAGACGATGTGTTCGACCGCCTCCTTCGCCTGGCTGCCGGTGGCGGCGACCTCGACCCGGTGGCCGGACAGCGCTCCGAGAGTGGCCACCCGGCTCAGACTCGACCCGGGCACGGCAGCCGAACCGGTCGTGAGGTTGCGTAGTCGCACCCGTGCGTCCAGGGTTCGCACCTCGGCCACCAGCCGTGCCGCCGGCCGTGCGTGCAGACCATGCACATTCGTGACGACGAAAACCGCGCTGGCATCGGGCGCTTCGTCGGCGGCGTCCGCCTGCACGGCGGCGACGGGGGTCTGCAGGTGCGACTGCTTGCCGGCCAGCGCTGCGGCTGCCTCGGACTCGACTTCGTCGAGCGTGGCACCCCCGGCCGCGGCGACCGTCGCCGCGACGAGGCCCTCGACCACGGGCGCCGCGCACAGCCGAGCCCGGGCGGCGACGTCGGGGTCGAGAAGGTCCAGCGCGAGCTCCGCGGACAGTACGGCGCTGCCGAGGTCCATCAGCACCAGCACACCGTCGGGACCGTCGACCTCCTCGATCGCCTCCCTGACCCGCACGGCGTCGGTGCCGAACGTCGTGTCGTCGAGACCAGCAGCCACGGCCGTGCGCACGGTCCGGCCGTGGAGCATCTCCCCTGCCAACGCCACGGCCGCGCGAGCCAGTGCCCGGCTGTGGGAGACGACGACGATTCCGACCATGGCGTCGTCCGTCAGCTCACGGCATCCGCGGCGGTGCGAACCAGCAGTGCCACGCTGGTCGCCCCCGGGTCCTGGTGCCCGACGCTGCGCTCGCCGAGATACGAGGCCCGCCCCTTCCGCGCCAGCATGGGGATCGTGGCGTCCCGGCCGGCCTCGGCCGCGTCGCGCGCCGCGCGTAACGCCGCGTCGAGATCCTCGCCGCCCTCGAGCGCGTCGTCGAGGGCGGCGACGGCAGGTGCCAGGGCGTCGTACATCGTCTTGTCGCCGGCTTCGGCCTTGCCGCGCGCGACGATGCCGTCCAGACCGGCCCGCAGGGCGGCCGCGAACCCCTTCGGGTCGAGCTCGGAGCCCTCGCCGGCCGCTGTGGCGAAGCGGAGGAAGAACGTGCCGTACAGCGGTCCGCTGGCTCCGCCCACTGTGCTCACGAGGGTCATGCCGACCTGCTTGAACAGCGCCGCGGCGCTGGCCGGCGGGTCGCCGTCGTCCAGCACCGCGAGCACCGCCGTCATCCCCCGGTCCATGTTCGTGCCGTGGTCGGCGTCGCCGATCGCGGCATCGAGCTGGGTCAGCTGCGCCTTGTTCTCCCCGATCAGCGCAGCGAACCCACGAACCCAGGCCAGCAGGCCTTCGAGGGTGACGGCATCGGACATGGTCAGGCTCCCCACCTCAGCGCCGGCGTCCTGACCGGAGCATCCCAGAGGGCGAGCAGATCATCGGTGACCCTGAGCAGCGTCACGGAGCACCCGGCCATGTCCAGGGAGGTGATGTACGGCCCGACCAGCGAGCGGGCGAGCTCGATGCCGTGCCCACGCAGGATGGAGGCCACCTCGTTGTACATGACGTAGAGCTCGATCAGCGGTGTCCCGCCCATGCCGTTGACGAACGCGATCACGGCATCGCCGCCGGCGAAGGGCAGGTCGGAGACGATCGGCTCGACCAGGAGCTCGGCGATGGTGCGGGCGGGGGCGAGGGGGAGTCGCCTACGGCCCGGCTCGCCGTGGATGCCGATGCCGATCTCCATCTCGTCCTCGCCGAGCTCGAACGTCGGCTTGCCCGCGGCCGGAACGGTGCACGACGTGAGCGCCATGCCCATGCTGCGTCCGTTCGCGGCGACCCGCTTCGCGACGTCGGCCACCTCCGGCAGCGACCGGCCCTGTTCGGCAGCGGCACCGGCGATCTTCTCCAGGAGCACGGTGACGCCGACGCCCCTGCGGCCGGCGGTGTAGAGGCTGTCCTGTACGGCGACGTCGTCGTCGGTGACGACCGAGACGACCTCGACACCGGTCTCCGCGGCGGCCAGTTCGGCTGCCATCTCGAAGTTCATGACGTCGCCGGTGTAGTTCTTGACGACGTGCAGGACGCCGGCACCGCCGTCGACGTTCTTGGTGGCCTCGAGCATCTGGTCGGGAACCGGCGAGGTGAAGACCTCGCCGGCACAGGCGGCGTCGAGCATGCCCTGGCCGACGAAGCCGCCGTGCAGCGGCTCGTGGCCGGAGCCACCACCGGAGATCAGCCCGACCTTGCCGGACACCGGCGAGTCGCCGCGATAGACGATCTTGTTGGGGTGGTCGACACGGAGGTCAGGGTGTGCTGCTGCGATACCGTGCAGCGCCTCTGTGACGACGTCGGCCGGGTCGTTGACGAGCTTCTTCATGGTGTCCTCCGGCGTGATCAGACGGACGTCGAGGTGGTCGGCGCCGGTGCGGCCGCAGCGGGGATGGTCTCCGGTACCTCCGGCGTACGGGTCATGGCCACGTAGATCAGTGCTGCAGCAATGCCAGCACAGATCTCGGCGGCGAGGTAGACCGGCGCCTGGCTCCACTCGACCTCGCCGCCCCAGAGTTGCTGGACGAACATCGGGCCGAGCGTGCGGGCCGGGTTGATCGACGCACCCGTGGCCGGGGCGACGGGGATGATCGCGGCGAAGACGACGAACCCGATCGCGACGCCGGCGAAGCCTGGCGCAGCTGCCTTGTGGATCACTCCGAAGACCGTGAACACGAGGATGAACGTGCCCACGAACTCAGCGACGAACGCCTGTCCGGCGCCGACGTCCGCACCGTAGGAGGCCACACCGAGGCCTACGTCGCTGGCCCGTTGACCGAGAACGCCGATGATGGCGACGGCACCGAGAACCGCACCGACGAGCTGTGCGCCGATGTACGCGGGGACCTGCGACCAGGGGAACTTCCCGGTGACGGCGAGCCCGAGGGTGATGGCGGGGTTGATGTGGTTGCCCGACACGTGCCCGAGGGCGTACACCGTCGCGATGACGATCGTGCCGAAGGCGAACGAGATGATACCCAGGTCGGCCATCGTGAACGGGCTGTCGCCGTTGACGATCAACGTGGCCGGCACCGAGCCGACACCCACGAAGACCAGGAACGCCGTCCCGATCACCTCGGCCACGAGCTTCTGCGGTGTCCGTAGTCCTTCCATGTCCGGACCTCCAGGCCATACCGAACATCGTTCGGTAATGTCGAATGGTGTCTGAACATTACGACTGTGTTTCACTAGGCGCAAGGGGTTGAGGCGACGTGTTTCGAGGTCTGCGGTGATCCAGTCGGTCGACCGGGCGATCCGGATCCTGGCCGCACTGCAGGGTGCCCGGCGGATGAGCCTGTCCGAGCTCGCCGCTCGGCTCGAGCTACCGCCGTCGACCGTCCACGGCATCATCCGGACGCTCGTCGACCACGGCATGGTGACGCAGGAGCGGGGATCGGGCCGCTATCAGCTCGGTCCGGCCGTCCTGCGTCTGGGCAACGTCTATCTCGACACGTTGGAGCTGCGATCGCGGGCCGTGACCTGGTCCGAGGAACTGGCGCGGCGGAGTGGATTCGCGGTCCGCACCGGGGTCCTGCTGGGCGACGACGTCGTGATCATCCACCACGAGCCACGGCCGGACGGCAGTCGGCAGATGCCCGAGGTCGGCATCGTGATCCCGGCCCATGCCAGCGCATTGGGCAAGGCGCTGCTGGCGTTCCTTCCGGACGACGCGAAGCGCCTGTTGGACGGACCGGCCCTTCGCAGCATGACCGGTGAGACCGTCACCGATCCCGCTCTGCTGGCCGCGCAACTCGACCAGGTGGGCACGAGCGGAATCGCACTCGAGAGCGACGAGGCCGTCCTGGGTGAATGCGGTGCGGCGGCGGCGGTGTTCGACGCGACCGGGCTGGCGGTCGGAGCCGTCGGCGTGGTGGTTCCGTCGAACGAATGGCCGGTGAACGACGGCGTCGTCGACGCGGTGCGGTCGACGGCCCGGACGATCTCCCGCGAGTTGGGCGCAAGCCGGTGGCCCGCCAGTCCGGTCGACTGAGCAGACAGGCTAGGGGCGCTCACCGGCGATGCGAATGTCGAGGGCGGCGAACCGCCCGATGTCCTCGAGCTCGGACTCGATGCCGGTGCGGACGGCGTCGTCCCAGGGTGCCGCGAACGGAGCGACGGACACCTCCAGGCGGTGACCACGACGTGCGCCGGACCAGGTGCCGACGGCTCGGCCGTCGGCCACGACCGTTGGCAACACGTAGCCGCCACCTGTCCAGACCTTCGTACCGTGCTCGGCCGGGACGGCGGCGTCCCGGTTCGCGTAGCCGAGGAGGTACGGGTCGAAATGCGGAAGGAGCCGGACGACCGGCCGGCCGTGCCGCTGGGCGGAGGCCACCCCGCTGGCATCGGCCCGGTCCGACGACCGCCACGCCGCTCTCGCGTCGGCCACGGTCAGGCCCGACCACGATGCGAGTCCGGGCGGATCGCTTCGGCCGTATCCGTTGCGGTAGCGCCGGGCGAGCTCGGCCAGGGCCTGGTCACGGTCGAGATCCGGCCCGGTGCCGGGAGGACGCAGCATCCACGTCTGGTCACGGCCACGGTCCGGGCCGAAGCACAGCAGCCCCCGCATGGCCGCATGCGCGACGACGTGGATCCCACGCTGCGCGGCCGGGTCGATGCCGTGCCGGGCCAGGCCGGCGAACACGTCCGGACGAGTCTCCGCCCCGGCGGCGAGCAGACGACCGAGCACGTCGACCGACCGGCTGAGAGTCTCCGCGTCCAGGCCGAGCTGGTCGTAGCGGCGCGATCCCTTCCGGACCATCGCGGGACCCAGCAGCGGCAGTAGCCAATCGAGGTCGTCGACGTGGACCACGTGCAAGGTCGAGCGCATCAGCCAGGTGCGGACCAGCGGGCCGGTCGGGACCATCGCCCGGTCGACGTCGGACTCGGTGAGTCCGACGGTCCGGGCGCGGACGGCCAGTGCGGCGGCGGACGGGATCTGCGCCTGGAGGCCGATCAGGTGGCGGACCACGTCCACAACGGTCGCGGACGCGTCCGGGCGCGCCAGCAGCTGTGCCTGCCAGCGCGCCCGCCGGACGTCGTCGTCAGACGGTCCTGCGACTGCTGAAGCCACTGACCAGGGCGATTCCCACGGCGGCGACGCCGATCTGGAACAGGATCTCGATCCAGTCGATGCCGTCGGTGGTCGCGACTCCGACCTGCTGGGCGAGCCACGTGCCGATCAGGGCACCGAGGATGCCGATGACGATGGTGAGGAGGATGCCGATCGCCTGGCGACCAGGAAGGACGAGCCGAGCGAGAACGCCGATGATCGCACCGATCACGATCGCGCTGATGATGCCTGCCGCAGTCATGTCTGCTCCTTATCACGGGTGAGTGCAGGGATCATGTAACCGTTCCACAGGCCCCGCAAACCTCGCGATCTGTGCGTCAGGCGGGCCGACCTCATTGATCATCCGGCCAGGCCCAGTCCTTGATCTCCGGCGCGTCCTCGCCGAACTCCCGCGTGTACTGCCGGGCGCGCAGGCGCGTGTCGCCCATGTGCTGTCGGAGAGCGGCGGCGTTCGATCCCAGCGAGGGCACTCGGTCGATGACGTCCATCACCAGGTGGTACCGGTCGAGGTCGTTGAGCATCACCATGTCGAACGGCGTTGTCGTGGTGCCCATCTCCTTGTACCCGCGGACGTGGATGTTGTCGTGGTTGGTCCGCCGGTAGGTGAGCCGGTGGATGAGCCACGGGTAGCCGTGGTAGGCGAACACCACGGGCTTGTCCACGGTGAACAACGTGTCGAAGTCGCGATCGGACAGACCGTGCGGGTGCTCTCTCTCGTCCTGCAGGCGCATGAGGTCGACGACGTTGATCACGCGCACCTTCAGGTCCGGGAGATTCCGGCGGAGCAGGTCGGCGGCCGCGAGCGTCTCGAGCGTCGGGACGTCTCCGGCGCAGGCCAGCACGACATCGGGATCGCCGTCCTGTTCCGTTCCGGCCCAGGTCCAGATGCCGATGCCGCGGGTGCAGTGGGCCACGGCCTCCTCCATCGACAGCCACTGGTGCTCCAGCTGCTTGCCGGCGACGATGACGTTGACGAAGTTGCGCGACCGCAGGCAGTGGTCTGCCGTGGACAGCAGGGTGTTGGCGTCCGGCGGCAGGTAGACCCGGATCACGTCGGCCTTCTTGTTGACCACGTGGTCGATGAAGCCCGGGTCCTGGTGGGAGAAGCCGTTGTGGTCCTGCCGCCAGACATGCGAGGTGAGCAGGTAGTTGAGCGAGGCGACCGGTCGGCGCCACGGGATGTGCCGTGTCGCGTCGATCCACTTCGCGTGCTGGTTGAACATCGAGTCGACGATGTGGATGAACGCCTCGTAGCAGCTGAACAGGCCGTGCCGGCCGCTGAGCAGGTAGCCCTCGAGCCAGCCCTGGCACTGGTGCTCGCTCAGTACCTCCATGACCCGGCCGGACCGGGCCAGGTGCTCGTCGGTGTCGAGGATCTTCGCCTGCCACACCTTCGCTGTGTACTCGTAGACAGCGCCGAGCCGGTTCGACTCGGTTTCGTCGGGGCCGAAGAGGCGGAAGGTGTCCGGGTTGGCGGCGATGAGCTCGGCGAGCCATCGGCCGAGGACGCGGGTGGCCTCCGCCGTCGCACGTCCCGGCGCCGGGACGTCGACGGCGAAGTCGCGGAAGTCGGGCAGCCGAAGGTCCTTCAGCAGCAGGCCACCGTTCGCGTGCGGGCTGGCGCTCATCCTGTGGTCACCCACCGGAGCGAGCGCTGCGATGTCAGGGTCGAGGCCGTCGTCGCCGAACAACTCCTCCGGCCGGTAGGAACGCAACCACTCGTCGAGCATCGTCAGGTGCTCGGCGTTGTCGCGGACGCCGGCGAGCGGGACCTGGTGGGAACGCTGGGTGCCCTCGACGGCGACGCCGTCGACCTCGCGCGGCCCGGTCCAGCCCTTCGGTGTCCGCAGCACGATCATCGGCCAGCGCGGCGCACCGTCCAGCATGCCCTCGGTGGCCTGCCGGCGGATGGTCGCGATCTCGTCCAGCGCCGCGTCCATCGTGGCGGCCATCCGCTGATGGACGATGGCCGGATCTTCGCCGTCGAACCCCCCTGCGACGACATACGGGTTGTGGCCGTAGCCGCGCATCAGGTCGAGGAGCTCGTCCTCGTCGATCCGGGCGAGCACGGTCGGGTTGGCGATCTTGTAACCGTTGAGGTGGAGAATCGGCAGGACCGTGCCGTCATTCACGGGATCGAGGAACTTGTTGCCGTGCCAGCCGGTGGCGAGCGGTCCGGTCTCGGCCTCGCCGTCGCCGATGACGCACGCGACCAGCAGGTCGGGATTGTCGAACGCGACACCGTAGGCGTGGGAGAGGGCGTAGCCGAGCTCACCTCCCTCGTGGATCGAGCCAGGAGTCTCCGGAGCCGCATGGCTGGGTATGCCACCCGGGAACGAGAACTGCCGGAACAGCTCCCGGATGCCGTCGGCGTCGGTCCCGACATGAGAGAAGAGCTCGCTGTAGGTACCGTCGAGCCACGCGTTCGCGACCATGCCCGGCCCCCCGTGCCCAGGCCCGCAGACATACACGGTGTGAAGGTCACGGAGCACGATCGCCCTATTGAGGTGCGCGTAGACGAAGTTGAGTCCCGGGGTGGTGCCCCAGTGTCCCAGTAGCCGAGGCTTGATGTGCTCGGCGGCGAGGGGCTCCCGCAGCAAGGGATTGTCGAGCAGGTAGATCTGGCCGGCCGACAGGTAGTTCGCCGCCCGCCACCATGCGTCGACGCCGGCCAGGTCCCCGGCCGACAGCGGACCTTCGGGTGTGGCGGTCGAGGCAGTCGCAACGTGGGTCATGAGGTGCATTGTCCTCGCTGTTGCCCGAGATTGGCCCGTACGACTGCACACCGGACCTTCCGGTGTGCGCGGACCGTCCGCGTCAAGAAGCCGTCACAACGGTAACCGCGGACGCTAGCGAGTCGTCGACGTCGGGCCCCGACGACTCTGCGATGGCGTTCATTGCATCGGCGGCCTCGACGTGGGCTGACACCTCCAACTGAGCTGGAGAGGTCCATGCAGGACGTGATCTTCATCGGTGTGACCCTGGCGGGTGGGCGGCACGCTCGTTGCCGAGGACGCACCCGGTGGCGGACTCACCATGGCCGTTTCGCTGCCGGCCGCTCACCGACATGATGCGGGAGCCGGGCGACGGTGAACGCCGGGGTCGACCAGTGAGCCGGGTGAACACCGCTCAACTACGTCGCAAGCTCGAGGACGATCCCGCACAGCCGCGGCACATCGTCACGGTGCCGGGCATGGGGCTACAGGTTCGAGATGTGATGGAGGTGCGTGCCTGAGGCGTTCCACGCCGCGATGATGGCAGGCGGGCGCCGGGTGGCGCCTCGCTGCGTCGGGCGGAGCTGGGCATGACACCTGCCGGAGAGCCAACCGTTACCCGGGCGAGGCCGTTCGCCCGGGCGGTCGCGTGGTTCCGGACGACCGAACCTGGTCGCCTGGGGGAACGGTCGTTACGCGGTCTCGTTCGCATCGAGATCTTCGATCGGGCCATGACCCTCGCGGCCCAGGCGTTCAGCTCGATCCTCCCCATCATCATCGTGCTGGCGTCCCTGGGCCCCGAGCAGGCCGCCGACCTCCGGGACGAGCTCATCGACCACCTGGGTGTCCCGGCGTCGGTGCAGGCCGTGGTCGAAGGCGCGCTGGGTGACCGGGAGGCGACCGCGAACGAGGTCGGCCTGTTCGGCGTCCTGCTGGTGCTGGTGTCGGCGACGAGCTTCTCCCGCGCACTTGTGCGCATGTACTGCCGCACCTGGGACGTCCCCCGGCCGAGCGCTCGCACCGCGTGGCGCTGGCTGGCCGCCCTCATGGCGATCGTGCTGTCGCTGATCCTCGTGCGGACGACGATCCTGGCGCTCACCGGTTTCCAGTTCGAGATCGCGGCCATCGGGATCATCACGTTGGCCGTGAACACGGCGCTGTGGTTGTACGTGCCCTGGGTGCTCCTCGCGGCACAAATCCCCCTCCGGCTCCTCGTGCCCGGCGCGCTGATATCGGGCGTCGGCATGGTGCTGATGGGGTACGCCTCGCAGATCTACATGCCGTTGGCGTTGACGTCGAGCGCCGGCCGGTTCGGTCCGATCGGTGTGGCATTCACCTACCTGTCCTGGCTGTTCGCACTGGCGTTCGTCGTCGTCGTGGCGACTGTCGTGGGGCACGTGGTCGCGACCGACGACGGGCGGCTGGGCCAGCTCGTCCGCGGTGACGATGCCGTCCGGTCGGAGTCATCGGCGAGGCGGTGATCTGCTCTAGGCGTCGAGCATCCGCTGCAGCATCAGGACGGTGTTCCAGTTCCGCACCGTCGCGTGGTCGCCGGCGCCGAGCTTCTTCCAGAACGCCGGCGTCAGGGTCGACCCCGACAAGCCGTTGGGGCAGCGGAAGTAGACCTCTGCGTCGTTCACCCGGAACTCGTCGGGCAGGTAGTCGTCGGGGTCGACCGCATCGATCGCGCCGTCCGGAAGAGGCGCGTCGAGGAACGCCACGAACAGCTTCGACGGCTCCGCCACACCGTGCGGAAGCGGGTTGGCCTCGACGATGCCGCCGAACTGTCTCCTGGTGCGGACGACCACGGGGACCGTCATCCCGAACCGGGCGTTGATGCCCTGCTCGACGGTCGACACCAGCCTGGTGCGGCCGTGTGAGGTGCTGAGCACGATGTTGCCCGTGCGCAGGTAGGTCCGGGCGTCGTCGTAGCCCAGGTCGGTCATCAGCTCGCGCAACTCGGCCATCGGGAGTTGTCGGCTCTTGCCGACGTTGATGCCGCGGAGAAGCAACGCGTGGGTTGCCATCTGCGGATCAGGCTCCGGACCGGACCAGGTCGGCGTAGTCGGGGTGCTTCTCGATCCAACCCCTGACGAACGGGCACATCGGAACGACACGCTGGCCGGCGGAGCGGGTGTCGTCGAGAAACGTTTGGGCGAGCGCACTACCCACCCCTTGGCCCTCGGCGGCCTCGGCGACCTCGGTGTGCCAGGCGGTGACGAGATCA
>Ga0214469_1000940_pt1 | contig 10646 bp, 9 predicted proteins | sample RVTome_10_FD_187340 | JGI IMG/M metagenome (GOLD analysis project Ga0214469, IMG submission 187340) | Soil microbial communities from uranium-contaminated site in the Upper Colorado River Basin, Wyoming, United States - RVT153D57 HiSeq ... | reverse complement strand
CATCGCTGAAGCCACGAGGATGTCGATGAACCTCTTGAGGCCACGTTGAACGGGCGTGGCATCGAGAAGCCCCTCCTCCGGGCGGAGAAACCGAGCACCAGGCGGGGGGTCCCTGAATTGCTCGGTACCAGGATGTCTTTCTAGCTGACTGTCGAGGACGAGAGTGAGCCCACCATTAGGCGAGCTATGCCATGTGTGGTCGCGGGAGCGAGGCGAAACCGCCGTCGCGTCGGACTTCTGCTTCAAGGACGTGCGAGCCCGGATGTTGTCTGTCATCGATCCTCCCAAGGACGAACATCAGGAACCCACTGGAATACAACGCAGACGGTTCTTGCCCGCAATGCGGGTTACCTAAACCCGCTGACTCAGGGGGTGGAACCCGGAAGGGCCCGCGAACTTGTCTTGGCTCAGGCCTGCGGGATCAGATCGACTTCGTGGTTGACGGCGACCTGGCGATACCAGTCGGCTGCGTCGTCCGGGATCCTCCGGTTGTCCTTCCTGACCGACTGCAGGATCAGACAACGCTTGATCGTGTAGTGCTTGAACAGGAGTCGGCTGATCGCTGTTCGTGGCTCCGTGAACGATTTGAGACCGGCCACCAACTCGATCTGGAGCATCGACCGACGGTCCCATCCGCCTTCCAGATAGGCCGCGACGCCGGACCGGACCGCACCCGCCATCGGCCCAAACCAGCCCGCGGCGAGGTCGACTCCCTCGGGATCACTCCGGAGCAACCCATCCACACCCTTGATCTCCAGCGACTCGTGGTTGGGTCGGCCGCCGATCAGCACGCCGTTGAGCATCAGCTTGACTACTCCTTCGACCCCCGGCCTCATCCGCCGGAAACCCCGCTCTTCGATGTGGGTGGCCCCCTCCAGGCCGCGGTAGTCGACGAGAGTGGATCCCCGCCAGGTGCTGACCTCCTTAACGTCCAGGATCAGCATGTGGGGCCATGAGGGGTCCACGGCGATGAAGTGAGGCCCCTGAGGGACGTGCCGACACACCATGATCGGCCGGAATTCGTTCTCGATGGCCCACTCTCTGAAGGTCCGTTGGATGGCGCTCCATTGTGCAGGCGGCGCCAGGGAATCGATATCCCCCGGACCGGAGAACGCAGACTCGGGGTTCTTCCAGACGACCCACGAAGGATATCTGTCGGTCAACTCCCGGAGCAGCGGCATCCACAAGTCGGCCAGCCCCGGGTTGATCGGGCGGGTGTTCGAAGTGGTCATGGTGATGGCCGGGCCCGTCCCACGGACCGGTGTTCGCCTCCCTTTAGCCTGACGGCCTCTACCCACGTCTCCGCCCCGCCAAACCACGCTCGATCACAGGCCCGGTCGGCCCAGCTGTCCCCCGTCCACGACAACGACCTGACCTGTCACGTGGGTCATGTCCAGGGCGAGGGAGCGAAATACCCGGGCTACGTCGGCCGGCTCCCCGACGCGGCCGAGCGCAGAGAGGTTGCCGAGTCTCTCGAAGTGCCCGGGGACGTGTGCCCATATGCGTTCGGTCCTCGGGGTCCTGATCGTCCCGGGCGCCACCGTGTTGATCCTCACCCCCTCGACACCCATCGGACGGACCAGAGAGTTCATCAGGCCGATCAGCCCTGCCTTCGCCGACGAGTAACCGGGCATGCCCTGAGCGGAGATGGCGTTGAAAGACGACGTCAGAGCAATCGACTTGTTCGCCGCCCTCGCCCGGCGTAACCAGGGAAGGGCGGCCTGGACGGTGATGAATTGGGAGACGAGGTTCAACTCGATCGAGCTCAGGTAGTCGTCCAAGCGGATCTCCGTCGGGTCATCCTGTGTGATTGGCTCGCCCGGAAGTGCCCCCCCTGCCACCGCTATCACGTGGGTGAGGGGTGGCGCGTCTTCTAGGCATTCGAGCGCCTCGACGACGGCGCCCTTGTCGGTGACGTCTGCGTGCAGGCGGACATGACGGTCAGCGTCGCGACCGACTCCACGCTCCGCCCGATCCAGCCCGACAACGGTGAATCCCGAGTCGAGGAACACATCGACAGTCGCCGATCCTATGGCCCCGGCATCCCCCGTCACCAGCACACACTCGGAGCTCATCCGCCGGTCCTCGCCGGCAATCCACCGAATTCAGAATGCTCATCGAGCCGCTTCTCGTAGATTCGCCACCACAGGCCCGACCCGGCGAGCAGCCACGTTCGATCGGCCCAGGCTGCCCCGGCGGCTCCGCCCGCCCCGGCACCCACGATCGTCGCCACCACGCCCAGACCAGCCACGACGAGCCGGGTGCGAAACGCGTCCTTCGCTGCCTCGAGTGCGCGCAGACCGATGTAGGTGGGCATCGACAAGCCGATGCCGACCGCACCGATGGTGAAAGGCAGTGCCAACGGAGCCGCCAGCGCCCAGGTCTCCCCGAGAACGACCTCGCCCCAGCCTTCAGGGATGAAGATCAGAGCCGATCCGTAGAGGAGGGCCGCGATCCCAAGACCCCCGGCGGCCAGACGAGTGAACTTCCTCAGATCGTGAATCGACCGGTCGCGGGTGCGCACCGCCTCCGGGACCCCGAACATCGTCAGCCCCTGATAGACCACCCGCAGCGGCCCGAACAGCACGTACACGGCCCGGTAAGCACCCACCGCGGCGAGATCAGCCACCAGGCCGATGCCGATGAGACTCAGTTGACTGGCTCCACTGACAGTGGCCATCTCCCCGACGAAATGGGGTGTCAGGTCCCGATGCTGAACCAGCCACTCCCTGATTCTGCCGAATCTCGGTAGCACTCCCCAGCCCAACGCCACCGCGATACCCGCCACCGTGGCCGAACCTCCCCAGGCCAAGACCAGGAGGAACAACGACGGATCCGGTGTCGACAGGAGCCAGACGAAGACCGGCGCCATCACCACGGCCCAGAGCACATCGGTGAGCATCGCCAGTTGCCCCTTGCCCTGGGCGAAGAAGGCGAAGCGCCACATGTCCAGGTGAAGGAGCCCCGGGAGCATGATGGCCAGCGCCACGAACGTGGTGCGAATCTCACCCCCGACCACGGCAGAGACCGCGAGGCAGATGAGACTGCCGACCGCACCCATCACCAAGGCCGTGGCTGAGGACATGCGCGCCGCCCTGGCCCAGTCGCTGCGAGGGACACCGCTGGACCGGATGGACAGGGGCTCGGAGGTGATGGCCCTGGAGAGATTGAGGAAGACGAGATAAGTCCCGAACCCGATGCTGAATGCACCGAAGGTCGCCGGCCCCAGGAACTTGGCGATCAGCACATTCACGGCGAAGTTCGTGATGCTGCTGAAGACCTGGTCCCCCAGACCCCAGAAGGCGCGGCTCGAAGCGGAACTGGTCCGTCTTCTCATCGCTCGGCCGGGATCACCAGCGCCTCGACCACTCTCTCGAGCTCGCGACGGCGGGAGACGGCGGGACCGAATCGGGAGCTGGTGGGATCCATCTCGTCCATGGACATCTGCAGGTACCGGAGGAACCGCGTGGGCATCTCGTCGTCGGGCACATCCGCCGCATGGGCGAAAGCTTGGAGGGCTTCGCCCAACCCGCCCCGACCGTCGATGCCGTCGATGATCTCCTCCAATGAGGGGCTTCCCATCAACGCGTGGCTCTGCACCCAATGGTGAAACAGGTCGTGGTAGGGCAATCCGTCCGGGCGGGACTCCTCCCAATCGAGGAGAAACCACAGCTCCCCGTCCCAAAGGAGATTCCAGGGCGCCAGATCGCCGTGCACCCGCCCTCGCTTCTCGTCATGGCTCCCCACCGACGTCCCGGTGAACAGCTCCCCCAGCCCTCTCGCCAACTCCGCGGGGAGCGACAGGGGGTGGTCCCTCAACTTCCAATCGACGGGCTCCATCACGAGCACGCCATCCCGATGTTCGGATACCGACGGTGCCGCGAGGGGCGGCTCGAGGCTCTCCGAGGCAGTGTGGAGCGCCTGGTGCTCGCGATCGAGCGAGATCCGGTCCGAAGCCGACAATGCCACCTTCAGTATCGGTCCCTTGGACCCGTCTGCCTCGATCACCTGCACCACCCACCGCCTACCTCCTCTCAGACGCCGCGCCGCCACCGTTCCGCCGCGTGGGATCCAAGACGCGACCCGGAGCAACAACTCGTCGGGAAGCCTGCCCGCGGGCAGTAGTCGGAACAGCCCGGACTGTGCCGTCAGCCAGGCCATCCGGTGGATGATTCGAGCACGATGATCGAGCGGTTGGTAGATCCAGATCCCCGTGGCTGCTGCGGAAGCCGGCGTGCGAGGCAACAAGAACCGGCCGCTCTGCACGGACCCGAGATCGAGTTGGTCGCGCAACGGACCCACACCGCTGGCGCGCCTGATCGGACCCATCGTCGTCTCGAGATCGCCGTCAACGCCCACCACCAGGGTTCGATCGCCGTTGCCGATCACTGCGCGCCATGCCGCGATCTGATTGCCTATCTCCGCTTCAGAGAGCTCGGGCTTGCGTTCGTGGATCAGGTGTGGCGACCCATTCAGCAGGACCGTGAGATCTGGCCGGGGGAGGAAGCGCCCCATGTGACGAACGACCCACTCAGGAACATCCAATCGGTAACGCGCCGGGTCGACGACCATGTCGTCCCAGGGGCGCTGGATTATCACCGACCCGCCCCTACGAGAGTGCGGCCGGATCAGGAGGAACCACCCGAGCAACCAGTCGAGATACAGGTAGACGAGCTTCAGCATCGATTGAACTGGTGTGCGCGGGCGGTGTTGGTAAGGGTTTGTGTAGTCCCGATGCGGGTCGCCGGCCGGATACGGCAGGAGCCCCGGGCGATGATGGACATGGAGAGCGGGGCCGGGCAGCTCCTCTGCCAAAACGTCGGCGATCGTCGTCTTACCGGTGCCGTCCGGCCCGCAGAGAGCGATCACCGGACCGGGAGCCGGATTGCCGATCGTGTTCGCCATCAGGCCCTCTGCGTCGCCGAGCTCGGCAGCTGCGAAGCCCACGCCTCCGCGACCGAGTCCCAGGTGAACGGGGTCATGGCGTCCCTGGCGTTTGCCCCTAGCCGGGAAGCCGATGAGCCCTGGAGCTCGGCGAGGCCCTCGGCGATGGCCTCCGGCTCTCCGTCTACGGCTATGCCTGCGTCTCGCTCGGCGAGATATCGGCCGAGGGGATATGTTCCGGTCAGGACGGGAACGCCAAGGGATGCGGCTTCGGCGGCGGAGTTGCCGAAGGCCTCGAACAACGACGGATACAAGAATCCCTTGGCGGAGGCCATCAGCTCGAACTTCTCGCGACCGTAGATGGCGGGTCGTATCTCAACCCAGCGACCCAGATCGAGCTGCTCCACTCTCGTCATGGTCTGGCGCTTGCCACCCATCCAGTCAGGCCCCGCGAGAATCAGTCTCGGACGTGCCCCGACGGGCAACAAGCGGAGACCTTCGAGCAACACGCCGAGCCCTTTGTGCTCCATGTCGAATCTGCCCACGTACACGAGCCTCCCCGACGACCCCCCATCCCATGCCAGCTGCTCGGGAACCGTCACGCCGTTGGGCGCGACGATCAACGGCCCTTCGTAGCCGAGACTGCGTATCTGGCGTGACTGTGACTCGAAGAAGACATGGATGGCCGCAGCCCGTTCGACCAACTCCTTCTCGAACAGGTGCCACCAGATCCACTTTGCGAGTGGTCGCCGACGCCGAATTCGCGGCTCATAAGCGCCCCTCGGGGCGAGCACATAGGGGATCCCATATCTCATTGCGGCCCGCGCCGCAGCGATGTTGTAGGAGACCCAGGCGGAGTGCAACACCAGGACATCGACTTCTCCTATGGCGTCATCCAGGGCGATCGGGATCTCGAGACGCCCCATGCCGGCGTGCCTCACCCCCCTCCATGAGTCGCGATCCGGAGGTGGAGCGGCCCCGGCGTAGATGACCCTGGCGTCGTATCCGCGACCGGCGAGCGCCCTGGACAGAGCACGTACGGAACGAGTGATGCCCCCGTCGCCCGACAGGGCACGGGGATGATACAAACCGATGATCAAGGCGCCTCCCTCTCCTTCGCCAACAGGTTCGAACGTGTTCACGCTCCGTGCACGGTTACCCGAGACCGTGGTCCGTCAACCATTTCGGCCCGTATTCGTTTGCGACCGCACCCTGGGGGGTAAGCGCGGGCTCGGTGCGGGTGAGCCCGTCGCCGTCCCCACGGACGAAACGAGGTCGTAGTTGCCACCAGACGATGCGCTAGAGCCGACGCTGCTCGGAGCCGTACGTAAGTATTGGTGGCTCGTGGTCCTGATGACGCTCCTGGGTGGGGTCATCGCCTGGTACCTCCACTCCGCCATCGGTGACGAGTGGGTGGCCGAGGCGTCGATGTTGGTGGAGAATCCTGAGAACTCCCAGCTGTTCGACCAGGAGACAGCGGCATCCCCGGAACGCTATGCCGCAGACCAGGTGGCGATCCTCGAGTCGACCCCGGTGGCGCGGAGAGCCCTCGAGATCGCTGGCCAGCCGCCCGGCGCGGACTTCACCTTCGAGGACTTCACGACCGGTGTGGAGGTCATATCGAGTCAGGAGAGTGGGTCGATCGTGATCAGAGCGGCGCACGACACTCGAGAAGGAGCCGTTCGAATCGCCAACTCCTTGCTCGCGGCTTACGAGGAGAGCAAGGAGGCCGAGGCGGCCCAGGTGTTCGAATCGGCCATCGCAGAGTTCGACACGTCGATAGCAGCGGTGGACACCGAGCTCGACGAGATCGCGTCCGAGATCGCCGCGCTACGGTCGCCATCTGCTGAAGGAGCGGACTTCGACGCCCAGCTGCAAGGTGCCATCGAGCAGCTCCTCGGGTTGATCAATCAGTCGGAGCAATCTCCCGAGGAGCTCGAGAGCGTCCTCCAACAACTGCAGACTCTCCAGCTGATCCGCTCCGTTCAAGCCGAGAATCCCGCCCTCGCCACACTCGCCGAAACAAGAGACCAGGCCCTGGACCGGAGATCGCAGCTGGCCTTGCGGCGGGATCAGTTGAGGGTCGACGCGGCCTTGACCTCCACTGGAATCATCCTGATCTCGGAGGCGGAGACTGCCGATCAGGCCTTTGGATTGGGGCGAACGATCGCCATGGGCGTCCTGATCGGAGCCGTCGTCGGCTCGGGAGTCGCTTTCGCCCTCGCCAATCGCTCGCACCGTTTCAACCACCGTGCCGAGCCGGAGATCATCCTCAATGCCCCCCTCTTGGCCGCGGTGCCGGAGTTCGAAGATGAGAACCTGAGCACGCCGGTGCCGGCTCGTGACGCGCCACGATCGATAGCGGCCGAATCCTTCCGATTCGCGGCGGCGACGCTGGCGCAACATGAGAGTGGGGCGACGGTGGTAGCCGTCGCATCTCCGGGCCTGGGTGACGGCAAGTCCGTGGTGACGGCCAATTTGGGCTCGGCTGTCGCCGGCAAGGGGCGAAGAGTCCTCCTCATCGACTGTGACTTCGGCAACCCTTCACTGGCCGGAGTCTTCGGGGTCGAGGGCCTGAGCGTGGGATTGACCGACGTCGTCGAATCGTCCTTTCCTGTGCAAGCAGCAGTGACCCGCGTCGAGGTCGGTGATGATCTTCACGTCGATCTCCTCACCAAGGGATCTCGGGGGGAGACGGCGCCGACGTTCTTTCGCTCCGCCGACACGGAGAGTTTCTTCCGGTCCGTCCGGTCGGATTACGACCTGGTCCTGGTCGACACGCCGCCCCTCCTCCAAGTCGCCTATGCGCACAACGTCGTCGGTCTGTGCGACCTGGCGGTGATCGTCACCCCCCACCACGGCGATGTCACCCAGCTGATCGATCTGGCAGAACGGTTTCATCTGACCGGTGGGACGGTCTACGGATACATCTACAACCGGTCGCCCCTGGACAAAGGGATTGCCGCTTCACCGAAGAGGAGAGAGGACGTCGCTTCCAGCCGTGCATCCTGGGGCTGAGCTCAGACCCGCCCGACGAAACCGGCGATCCATCTCCGCAGGAGAAGGACCATGAAGCCTGGATTGGTCGAGAGATAGCGCCGCCATAGCCGACCTGGCTCGTGCGCCAGGCGAAACAGCCACTCGAGACCGGCATTCTGAATCCATCGTGGGGCGCGTTTCATGCGCCCCGCAAACCAGTCGAAGGCGGCCCCGACACCGACGAGAGTGACGCCGGGGAGCTCGTCTCTGATCTCGTGCATCCAGAGCTCTTGCTTGGGCATTCCCAGACCAACCCACACGATCTCCGCCCCGGAGGCCTTGATCATCTCCACGTGCTCGTCTTTCTCCTCCCTCGAGAGAGGGCGAAACGGTGGCGACAGAGTCCCGCATATGTTCACGTCGGGGAAGGCGTTGCGGACCTCACGTTCCAATGCATCGAGGACTTCGGGGGTGCTTCCATAGAAGAAGTGGCCCAGGTTCGCCTCCAGACCAACCTCGAGGGTGGCCCTCATGACGTCGATCCCGGTGACTCTGGTCGCCTGTCTGCATCCGGATAGCTTCAGTGCCCAGACCAGGGGCATCCCGTCGGGCGTCACCAGGTCGGACGACGACAGGGCATCTGCCAGCCGCCGATCCTTACGGGCGGTCATCACCGAATGAACATTTGCGATCGCCACGACCCGTGCGTGGTCGGTTTTCCCGTCCCGGGCAAATCGGCTCGTCTCGGGAACCGTGCACAACCCGACGGGGGTCCCGAAGACATCGATCTTGTCGAATTCCACGATGACTCTTTTGCCCAACAACAGAACACGGCTAAACACGACGAGTACAACGACGTCCTCCTCGAGCCCTTCCAACACGTCTCGCTCAAGTCTCTCCTCGAGTAGACCGACACAACCAACAACGCCGCCGGAATGGTCACATGCACGAATCACAGATCGGCTTACGCCTTCTGTTGGGAATCCTGTCCGTATTGAGCCTGGTTGGCGCGTGGAGTCTGCTGCGCCACGAGCCGGCGCCCCCCCGGAGCCCGCAGGAGGCCATCGTCGCCGCCGGGACCACGATGACGTCGCCCCCCGAAGATCTCGTCGAGGAGAGCACCTCGACGACCGGCGCCGTCGCGATGCACTCCCTGGGACCGGCAGAGACCTTGCCCAAAGACCGCCCGACAACGACCTCGGGGCAGGGGTCTTCGACCGCTGCCCCCCGGTCGCAATCGCCGGAAACGAGCACGACGAGCACGACGAGCACGACGAGCCCGTCGACCGTCGACGACTCGCCGGATGTCTCCGGACCGATCGTCGTCGAGTCGGAGCGAGGGGTCACGCTGGAGGGGATGTCGATCTCCAACCCGGACGGTGCCTGTGTCCGGATCGAAGGCTCGAGTCAGGTGACTATCGAGAACTCCGAGATCGGCCCGTGTGGAGGGAAGGCCATCGAGATCGTGAACTCGGTATCGGTGAGTCTCGACCGTCTCACCATCCACGACTCGACTTCGGGCGTCTACGCGTTGAACTCACAGACCGTGTCGGTGACCAACAGCAGTTTTGAAGACGCGGGACGCAACTTCGTCCAGTTCGACAAGGTGACCGGAGCGGGAAACGTCGTCGCCGGCAACTCAGGGACCAATCGCCTCGGGGGAAGTGATGCCGAGGACTTCGTGAGCGTTTACAAGTCCAGTGGCACTCCGGGCAGCCCGTTGAGGATCGTGGGCAACTCGTTCCGGAACGGAGGCCCGAGCAACTCCGGCTCCGGAATCATGGTGGGTGACGAGGGCGGCACTCACATCTTGGTTCAGGGCAACTCCCTGACCAATCCGGGACAGGCGGGGATCGGGGTTCCGGGAGGTAGCAACATCCGTGTTCTCGGCAACATCGTGTTCTCGGCGGCTCAACCCTGGTCGAACGTCGGGATCTACGTATGGAACCAGACCGGCGGTCCATGCGGTTCGATCGAGGTTCGCGACAACCGGGTCGAGTGGTACTCCGCCAACGGCTCGGCCAACGCGGCATGGGATGGCGGTAATTGTGGGCCGATCGCAGGTTGGGACAGCAACGACTGGGACGCCGAGCTCGGTTAGACCGTCAGCAGCCGCCCGTCGCTCAATGACCTCTGTTGCCGGGTCGGTTCAAGTCGAGGATGTACCGCCTGCGGCTGCTCCGCTTTCGTGAGTCGAAGATCCACACGGCCATCACCATGGCGCCCGCCACAACGACCATGGCAATCCATTCCAGGGGCGCCAGGCCCAAAACAGTGCCGTCATCGGCATTGGATCCGTCAGCGCTGAGCGACCCGGATCGAACCTCCAGACTCGGAGTTCCGTCCGTGCTGTCCGGGGGTGATCCACCCGGGACTTCCGAGGACGTCGTGGAGTCGGCGACCTCGGTGCTAGACGTAGTGGAGTCGGCAGCCTCACTGCTGGACGTCGTCGACGCAACCGTGCTGGCCGTGGTGGACGGCGCCGTGGTCGCGCCCGGGGTCGTAGAAGTGGGGGGCTGAGAGCCACCACTGGTGGCGGGCGCGGTCGTTGTCGAAGATGTGGTGGTGCCCGTGGCACTGGTGCTGGTGGTAGAGGCCAGCGTGGTCGTGGTCGTCGATGTGGTGGTCGTCGACGTGGTGGTCGAAGTCGTCGACGTCGAGGTCGTCGAGGTCGTTGTCGAGGAGGCGACCCGAACTCCTGCCGAGGCACAGTCTCCGGCGGGCTGCTGACAGGCGAAGATCTGATACGTTCCTGCAGTTACCTCGTCGGGAATGGTGACCGA
>Ga0214469_1000939_pt1 | contig 10646 bp, 14 predicted proteins | sample RVTome_10_FD_187340 | JGI IMG/M metagenome (GOLD analysis project Ga0214469, IMG submission 187340) | Soil microbial communities from uranium-contaminated site in the Upper Colorado River Basin, Wyoming, United States - RVT153D57 HiSeq ... | reverse complement strand
TGAAGAAGCTCGCGGTGCTCGGGCTCGCCGAGCACGCCCCGTACCGCGGCGCCGTCCTGACGGAGGCCGGCGAGCGAATCGCGCTCGAGGTGATCCGCCACCACCGGCTGCTCGAGCAGTACCTCGCCGAGACGCTCGGGCTCGGGATCGACGCGGTCCACGCCGAGGCCGACCGGCTCGAGCACGTCCTCTCCGACGAGCTCGAGCGGCGGATCGACGAGGCGCTCGGCTTCCCGACGCACGACCCGCACGGACACCCGATCCCGAACGCGGAGCTCGAGGTCGAGCCATCCTCGCTCCGCTCGCTCGCCGCGCTCGAGCCGGGCGAGGAGGCCACCGTGCGCCGCGTCCCCGACGGCGACGCGGACGTCCTTCGCTACCTGGCCGAGCTCGACCTCGTCCCCGGCGGCCGCGTCCGGATGGGCCGCTGCGAGCCCTTCGAGGGCCCCGTGCTCGTGACGGTCGGCGAGCGCGAGCACGCCATCTCCCATGAGCTCGCAGGCCAGATCGGCGTCAGCGCCGGCTGAGGGGAATGGACAAAGCCGAGGCACGGGCGATTCTCGCCACGCAGCTCGAGTCGCTGCGGGCGACCTCGTACGACGAGCTCGTCGAGCGGCTCCTCGAAGATCCCGAGACGACCGAGGCGACCGGACCCTCGAGAACGGCGTATCAGCTCGAGTCGCAGGCCTTCTGGGACGGCCGCCCGGGTGGAGATCTCCGCGTGACCGTCTCGATCGACGACGGCGGGTGGCGGGCGTTCGTCCCGCTCACCGAAAGCTTCATCGTCTCGCCCGACGGGTCGTTCGTGGGCGAATAGATCAGGGCTTGTGGCCGAAGAACCAACGCTCGAGGGGCTTCAGGAGCTCCTCCTCCCGGAAGAGCTCGACGTCCTCGTTCACGCCGTCGCCGCGCGAGATCTGAAGGTCGTCGCTGAGCGCGTTGTTCGCGGCCTCGAGCGCGTCGCCGAGCTCGAAGCCCTCGAAGACGTAGTCGTCGCGTCGCGGCTCGGGCGTCCGTCGCTCGTCGATGCCGATCGCGCGGCCGACCGCCCAGACCGCTCCCGGCCGCCGCTCGATCCAGATCGAGATCGTGTCGCGCGCGCCGTCCTCGCCGAGACCGTGCAGCGTCCGCTCGGCGAAGCGCATCGACCCTGAGTCCTGGGCCACGAGGGCACGATACACTGGCCCTCGATGGGCTTCTTCAGTCGACTGTTCGGCAACAAGGACGAGGGCGAGGGCGCGGCGGAGGCACAGCGCGGCGGCAGCTCGAAGGAAGAGGCGCTCGCCGCGTACATCGTGCGCGAGCACAAGCAGGGGCGCTCGCTCGAGGAGATCCTCGACGACCCGTACCTCAAGAACCGCGCCACCGAGGAGCAGCGGATCCGGCTGCTCGAGCGGCCCGAGGTGATCCGCGCGATCGGCGAGGACACCGCCGAGATGGCGCGCGACCGCGTCCGCAAGAGCTAGATCTCGACCCCGGCTCCGCGCTCGCGCGCACGGTCGAGCACCAGCTTCCCCGCGGCGAGATCCTCCGCGGCGATGCCGAGGCTCTTGAAGAGGACGATGTCCTCCTCCGCCTGGCGTCCCGGGAGCTCACCGCCGACGACCTCGGCCAGCTCGTGCACCTCGAGCCAGTCGAGGACGCCGCGCTCGACCGGCTCCACGAGGTCGCCCGCCTCGAGCGCCGCCTGCTCGCGCGAGTCGCAGCAGACGAACGCCGCGCGCTCGAGGACGGCGTTGTCGAGCTCGCGCGCCTGGATCCGGTTCGCGCCGACGGCGCAGACGAGCGCTCCGGGGCTCAGCCACTCGCCGCGCAGAACCGGATCGCGCGAGGTCGTCACAGTGACGACCACGTCGGCCTCCGCGGCATCCCTGTACCACTCGGCCTCCTCGGCGCCGTGGCGCTCGCAGAACGCGCGCCGGCGCTCGTCGTCGCGGCAGTACGCGACGATCTCCTCGATCCCGGGCAGGGCGGCGCGGATGCACTCGACCTGGGCCTCGGCCTGCCAGCCGCAGCCGATCACGCCGAGCGTCCGCGCGCCGGGCTTCGCGAGCCGGCGCGCCGCGACAGCGCTCGCCCCGCCGGTGCGCCGCTGGCCGAGCCGGTCGGCCTCGACGAGGGCGAGAAGCTCCGGCCGGTCCGTGGCGTAGAGGGCGAGCAGGAAGCGCGCGCCCTCCGCGAAGCCGGCGTAGCTCTTGTGGCCGGCCACGCCGAGCTCGAGGTCGGCGGCGGCCATCACGTGCAGCCGGCCCTCGTCGAGCGCGAGCCGGAACCGCGGACGGTTCTCGACGACGCCGCGCGCGAGACGCTCGAAGCAGCCCTCGACCGCCTCGACGGCGTCCGCCGGAGGCAGCAGCTCCTCGACCTCGGCTTCACGGACGTAGAGCGGCATCGCCCGGAGTATCGTAGGGCGCGTGTCGGCGCCGGTTCGCGTCCCGCTCGACGCGCTCGGCCCGCGCGGCCGGACGGTCGTGGACACGGAGGCCGGCCCGGTGGCCGTCTTCCTCGTCGACGGACGCCCGCATGCGGTCGCGAACGCGTGCCCGCACGAGGGAAATCCGCTCGCCGAGGGCGAGGTGGCGGGCGGGGTCCTCACCTGCGTCTTCCACTTGTGGCGCTTCGACCTCGAGACGGGCGCGTGCCTCGCAGGCGACGCACCGCTCGTGCGCTACGACGCGGCGATCGAGGGCGACGACGTGGTGATCCGCGTCTAGACCCGCACCCGGCTCCACGGGAAGCCGGGGTCGCGGTACGCCTCGGGGTGCAGGAGGTAGGCGAGCAGCTCCACGCCGTCCACGACACGCGGGCCGGGGCGGGAGAAGCACGCGTCCGCGTCGACCGCGAAGACGCGGCTCTCCTCACGCGCGGGCGTGCCGAGCAGATGGCCGGCGAGCTCGAGCGGGGCGATCTCGCCGAGCGTCCGGTCGAGGTCGAACCCGCACGGCGCCACAACGACCACATCGGGCCTGAGGCGCGCGACATCACTCCACTGGAGCCGGTACGAGCGCTCCCCGGACAGGCCCGCGACGTCGATGCCGCCGGCGACGGCGACCATGTCGGGCACCCAGTGACCGGCCGAGTAGGGCGGCTCGAGCCACTCGGCGACGAACACGCGCGGCGCCGTCTCGACGTGCGCGAGCGCGACGGAGACCCGCTCGAGCCGCGAGCGCATCCCGGAGGTGAGCTCGTCCGCCTCGCCTTCGGCGCCGAAGCGCTCGCCGAGCGCGGCGATCCCGTCCACGATCCCGTCGAGCGTGCCTGGTGAGTACGGAACGGTGTCCACGTCGAGGCCGCTCGCCTCGACGACCGCGCCGACGTCGTCGGACGACACGGCGCAGACGGCGCAGAGCTCCTGCGTGATGACGACGTCGGGCGCGACCTCCGCCCAGCGCTCGGCGTCGATCGCGTAGAGCGGCCGTCCGTTCTCCGCCGACGCGCGCACGGCGTCGTCCACCGCCGCGCTCGCCAGCATCCCGGTCTCGACGAGCGAGGCCGTGACGACCGGGCGCGAGGCCGCCTCGGCCGGGAAGTCGCACTCGTGCGAGACCCCGACGACCGAGTCGCCGAGCCCGAGCGCGAACAAGACCTCCGTAGCAGCGGGAACGAGCGAGCAGATCCGCAAGGCCGGTCCAGAGTAGCCGCCATCGCCGCCGCGGCGGGCTTCGCCCGTCGCGGCCCTCAGGCGATCGGACATTCGGAAGAAGCCCGACCTGGATCGTCATGGCAACCGCGCAGCGGTTGCCGGATCCACGGTCGGGGGGATGCGCCCGGCACGATTCGAACGTGCGACCTCAGCCTCCGCAGGGCTGCGCTCTATCCCCTGAGCTACGGGCGCGCGACCAGTCAGTCTAGCGGCCGGGCCGCGGCGCCCCCGACGTCGAGCACGGCGTCCGCGGGCACCTCGACGCGCACGTAGCCGAGGGCGAGCACCCGGCCGTTGTCGCGGGCCGCGCTCGTGACCCGGCCGACGACCTTCTCCCCGTGCCGGATCTCGGTCTCGGGCGCCGGCACGTCACCGCCCTCGAGCGCGAGGACCCGTAGGCCGCGATTCGCATGTCCGCGGTAGTGGAGGCGGGCGATCGGCTCCTGGCCCGGGTAGCAGCCCTTCGTGAGACTGACCGCCCGCTCGACGAGACCGGCCTCCGCCGGCAGGACGCGCTCGTCCACCTCGGCGCCCCAGCGCGGCGTCCCTGCGCGGATCCGGAGCAGCTCGAGGTCGTCGCCGGGGAGCTCACGCGCGCCGCCCGGCGGCTCGCCGTCGACGAGCTCGAACGCGGGCTCGCCGTAGTCCGCCGTCGGTACGGCGGGCGTCCCCGCGGGCGACTCGCCGCCGAACACGACCATGCTCTCGTGCTCCTCGGGCTCGATGTCCGCCCGCGCCGCGAAGCGGAACCGGACGAGCTCCTCGACGACACGCGCGCCGAGGCCGGGCTCCGTGAGCAGCAGGAAGTCGTCCTCCGCACGCCGCAGGACGACGAGCGGCGCGATCACGCGCGCCTTCGCGGTGAGAAGCAGGGCCTCGCAGGACGCTCCCGAATCGAGCGCCTCGACGTCGTTCGAGAGCATCCGCTGGAGGTAGTCCTCGGCGCCCGAGCCCCGTACTCCGACGAAGTCACGGGGCCGACGGGCCCACATTTTGCTGACATTTGGCATATATAACGCCCCCGCCTACTGCTCGACCAGGCCTCGGCACCCGGCCGAGGGACTAAAGCATCCCCCCGTGATCTTCGATAGAGAACACGTGGTCGGCCCCACCCGGACAGTATGCCGCCGGCGCGCAACGCTCCTCGCGGCTTTCGTGTCGGTCGCGGCGTGCCTCGTCCTCCCCGGCGTGGCGAACGCCTCCGAGAAGATCACCGAGAACGGGGCGAAGCTTCAGCTCCGGGTGGACGCGAAGGGCCGCGCCGTCGTCTCGTGGACGAAGGGCGGCGTCCGCCGCCACGCGGCCGTCTGGGGCGCGATCAACGCGCGCCATCCCGATCCCACCCGCCCGCAGGTGCAGTTCAAGATCGACTACTCGGGCGGCTACAGGAGGCTCGGCTTCCCGCTGCACAAGACGATCAGGAACCGCTGCGGCCGCTACGACGGCCCGTGGATCCCGTGGCTGGTCAAGGCCTGCAAGGCCCCGGACGGCAGCTACTGGGCTCTCCAGGCGTTCAAGCGCCTCCTCCCGAACCTCGGCCTCAACCCGTGGCTTCCGTACCAGAGAAACCGCGAGGTGCACCTCTCCCACTGGAAGGGCCCGATCGCGAAGCTCGAGGTGTACGCGGACTGGGTGCAGAGCCAGCGCTGGCACGAGCTCTTCGGACGCCTCACGTACAAGGGCGTCGGCGTGCACGGCTTCAAGACCCTCGGGTACGGCGAGCCTGGCGACAAGTACGGCCGGCTGATCTACCTGGACACGTACAACTCGGCGCTCGGCGCCGGTTGGAAGCGGGAGAACTCGTTCCTAGCGCGACGGAAGGCCACCCCCGGGCACTTCTGCTACCACTTCGTGCCGCGCGACCGCTACTCCTGGTACCCGGAGGGCCCGCGGCGCCCCGCAGCCCACGGCGAGAAGTACCGCCTCACCGGCGGCGGCCCAGGCGTGACGCCGTTCGTGATGACGCGCCTGCCTGGGCTCGACGACTTCAATCCGAACAATCCCGCGCACCTCGCGATCGAGGCCGAGATGAACCCGCTGAAGACGGTCGTCGTCGGTCCCGACGACGGCTGCATGGGCAACTAGCCCTCGCGGCTGCGGCGGGCTCCCCTAGGTCGCTGTCGCCCCGACTGTGCCCGGTGACCGTCGGTCCGCCGACGGCTGCCGGGGCAACGAGCGCCCGCGCGTCCGGCTTCCGTGGGCCTCCCGCACGAATGTGCCCGTCTGCGGGAATCGGCGCGGTTCCGGCACGAACTCCTGACACTCGGGCCGAGCCGCTCTCACCCCCTCAGCCGTAGGCTGCAAGCGGGCGGCGGGTGGCACCCCTTCCCCTCCCAGGGTGGGGCTTTGGCCGGAGAACGGCCCGCCCCCGAAGACGCACTTAAGCGACGAGGGCCGGCGCAAGCGCCGGCCCTCGTCGTGAGCTCGCCCGGTCGTCCCGGGCGCACTCGCGTGCTTACATCATCCCGCCCATGTCGGGCATGCCGGCGCCGGCGCCCGCGGGCTGCTTCTCCGGGGCCTCGGCGACGACCGCCTCGGTGGTGAGGATGTTCTTCGCGATCGACGCGGCGTTCTGAAGCGCCGAGCGCGTTACCATCGTCGGGTCGATGATGCCCGCCTTCACGAGGTCCTCGTACTCGTTCGTGTCGACGTTCAGGCCGTGGCCCCGCTCGCCCTCGCGGACGGCGTTGACCACGATCGAGCCCTCGAGGCCCGCGTTGTCGGAGAGCTGACGGATCGGCTCCTCGAGCGCCCGCACGACGATCGCCGCGCCGGTCCGCTCGTCGCCCTCGTAACCGTCGAGCGAGATCGCGGAGGCCGCGTTCAGGAGCGCGACCCCGCCGCCCGGGACGATGCCCTCCTCGAGGGCCGCCCGCGTGGCCTGGAGCGCGTCCTCGACGCGGTGCTTCTTCTCCTTCATCTCCGTCTCGGTCGCAGCGCCGACCTTGACGACCGCGACGCCGCCGGACAGCTTTGCGAGCCGCTCCTGGAGCTTCTCGCGGTCGAAGTCGGAGTCGGTGTTCTCGATCTCCTGCTTCAGCTGCTTGATCCGGCCCTTGATCGCGTCGCTCTCGCCCGCTCCGTCGATGATCGTCGTCGAGTCCTTGTCGACGACGATGCGCCGCGCGCGGCCGAGCTGCGAGAGCTTCGTGTTCTCGAGCTTGAGGCCCATCTCCTCGGTGATCACCTCGCCGCCGGTGAGGACCGCGATGTCCTCGAGCATCCGCTTGCGGCGGTCACCGAAGCCCGGCGCCTTGACGGCGACGGCGGTGAACGTGCCGCGGAGCTTGTTCACGACGATGGTGGCGAGCGACTCGCCCTCGACGTCCTCGGCGACGAGCAGGAGCGGGCGACCCGCCTGGATGACCTGCTCGAGCACCGGGAGGATGTCCTTCACCGCGCCGATCTTCTGGTTCGCGATGAGGATGTACGGGTCGTCGAGCACGGCCTCCATGCGCTCGGAGTCCGTGATCATGTACGGCGAGAGGTAGCCCTTGTCGAACTGCATGCCCTCGGTGAACTCGAGCTCGAGGCCGAAGGTCTGGCCCTCCTCGACGTTCACGACGCCGTCCTTGCCGACCTTCTCGATCGCGTCGGCGATCACGTCGCCGATCTCGCGCTCGCGCGACGAGATGGTGGCGACGCGGGCGATGTCCTCCTTGCCGGAGATCTCCGTCGACTGCGACTTGAGATCCTCGACGACCTGCTCGACGGACTTCTCGATGCCGCGCTTGAGCGCCATCGGGTTCGCGCCGGCGGCGACGTTCTTCAGGCCCTCGCGGACGATCGCCTGCGCGAGCACCGTCGCGGTCGTCGTCCCGTCGCCGGCGACGTCGTTCGTCGCGGTCGCGACCTCGCGGACGAGCTGCGCGCCCTGGTTCTCGAAGACGTCCTCGAGCTCGATCTCGCGGGCGATTGTGACGCCGTCGTTCGTGATCGTCGGGGCGCCGAACTTCTTGTCGAGGACGACGTAGCGGCCTTTCGGGCCGAGCGTGACCTTGACCGCGTCGGCCAGGACGTTCACGCCCCGCTCGAGCGCGCGCCGCGCCTCCTCGTTGAACTTCAGATCCTTGTGCGCCATGCACTTCCTCCTTCGATGAGTTCCGCTAGGCGGGCGCGCCCGCCAGGACGACCTTCGCGAGCACGTCGGACTCGCGGAGGATCAGGTAGTCCTCCGTGCCGAGCCGCACCTCCGTGCCGCCGTACTTCGAAAAGATGATCTCGTCGCCCTCCGCGAGGTCCATGGGGACGTACTCGCCGTCCTCGTTCCGCCCGCCCGGGCCGACGGCGAGGACGCGGCCGCGCTGCGGCTTCTCCTTGGCCGTGTCCGGCAGGACGATGCCGCTGTCCGTCACGTCCTCGTCCTCGAGGACTTCGACGATCAGGCGATCTCCAAGCGGCTTCAGGTCCATGCAAGCCTCCTTTGCCAGCAGTCGTGCTGTCTCTGGCACTCGGCCCATCCGAGTGCCAACGTCACTCTACCGAAATGCGGGTGACCCGATCAAGGGTTCGTCGGCACTCTCGCCACGCGAGTGCCGACGGGCGCCATGCGGGTGACGGCAAGGAGCGTGACCGCACAGGCAAGGGCGCCGAGGCCGTAGGCGACCGGATCGCCGAAGACGCCGCCGAGCGCACCGCCCACGGCCGGGCCAATCATCGCCCCGCTCGCCCAGGCGGCGTTCATGAGCCCGAACGCGAGCGCCTGCGGCAGGCCCACGCTCTCGGCGCCCGCGGAGAGGAGCGCCATCCCGGGCGTGAAGAGCGTCCCCCAGGAGATCGACGCGAGAAGGGCGAGCCCGGCGATCAGGAACGGGTCGCCCGCCCAGGCGATCCCGAGCGCGACGGCGATCCCGGCGGTCAGCCCGATGCGCACCGGCAGGAGCGCACCACGCCGGTCGACGAGCCGCCCGACGAGCGGCGCCACGACCGTCTCGACCGCGGCCGTCGCGAAGAAGACCGTGCCGATCGCGGCCGCGCCCCACCCGAGGCGCGAAAGCTCGAGCGACGCGAGCACCGCGAGGACGCCGAAGAGGAGCGCCGGCAGCGTCATGAGCCAGAGCCCGCCGACGAAGCGCCGGTTCCCGAACGCGCGGCGCAGGCCGCCGAGCGAGGGCTCCTCCCCCGCGACGCCCGGAACGCGCACCCCGGCCAGGCCGACTGCGAGCGCGAGCACCGCGACCGCGGAGAACGTCGGGGCCGTCCCGACGAAGGAGGCGATCGCGCCGACGACCGGGCCGAGCAGGGCGCCGAAGATCGCCGCGCCGAGCGCCGTCCCGAGCAGCTCCCCGCGCCGCCCGCGCGGCGCCGCGGAGATGAGCCACGCGAGGCCGCCCGCCCACGAGAGCGCGCTCCCGACCCCCTGGACGAAGCGCGATGCGCCGAGCGTCCAGACGTCGCCCGCGAACGCGAAGACGATGCTCGCCGCGGCGACGACGAGCAGCCCGCCGAGTGCGACCCGCTTCGGCCCGAGGCGTGCGGCCGCGATCCCGGCCGGGAACGCCCCCGCGAGAACCCCGACCGCGTACACGGCGACGAGCAGCCCGGCGCCGCCCTTCGAGAGCCCGAACTCGTCCGAGTACTCCGGCAGGAGCGGCGTGAGCGCCGCGTAGAGCATCGTGTCCACGAGGACGATCCCGCAGACGAGGACGAGCAGCCGGCGCACGCGCGCGACGCTACCTGCCGCACCCTCCTCCGCGTCTACGATCCGGCCCATGCGACGCGAGTTCTCCGCGGGCGGCGTCGTGGTGCGGCGGATCCGCGGCGAGTGGCGCGTCGCGGCGATCCGGCCCGGCGGCAAGCCCGAGGGGACGTGGGCGCTGCCGAAGGGCCTCGTCGGCCTGGGCGAGGATCCCGCCGCGACCGCGCTCCGCGAGGTGCACGAGGAGACCGGCCTCGCGGGCACGCTCGACGCCAAGCTCGGCGACGTCCGCTACGTGTACACGTGGGCCGGCGAACGAGTTTTCAAGATCGTGAGCTTCTACCTCGTGCGCGCCTCGCGCGGCCGACTGGGCGACCTTCCCGCCGAGCAGGCGTTCGAGGTGGCCGAGACGCGCTGGTTGCCGCTCGCCGACGCACCGCGCCTGCTCGCCTACAAGGGGGAGCGCGACATGGCCACGCGGGCGGCGGTGCTCCTGGCAGGCGGCGACGCCGGGGCGTCGAAGAGCGCCTGACCCTCTATCATCCTGCCTCACCTCTCACGTGTACGCACTCAACTTCTACTCACCGATGGTCGCGGATCAGCTGCGCAGCCGCCGCAAGACGGCCACGATCCGGCTTGGCGACAAGTCCCCCAAGTACAAGAAGGGGATGGTCGTCGCGGTACTCGTCGGCACCCGGTTCGGACCGCGGGAGAAGGTCTTCGACGCGGTGATCGACAAGATCGAGGTGAAGCCGCTCCTCGACCTCTCGCCGCGCGAGATCGAGCACGACAACCCGGAGATCCGCCGGCCGGAGGAGATGGCGGTCTTCCTCAGCCGCCTCTACAACCGCGAGATCGGGCCGGAGGACACGGTCACGGTGATCCACTTCTCCGAGATCGTGGATCCCTCCGGGCTCGCGGCCTCGCTGCCCGGGTAGCGCGTCCTACTTGCCGGGCTTGCGGATCGTCGCGCCGAACTGGATCGGCGGGCGGAGCTCCGCGCCGCAGTCCTCGCACGCGACCGCAAACATCGAGCTCATGCGTGCCGCGCAGGCCGGGCAGCGGCTCCGGATCTCGCCGCCGCATTGCGGGCAGGCGGCCGGCACGTCGGCCTCCGTGTCGGTGAAGTAGCGCTGGGCGTGGCCGCACGCGAGGCAGAAGGCGACCCAGTCGCCGAGCGTCTTGCGCCGCTCCTCGCGCAGCCAGTCCGAGGCCTTGCCCATGCCGTCATCGTGCCACGTGGATCTCAGCGGCCCGGCCAGGAGGCAATCGCTAGACTCGCGGGCGGGCAATCAGGAGGCGAACGACACGATGGCGATTGCGAGAGAGGCCGAGCCGGTCGGCTCGTTGAAGGAGGTCCGCGAG
>Ga0214469_1000937_pt1 | contig 10650 bp, 7 predicted proteins | sample RVTome_10_FD_187340 | JGI IMG/M metagenome (GOLD analysis project Ga0214469, IMG submission 187340) | Soil microbial communities from uranium-contaminated site in the Upper Colorado River Basin, Wyoming, United States - RVT153D57 HiSeq ... | reverse complement strand
CCTGCGCGCGTTCACGTTCCACCCTGGCCTTCATGGTGCGCACATCGGTCAGGCGCTGGGCCGGCACCGGATCCCGGTAGACGAAGGGCAGGACACGCTCGCGCCATTGGGCCCCAAGTTCCTGGTCTCCAGCCACCACCCGGGCCTGGGTCAGCGCCAGGAACTCCCACGACTGGGCCCAGCGCTCGTAGTAGCGCTCGTAGGAGTCCAGCGTGCGCGCCAGCGGGCCGTCACGGCCCTCAGGGCGCAGACCAAGGTCGACGGTGAACGCCGGAGCATCGGGTGCGATCAGCGACACCAGCGAGATGACGCGTTCGACCGCGTCCAGCGCTTCGTCGCGGGCGTCCGGAGGGTCGAACACGACCATGACGTCCAGATCGCTGGCATAGCCGAGGCCCCCGGCACCGAAGCGGCCGAGGCCGATCACCGCGAGCCGCACCTTGCTGTCACCGGTGGCCAGGCGGGTCGCTGCCTGCAGCACCGCGGCCGCCACGGTGGTCAGATGGTCCGACACCGCGTCGACGTCGGCGTGACCCGACAGATCGCGGACGGCGGTCCACACCAACTCGCGTCGCAATCGGCGCCCGATGGCGCCCGCGACCCGTTCCGGATGGTCGGTGCGACGCGTCAGACTGTCGATCTGGGTCGCGATGGCCGCCGCGTCGAACGGCTCGTCGAGGGCGGCGGGGTCGCCGAACCGGCTGATGAGATCCGGGTCGCGCACGATCCACTCGCCGATGCGGCGCGACCTGCCGAGCAGACTGGCCAGCAACTCACCGCTCGGCGGCGCGTCACGCAACGTGTAGAGCAACGTGGGGTTGTGCTTCAGGCGCTCGCACAGCGACCGCAGCTCGATCAGCCCACCATCCGGATCGGGAGCCGCCGCCAGCGTCGGCAGGATGGCCGGCAGCATGGTGCGCAGCACCCGTGTGAGGCGTGACGTGCCACTGACGAGCGCGTCGAGGTGCTGCACCGCACGCTCCGGCGCCTCGAACCCCAGCGCGGCCAGCCGCTCGCGTGCGGCCTGCTCGTTGAGCCCCTGACCGAGCTGGCGCTGTTCGCGGGCCGTCAGCTCGCCGAAGCGGGTGAGGAGCGGTCGGTAGAACAGCTTCTCGTGCAGGCGCCGCACGTATCCCTGCACCCGCGCGAACTCGCGATCGAATTGCGTCAGCGCATCCGCCGCGCGGATGTCCCGGAACCCGAACGCACGCGCGAGGCGCCGCCGCTGTGTGGCATCGGAGGGGATCACATGTGTCCGGCGCAACCGACGCAACTGCAACCGGTGCTCCACCGTGCGCAGGAACTGGTACGCGTCGCTGAACAGGTTGGCGTCGCCCTCGTCGATGTATCCGCCGGCCGCGAGTGACGCCAGGCCCTCCAACGTGTTGGGGGTCCGCAGGCTTGCATCGGCGCGGCCGTGGACGAGCTGCAGCAACTGCACCGCGAACTCGATGTCTCGCAGGCCGCCTGGCGCCAGCTTGAGCTGGCGTGTCCCCGCTTGGCGCACGGCCGAGCTGCGCTCGACGACGCCTTTCATCTTCTGGATCTCCGAGACCGCGCCATCGCTGAGCCGTTCGGGCCACACGTGTGGGGTCACGAGCTCGGTGAACTCCTGACCCAACGCCGGATCGCCCGCCACTGGTCGTGCCTTGAGCAGCGCCTGGAACTCCCAGGTCTTGGCCCAGCGGTCGTAGTAGGTCGCGTAGCCCTCGAGGCTGCGGACCAGCTGCCCGTCGCGACCTTCGGGCCGCAGGTTGGTGTCGACCTCGTAGACGCGTCCCTCGGGCGTCGTCCGGCCGAGCAGGTCGAGCAGCGCGCGTGTAGCGCCGGCCGCACCGTCGGCGTTCCGTGCGACGAACATGAGGTCCACGTCGGAGACGTAGTTCAGCTCGCGACCCCCCAGCTTGCCCATCGCGATCACCGCCAGCGACTGGCCCGCGTCGGTGACGTGCTCGAGTGCGGCGCCGATGATGCCTTCGGCCAGCTCCGACAGCTCGCGTGTCACCGTCGGCGTGTCGGCCATCCCGAGCAGATCGCGCAGGGCGATGCGCAGCATGGCGATGCGCTGGAGGCGCGCGAGCGCGGCCGCGCAGTCACCATCATCGAGAGCAGCCGCCGCGGCGGCATGCGCATCGTCGCGCGAGAGCGGGTCAAGCGGACCGCACAGCACCTCGCGGGCCTGCGCCGAGCGCACCACGAGCTCCGGCAGCGCGTCGCTGGCGCCGGCGAGGAACGCCAGCCGGCGAAGGCACTCGTCCGACGACGCCAGCGTGCGCCAGCCGTTGCGATCGGATTCGGCGAGACGGATGGCCGAGTGCAGCGCCATCGCCGGATTGGCGCCCAGGCCGAGCCGGTCGAGCACGCGCGCGAGGCGCTCCTCGTCGAGCTGGAGCGGTGCGAGCGATTCGCCGACCCGCTCCGCGGTCAGCTCGAACAGCGCGAGCAGCCTGCCGTCGAGCGCTACCACGGCGCGACGCTAGAGCATCGGCAGGTAGCGCTCGATCTCATACGGAGTGACTTGGGCGCGATACGCGTCCCACTCGACGCGCTTGTTGCGAAGGAAGAACTCGAAGACGTGCTCGCCCAGCGTCTCGGCGACCAGCTCCGACCGCTCCATCTCCCGCAGCGCCTCGTCGAGGTTCTGCGGCAGGCGCGCGATGCCGGCGGCACGCCGCTCGGTCTCGGAGAGCTCGAAGATGTTGTCCTCGGTCTCCGGCGGCAACTCGTACCCCTTCTCGATGCCACGCAGGCCCGCGGCGAGCACCACCGCGAACATCAGATACGGGTTGCAGGCGGGATCCGGTGCGCGGAACTCGATGCGCGCCGACGCGCTCTTGGACGGCTTGTAGGTGGGGACGCGGATCATCGCGGAGCGGTTGTAGCGGCCCCACGACACGTGCACCGGTGCCTCTCCCGTCGGGAACGGCCCGTGCAGCGCCGTCGACAGGCGCTTGTACGAGTTGACCCACTGGCAGCACACGGCCGTGATCTCGCGGGCGTGGGTGAGGATGCCGGCCGTGAACTGCTTGGCCAGCGCCGACAGGTGCGCGGAGTCGTTCGGGTCCCAGAACGCGTTGGTGTCACCCTCGAACAACGAGAAGTGGGTATGCATCGCGCTGCCCCAGTGGTCCGCAAGCGGCTTGGGCATGAACGTCGCGTACACGTTGTGCTGCATGGCGACCTCTTTGATGACCATGCGGTAAGTCATCACGTTGTCGGCCATGGACAGCGCATCTGCGTAGCGCAGGTCGATCTCCTGCTGGCTGGGCGCGACCTCGTGGTGGGAGTACTCGACGCTGATGCCCATGGCCTCCAGGGTCTGGATCGCCTGCCGGCGGAAGTCCGACTGCATCTCGTTGGGCGGCAGGTCGAAGTATCCGGCGGTGTCCAGCGGCGTGGGCTTGTCGGATGACTCGAACAGGAAGAACTCCATCTCGGGGTGCACGTAGAAGGTGAACCCGAGGTCCTGCGCGCGTTGCAGGGTGCGGCGCAGGACATGGCGGGGGTCCGCCACGAACGGCTCACCCTGCGGCGTGAAGATGTCGCAGAACATCCGCGCCACGCCATGATCGCGAGGCCGCCACGGCAGCACCTGGAACGTCGTGGCGTCGGGTACGGCGAGCATGTCGGATTCCTGGATGCGCGCGAACCCGTCGACGGCCGAGCCGTCGAAGCCGAGACCTTCGCGAAACGCGCTTTCGAGCTCCGACGAGGTGACCGAGACCGACTTCAGCATGCCGAGCACGTCGGTGAACCACAGCCGGATGAACCGGATGTCCCGCTCCTCGACTGTGCGGAGCACGTATTCCTGCTGCTTGTCCACGTCCGCAGCCTCCCTCGCCGTCCGGTTGAACCAGACGCCGTCGCTGTTTGAGGTGACGGGCATGGTACCGCTGCGCTTGGGTCTGACAGACGTCATCGTGCTGTCGATTCCAGCTGATCGGGGACGACGGCCGGTCCCCGCACGGTGCGCGGGGACCGGCCGTCGTCAGGAACAGGGCAGCACCTGCAGCTCAGCTACGAGTCCTGCAAGACCTTCGGCTTCGGTTCCGCCGGAGAGACGACCTCACCGGTGGGTGACGTCACCGGACCCGCGGGGTACACCTGGGCTCCAAGGGCGAGCTCGGGGTATCCGTACATGCCGTGCTCGTGGATGTCGAGGCCCTCGAGCTCCTCCTCGTCGGACACCCGCAGCATCCCTGCGGCCTTCAGGCCGAACGCCACGATGGCGCTTGCGGCGGCGACGAACGCGGTGATCGCGACCGTGCCCACCACCTGGATCCAGACCTGCGGAAAGCCGTTGCCCGTGAACAGGCCGACACCGTTGCCGTAGAAGGCGAGCCACCAGCACCCGAGCACACCGCAGACCGCGTGGACGCTGAACGCGCCTACCGCGTCGTCGATGCCCAACCGGTCGACGGCCTGCACCGAGAGGACGACGAGCACACCGGCGACCAGCCCGACGCCCACCGCGCCGATCGGTCCGACCAGGTCGGGACCGGCCGTGATGCCGACGAGCCCGGCCAGGATGCCGTTGCAGGTCATCGACAGGTCCGGCTTCTTGAAGCGGATCCATGTGTAGGTCGTCGAGGCGGCGCCACCGGCGCAGCCCGCCAGTGCGGTCGTCAGCAACACCGGGGCGACCGCCACGCCGTCAGCGGCGAGCACTGAGCCGCCGTTGAACCCGAACCAGCCGAAGAACAGGATGAAGGTTCCGAGCGCGACCATCGGCGCGTTGTGCCCCGGGATGACGCGCGGCTTCCCATCCGGCCCGAACTTGCCCTTCCGGGGTCCGAGGACGGCCGCCACGGTCAGCGCGGCGACACCGCCGGTCATGTGCACGATGCTCGACCCGGCGAAGTCGATGTAGCCGAGCTGCGACAGCCAACCGCCACCCCATTGCCAATGACCCACCATGGGGTAGATGAGGGCGGTCATCGCGACCGACATGACGATGTAGCCGGAGAACTTCATGCGTCCGGCGACAGCTCCCGACACGATCGTGGCCGCGGTGGCGCAGAAGACCGCCTGGTACATGAAGTCCACGCCGAGCGGGATGCTCCCGCCTTCGGTGATCGGAGCGGTCAGACCGTCCGAGTAGCTCCCGGGCATCAGGGCGAACGTGTCGGTGCCGATGAACCCGCCCGCGCTCAGGCCGTACATCAGACCGAATCCGACAAGGAAGTACGCGAGCACGCCGAACGTCATGTCCGAGATGTTCTTCATCATGATGTTGGCGGCGTTCTTCGATCGCGTGAGCCCGCTCTCGATCATGGCGAAGCCGGCCTGCATGAAGAAGACCAGAACGATCGCGACCATGTAGAACACGACGTCGAGGTTGAGTTGCAACGTCTCCGTCTCGGTGAGCTCCTGGGCCGACGCCGGCCCGGCCACCACCATCAGCATGGCCAACGCACACGCCGCAATGAGCAGCATCCTTCTTGCCATCGTGCCTCCTATCCGCTCTTTCAAGTCGCGCAGCGCCAGAAGCGCTCGACCTTCCCCGGCGGCCGGGACGCACGATCTGCGCTGACCTCGGGTCATTGCACCGACAATCGGTACATGGGCGCCCGGACAGGTAGAAAGTAGTGACGGGGGCTTTCCCGGCGATTGCCCAACTGTTTCCGGTGAGTAAAAAGGCATCCCATGCGTATTGCGCTTGCTCAGCTCAACCCGACGGTCGGCAACATCGCCCGCAATGCGGACGCGCTGAGCGACGTCTACCAGGCGGCCACGCGGCGCGGTGCCGACCTGGTCGTGAGCGGTGAGCTCGGCCTGACGGGGTACCCACCCGACGACCTGTTGCTCAAACCGGCGTTCATCGCGGCAGCCGCCCACCACCTGGAGCAGCTTGCCGGAGGCGTCGGCGAGCAGGCGCTCATGGTCGGCTTCCCCGAGGACGTCCATGACGCCGACGACCCGATCGGCGTCATCGGCGAGGACGCGATCCCGCAGGGGCTGGCCAACAGCGCGGCGCTGCTGCGCGGTGGGACCGTCGCGCACGTCTACCGCAAGCAACGGATCCCCAACTACGGCGTGTTCGACGAGGCCCGCTACTTCCGGGCCGGCGACAGGCTGGCCATCGTCGATGTCGCCGGCGTACCGGTCGGCTTGACCGTCTGTGAGGATCTGTGGGGCGAGGGCGGACCGGTGACCGAATCGGCGCGGCGCGGCGCGCGGGTCGTGTTGAGCCCGAACGCGAGCCCGTTCCACCATGGCAAGAGCGCCGAACGCGAGCGGTGGGCACGGCACCACGCGACTGCGACCGGGGCCTGGATCGTGTATGTCAACCTGGTGGGTGGGCAGGACGACGTGGTCTACGACGGCGACTCGTTCGTCATGGCGCCCGACGGCACGGTGATCGCGCGCGCGGCGCAGTTCGAGGAGGACCTGCTGATCGTCGAGTTCGATCCCACCGAGCACACCGTTCCGCCACAGCACTGGCCCGCCCGTCTCGAGCGCCCGGCGAGCGTGTACGACGCGGTCGTGGTGGGCACTCGCGACTACCTGAGCAAGAACGGCTTCTCCCGCGCGATGGTCGGCCTCTCCGGCGGCATCGACTCTGCGCTCGCACTGGCCGTGGCGGTCGACGCGCTCGGCCCGCAGCAGGTCATGGCGGTGGGGATGCCCTCACCCTACTCGTCACCGGGGTCGATCACCGACGCCAAGGAACTGGTGGCGGCTCTGGGCTGCCGCTGGTTGGAGCTGGGCATCGAGCCGATCATGCAGGCGTTCACCGACGTCCTGGCCGAGCCGTTCGCCGGCACCGACCCGGGCGTCGCCGAGGAGAACATTCAGTCGCGCATCCGCGGCGCACTGCTGATGGCACTGTCCAACAAACATGGGGACCTGGTGCTCGCGACGGGCAACAAGAGCGAGTACGCGGTGGGCTATGCCACGCTGTACGGCGACATGGCGGGCGGTTTCGCACCGCTCAAGGATGTCTACAAGACCGTGGTCTATGAGCTGTCCGCATACCGCAACGCCACCCACCGCGAACACTGGTTGGGGCCGTCGGGTGCGGTGATCCCGCAGTCGATCATCGACAAGCCGCCGTCGGCGGAACTGCGTCCCGACCAGCGCGACACCGACAGCCTGCCCGAGTACGAGGTGCTCGACGCGATCCTCGAGGGCTACATCGAGCGGTACCGCAGTGTCGACAGCATGGTCGCCGACGGCTTCGACCAGGATCTTGTGACCAACGTCACCCGTCTGGTGGACCGCGCCGAGTACAAGCGCCGGCAGGCCGCGCCAGGTGTCAAGGTCACCAGCCGGGCGTTCGGCCGGGAGCGGCGGCTGCCTCTCACGCATGGATGGCCGGGCTGACACGCCGGTTCCGGCGCGCAGAGGTCGTGGTCAGCCGCCCGTCATGGCGTCGGGCCACGTCGCCGGGTCGAGATCCAGGGCGTCGTGCAGGAAGAAGCCCTGCCCGTAGGGCACGCCGAGAAACCGCAGCGCATACAGTTCGCGCTCGTTCTCGATGCCCTCGGCGATGGTCTCCGCGCCGATCGCGCCGGCGAACGCCTTGAGCGTGTAGCCGAGGGCCCGCAGGACCGCATCGCTGTCGATGTGGTGGGTCAGGCTCGAGTCGAGCTTGACGATCTCGGGCTCGAGGCGGAGCACGTGGCGCAGGCTGGCGAATCCCGACCCGGTGTCATCGACGGCCACACGGGCCCCGCGCGCCCTCCACGGCTGCATGACCTCGGCCAGCGCGTCGTAGTCGGTGACGCGCGCGTGTTCGGTGATCTCGAGCACGACCGCATCGAGCGGCACGGCCGACAGGATTTGCTGCACGGCCGAGGACATCAGCGCGCCCGGTGAGATGTTGAGCGACAGGTAGATGCCGTCGGGCAGGTCGTCCATGACGGTCACCGCGCGACGCAGCGCGGCGGCTTCGAGTTGCACGCCCAGGCCTGCCGCGGTCGCGAGCGCGAACCACGCCTCGGTCGTGCGATCGGTGTGCGCCGGGAACCGCGAGAGCGCCTCGACACCGACGATGGCGCCCGAGTCCAGCGCCACGATCGGCTGCAGCACCACCTCCAGGGCGTTGTCGGCGAGCAACTGCGCAACGGCGGCCCGGCCGCTGCCCCCGGTCTCGACGCCGCCGACGTCAGCGACCATGCCGTCGAGCACCAGGCGGGTGATCAGGCTGCGCACCGAGGGGTTGGCCACCTTGCGGCCGGCGTCGGGGCCGATCACACGCAGGACCGCCCACTCGACACCGTCGCGCACCAGCGGCAGATCGACGTGCTCCTGGGTCGGAAGCGGTTCGTCGGCCGCCACCAGCAGCGCGCGCCGCAAACCCAACTCCTCCTCGATCAACCGTAATGCCGCCTCAGTCTGATCATGGAGCAGCGCCTCGTACGAGGCGATGGCCGGGAGCGCCCCTGCAAATCGTCTGGGTAACAGCTCAGCCATCCTGTCTCTCGGACCCCTCCCGTTCAAGCAGGATCGTGACCGGACCATCGGCCTCCATGCGGATGCGCATGTCTGCCCCGAACACGCCGCGCTCGACAACCACTGGAAGCGCCGTGCAGTACAAACCGTACAGGTGGCGTGCGCGAGCCGGTTCGGCAGCGTTGCCGAACGACGGGCGACGTCCCTTGCGGAGGTCACCATAGAGCGTGAACTGGCTGACGGCCAGCACCGCGCCATCGATGTCACGGACAGACAGGTTCATGCGGCCTTCCTCGTCGCCGAACATCCGCAGGTCTGCTGTTTTACCCGCAAGCCACCGTGCGTCACAATCTGTCGACTGTCTGCCAACACCAACGAGGGCAAGCAGACCACGGTCGATCTCGCCGACGACCTCACCATCGACCCACACCGCGGCCGCGGTGACACGCTGGAGTACGACGCGCACATTCCGTCCTGTTCGCCCGATCCTGATCCGGGTAGTTTTGGAAGTGGCCGCTGGACCCGCACGAAGGGGATGCCGATCCCCTCGGGCCGGCAGGACAGAGGGAACCATGAGCACACGCACCAAGCCACGCTCCATCCACGACCTCAGGGCGTTCAAGCAGCGCGGCGAGCGCTTCGTCATGTTGACCGCCTATGACGCGACCACCGCCGCCATCCTCGACGAGGCCGGCGTGCCCATCCTGCTCGTCGGCGACTCGCTCGGCATGGTGATGCTCGGCTATATGTCGACGGTACCGGTCACCATGGACGAGATCATCCATCACACGCGGGCCGTGCGCCGCGGCGCGCCCGATGCACTCGTCGTCGCCGACATGCCGTTCGGCAGCTTCCAGATCGACCCGTCCAGCGCGAAGGCCAACGCCGTGCGCATGATGAAGGAGACCGGGGCCTCTGCGGTAAAGATCGAGGGCGGCGCACGGGTCGCGGAGCTGGTCGCCGATCTGGTCGACATGGGGATCCCGGTCATGGGCCACCTCGGCCTGACACCGCAGTCGGTCAACCAGTTCGGCGGGTTCAAGGTGCAGGGCCGCTCGCAGGAGGACGCCGACCGCATCGTGGCCGACACCCAGGCGCTCGAAGCGGCCGGCGCCTTCGCCGTGGTGCTCGAGTGCGTGCCGTCCGATGTCGGCAGGCGTGCCACCGAGGCGGTCGACATCCCGACCATCGGCATCGGTGCCGGAGACGACACCGACGGCCAGGTGCTCGTGTTGCAGGACATGCTCGGCATGACCGACGGACCGCTCCCCCGGTTCGTCAAGGCCTACGCCGACGGTCGCAGCCTGGTGCGTGACGCCGTCAAGGCGTTCCAGGCCGAGGTCGGCTCGGGCGAGTACCCCGGTCCGGAGCACCAGTACTGATCGCCGAGAGCCCTCCATCCGCGGTGACGGGCTGGCGCCGTTGACCCTGACGGCGTCAGTCCGTCGCATCGGGCAGGCCCGCGATGCGTACGCCCGCAGCGACGCCGTACCGCCGGTTGACCTCGATCACGACGGCCGTCAGCTCCTCCAGCGGTCGGGTCAACCGCAGAGGACCGGCCAGCACCGCGCGCATGCCGGGGATCGCCTCGACCAGGTCGCGGGTCGTGGCACACGCCGCGTCGTCGTCACCGGTGATCAGCACGTCCATCTCGACGGCGCCCTGACCTCGCCGCATGCGCCCCGCCGGCACGTGATGGAACGCTCCGACGACCCGCCCCTGTGGCGCGATCGCGGCGACCAGCTCCGCGGCGCTGCCCGCGGCGACCGGGATCGGATGAGGTCCCAGCTTGTCGAACCCCAGCCGGTTCACGCAGCTGATGACCACCTTGCCGGCCAGCACCGGCGCGAGCGGCTCAAGGGTGGCCTCCAGGCCGTCGAACGGCACCGCGACCACCACGACGTCGGCGCCGGCCGCCTCGTCATTGGCGGCGCCGCGCAGGAGGGCCTCGCCGAGCCCGTGCTCCGCGCGCAACTCCTTGGCCTTGGTCTCCGCACGCTGGGCATCGCGGGAACCGAGGACGACGACGTGGCCGGCCTGCGCGAGCCGCAGCCCCAGGCCGCGACCGAGCGGACCAGTGCCACCCAGGACACCGATGGAAGGGCGGGTCACGATGTGTCGAATCTACCGCCCGGAGCCGGCGGTCTCGGGTTCACGAGGCGTGTCGGCGCTGTCGTCGGGACGGACCATCTTGGGGGTGGTCGCGATGGTCTGCGCACCGTCGAGCGCCTCGCGCTGCACGGGACCGAGCGC
>Ga0214469_1000936_pt1 | contig 10657 bp, 12 predicted proteins | sample RVTome_10_FD_187340 | JGI IMG/M metagenome (GOLD analysis project Ga0214469, IMG submission 187340) | Soil microbial communities from uranium-contaminated site in the Upper Colorado River Basin, Wyoming, United States - RVT153D57 HiSeq ... | reverse complement strand
CCGCCGCGGCCGGGCCGGCCGGCGGCTCATCGCGGTCCGGGCCAACGAGCGCGCCGCAGCCGCGATGGGCATCAGCGCGTGGGCGGTGAAGGTCTATGCATTCGGCCTGTCGTCGGCGATCGCGGCGCTCGGAGGGGTCCTCCTCTTCTTCAAGACGTCCCCGATCGTCTTCGAGTACATCTTCCCTTCTAGGTCGATCACCGTCCTCACGACCGCGGTCATCGGCGGCATCGGGTACGTCCTGGGTCCCGTCATCGGCGCGCTGTGGCTGCCGGGCTCGCTCGGTGCGAGGTTCGTCAGCGACGTGCTGGGCGTTCCCACCGAGTGGCTCGCGTTCGTCGGGGGAGCGTTCGTCCTCCTCATCATCATGCGCCACCAGGACGGTGCCGCGAACACGTTCACCCGCGCGGCGCGCGCCATTGGCGCGAAGATCACCGCGCGGTCAGAGCGGCGCGGGCAGCCCGGGCCGGTGCTGGCCGTGGCGCGCCGGCTTGCCGGCCACACCACGGCCGGGGAGATCGAGGAGATCAAGACCGCCGCCCGGGGCGCGAGAAAGCACCGCGTGACCCCCCGTCGCCTCGAGATCCGCGATCTGACGGTCAGCTACGGCGGCATCACCGCCGTCCGCGACGTCAGCATGTCGATCGAGCCCGGGCAGATCGTCGGGCTCATCGGCCCCAACGGGGCCGGCAAGACGACGCTCGTGGACGCGGCCACCGGTTTCGTCAAGTACACGGGCGAGGTGGTGCTCGACGGCCGACGACTCGATCGCTTGCCGGCCCACCGACGGGCGCGCGCCGGGATGACCCGCTCGTTCCAGAGCCTGGAGGTCTTCGAGGACCTGACCGTCGCCGAGAACCTGCGCACCGCGTCCGACCCGGGCGGGGCCCTGCCATACTTCGCGGACATCGTCTACCCCAAGCACCTTCCGCTGTCGGAGGCGGCGCTCGCCTGCATCGACGAGTTCAACATCGGGCCGCTGCTGGGCCGCCTCCCGACCGAGCTCTCCTACGGGCAGCGCCGTCTCGTCGCGATCGCCCGGTCCGTGGCCACCGCGCCTTCCGTGCTGCTCCTGGACGAGCCCGCGTCGGGCCTCGTCGAGTGGAGCTCCATGGAGCTCGCCACGCTCGTGCGCCGCCTGGCCACCGACTGGGGCATGGGGATTCTCGTGATCGAACACGACATCCGCTTCGTCATGACCGCGTGCGACTCCGTCATGGCGCTCGACTTCGGCCGGAAGATCGCCTTCGGTTCACCCGAGGCCGTCCGCCACGACCCCGCGGTCGTCTCCGCCTACCTGGGCGACGTGGAGGAAGTCCGGCCCGGCCAAGCCGCGCGCGCGGGCACCGTCGAGGCAGAACCGGCCGCCGCGGATCTCGCCGGAGCTCACCCCGAGCGGACGAGGTGAGGCGATGACGAGCACCGCATCAGTGGAAACGGTCGGCTCAGAGCGGGCGCCACTCCTCGCCGCCGAGGGATTGGCTGCCGGATACGGTCAGGTCCCAGCGATCGAGGACATCAACCTCGAGGTCGCTCCGGGTGAAGTGGTTGCGATCCTGGGTGCCAACGCGTCGGGGAAGTCGACGACGCTGATGGCGCTCGCCGGCCTGCTCGACCCGATGGCTGGCAGCGTGTCCTGGCTCGGCCGCGTGTGTCGAAAGCCGCTGCACGTTCGTGCGCGTCAAGGCATGGCGTATGTCCTGGGAGATCGCGGCGTCACCACGAGCCTGTCGACGGCCGACAATCTTCGGGTGGGCATGGGCCCGGTGGAGCGCGCCCTCGAATTGTTCCCGGAGCTCCGGCCGCTCATGAGGCGGCGGGCGGGGCTGCTGTCCGGGGGTGAACAGAAGATCCTGGCATTGGCCCGAGCCCTTGCCTGCGATCCCAAGATCGTCCTCGCCGACGAGTTCTCGCTGGGGCTGGCGCCCGAGGTCCTGCACCGGCTGATGGACGCGCTTGCTGCTGCTGCCGACCGAGGAACCGCCGTCGTGCTCGTTGAGCAGCAGGTGGTTCATGCCCTGCACTTCGCTTCTCGTGCCTACATCTTGAACCAGGGCCGGATCATCATGTCCGGGCCGACCTCGGATCTGCTCGAGCGGATCGACGAGATCGAGACCAGCTACCTCGTCACGTGAACCCGTTGGGTCCCGTGCCGCATCCACGAGTGTCGACGACGCGATCCCCGAGGAGACCGCTTTCCACTCCTACTCGTCCATATGCGTCGTGCGCCTTCGCTCCCGTGGCATCCGCAGTTGCGCCTCCTTGGACAGGAGACGCTGCATCTCGTCCGGCGACACCACGTCGATGACGGTCGAGATCGTCCACCGATGCCCGAACGGATCGCGCAGGACGCCCGAACGGCGACCATAGAACCGGTCGCCAAGCTCCCGCTCGACCTCGACACCGGTGCCGGTCGCCTGGGCCCAGAGGGCATCGAGCGCATCGACATCGTCGACGTCGATCGTGAACTGGGCACTCACGCCCCCGAGCTTCTTCGGCCCGTACACCCCCTCGTTGGGTACCTCGTCGCAGACCATGAGCAATGAGTCGCCGATCCTGATCTCGGCGTGGGGGATGGTGCCATCGGGCAGCGTGAGCCGGTAGAGCTCTTCAGCGCCGAACGCCTCGGCATAGAAGGCGAGCGCGTCCGCGGCGCGGTCCGCGCAGATGTACGGAAGGAGCGACGTCATCTGGGCCTCCTCGACGCGTGGGCCCCGGCAGGCTGATCTTAGCTAAACTGCGCGCACTTTGGCTGAGTCGGCGCTTGTTGCGGATCAGAACGAGAGGTCCGAGGGCACATGATCCTGGTCACGGGCGCCACCGGCAACATCGGTCGACACGTCGTCGCCGCGCTCCTCGACGAAGGCCAGGAAGTTCGCGCGCTGACGCGAGACCCAGAGCGCGCTGGGTTGCCTTCGGCGGCAGAGGTTTGCACCGGTGATTTCGACGCGGTCGAGACCCTTGCGCCTGCGATGAAGGGTGTCGACACGGTCTTGCTCGCGTCGTACGGGCCGGCGACCGGGACGCGGGATGCGAACGTCGCGAACACCGCGGCGACGGCCGGTGCCAGGCGGATCGTCAAGATCTCGATCGCCGGCGTAGAGGCCGGTGATAGCGACCCAGTCACCGAATGGCACCGTGCTGGAGAAGAGGCCATCGACCGCGTGGGCATCCCGCGCACGTTCCTGCGGTGCGGGGAGTTGATGACGACCGCGCTCTGGTGGGCGGAGACGATCAGGAGCATGGGCAGGGTCTTCGTGCCCTTCGCCGACAGTCCAAGTGCGCCAATCGCTCCGGTCGATGTCGCAATGGTCGCCGCCCGGTGCCTCACGGACGGCCGCCGAGACGACTCCGAAGCCCGGGTGCTCACCGGACCCGAGGTCCTCTCCAGCAGAGAGCGCGTCCAGCGGCTCGGTGAGATGCTTGGCACGACGTTGGAGTGCATTGAGGTACCTCGCGAGGCCGCGTTCGAGAGGATGGTGGCTGCAGGCCAGCCACCGGTGATCGCCCGTGCCCGACTCGACATGATCGAGGTCAAGTCGAAGGGGCCCGGCACCGCTCCCAGCGAAACGGTCGAGACCGTGACCGGCCGCCCGGCGCAGACATTTGACGATTGGGCCGCCCGAAACCTCGCAGCGTTCCGCTGATCCGCAGTCGTACGAGGGATGGCAAGCTCAACGATGGGTGTCCCGTTGTCAGAGGCGTTTCAACAGATCCTGAAAGACAGGTCGTACGGTCATCTGGCGACGATCATGCCCGACGGATCTCCTCAGGTCACCCTGGTATGGGTCGACACCGACGGCCGACACGTGCTCGTCAACACCGTTGATGGCAACCAGAAGGTCAACAACGTCCGGGGGGACAACCGAGTGGCCATGACCGTGTCGAGCCCGACCCATCCGGCCTCTCACGTGCAGCTTCGAGGACGTGTCGTCGAGATCACGAGCGAAGGCGCAATGCGCCACGTCGAGGCGTTGTCCCAGATCTACTACGGCGGTCCGTATCCGCTCCACCACCTCGGTCCACGGGTGATCCTCAAGATCGACCCCATCCGCGTGCGGGAGCTGATGGTCGATGACGCGCCACATGTCAGCCGGGGTCCGACGTCCGAATAGGCGAGCCCGCGTTGTGGGCTCGCGGAGGCACCCCCGCGAGCCCCAGCCCGGAGGCATTCGAATGTGTGGGCGCTACCCGCTCGTCGACGGTCCGCCGTTTGACTACGCTAAAGTGTACGCACTTGAGGGGTGTCCCGAATCATCTCCCCACGGGAAGGAAACGGAATGGGACCGCGGCTCGACGGGACCGTGATAAGGAACGACGGGCGTTACGACGTGCACTTCGAGCGGCACTTCGACGCGCCCGTCGAACGGCTGTGGGCCGCGGTGACCGAGCCTAAGCTGCTCGAGGGGTGGCTCGGCGGGCCCGTCGTCGAGCTCGAACTGACCGAGGGCGGCAACGTCGTCATCCAGATCCACCCCAAGGGACCGGCCACCGTGTACGGGACGGTCGTCCGCGTGGAGCCGCTCGAGGTGCTCGAACTGACCTGGGACGTGCCGGCTTGGCGGCACATTCCCGACTTCTTCGGCACAATCATGCGGTGGGAGGTGCGTCCCGACGGCGACGGCTCGAAGCTGCTCCTCACGCACTCCCTTCCCGACGACACCTCATGGCATGTGCACGCCATGCTCGGGGCGTGGCATCTTCACCTCGACGCGTTGCCGGCGACCCTCGCGGACGAACCGATCCCTCGCTTCGAGGAGGAAGACTTCTTCGGCATGCGCGACGCGTACGCGAAGCTGGTCGGGTCGGTGGAATCACTGCAGTAGCTCAGCCGCTGGGAAGAAATAGGGCTGGCGACGGCGTCACATCCGGAGCAACCGCTCGACATTTCCGTGCGCGATCTTCTCCCGATCGGCTGGGTTGATGGGTGCGGCGTCGAGGAATGTACGGCCTTCAACGTTGTCGCTGAAGGGGTAGTCGACAGAGAAGATGATCCGATCTGCCCCGAGAACCATGAGCGCGCACAACAGTGGCGCAAATGTGAAGTAGCCGCTGGTAGTGATATAGAAGTTCTCGTGGAAGTAGTCGGCGACGCTCCGCTGCAAGTACCCGGCGAATGGCGTGAGTACTTGATCCGCTCGCGCGAGCGAGAACGGGATGTTCTCACCCATGTGGCCGATGATCACGTGGAGCCCCGGGAAGCGGTCGAACACGCCCCCGAGTACCAAGCGGAGCGCATGCAGTCCCGTTTCGCAATGCCATCCCCAACCCGCAAGGGCGAGGACGTTACCCACCATGCCTTGGAGCCCGGAGTAGTAGGCCTCCCTCACCTGCGGGGGAGGAGGAGTGGGATGCAAGTAGATCGGCACATCGAGGGCCTCGGCCCTCTCGAAGATGGGCCAGAACGCCTCGTCATCCAGGAAGCGGCCCCGCGTGTGGCCGTTGATCAAGGCACCCTTGAACCCGAGCTGGGTGACCGTACGCTCGAGCTCGTTCGCGGCGGCAGTCGCGTCGAGGGTGGGAAGGACGGCGAAACCGGCGAAGCGGTCGGGGTGATCCGCGACCGCCTTCGCCAGCACGTCGTTCACCTCCTGCGACATTCTCATAGCCTCGGCAGGATCGAGTTCCTCGACACCGATCGCGGGCGTAGAGAGAACCTGAACATCGATCCCAGCAGCATCCATGTCCGCCAGACGACGCTCTCCCAGGTCACCAAGCTGCTCCGCCCAAATGTGAATGGGAGCACCGACTCGGCCGAGCCGCTCCGTGAGTGCGAAGCCCTGGGGAGTCATGAAGTGCTCTTCGATCGCAATGACACGCATATCTCGCTCCTCTCGAGACCGAGCCAGTCAGCCTTACGTGCCACACGCTCGTTCCGACCGCTTGGCGATACCGATAAGTGTATGCACCGATGGGAGACGCCATCCAGGCGATGTTTGGCTGTCCGTACCAGGACACCGTCTTGGAAGCCGTTGTCCTGCAACATCTTGCTCGACAACGAGCACGCCGATGCCTTGAGGCGGGCCCGGCACCGTCCACACGTGAGAAGGGACGTTGGGTCGCTGCGCCAGGCCGCCGCGCCGCCGCGCCGCGAGGGCCATGCACCTTGTCAGGGGTCCGTTGACGAAAACGCGCCATATTGCATACACTTTGCGGGGGATTCGCACGGAGGTAAACGGCATGATCGAACTGAGTCACTCGGTTCCCGTCAATGAGCCGTCAGATCCCGCTGCCCCCGTGCTGACGCGCGACGACGTGTGGGAGGGCCTGGTGATGAAGGCCCAGAACGCTCTGCCGTTCGTCCCGAAGATGGAGAAGTGTGATGTCGTGGAGCAGCGCGAGAACTTCATCCTGCGCGACATCCGCTTCGGCGGCGACGACCTCCGCGAGGCGGTCACGCTGACACCAAAGACGAAGGTGGAGTTCCGGCGTGTCGAGGGCCGAGTGCTTGGCGTCATTACGAACGAGATCCTCGAAAGCGCCAGCGGGGACCTCGAGCTCAAGTTCTCGTTCGCCCTCGAGATCGACGGCGTCGAACCGGGCAGCCGAGAAGAGCGCGAGTACGAGGAGACCATGCGGGATGCGTACATGGGCGCGGTCGGCGCCACGATGGACGCCATCCGCCAGATGGTCGCCCAGCGAACCGGGTGACAGAATCGGGAGTCCTCAGCGCGGTGGGTGACTGCCCGCATGAGGGATCTGCGGGTCTACGCCAGCGGCGGCAAGATCGTCGAGGACTGGGATGTTCTCCAGGTCGTCCCGACCAGCGCCGCTCAAGCGGCTCCCCAGTCGGGCAGCAGGTCGCTGCGGCGTGGCGGATCGGCGCCCCTGCGCCCGATGACCACGGCGGCCACCTGGTGGGCGGCTTCCACGGCGGGCACGACCGCCTCGACGTCGGCGAGGTCGTCGATTGCCCGACCGCTCGCCATCCACCATGTGAGGAACCCCGCCGTGAAGCTGTCACCCGCGCCGATGGTGTCGAGGACCGGGCTGTCGGTGACCGGAACGGCGCGGGCGTCGGTCATGCTGACGACCGACGTGGCCGCCGCGCCTGCCGTGACCAGCACCGACCCTGGGTGCCCGGCTGTCAGGCGTGCCGCGGCAATCACAGGCGCGCTCGTCGGGTCGGTGTAGGCGAGATCCTCGACGCTCGCCTTGACCACGTCGGCTCGGGCAAGCACTCGCTCCAGGCGTGCGAGGTAGCGGTCGCGGTCGGTGACGGCGTCGGGACGGCAGTTGATGTCGAGCAGCACCAAGACGTCGTTGCTGGCGTCGAGGACGATGCGTTCGACCGCGGTCGCCATCGGCTCGACGGCGAGCCCGAGCCCGCCGGCCACGACGGCCCGGGAGGTCGCCGGCAATCGCGCAGTCGTGAGCGCGACTGCGCTCGTTCCCTCGAGGTAGAACCGGTACGTCGCCGCTCCGACATCGTCCAGCTCGGCCACCGCCAGAGTTGTCGGCTGCTCGACGCGCTGAACGAGTGCGGTGCAGACACCGTCGGCGGTGAGGTCGGCGATCAAGCGTTGGCCAAAGCGATCCGTCGAGACGGCGACAACCAGGCTGACCGGTGCACCGAGCCGGGCGCACGCTCGCGCCACGTTGAACGGCGCGCCGCCGGTCATCGCCGTGATCGCTCCGGTGGCTCCGACGACGAGATCGATCAGGGCCTCACCGACGACGGCGATCGGGCGGTCAGCCGCGGGACTAGGCCGACCCACCGGAGATCTCGATGTTGATGCCCGTGACGTAGGACGCATCGTCGGACAGGAGGAACGCCACGACGCGGGCGACCTCGTCGCTGGAGCCGTACCGGCCGAGCGGCACCATGCGGATCATCTGGCGGGCAACCTCGGATGGATCGTCGGCGTAGTAGGGGCTCGGGATGGCAGCCTGGGATGCCACCTGGTTGTCCCACATGCGTCCCGGTCCGATGAATGCCGGCGAGACCGCGTTCACGCGAATGCCCGCGGGCGCAAGATCCTTGGCGGCGCTCTTGGTCAGCCCGATGACGGCCGCCTTCGACGCCGAGTAGGCCGACATGTTGGGGGCGCCGGTGACGCCAGCCATCGAAGCCGAGGACACGATCGAACCGTGCGCCCCGGTGGCGACCATCGCCGCGCTCACTGCCGACAGCACCGTGAACGCACCGAACACGTTGACCGAGAACACCCGCTGGGCATCGACGGAGGAGTAGCGGTCGATGCGCTCGAACGTGCCCTGGTAGCCGGCGTTGTTGAAGAGACCCGTCGGCACGCCGACCGCGTCGCGGCACGCCTGCACCGAAAGCTGCACGGCGTCGGCGTCGGTGACGTCGAACGCGTCGATCCACGCTTGCGCCCCCTGGACCACGCACCGATGTTGGGTTTCCTGCAGCGCTTGGAGAACGCTCGGGTGGTCGACGAGCGCCAACGACCAGCCGAGCGCCGCCAGTCGGCACGCCGTCGCCCGCCCGATGTCGCCGGCGGCTCCGGTGATCAGCGCGAGCGGTCGCTCGTCCACTGAGGCGGACCTTAGGTCGCGCAGCGAGCGGTCCCGCTGGCGATCCGCGGCCCGGCTGGGTCGAACACGTGCACGGTACCCGTGAACCGTACGTCGATGGGATCGCCGATGACGCCCCTGAACAGCGCCGGCATCTTCGACACGGCGGACACCGTTTCAGCCTCGTGGTCAAAGGCCACGTGGACGAACGCTTCGGAGCCGAGATCCTCGACGGTGCGGATGTGGGCGGCGACCGGGCCGTCCCCAACGTGCACGGCCTCGGGACGAAACCCGACGACGACCCGATCGCCGCCGAACGAGGCGAGGCGCGAAGTCACCTCGGTGGCGAGGTCGAGCGCGCACCCACCGACGCGGATTGGCTGATCCGACGCACACGTGAACAGGTTCATGGCGGGCGAGCCGATGAAGCCCGCCACGAACAGGTTCGCCGGCTCTGGTCGAGCACCGCCCGGTACTCGGAGTTCGGCATGTCGTACACATCGATCGTTGTCACGACGGTCAGGAGGCTCCTCCTTGGTGGGGTGTGGCGCCCGCCTGAAGGTGGTGTGGTAATGGATCTCCCCATCCGTCAGGGCGGGGTTCCGGCCGAGATCCAGCGTTCGAACGCCTCGATCCTCTCGGCGGGCCAAGCGCCGTCGCGGGGCATGGTGCCTGGCCCAGCGTGCCCGCTGGTCCTCGCTGAGGTCCTTGCCGATGTGCTGGGAGACCATGCGGTCGTAGCCGCCGTAGCGCTCGGTGTAGCGCTCGGGTCCGCCGGACGTCTCTCCCAGCCAGGCCGCCACGCGCTCGGGATGATCCGGCGACATGTTGGCGAACAGGGGTGCGAGCAGCGGGTCGTCGGGCACGTGCTTCTCGTAGAAGATGTGGGTCATCCGCCGCAGAGCGGTGAACCCACCGGCCCACTCGAACAGCGTCGGCTCGTCGCTGAGCGGGGGGTCGTGGAATTCGACGTACCCGTGCATCCCGCTGCAGAACGGCTTGTTCTGCGAGTGCCCGCAGCGGCAGAGGCTGTAGTGCTCGAGCGACGCACCGACGTTGCGGGGCACCGGGTTGCGCTGGGCGTCCAGCCGCGGGATCCCCGCGGTGATCCGGAGGGCCCGTCCTTGGAGACCTCGATGGCCGGCTTGCGGTCCTGGTCGAACTCGCTGCGGCCGTCGTGCTCGTCGACTGCGAGGCTCAGCGCCCCTGACGGGCACGCCTGCACGGCGTGGACGATCTCGTCCATCCGGCCGCCGCTGGGCGCCACGAAAGCTTCGGCTTGGCGCTGGAAAACCGTCGGTAGCCGGTCGGTGCACAGCCCCGAGTGTGCGCAGGTGCCGCGGTTGTCGCGGACGGTGAGTTGCAGGCCGACCTAGGTGTCGAGCCGGTCGGGGACCCGGCTGGGGTCCTTCGCGTCGGTGAACCCGATGTCTGGGTGCCGTCACAGAGTGGCTTGGACGCCGACTGCCCGCAGCGGCACAGTGCCATCTGCGGCATTGAATCGCCCTGGGTCTGATGGAGGCTCGGGCTATTGGATTCCAACCCCGGCGGGGTCGGCCTGTTGGGCAGCGTAGAAGGCTGCTTCGAACTCTGCGGGTGGCACGTCGTCGCAGCGGCCGTAGAGCCGCTGCTGGTTGAACCAGTGCACCCAGGAGAGGGTGGCGAGTTCGAGCTCGTCGACGTCGTCCCACCCGGTGGCGTCGGCCCCGTAGACGCACTCGGTCTTGTAGAGCCCGTTGGTCGTCTCGGCCAGCGCGTTGTCGAACGAGTCCGCGATCGTGCCGATCGACGGCTGGGCGCCGATCTCCTCGAGCCGCTCGGTGAAACGCACGCTGGTGAACTGCTCGGGTTCAAGGAGTCGTCGCAACGCTGTCGTGTCAGGCAGAGAGTAGAAGGTCGTTGAGCGCTTCGGCGGGTGTCTTCCAGCCGAGGGTCTTGCGTGGCCGGGTGTTGAGCGCGAGGGCGACGGCGTCGAGGTCCTCGCGTGGGTGCCGGGACAGGTTGGTGCCCTTGGGGAAGTACTGGCGCAGCAACCCGTTGGTGTTCTCATTGGTCCCGCGCTGCCACGGACTGTGCGGGTCACAGAAGTAGATCTCGAGGCCGGTATCGACCCGGAGCTGGGCGTGCTGGGCCATCTCCGCGCCCTGGTCCCAGGTCAGCGAGCGGCGAAGCTGGTCGG
>Ga0214469_1000935_pt1 | contig 10670 bp, 13 predicted proteins | sample RVTome_10_FD_187340 | JGI IMG/M metagenome (GOLD analysis project Ga0214469, IMG submission 187340) | Soil microbial communities from uranium-contaminated site in the Upper Colorado River Basin, Wyoming, United States - RVT153D57 HiSeq ... | reverse complement strand
ACTCTGTTGCCCGACCAATTGCCTAAAAGCTTGAGCGTACGTATAGTGTCAACTGGCATTAGGTTTACAATATCATAGCAGCATATTAAGTTGCTGTCGTTATTGGTTGGATTTGTGACATTTTACACCTTAATCCATCATAAAATTTGAACTTCTGGGTTTCCACTTATCTAAAGTATGCTTCGATCTTCGTAGCCATAAATCTTCTTTTTCAATGTCATGGATTATGATGCTCCATAATGGACAATTAGTCGTAATAGTTGTGTTTATGTTACCTATTGGCATAATAACTTCACAACAGGTGCCGTCTATACTTCAGGTAAACGCCTCAAATGATTCTCCTTATAATTCTGGATACGACCATGGTTGTGACGATGCCGCTATATCAAATGCATCTGAAAGATATATCAATCAACCAGGAAAAGGACCAGCGTTTCATACGGGGGGATTCATGAATGGATATTACGATGGATTCGATGCCTGTTCAGATGGTGCTGGTGACGAAAATGCAGAAAATAACGCTGCGGCTGGAAACCTGAGGGTAATCGCGCCAATCTAGACATGGGTTCCTATGGTAATCAATACTGTGCCAGTAGAACGTTCGATATGCGGGTATATGTCCAATCAGAGTTGGCACAGGAAAAAATAGTCGGAGCATGCGACGATCAGGAAACAACATTTAGCGGACTTGACGTGCCTACAGGTTCTTCGTTCAAAGTTTGTGCTTACGGGAACGATTTGGACTTGTCGGGTTGTAAGACTGCCGTAAATGGACCTGAATCTGAACCAGAGCGAGTAATCATCCGAGTCTCCTAGGCTACAAGCACTAAGTAATGACTTGTTTTGAATATTTTTGTTTTATCTATGAAAAGAATGTTAACGTATGCGTAAGGATTTCACATCATCTAAAAGAGTGGCTCAGTTCCATGCGGTTGCTTGTCCTACTTCCGAATCAGCAGGTAATGTTATCATTCTAAGACCACCAGTCACAAGTCCTACTATTATTGCAATTATTCTACGCATACTCGTACTCTCCATATGGTCTCATAATACTACTTCTTGTCATGATGACTCAAACCTAAGGTACTGACTTGAAAGATCAAGCAGCAATAATAAGAAAAAGGTAGGACGACCAGGTCATTGAACAACTCAGGTTGAGTAAACAAACTTATTGAATATGTTATTACAAGAGCATATTATGTCGAAAATTGTGACGCCTGAAGCATTGCTCAATTCACAAGTAGAAGAATTCAACAAAGGAAATATAAGTTTCTTGATGACGCTTTATGAAAAAGACGCGTGTTTTGCCTTTAAGCCAGGACAAGTTGTTAAGGATCTGGAAAGTTTACGCCAAACTCTGCAAGATTTCATTGGCAAGGGAGCAAAGTTAGAAGCCAGAATAAAGAAAGTACTTCAGACAGGCAATCTTGCACTATTAATTACGGAATGGTCGCTCAATGAAACTGAACCTGATGGTAGAATAATCAATCTTACTGGCAGAGGCACCGTTGTATTACGTCGACAGTCCGATGATACTTGGCTCATGGTTATAGAAAATCCTTGGGGAACAGATTAATCATCAACAGTCAACAACATACATGTCGAATCATACATTTATTCTACTGAAGAAGATCAATTCATCCATTAGTTTCGTTCCTTCCTTTAGACGGAGCATCAGGATGCAATCTCTTATGAAGGCAACCTTGCTACTTTAAGGATTGTGCCTAATACCATTTTCGTTACAGCGTTTAGATAATTCCAGTCAATAAGCGAAGCTGTATCAGAGGTGTCGTGATAATGAGGATTCAGATCTTCCTGTCCTGAACCGTCGTATGCTCCTATTACTATAGAGCCTTCTTCCTCAAAGTGTTCGTAATCACTATCATAAATCGAGTCTAGTCTATATTGCAAACCCGCATAACGTGACATCCCTCTCATTATATTTCCAAACTTTACAGAATCTGCATCATTTTCTCTGACTTTATTATAACGGAGTTTAGTATTGTTGTCTCTTTCAACTATCACTAATCCAGGATTTAGTTGAGGATAACCAACCATATCCAAATTTATGAGTCTATATTTGGAGACATTATTTTTTTCTTTTAGAAATTTTGCATAATGCTTTGAACCCAATAACCCTTGTTCTTCGCCCGAAAAGAATACAAACTGTAAGCTACAGTATAGTTTTTGTTTGTGAAGTATTCGAGCTATTTCTAAGATGGCGCTCACTCCACTAGCATTATCATTTGCTCCGGGAGCTCTTGAAGTAGAATCACGAAGCTTTTTCACCCTTGAATCATAGTGAGCGCACACAATGATAACACATTCATTATTAATTCCATCTTTTTTACAAACAATATTTTTTAAATCATAATCATCACCGTCTATGTTCTCTCTATACGTATGGAAAGAGGCGTCTTGGTATCCCATAATTTTAAATTGATTCTTTAACCATTCTGCTACTTCATTGATGTATTTCGACTTGGTATGCCTAGTATGAAATGACGAGATTGTTATTAAATTAGATCTTATATTATCAGAAGAAACCTCTCTTAATAGCGATTTAATTGCATCGTCGACTTCTAGTTTTTTGGTAGACATGGGAACTTGGGTAGGTGAGGGACTGGTCTAACATAGGTGGCCATTATTTTATTCGGTTGTGGATAATGTCGAGATCAACACACATATGAATGCACGATAAACCAAGACGCATTTATGCATCCCAAAGCTCATGATATACAGCTCTAATCCACAATACTTAAGTGTGCCAGCTAAGATTAAACATTAGGTACACTAAGGCAACGAGGAAAACTGTAACTTAACGGCCCTCTCATCATAAACATATCTTGATATGTATCACGTTTCGAAGCTCATACAGATTCGGCATTACACAGATAATCTACAATGTTGTCGCCGGTATTTAACTACCCCCCACGAATTACTAGATATGGCTCATGTATGTTAGAAGTAGCTTACTTCACATATTTTGATTGGATTATTTTCCTTTTTGCGGCTCGGAAGAGATCTATTCTTTTATAATTGCTCCAGAGTGTTGTCGGTAGAATACCAAACAACGTATGTATCTGGAGCAACTCATCCGTTATGATTGGTATTGATATTATTAGTATTTCTTAAATATATCTATACAGCGTATTAATATACATGTCATTTGGTTTTGGAAAGACTAATAACTTATCAGTAGAATCACTTGATAATAATGATTTACAAGAGATTAAGAAAATTCGTGAAATGTCAAATCCCCATGAAGAAGTACTCGTTGTTGCGCGCCAATCTCGTGTGAGACCAGGTGGTTCAGCTGTTACGCCCAACATAATCTATGCGACAAATAAGCGAATAATCATCAGAGATCCTTACATGATGGGGATTAAGGAGAATATAATAGATATTCCATACGATGTCATAACAAGTGTGAAACTCGATAAGGGATTATTATTATCTACCATAAGATTCGAAGCCCCTGCATTGGTAGGTTCAAAACGGCTCGGAATGATTGATGGAATAGTAGGTGGAGAGAATGACCACGAGGGAATGATTGAAGCAATTCCAAAGAGAAAGGCAGAAGATGTAATTCAGGTAATTCGATCTGGAATGCATCGCACCGGCTATAACCAAGATGAAACTCAAATCGCTTCTCGTCATCAATCATCTGATATTAATTATCAATCTTCAATTGCAGATGAACTAACAAAGCTAGGGAAGCTAAAGGAACAAGGTATAATTACTGAAAAAGAATTTGCCAAACTAAAAAAAGACTTGCTTGATGGGAACTCTCCAGTCCAATAATAAGAGTTCAATAAAATGCCAAGATGTATCTCATTTTTCGCATCTTCGATAATATCGAGTCTGTCGATTATCATTATTACTTTCATTGCTGTATCCATCTATAGTGTTCACCCTTTGTTGTCTCAACAGTCACCTCCTACAAATTCTAATTCCTCTTGGATGACAGGCGCATCTATTCCAACAGCCCGATCTGAGATTGCTGGAGCTGCTTTAAATGGAAAGATCTACGTTGTTGGTGGGTTTGATAACAGTGGAAGAAGCAGCGATTCAGTCGAGGTCTATGATCTGATTGCCGACAATTGGACAACAGGAGAACCCTTACCTCAACCATTAGACCATACAGCAGCAGCGTCATTTGGCGGAAAACTGTATGTAGTGGGAGGCGGATATCTGAACAGAGCTGACCTTTCAGATAAATTATTCATATATGATACTTCAACTAAAAGCTGGACTGAAGGAGCAAATCTTCCTAGCGCTCGTGGTGCGCTAACTGCCAATTTCATCAACGGAATTTTGTATGTAGTGGGAGGAGTAGATTCAACTGTCACCTTAACTAGCACCCTAGCCTACGATCCAGCAACGAATATGTGGACGGAGAAAGCACCAATGCCAACTGCAAGAGAACACCTTACGTCTGCAGTAGCTGATGGCAAGCTATACGTTGTTGGGGGAAGAAGTGAAGGAATGTCTGCTAACGTCAACTCTAACGAAGTCTATGATCCAATCACAGATAGTTGGATATTACTAGAACCAATGCCATCTCATAGAGGAGGCCTAGCCTCTTCAGCAATTAACGAAACGATATATGTGTTTGGAGGGGAAGAACCTTCTGGAACATTTGACAACAATGAAAGCTACGATACAACAACTAACAAATGGGATCAGGGATTGGCAATGCCAACTGCTCGACACGGTTTGGTAGCTGTTGCTAACGACGATAAAATATACGTTATCGGTGGCGGTCCAAATCCTGGAGGCTCAAGGAGCGATGCGAACGAGATATTTCTTCCTCATTGATAATCACTAGCGCTATCAAAAGCAAGTGAAAACCGGTCAGGGCAAACAATTTCCTAACATGAATTAGTTGCTCAAATCATAAAATAAAATGCAAACTCTCAGCAACCAGCATAAAATGAGTAGGAAACTCAGGCATTGCATTGTACACATTTGCTTTAATAGTGTATGTTGTATAGTATAAGTAAAGAATACAATTTGATGCATAATGAGTGAAATTTCTAACAATAATAGGCATTTTCTGCTGTATGCTCTAAAGTGGATGAGCATATACATAGCTATAGGATTGATTGCAGCCTTATTATTGCCATTCCCCGTATCTCTGATCGGAGCAATAGGAGGATTTATGCTACTTAACTTCTTGAGGACGCGCTTAATGATGAAAAAGAAGGGAATTAGTATGAAAGGACTATTTGGTTCGCTGCGGTCGTCAGATATGAGCCCTTCCACTTACGGATATAATCCATTAAAATACTATTGTATGAGTTGTGGTAATGAGCACAGAGAAATCGCATGCCCTAAATGCGGTTCAAAAATGAAGAAAATAGGATAATTAATAAATCAATAATATTTAGATTTTCCATTTATTTCAGACAGCGTCTTGTAATGATTATACTTTTCAACTGGCCCGTAAACTTGGCTTAGCCTAGTCTTGCTAAAGCCAGAGTCTGATAGATTTAATTATCGCTCGTCCAAAAAGTCATATCGATTGTTGTCGATTTATTTGATGATTACTTTGCTGTTGCTTTTACTTACACCGTTCGATTTGGGTTCTGCCGTTTATGCCCAGCAAGCAGTTTTTGGTCAAGATTCATTTGAGAACACAAGTGGAGAGACAGCAGATCGCCTTGATACCATAATAGAGCTTTTGGAACAATCAAGACAAGGAAGTATCATCCAGCTAAACCTGACCATTATTGTCTTCATGATGGGATTGGCATTTGTAATCTTTGGTCTGTACATTGGACAGGAACACAAACTCTCTGTCTTTACGAAGAGACTCTACCTAATTGCTTATTTTGCACTTATTGTTCCTATCACGGTTATACTCGTACGATATATAGCTAATGCTCTGTTATCTGGCACATTGAACGATCCAGTTCTATATGTTGCGTTCTTGCTCCTTATTCCTGTTACGGCCTCGTACGTCCTAATGATAGTCAAAAGCAGGCATGACGTTGTCGGGCGTCCTTAGGCCACAACCTAATATTAGAACCGGTCTAGTCCTCTTGTGCTAGTTTTACTTTTAGATATCGACTATCCCAGGGAGTGGTGTGATCTCGCGTTTTGCGAAGCACAACTTAAGTATTGATTCTGAGTTGTTTTCAGAAAAGAGATTCTTGGTTGATCCTTCCAGAGACTTTACAGCTTCATAGTCATTATTCTGGTCCTAAATAGTAATGATATTTCCAGTAGGAACCGCTGTATTTCTAACAATACTGATTGAAATGGCTTTCTTAATTGATGGTATCTCAAGAGTCGTTCATGGATTTGGAGACAAAGAAAGTCGTGGATGTTCAAGAGGATTTAGTATTGGCGTGGGCATGATTAAGATTGTGACTGGAATAGCTGGAAGAAGAGTAGGGATACGGTTGTAATGTCGACGTAATTGATCAATTTATTCTACAGTTTAACACAACATTTTTTATCTTGGAAGCGTCTGCTATCTTAACAGCATGTCCAGTATTAAGAAGAAAACAGATATTCCCGAGAAGGAACGAGCGTTAGTGCTTCAAGGAGGCGGATCGCTTGGCGCCTATGAAGCTGGAGCGTATAGGGCAATATATGAATTCTTATCAAATAGAGATGAAGAAGGAGGAGGAGAGAAAGGAAGACCCATGTTCAATATTGTTGCAGGCACCTCAATAGGTGCTATCAATGCTGCCGTTCTAGTAAGTTATGTCGTAGAGAATCAAACCTATGAAGGATCTGCAGAGAGACTTGTCGATTTCTGGAATTACCTCTCCAAAGATTCGATGGTAGACACTAATCCCTTCTTTAAGCCTTGGTGGGATTATTGGCATGCAATGAATGGAGAGATTGCGTCAGGAGAAGCCGCAAGAAGGTACTTTTCAGCTAAAGAGTTTGCAATATTTGGAGTACCAACTGTCTTTTATCCTCATGGACCTACACGTGACAGTAAATTTTATGATTCGGACAATACCTGGTATCGCTATAGTAATGAACCATTAAAACGAAGTCTAGAACGGTTTGCAAAATTTCCAATAGCCACCACACAAGAGGACAATCAGCCAAGGCTCTTACTGGTGGCAGTTGATGTCGCAGATGGTACCCCAGTTACATTTGACAGCTATCCCAAGGAAGACGGATCAAGAAAAACAGAGTACGGGAAATTCATCAGTCATAATGATAACGAAATCGGATTTGAACGCGTGATCCACTATGATAAGGGTATTACATCCGATCAAGTTATAGCAAGCGGGTCATATCCAGTTAATTTTGATTTTGCTAAAATAGAAGTTGAAAGTTATAACTCTGAATCGGCTAGTAATAGTAAACAGATTGATGTAAAGAAGACAACTAATGGAAATGACAATGGTTATAGTCGCAGAAAAGAGATGCGGTATTTTTGGGACGGGGGTCTTATGACCAATACTCCATTAATGCAGTTAGTTCTAATGCATAGATATTATTGGTGGAAGGTAAGAGGATTAAAAGATAATGTTCCCCGATTAGGTATCTGCGTAATTAATTTACATCCTAAAAAACAGATAGAGATTCCATCTGACAGGGATGGCGTTATCAATAGAAATAGTGACATAACTTTTTCAGATAGGACGCAACAAGAGGAGACCATGCTTCTGTTAGTATCTGATTATGTTGATTTGATAAGGGACCTAATAAAGGCTGCAGAGGAAAGAGGAGTGGACAAGAACTTTATCACCAGTCTCTTGAACCGGAAAACAAATTTCCATGGTCAGTTCTTGAAGCCAAGACGATTCCAAGACATACTTGAAGGACGGTTTCAGATAGATGAAATAATACGCGTAGACCGAAAAAACGACGAGCATACAATTTCTAATAAAACTTTTGATTTCTCTTCCGAGACTATAAAGCTGTTGCTTGAACGAGGATATAATGATGCTCGTAATGAGTTTGAGGAATACGCTAGAAACCAGCTTGTGAAGACAGCCGAAAAATAAAGTGAATGAGTTCTCTCCAGAAATAGTCAGTAAGAAACAGATTATGATGTAATCGTTGCAGATATGCTTGGGATCACAAGTGGTGCGCCGCGCGAAGATTACTCTATTACCGATATGAGTCCATCAACGCCGGTAAGTGTGCCAGCTACATAAACAGCTTTGTTGGATGGATTAAATTCTAAGGCGAGAGGAATGCTGTTGACATCGACTGTGCCGGCTACCGTATTCTTCTCACTGTCTAAAATAGACACAGAATTGGATACAACGTTACCTACGTAAACATCAGTATTGGAAGGGTTGAATAGCAAAGCGACAGGCTCGGAGCCAACTATGACAGTATCGAGTAACGTGCTATTAGACCCATCAATCACAGATACAGTTCGTGAACCGCGGTTGGCTACGTAGATATCGTTGTTAGCAGGATTAAATTCTAGGGTGGTAGGTTCGTTTTCAACTTCAACATTATGTGCTACCGTATTATTCCCGGTATCTATTACAGAAACCGTTCCTGAATCACGATTGGCAACGTACAAGTAGTTGTTTGGGGGATTAAATTCTAATGATATGGGTGAGTCTCCTACCTTTATTTCTTCGATCAGCGTATTATTATTGCTAGCATCGATTACAGACACAGTTCCTGAGCCTTCATTTGCTACGTATATCTGGTTATTGGAGGGGTTAAATTCCAAGGCTACAGGATCTGTACCTACTTCTATATCATTGGTAACCACATTAGCAATGCTATCAATTACTGAAATAGAGTTTGAAATTACATTGGCCACATAGATATTGTTGTTGGTTGGGTTGAAGAGCAATTGTTCTGGGAAGCTACCAACAGTAACATTCTTTATCAACGTATTATTTGCAGTCTCAATCACAGACACTGTTCCTGAATCACGATTGGCTACATAGATATTGTTGTTAGATGGGTTGAAGAGCAGTGCCTGTGGTGATAAACCAACAGTAACATTCTTTATCAACGTATTATTTGCAGTCTCAATCACAGACACTGTTCCTGAATCACGATTGGCTACATAGATATTGTTGTTAGATGGGTTGAAGAGCAGTGCCTGTGGAAAACTGGCCACCGGTATGACTGAGACTACCGAATCTCCCAATACATTCTTCACTCCAGGCGATGATGCAATGATCATCAGTACAATGAATAAGCATATGAGAAGAGATGATAGCATGCTTTAAGCATCATGTGGTTGCAGGGATGAGTATATAAAAATTTCTTGTACACATAGTAAAATAGGAACACAAACTAGAAAGGAACTGCATATTTATTGTATTGTCAACGAAATAGTTCTCATCATCATCAACCAAAAGCAGTCGATATCGGAAGAAACAAGAAACTTATGATTGAAGAGATATGGCTTTTAAGAAATAGTAATAGACGATCATCTGAAGAGATCAAGTCATATGACTACATTACTAGTCCAAAGGAATTTGACTGTCTCCTTTGCAATCAAGACACGTATAACTATCAGCATGATTCTTATCATTATTCTCTGTTGAACTACTCTGAATAAGAGCATAGAACGTCAAAGGATGATACTTAGGTTAAAACGCTTGATGTGAAAAAGATGTGATAAATGTTCATTTGTTAGAGTCCTCTGGCTGCACTATCTCAACGAGGCCAAGCTCTAACGCTGGCTTAAGCCCATCATATATAGTCCATGCCTCCTTGATTTTGCCATTCTCAAAATGAAAAACTTCGGCACCACTAGTGTCAAACTTTTCATGGCTAGCTGGAAGTCCAAGAATTTCCCCTTCTTGAGTGGCTTTCAAGGTCCACCTTAATGCAATGTTGTTTTGTTCCCCAATGTCGTATACTATCGTAACCTCCATATCTGGTAACGCCTTACGATCTTCGGCTATCCACTCTTTGAAATCCTCTAAGCCTCTCACCTCTTCTGCCCCATGATAAATTATATCATGTGTGACAAAGTCTCTGCCTCCTCTAGTTTACCTTCATTAAATATTTCTTGAATAAATCTCCGAGTAATTGTCTTCGACCTGCGTTTGCGGATATGATTGTACCAGTCTTTCAGTTCCGATACTTTACAATTTCGCGATTAAATCCGTTTTCAGTTTCTGAATTCTTCATCTGATAATATCACTTGGTTATGCGGATCACTAATTTTTGCAACTTTTGCGTTACATCTTTCTGTTGAGGCTATGATGCCTGTCATATTTAAGTCAGTGTTTCGTGAGCAGATTTTATTTGCTCGATTTCCTGCTGTTGTGCTTGATGTGCTTGTGCTTGTGCTTGTCTCGTAGCGACATTGCAGCTTGTGTGCGACCTGTGACTACACCTGAACTTAATGCAAATGATGTGGCCCTTCCTCTCATTATTCTTTAATACCCAATCAAGGACCAATAATTGTTCTCTATCAGTTGAATCTGGTCTTTATCATTTGACCAGGTAAGATTTTCTGCAACATATTTCATTATGTTCAGATATATTTTGGAAAAAGTTTTGATTGTGTTTGTGCCGTGTGAGTGAGTGAATGGATATTTCATTAAGAACACGAAGTTCAGGAATACTTGATAGGTAATCATCTGAGTGTAATTTTATATACTTGCAAGTGCTGATAGTGCCAATTGTCTGCGACTGCCGATATCAGACCTCCTCCTACAGAACAAATATCATTTAATGCGTGGAAAACACTTTTATTATTA
>Ga0214469_1000933_pt1 | contig 10677 bp, 11 predicted proteins | sample RVTome_10_FD_187340 | JGI IMG/M metagenome (GOLD analysis project Ga0214469, IMG submission 187340) | Soil microbial communities from uranium-contaminated site in the Upper Colorado River Basin, Wyoming, United States - RVT153D57 HiSeq ... | reverse complement strand
TATACAAAACGGCGGTTTGTCGACTGAGACTAACACTGCCAAGAAAGATCATCATTCTTACGACGATTTCGAAATTCCAACTAGAGGGCCTAAATATTCTCATGAGTCTACAGTTTATCCCAATCAGAACAAAAATCAAAAGAGTACTGATTTTGCATTCAAGGAGGGGAAGCACGAGAAATTTGGTTATAGACAGAGCACAAGAGTCAGAAAGGATCCGTCTGTGGAGATAGGCGTACAGGGGATTGACGAAGATAGCTCCAAGCCACCTTCTCGCTTCCATATATCAGTAGAACCCACACTATGTATGGCGTTTGGAAGCTGCGAGGTATTAGCGCCAAAAGTATTTGTGTTAGAAAAAAACAAGATCATAAATCCTAAGGTCAGAATTGTATCAGAAGACGGTGCTTCATTCGAAGATATATTGTCTGCGGCAGAAACCTGTCCTACAAAGGCTATTAGAATTATTGATAGACACAGTGGTGAGCAAGTCTACCCATAACCTATGTGCATTTAGAGGAATCAATTTTATTCCAGGGCCGGTCTTTTCAAATAGAATCAGTGGAAGATTACTTAATCTAAATAAACGGTATTGGTCATTCAGATAGCATTCTAATTCCGTTCAAAACAGAACAGAAGGTCATACATATATTTTGGTATCGGGATTATTAAGAAGTGGTCTTTTCAAACAATAGCGTCGCCTCGATTATCGCGTTAACCTTGTTAATTCTTGTTGTTACAGCAGCCTTTTTCGTCCAAACATATTTTCCTAATCCAATTGCACAACAAATTAGAGAGCAAAAACAAATCTTTGAACAGGAAAGAAGAGGATTCAGATAGATAGGTTTTAGTAAGATTCTCATCTATACACTGCAGCATTTGTCAATTCGAATATCAAGTAAATGCTAGGAGGCATCTGCTTATGGGTTCTAGTGTCCACCTGCGAAGAGTATTGGGCCCATAATATCTTCTTCCTTCTATACTTGATATACTGAAAGAAAAGGTCAGCTTGTACAACTTTTATCTTAACTGAATATGTCGATCTGCATATCATTTCATTACTAAGGAGGAGAACCAGGTTATGATAGGACTATTTAGTGTTGCTGGACCCCATCGGACTTTACTTACAGGTACTATCCTTAATTCTGGTAACAACAGTCTTAATTCGACACGCATCACATGTAGATGTGGATCGTGTGTCCAATCCCAACATTATTTGGCTGAAGCCCAGCAGGTCGCACCGATAAAGTCGAAGTAGCAGTACCTGAATTAAATTCAACGTAGAAGGGAGGGTCGCTTGATGCTATCATCATCTGAATAAACTTCATCCTCCTACTCTATGGGATTGCTCTTTATGACAGGTAATAGAACTTGTATATCACTGACAATCCGAATTCAGGATATTATCGGACAGCAATTAGAGATCTCCCATTGAAATATTCATGACTTGAGGGGTCGCTGTACTCAATAATAATGAAAATAAGGATTAGTGGCCAGTAAATGCAAAAAGATTCTTCTTGTAGACATCAGTTCTCCTGTTCTTTAGAAGCGGAAGTTTTCCTCTTACTTTCATAATATCCGACTTATCTAATTCTACCACTTCCATCCCTTCTTTATTACCCATATCTAACAGGACAGTCCCAAAAGGATCCACTATCATACTTCTACCAGTGTATATGTTTCCTATTTGGTCAGGGGCAATTACATAGACGCCATTCTCAATTGCTCTCGCCTTTAAGAAGGTCTGCCAGTGTTCTTCTTTCATGATCCCATGTACCCACGCTGAGGGGATCACCAGAAACTCTGCGCCCTGTACGCTCAGTATTCTAGACATTTCAGGAAACCGGATGTCATAACAGATCATGAGCCCTATTTTTGCAGCTGCAAATTGAAAAGGTTTCCCAATATTATTTCCGGCCAGGAATTTATCCGACTCTCTAAAACCTAGTGCGTCGTATAGATGAATCTTTCTATAACGTGCCATCACCACTCCATTCCTTCTTATTGCAACTGCAGAATCAAACACTTTATTCTTGGTTCTAGCCTTCTCATAGATCGTGCTTATGATTTCAATTCCATTTTCTTTTGCACATTGGCCTAATGACCTGACAAAATTACCAGTAACTACGGTTTCAGAGATCCCGCTCAATTCAATGGGTTTTTGATCTGAGGGGGAAAATCCCATCTGAAATTCAGGAAAGCATACAAGTTGTGCCTTTTTATAATGAGCTTCTTTAATGTAATCTCTTGATTGTGCCAAGTTCTTGTTCTTGTCTGTGTCTGACTTCATTTGCACGACTGCTATTCGACACATTTTCGTCATCTCGTCTCATGACCTAGATAATAACGATAAGATAAATAACTATCTTGAAATCTAAACCTCGGTGAAAGGAAGACGAAAATAGTAGCCTATATCGGTGATTGGATGCAACTCATGAGTGTTCGTCATATTTAGATCTGTTGATCACAGAAGTCTTCCATTTTGCTTATTAGAAACAAAATAAGCCCAAGGGATCAAATACAAGGAAGTATGAATTCGAATAGCCAAGCCGAATACGTTACTGTTTATTTTGCCCAGTCTTTACAATATTTTCATTCTTGATATTGAAATGGTTAAGAAGTAATTTTTTAGAACTGTTCTACACTAACTATCTTGTCTAATCTCTACAATTGCAAATTTTTGTTGGCAAAGCATAGACTAGAGGATGGTCAGAGCATAAGTCGACCGACAGAAAAATGTAGCCCTTTCGAGTAGGCATAAATGATAATAAAGATATTGTCGGTCAAACGCGTAATCTACCTTATGGTAAGGAATATACATTAAGCCATATAACTAAAATTTGGAATGCAGCTCTCCATGGAATGCAGCATATGATATTGGTGTATGGGGAGGAATCGAATACAGGGTGACGAAAGTCTAGATTACCAATAACTCTAATAATGAGAACCGGCTAATCTGGATCGAACAACTCAAAAATGATCGAGCTTGCCTCACTGCGTTTTGAGAATATTAACTTGTGTACATCTAGGAAAGTTGATCTAGAGGATGAACCATTGATGTTGAAGTGGATTGAAGAAGGCGTGATTGGGTGCAATATTGGGTTTATTTCTAGGGTTTTGACACATCTACATCTTCGGCTGGACCCAATATTGAATCCTAATATGAGGAAATTCTCGAGACCTTCAAACATGAACAATAGAATAAATGAAGAGAGAAAATCTCATCCAAAGAATGATATTGACGGCAATTCTGATGGAATGACTTTTCAATGGAGAAGCGTTAAGGGATGAACTCAGCAAATCCTATAAAGCCTGATAGTACAACCGTGCCTCATGGAAACCGGCCACTTTCTTACAATTGGGTGTTTGCCATTGGAATTACGACGATCCTATTCGGAGTAATATTATTTGCCCTAAGAGTAGCACTAGTTAGCCTTGTAATCATAATCATAGGAATCTCTGTTTTTACAGCCTGGCTTTATCTAAGCACAAGGTTAAGGGAATCAAAGAATTTTCTCCAGAGAAGCAGTTTACCCAACAAGCAGATTCAAGCAGGACAGGACGAAGGATGTATCTGTCCTATTTGTAAGCATAAGGTATCAAACACCTGCCTTAATGAAAATTGTGCGTGTTGCGTTCTGATGAAAAATGATAGCGTGGTAGGGCATTCTAATAATCCCTTGCAATAAGATTTTTTATGGAATGGCATCATAATCATTCCATATCGAATATTTTTCCACAAGAATGAAGATTCAAAGGCAACAAATGTAAAGAGACAGACAAAGGCCTTCGAGCTGCTGAGCCTCTATTTTCGCACTCCTATACCTATCCCTATAATGGTGCCCTATTTAATAAGATGAAGTCAACCGTTGCTGTCGGTATGATTTTGAAATGCAAAAAATTCTTGTCGGACCAGTTATTGGTTTCTGTACTTTACCACTCGAACATTTCCATCGTTTGCTGTTAGAATGATTCGATCAAATTCCAGTTCACTTGGATTTGGAGAAGAAAAGACGGATGCGAAGGGCCCGATATTTCCCAGGTTCTGGGGAATTCCGTTCTCTCCAAATTGAACCACTAAATTGTTCAGCGAATCGAGGTTATTGTTACTGATTTTTGCAGTTACCGAACTTATCAATCCCCCCCGTTCTATTATTTCGACGCTTACTCCAACCCTTGGAAGGAATACCGATAAAACAACCAGAGCTACAACTATAAAACCTAAGATTATACCAATCTTAGCAATTTTTATATAATTTCTTCTAACTTTACCTCGAAGGCCATCATCCTGAAATTTGTCTTCGTCCCATCTATCATCCAACTGGAATACACCTATATCCGTGGGCATCCAACTGGAATACACCTATATCCGTGGGCATCTAACTGCATTTCAGCACTCTGGCATCTTAAAGCAATCTAGCTTAAATAGGTACAGATAAAAACAAAGAATTCCGAATTCACCTGGAGATGCTTAAAATGGTTCATACTCCCCGTTTGGAAACAGCTAGGCAGCTGGAATAGGTATCCTGAAATCCAAATGCTTCCTGTTCCATAGCATTTACTTTCTTAAAAGAAAGTTAACTTCAAACATCGTAATAATGTCCTTGATGTGTTCGTCTGAGGCAAACCTGCAGATTGTAATCCACTTTCTCTGTTTATTCGCCATAATTTGACAAATCGCTTTAGGATTATCAGGGATCACTTCTACCTTCACTTCGTACGCGTGTCTCAATTTTTCTTCAATGATGGCCGCAATTCCGCTGGGGGCTTGAATTATAATTTTACGCATTTCCTCAGATAAGGGGATCGGTATGAGTGATAATTCTTTCGCTAAAAAGGAACCCCAGAAAGATATGGGATGTTCTATGTGGTAAATTGAATATCGATTATGGCAAATATACTGCCAAGTCTCTCATTTCTTTGATTTTTCTAGAAAGTCTATTATACCGTGCAGGTTATCCTGGATTTCCTCTATTTTATCACCTCGATAATCCATTGTGCTTTCAATGTCGACGAGCTTGTTGATTACAACTAATAGGCTATTTATCGGATCATCGAGTTCCTTTCGCGGCTTACCAATGGCCAGAGAGGTTTCTTCTTCGTTCATCGGAATAACAGATGATTCGTTTCTGCATATCTATACGTTACGAACAACTACTTGGTCTAAGCCCTTCATTCAAGCATGATGCTGCACGAGGTGTAATAACGACGGCGGGCTAGATGCACCTTAGCCTGATAAGGGGGATAGATTGACTTAGTACCTTCAATAGGCGAATGATCTGAATAGAAAGTTTCAAACTTGTGAGTAATCAATCATCCTTTATTAGTTGATATTGGTTAATACCTTTGGGTTGATTGTAGATTCAAATCAAGGAATCTTCAATCTTAGTGAGCGTGAAAGAAACCGTTTCGTTTTCTTTTTATGTTCCTGAGATATTAACAGGAAATTTGAATAGAGGTGGGGAAGGGATTCGAACCCTTATTGATTCGCTTGCTGCATTCGATTCTGCAGGCGAACGCATAGCCGCTCTGCCACCCCACCGTTAAGATTTTACCCGTCGGTAACTAGGCAAGATCGTATTATGAATTCTACGATTATTTAAATTCAATCCTGAGGAATGTTTTAGGAATGATTATTGACCTTGAGAATAATAAGTTAGACGGTCAAAATCGATTAGTGTTCGAGATATTAGGAAATCAGCAACTTTACAAAAAAGCAACATTCGAGCTGGAATTTGGAGACTATATCTCTAACATGTCGTTTTCAATGGTCTTCTTTCTATGACATTGCCAGCACAACAGTTGCATATTTTCGATGTCGAAAACCGGGCCACCTTTGGATATAGGAATGATGTGGTCTACCGTAAGCAAGGCAAGAGGAAATATTTTGCCACATCCAAAATTAGAATATCTGTTGTCCACTCCTTGAGCAGTTGGAAGACAATAGCTAGGATTACACCTAGACCCATACTTTTTTGCTAGAGCGGTCTTATAATTCTGTCTTGTAGAAGGAGGTAGCTGATACCAAGAGTCTCCACTCTTACCTGCAATATAGATTCTTTTCGGCATCTTGGTTCAACGAATAGACTGAATAGAAGAAAGTGCGTAAATAAAATGTTTGCTTAGCATGATAGTGTGGCAAAAACACACGCAAAAACAAGATGCTTAATAGTATCAGCGATTTCTCATGATGCAATTTTGATTCTACTTGACACGGCCTACGGGCTAGAGCCTGAGAGACATTATGTACTTTAGCGCTTAACTAGACAATATTATTTAATTTGCCTGAGAAAGCTACTAGGTTTAATGGGTAGTAAGTATCTATAATATAGTGTCCAATTACTTTTTGTTCTCTTTTAGAGCAACGACCCAGAATAATGGTCTCTTATGTGGATATCTGCGTGCTAGTTAGTTAGCGAATAATTCTAACTCTTCCCTATTAATGCATCTCACAATTGTTCCCCCAGTAATTCGATAATGAGTATCATCGTTCCATCTTTGATCGTACTCAAATGGCTAATTCAGTCTTTTCCAAATCAGCAACTAAAAGAAAAGCGTGAGAGTTTTTACATATACAGATTTGGTTTCTATTACATGATTGGTTAGGTAGAATTTATAACTGTGATTTTCCCTCACGACCCTAGTTATGAGGAAATGTTCTCTCCAACCGATCCAACTTTTAAAGAGGAGGCATGTTGAGAGTAAATCCTTCCTTCATATCTTATGGACAATTTGTTTGACTCCACTTATTGTATCAAATGTACTCATATGTTTCAATATCGATCTGCTAATAAATTCTCAAGAGACTTGGCAGCATCATCATTACGCTACTTGTCATATTTTCTATTTCTTTCTGTGTTAGAACCGTTAGGCTGGCTCCTTGAGTTGGACTGAGTCGATAAAAATGCCGTTGTCGTGTTCATCGATTTGATACAATCTCAAATTGCCCGACTTTCGCCAGTTAGGACTCTGTTCGATCCAGCTGTCCTCCTTTTTCCAAGATGTCATGTTTTTTAGTGAACCTGTGAATATATCATATTCATATCCGTGCATATAGCACACCAGGTTATTCCCACTAAAATGTCCCTTCGACAAGGAGGCCCCTCTGTGAGGACATGAATTGCTACACGCGAATATCCTTCCGTTTCTTCTTCCTACCAAGATATCCCTATTGTAAATTGTGAAAACCTTCAAAGAATTGTCCTTTATGTCTTCACTATTGCAGATTCTCATCGTCTCTGGAACCATAAAGTTACCGATGGAGATACTATAAATCTATTTACTGAGTTATACTCCAATATTAATAAAAATCATTATCGAGAAGATATTATAGCTTCATCATTGATAGTATCATATAGTGTCACAATCTTCACCAGCGCACATAGTGGCCTTAGTTATGAAAATCTCATTTGCATTACTCTAACAGTATCTGGACAAGTATGAAGATTTTTATATCTATGTTGGATAATAATAAATTACATTTTGCCATCAGAAATAGTTACTCCTATGAAAATTTCAGTTAAAACTAGAAATAGTTTGGTCGAACAGGCACTCCAAACAATATCTCGAAGCGGAGAGAATGGAATATTCCAAACTGAACTTTGTAAGACATTTTCTCTAGATAGCCGAGACGGTTCAAGGCTTGTCGGGAATCTTGAAAAGCAGGCCCTTATTTCTAGAGAAAAAATCCTTTATAATGGTAGGTGGACCTACAAGCTAATAGTAAAGAAACCTGCTATGTCTGAAATTCAAAAAAGACAAGTGGATATAATTAGTGTTGAGGGAGCACCGTGTTTCAGTTGCAATTATCAACATTTGTGTTCATCGGAAGATGATATGAGTCAGTATAGTCCAGCCAAGTGTACGTGGATCGCAGAATGGGTACTCTCTAATTTTAGCAGAACGTTGAACCATCAGCGTCATATCGATCTATAAGCTATAACCAAGCTTTGTATACAGCTCAGGAGCATCCTGCATATATTGTAATGACGTATGGATTACGATTCCGAAACACATGAATAATAATTTTATGTGTTAAAAGTATTTACAGAGACCTTTTTGCTCATTATTATTTTAACCTATATATTATGGAGTATTCAGGCTCAAAGAACGCTCAAGTTCATCCTTAAAGGGCAATGGAGTTGTAACAAATCCAGTTTCTATATCAGCAGTCCCTTCCGCTTCCCAATTTATGTTAGAGCTAGAGAGATTTCCGATATTGATTTGCGTAAGACTCGGATCGTTACGTGGTATTTCGAACTTTGACATAATTGTTGCCTCTCCTCCGGATAACAGTTGAGGCCGTCCGTGGACTGGAATATCGATATAATCGATATGTCCATTACCCAGAGACTCACCATTGGCAAAAAGGGTGTAATCGATTTTAGAGGTCGTCAAAGTCGTATCAGTCGGATTATCAATTTTAAAAAATACGTTAAGGTTAAGCAAGTTCGCCGATTCCTCTTCTGGAGATGGATTGTCGACCTCAACTTTGTCAAGGTTGATCTTTACAGTATTGATATCTGCCGGAAGAGTGAGAGTCAGGATGAGTGGTGTAAGAATTATCGCTGCTCCTATGGATGCAATAACGCCAATAAGAATGGCTCTACGTTTGGTAAGAAACATCCTGGCATTTATGCTAATCAAAAGCGCATTAAAATCTTTTCTAAGACAATACGAATAATAGTATTAACGTCAATCTCTGTTTCGTAATGGCGTTGGTGGATGTCTTCGTTTTTTGGGTACATCTAACCTGTGCATCAATATGGGTTGGTGGATCCTTGTTCTTAGGGATAGTTTTGGCACCTATGCTAGGAACGATTGCTGAATCGCCAGCAGATCGTCTTGCCCTTATGCTAAGGATTGGGAGGAGATTCAATAGATTTGCATTACCATCGTTTATCATACTGATAATAACCGGAATTTATAATTCTCGCGCTTTTCTATTGCAGCCAGATGCTTTAATTGACTCCGAGTATGGCATTATTCTGTCTATCAAGATCATCTTTGTTATTGTTACGCTGATATTCTATGTGATCCATATAAGGTCTATAGACATTGAAACAGAAAACAGGATTATAAGCGGTGACTCTACCAATTCTTCTATTCAACCTATAAGATCCAGAATAATTCTTCTCGGAAGGGTGATTGTGGGATTATCAGTGATAATCTTATTCCTTGGGGCATTGCTAAACAATAGCGGAGTCTTATCACTGTAACGCATGAATTTTTTATTTCAAGTGAATCAAATGTGTATCAATGCGATCGATGCAGCATGGCAGAAAAGCTATCTACATAAAGTAACGGATGATTCACTATAACATTGGGATTAATGAGTTTCTTTTGAGGGGCTCTTGGGACAAGGGCGATCTTTTGCCCACTGTAAAGGCTTCCGCTATTAGAGACACTAGGCTGAAACGATTCGTAAAGTTTCCCATTAGTGAAAACCTGGCAATTCCTATGCATTAATAGAGAGGCAAATCATTGACATACACTTTTATAGTAATAAGATATATAGAAATTTTGAGAGCGATTTGAAGAATATAGATATTTTCTTAGAAAAGTCCGATACCACCAAGGATATTTATTCTTCTGATTTTGATCACGATCTCCCTTATGATTTGCTTTCTCGGCCTTATTACGTAGATTCTATTTTCTTCAACCTAGACCGATCCCCTTCGAGTGATTTTGATTCCGAATAGCAGGGTTCAAAGACCAAGGACATATTATTATTTCTGAGAGTATTGATTTTGAGCTAACACAAGCATTGCTAGGTTCTGGGTGTAATGTCTGAAATAATTTGTTCAATCTTATGCCGCAAAGCTTCCTTGACTTGATTGTTATCAATCATATTCAGCGGTTCCTTACAAGTGCTGCATTTGAAGAACTGCTCTACTGCAAAATCGAATTTGACATGTGAACAATCGTTATTCCCACAATGGTAGAATTCAGAGGACTCTTCGTATTCAAGTCGTTTTTGTAACCGATCGAGTATTTTTTTCTTCTGGTTATCTATAAAATTGTCTACCTGATCCCTTTTGGCTCGCCACCTATACACGAACCATCCTTTTTTCTCGTCCTTTACACGAATGCCTGTAATCAGCGCTTTCCCAAACATATCATAAAGTACTTTTCGAATGATGTTAATTCTAAGACCCGTTGCACCTGCAATTTCCTCATCAGTTGCGTCTTCTGAATGCAATAGGGCACGTGCAACTTTTAGATATTCTTCACCTCCAATGAGGGCGGCAATCTTCACAAAAGAATCTTCACTATCGTCCTGATGCATCTAATCTATATCATCAATTTTTAGATATATAGTTACCGACAGACAGATGAAACTATACTCGTGATTAAAGCTCACATTAATTCGATATGTTTAAGAAATAATTTCTATCCAATAACCATCATGATTTCTCGTGATCGATTAGGTTTGCTCTTTTCTATCTTTTCGAATCTAGCTAAAGCTCGAAATGATCTACGATGGGACCCGAACGCAGACCAGGTTCATGAGCCAAACTAAACGGACCGTTGGTGAAAGCCTCTATTATATCTCTTCTGATTATTATAGCGACTTTCTCCTCTTCCCCGGTACCGAGAGCCACTCATCTCATTGTTATACTTCCTCTGACCATATTGATTTTCTCGTCTATCTCGGTAACCGTTAGAAGGCCTGTA
>Ga0214469_1000932_pt1 | contig 10682 bp, 15 predicted proteins | sample RVTome_10_FD_187340 | JGI IMG/M metagenome (GOLD analysis project Ga0214469, IMG submission 187340) | Soil microbial communities from uranium-contaminated site in the Upper Colorado River Basin, Wyoming, United States - RVT153D57 HiSeq ... | reverse complement strand
CGACGGCCCCCAGGCCTGCAGCGCGGCCTTGTGCACCGGGCAGGGATAGCCCTTGTTCGCCTCGAAGTTGTAGCCGGGATGATGACCGGACCACTCCCGCATCAACCGATCACGGGTCACCTTGGCAAGCACGGAGGCGGCGGCAATGGAAAGCGAGGTGCGGTCACCGCGGACGATCCGGGTGGCTCCACCGACGAAGTCCCAGTTCCCGTCGACCAGGACATGATCGGGCGCAATCCCGAGACCTTCCAGGGCTCGTTGCGCTGCCAGTCTCTGCGCATCGGACATCCCGAGCTCGTCACACTCGAGCGGGGTGGCATGCCCCACCGACCAGGCATCGCACCACTCGGCGATCCGGTCGAACAGCGCCTCTCTCTCGTCTTCGGTCAGCAGCTTCGAGTCCCTGATCTTGTACACCCTCCGGTCGAGGGGGACGATGGCGGCGCCTACGCTCAGGGGCCCGGCCCATGCCCCTCTTCCCACCTCGTCCATGCCCACGATCACATCGAGGCCGCGTTCGCGCAGTCCACGCTCCACGAGCAGGCCAGGGGACTTGCGTTTGAGACTGGGCCTCAGCTTCGGTGCCGTCGTGGTCATGCCCGGCCAGGGTAGGGGCCGACCGAATCGAGACGGGGTCCATCCCCCACCGGATGAAGTTGGTCAGTTGAGGTCGACATCGTCGGGGAAGGTCGAGACCAGGGCGAGGTGGCCCTTCTGACGGCGCAACACCCGGGACCACTGGCCTTCGGGCCGGTCGAATGGGTCATCGGGTGAGGCGGGGACGACATACCACGACCCCTCGGCGATCTCGGCTTCGAGCTGGCCCCCTCCCCACCCGGAATAGCCGGAGTAGACCCGGACAGCAGCCGGGGCGGCCGGCCCTGGCGACGTCTCGAGATCGACCAGGGAGAGCCCGGGGACCCCGGTCTGCTCCCCATCGATGCCGGTGCCGAGCCCTATGGCGATGCGAGGGTCGACCGGGCCGCCGAAGTGGACGATCCCAGGTTTGGCGGCGACCGGTCCCCAATCCGGGATGTGGGTCTCGACCAGTTCCAGCGTGGGCCGATTGAGCACGACACCGATGCTGCCCTCCTCGTCGTGTTGCAGGAGCAGGATCACGGTTCTCCAGAAGTTGGGGTCGATGAGAAGGGGTGTCGCAACCAGAAGGCGCCCGCGCAGGGTCTCGCTCAACACACGACCATCGTGCCACAACGCCCCCGATTCCGCAGAACACGGCACTGCACTGCTTTAACGTGCAGATTCACTATGGAATCGAGGAGCCGAGCTTGAGGGCCCTGGTCAAACATGCGGACGAGGTGGGCCTGCGGCTGGAGGACATCCCGATCCCCGAGCCTGGACAAGACGACGTGCTGATCCGGGTCCTCACCACCGGGATCTGCGGCACCGACCTGCATATCTTCAACTGGGACGACTGGGCGCGGGCCACCATCCCAACCCCGATGGCGATCGGCCACGAGTTCTCCGGGGAGATCGTCGACCTGGGGCCGAATGTCTCCGGCTTCGAGGTCGGCGAGCTGGTAGGTGCCGAAGGCCATGTCGTCTGCAACCGGTGTCGCAACTGCCTCGCCGGGAGACGGCACCTCTGCCAGGACGCGCGCGGGATCGGGGTGAACCTTCCCGGCGCCTTCGCCGACTTCGTCCTGATCCCCAAGTCCAATGTCTGGCGTCACGATGAGCGGCTCGACCCCGAGATCGCCGCCATCTTCGATCCTTTCGGCAACGCGGTGCACACCGCCCTCGAATTTCCCGTGCTGGGCGAGGACGTCCTGATCACCGGAGCAGGCCCGATCGGTCTGATGGCCTGCGCCGTCGTAGCCCATGCCGGTGCCCGCAACGTGGTGGTCACCGATGTCAACCCCTACCGTCTCGACCTGGCCAAGAGGATGGGGGCCACCCGGGTCGTCAACATCAGGACCGAGGACCTCCAGGACGTCCAGCCAGAGTTGGGGATGACCGAGGGATTCGATGTCGCCCTGGAGATGTCGGGCAGCCCGTCGGCGATGGAGGACATCCTCCAGAACACGATTCACGGCGCAAATGTGGCCATCCTGGGCATCCCCGCCGACCCGTTTCCCATCGATTGGAGCATCGTCATCTTCAACATGCTCAACCTGAAGGGGATCTACGGTCGTGAGATGTTCGAGACCTGGTACAAGATGAACGTCCTGATCCACTCCGGAGTCGACATCTCCCCCGTCATCACCCACCGCTTCGAGGTGGACGAGTTCGAGGCCGCATTCGAGGCCACGGCCTCGCATGAGTCGGGCAAGGTCTTGATCAGGTGGGCGGATCGGGGTTGATCAGCGGCATCACCGCGAACTGGTCCACGCCGATGCTGTCCAGCATGACTCTGACCGCGCCGGGCATCCGCCTCCGACCCTCGGGCCCTATCACCTCCGGCATGCCCAGACTGTAGGTCCTCCTCCGATTGACGATGGCCCCTCCCCCTGCAGCGCTCAGGTTCTTCAGCCAGTCGACGTCGCTGCCAAAGGTGAGCGCCACGATTGCTGTCTCCTCGTCCCGCCACCAGTTGACCAAGGTTTGGTACTCCCGGCCGGACACACGTCCCCGGTGCACGACCACGCCGAAGTGGGGCAGGACAGTGGCGAGAGGGCGGAGCAGCCGGTTCACCACGACCCGGTTGAATCTGGCCAGGGCCCGGGGAAGGGGCACGGTCAGATCCGGCCGTTGATCCAGTCGACGATGTCCCGGACCAGCTCGGGGCCCTCTGGCTCGTTGAGGATCTCGTGACGGAGCCCGGGGAGCAGCCTTCTCTCCACGCCGGGAACGGAGGCGAGGACGGCGGTCGATTGCGGGGGCACGATCGTGTCCGCGGTCCCGTGCAGGACCAGGGTGGGGACCTCCAGGGCGGCTGCGCTCTCCTGCAGGTCTTCCATCGCCTTGAACAGCGCCGCCCCGAGACGGGTGGTGGTCTTGCGGTAGACGAGGGGATCGGAGAAGTAGGCCTCCCCAACCGCCGGGTCCCTGGAGAGCTGTTCGCCCTTCAGCGTGTTGGGGACGGCCACCGCCGGAGCCATCTTGGCCGCCACCCCGGCCAGGGCACGCTGCCATCCCGCACCTCCGCCGAGGCCCGGCGCCGAGAGCACAAGCAGGTCGGGCGCCGGGCGCCCCGACAGGACGTAGCCAAGTGCGAGGTTCCCCCCCATCGAGTGACCCATCAAGATCACCGGCGTTCCCTGTGCCCGGGCCCATGCCATGTGTCGCCCGATCTGGTCGTGGTAGCGACCCCAGTCGTCGATGTCACCGCGCTGCCCGCCGGTCGCCCCGAACCCGATCAGGTCGAAGGAGCGGACGAAGAGCCCCGCTTCGGCAAGCAGGTTGCCGGTGCGTTCATAACGGCCGCAATGCTCGGCGATGCCATGGACCAGGACGACGTGCGCCCTCGGGGTCGACTCGGGGGCCCACTCCCGGACCATTTCCATCCCCACGTCGTCGATTGGCACTGGTCGGGCACTGCTCGGCATCTCGCTCCTGTTCGGCGGATGAGATCCTAAGGGGATCAGCTGAATGCGTAGCGGGTCGTGTCGGTGGGGAATCGGGACCAGGCGATGGCCTTCTCCGGTGTCAGCACCCGCATGCCGCCGGCGACCTCGTCGGACCAGGCATCGGCGGTGGGGGCATAACCCAGACTCTCGTACTTGCGGGCGTACTCGGCGGCGAGACGCTCCCCCATCTCCCCGATGATCGGCTGTGACGGGACGGAAATGCCCTCGACGATGGTGACCGTGGTGCCGCTCTCGAGGTGGAGTGAACACGCCGGGTTGGAGTCGAGGTTCCGGGCATGACGGGTCAGTGGCGACCCGTCATACCAGAATCTCTCATCGAGCCACACTCCCCAACGGGGGACCACGTGGGGCCGCCCGTCGGGGCGGGTGGTGGCCAGCCAGTATTCGGTGGACTCCACCAACCAGTCCTCGACATCGACCCACTCCAGATACGGGCCTTCCTCCTGAACCCCGTAGCCATCGGGGACGACAGGACGACCGACGATGCGGACAGCCATGACTACTCCCTGTGAAACGGCGGCTCGACGACACGGCCTGGCACCCAGCGGCCGCGTATCTCCACCTCGATCGACTCGCCCAACGCCGGTGGCGGGGCTACATAGGCAAGCCCGATGCCCCGATCGAGCATCGGGCTCAGATTTCCCGAGGTCACCTCTCCCTCGCCTCCCGGCGTACGTACCCGGTACCCGTGCCGGGGTATCCCCCTGTCCTCCAGGACGAACCCGACCAGACGGCGTATCGGGGCGCTGAGGGATCGGCTCTCCAGAGCGGCACTCCCCCGGAAGGTTCGACCTGACGTCACCGCAAAGTCGAGCCCTGCTTCGAGTGGTGTCGTGCTTTCGTCGATGTCGGAGCCCCACAGGGGCAGACCGGCCTCGAGACGCAATGTGTCCCGGGCTCCCAGACCGCATGGCTTTACCCCGGCTTCCACGAGAGCTTCGGCCATGCCACGCCCGGTGTCGGGATCGGTGGCGATCTCCCCGCCTCGCTCACCGGTGTACCCGGTGCCTGCCAGCCACACGTCCCCGCTTCCCCACCGACCGTCTGTCGTGCGAAAACGTCCCGGCGCCGCCCCGAAGAGGTCTTCGAGGATGCCGGGCGCCTCCGGGCCCTGCACTGCGACGAGGACGGTCTCGAGTCGCAGGTCGCGCACCTCACACCCCGGCTCGGAGGCGAAAGCCGCCATCACCCGCTCGTGGTTGGCCGCGTTGGGGAATACCCAGTATCTCTCCAGCTGCCACCACCACACCACGATGTCGTCCACGATCCCACCGGTCTCGTTGAGCATCAGGCTGTACTGGGTACGACCGGGGGCGATGGCTGTGATGTCGTTGCAGAGAAGCTCGAGCAGGGCCGTCTCCGACCCGGGACCACTCAGCTCGAACCGACCGAGATGGGACACGTCGAACCACCCGGCTTTGCTTCGCACCGCGCGATGCTCGGCCAGGACCGAGTCGTATTGCACCGGCATCAGCCAGCCGCCGAAGTCGACGAATCGGGCTCCGAGCCGCTCGTGGATGTCGTGGAGAGGAGACCGGTTCATCCGGTTAGACGGTCGCCGCGCTCCTCGAGTCTGACGATGGCGGGGCGGCCAGGGATCCTGGTCGGAGCCGGGGCCTCTTCCAGGTTCTCCGGGCCCTCGAGACCGTATTTGACCACCAGGTTGAGATAGTCGCGCTGGTAGAAGAGCTTGCAATTGATCTCCGGGTGGAGCTCTTTGAGCCGTCGCAGCTTGCGGTTCTTCTTGGTCACCAGCTTCTGGCTCATCGTGGTGATCTCGATGTAGAGATCGTCTTCGGGCAGATAGAAGTCGGGAGTGAAGTACTGGGTGGGGGTGCCATCCTTCTCCCACGAGATGGGGAAGGACCTCGGCTCGTACTCCCACGGCACTTCGTAGAAGTCGAGGAGAAGAGCGAACTGTCGCTCACTGTTGTGAGCGAACTCGGTCTCTAGGGCCGAGCGTCGTTCCTTGATCAAGTTGCTCCTGCCTCGACGACTCCGGCCAACTCGTCCCCCGGGAAGAGCTGGTGGATATCACCCTCGACTTCATCCTGGACCGGCCCGATGGCGATCCCGAACACGCCCTGCCCGCGTCTGAAGACGTCGACCACTTCCTGTTCGGAGTGGGCCGCATAGATGGTCTGCCCGTCGCTGAGGAGGGTGACGTCGGCGAGTGGGCGCTCGGAGTCCATCTGCTCGCGGAGGATGTCGACGGCGGACCGGATCTTCTTGAGACTCATGCCTGCGTCGAGGAGTCTCTTGATCACTTTCAACTGGACCACGTCAGAGAAAGAGTAGAGCCTCTGCGACCCTGAGCCGGTCGCTTCCTGCATCGAGGGCCGGATCAGATTGGTGCGCGCCCAATAGTCGAGCTGCCGGTAGGTGATCCCGACCAGATTGCAAACCTGTGGGGCGCGATAGCCCAATTCCCGCTCCTGGGTCATGTCGACTCCTCCGGGTTACAAACGTGTAACTCCGCCGTTGTCAGCAAGCTACCCCCATCGGGTGACCTATGTCAATGAAATCTGTGGATAAGTCTGGGGAAAGGGGGTCAATCCCCCGGCTCGGGCTCTTCCCCGAGGAAGTCCTCGATGGTGGCCTCCTCGAGAAACTCCCGGAACCGGGCCACTTCCTCCTCTTCGTTCTCCTCCTCCTCCTCGAAGACCACTCCGGCATCGTCGAGCACGGTGGGAAGGGCGAAGACCGGGGTTCCGGTGCGCACTGCCAGGGCGATTGCGTCGGAGGGACGCGAGGAGACATGAACCTCGCGTCCGGAGATGTCGAGGGAGAGGTCGGCGTAGAACACGGAGTCTCGCATCTCGGTGATGACGACCCGGACCGCCAGCGCCCCGAGCGCGTCGATCACCGACCTCATCAGGTCGTGGGTGAGCGGGCGGGGCGGGGTGACCCCTTCCAGGGCGGTGGCGATGGCGGTGGCCTCGGAGCCTCCGATCCAGATGGGCAGGTACCGCGTCCCCTCCGATTCCCTGAGCAGGACGATCGGCTGGTTGGAGGGCAGCTCCACCCGGACGCCCACCACGTCCATCGCGATGAGGGCCTCTTTGTTACCCGGCATTACCCGCTGAGGTTATCACCGGCCGGTTGCTGCCCAACTGGTCCCGTACCCATGCCCAGGTCCCTGGCCAGGACCCACGGGTCATTCACGAAGGCCTCCATGTCCAGCACCGCCCAGATCGACCTGAGATTGCGATAGAGCCCCTGCCAGTCCATGCCGTAGCCGACGAGGTACTCGTCGTCGACCTCGAAGCCCCGGTATTCGATCGGGACCTCGGTGACCCTCCGTGCCTTCTTGTCCACCAATGACGCCGTGGCGACGCTGCCCGCTCCCCGATCGAGGATCATCCTGCGCAGAACCGAGAGGGTCAGCCCGGTGTCCGTGATGTCCTCGACCAGGATCACTTCCCGGTCGAGGACCGGGGTGGACAGGTCCATGGCTATGCCGATCCGCCCGCTCTCCCCGAAGCGGTTCAAGCCGAGAAAATCGACCTCGCACCGGAGACCCACTGACCTGACCAGATCGGCGGCAAACGGGATGGAGCCCGTCATCACCACCACGAACAGAGGGTCGCGGCCGGTGTAGTCCTCGGTCATCGCCACTCCCAGCTCCCCGACCCGGGACACGATGTCGGCCTCGGTCACCACCTCGACCGAGTGCTCGAAGGCGGTCATCCCGCCTCGAGGGCGCGATCCAGCCAAAAGCGCATCGACTCCAAGACGGTCCTCGGGCCTGGATCGGCGCTGCGGGTCACCTCCACCACGGGAGGGGGCGCAGGCTCGGGAACGTCGCGGAGCTGGGTGGGGTTCTCCAACATGAGACCGTGACCGGCCAGGTGGACATATGCCTCCATACCGCCGAGGGCGAGCAGGGGATCGGGCGATGGCGTCAGCCTCGATGCGACATACTGAGAGCCGGTGGCGGCGTCGCCGTAATAGGCGAGCTCCTCGAACCCGTGGTCGAACAGCTCCCTAGCGTCGGCGAAGTGGGCCCGGTCACCGTCGGATCCCAACAAGACCGCATAGAGCCGGCGGCCTGCGCGCTCGGCCACCGCCACATAGGTGAGGAGCGCCTGACTGGTGAAGCCGGTCTTCACCCCGATGGATCCCTGGTACGACCAGAGAAGGAGGTTGGTCGAGCTTCCGTTGCGCGTGGTGCCGTCGGGTGCGGCCGGGAAGACGAGGGTCTTGGCCCGCACCACCTCGGCGAAGTCCTCGTTGGCCATGGCGACACGGGCCAGTTCGAGCAGGTCGCGGGCGGTGGTGTAATGGCCGGGGGCATCGAGCCCATGCGGGTTGGCAAACGAGGTGTGGGTCAGGCCCAACTCCTCGGCCCGCCGGTTCATCAAGGCGACGAACTCCTCGACCGATCCGGATATGTGCTCGGCGATCGCGGTGGCGGCATCGTTGGCGGAGTGGATCATCAGGGCCTTGAACAGCGCGTCCATCTCGAGGGTCTCCCCCGCCACCAGGTCGATCTCCTTCTCTCCGGTGCCCGCGGCCCGCTCAGAGATGGTCACCTGCTCGGCGGGGAAGGAGTTTTCCACCGTGAGCAGGCCGGTCATGATCTTGGTCACTGACGCCATCGCCCTCTCATGATCGGCGTTGAGCTCGGCGATGACGATGTCGGCGGTCTCGTCGTAGAGGATCCATGAGGCGGCGGTCACCCCGGGGGCGTCGGGGGTGGGGAACGCCTCCAGGACCGGGGCGGGATAGGTGAACGGCGCCGCCGAGACAGGAGTGGGCAGCAGTGACAAGACGAGTGTCAGGGGCCCTACGACCCGGAGCAGATTCTTCATGAGCTGATCTGTTGTTTGAGCTCGTCCTCGAGCATCGCGCGATGCATTGCCTGGACCGATCCTCCACTCAACTCGAGGAGGTCCCTGGCCCGCGCCCGTGCCTCGGGATTGTGGGCCCGCAGCAAAGGGGCGGCGAGCTGGCGCAGTAGATCGGCCTCACGATCGACCGAGTGGCGAATGGTTCGCAGATGCCGCGGCTCGAGACCTTGGTCCATGAGGCGTTTTGCCTCGGTGGCGACGATACCGGAGTCGGGGGCAAACACTTCGGGATCTCCCATCGGGCGCAACACGCCCACTTCGATCAGCTCGTCGAGCTGGGCGGGCGCGAGCCCCGAGCGGCGCAACAGGTCATCCCTGCTCAGGGGCTCTCCCTTCGACTCCAGTTTCGAAGCCGGCTCGGCGATACGGGAGGCGAGGTCCTCGCCTCGCTCCCAGAGGGTGAGCTTGGACTTGATGACCTTCAGGGGGAGGAAATGGTCGCGCTGCTGCTGGAGGATGAAGCGAAGCCGGGCCAGGTCCTCCTGGTCGAACTGTCTGTAACCGCTGTCGGATCGCCCCGGGTCGATGAGCCCCTGCGATTCGAGGAACCGGATCTTGGACACGGAGACGTCCGGAAAGTCGTCGCGGAGGAGATTGATGACTTCCCCGATGCTGAGCGATTGGCTATCGGTCATCGCCGTACGCGACGACAAAGTGGAATCGACCGACCAGAACCTCGTCACCGGCCTTGAGTGTGGCCTGGTCGACCCGGGCGTCGTTGACGTAGGTGCCGTTGGTCGAGCCGCTGTCTTCGACCATCAGCCCCTCGTCGCCAACGACGAAACGGCAATGTTGCCGGGAGACGGTGACGTCGTTGAGGAAGATGTCACTTTCCGGGTGACGGCCGACCGTGGTGTTCCCGGCGGGGAGAAGATAGGTCATTCCCGTCTTGGGGCCACGCTCGACGATCAGCGCGAATCCGGAGATCCCCTCGAGTGCCGCCGCCTCTTCCCGGGTCATCGGGTGATCGGCCCGATCCTGGATCGGGACGTAGACGATGGTGGGGTCCCCGTCGACCTCTACTTGAGGTTCGGGTTGTTCCTCGTGCCGATCTCTCTCGTCCGTCATCGGGGGAGATGATAGGTATCCGCGGTCCGTGAACCGGCACCGATCTACTCGGTCAGCTCCTTGTACCGGGCAGAATCCAGGAGCTGATCGGCGGGAATCTTCCCTTCCACGCTCATCGTCACCAGCCATCCGTCCTCGTAGGGGCTCTTGTTGACCAACTCGGGGCTCTGTGAGACCGCGTCGTTGACGCCAGTGATCGTGCCGGCGAACGGCGCGTACACCTCACCGACCGACTTCGTGCTCTCCACCTCGACCAGAACGTCGTCCTTGGTCACCACCTTGCCCACCTCGGGAAGCTCGACGTACACGACGTCGCCGAGCTGATCCTGCGCATAGTCGGTGATCCCTATCCGCGCCTCGGAGCCCTCCATCTCGAGGATCCACTCGTGCTCCTCGGTGTAGAGAAGACCGTCGGGTACCTGCATCAAACCTCCTCGGCGTCGGACGGGGACTCTACCGCTGCGAGCCTCGCCCGACTGTCTCCAACGTAGAGGACGGCGACGAACCAGTAGAGACCGAGCCCGATGATCCCGGAGAGCCAGGCGACCGGCTCCATGAGCCCTTCCGCCACTCCACCGGCTGCGAGATAGAAGGCGGGGATTGCTCCGTAGAGGGCAAAGGTGGCCGCCTTGCCCAGCCAGCGGACCTCGATGGTCCCCCCTCCCCTGGCGGCGAGATACAAGGCCATCCCGCCGACCAGAGCCTCGCGGGCGATGAGGCCCCAGCCGAACCAGGCCGGGAGGACCCCGACAATGAGCCCTCCGGCCAGTGCCGATGCGATCATGAGTCGGTCGGCTACCGGGTCGAGGATCTTGCCCACCTCGCTCACCTGTTCCAGACGACGGGCCAAGAACCCGTCGATCCAGTCGGTCCACCCCACGATGAAGACGATCCAGGCCGCCACCGGGACGTCGTCTTCGACCAGCAGGACCCACCAGAAGACCGGGATGGTCAGAAGGCGGACGAATGAGACCAGGTTGGGAACGGTGAGGATGCGTCTGCTCGATGCGGCCTCGGTCACGGCGCGCAGGCTAGGGCGCAGTGTGCAGGTCGGCCAGACCGCCGAGACGACCCTGGATGCCGCCGAGCACCCCGACATGGTCGAACCCGACGCGGTCCGAGCGATAACCCTCCACGATCTCGGGATGATAGAGGACCAGATAAGGGAGGTCCCGGGCCAGGGTCTGTTCCATGTCCCAGAGTGCGTCCCGGG
>Ga0214469_1000930_pt1 | contig 10695 bp, 7 predicted proteins | sample RVTome_10_FD_187340 | JGI IMG/M metagenome (GOLD analysis project Ga0214469, IMG submission 187340) | Soil microbial communities from uranium-contaminated site in the Upper Colorado River Basin, Wyoming, United States - RVT153D57 HiSeq ... | reverse complement strand
CGCGAAGTCGACCACCGTGGTGGTTCCGCCGCAAGCGGCGGCCGTCGTTCCGCTCGCGAAGTCGTCGGACGAGCGAGTTACTCCGACCTCCATGTCGAGGTGGGTGTGGACATCGACGGCACCCGGTATCACGAGCTTGCCGGCGGCGTCGATGATCGTGTCGGCTTCGGTGCTTCCCAAGTCTCCGACGCGCTCGATCCGTTCGCCCAAGACGAGGACGTCGGCTCGCTTGACGTTCTCGGAGGAAACCACATCGCCGCCCCGGATGAGGAGCGAATGCGGCTCTAAAGCAACCACCTTCTCCTCCTGCCAATAATGTTGAAGACTGGACGCAGCGAATCATAGGGGTCTTGGGAAGGGTGATCTGGTCGTCGAGCCGCTAGAACGGGTCCTTGGAAGTCCTGCAGCCGAGTAGCTGGGGCGAAGCGCTCGCGGCGAAAGAGGAGCATCCCGAGTCCGTCCCCCTGGCAGGAGGGACCGATCTCCTCGTCGAGCTCAACTTCGACCGCCGCCGCCCGGAGACGATCCTCGATCTGACGCGGGTTGCCGGGCTCTCGCAGTGGTCGCGCGACAACGGCGAGGTGAGGTTGGGCGCCGGCGTCACCTACACGCGCTTCATCGCAGAACTCTCGTCCGAGCTTCCCGGTCTCGCGATCGCATCTCGAACCGTCGGGTCGCCGCAGATTCGCAACCGGGGAACGGTTGGCGGCAATCTCGGCAGCTCGTCCCCCGCGGGGGACGCGCTCCCTCCATTGATGGCCAGTCGCGCGCTCGTCGAACTCGAAACGTCCGGCGGGACACGCCTCGTGCCCATGGACGAGTTCTGCACCGGGCCCAAGCAAAACGTTCTCGCCCCCGACGAGCTCATCGTCGCGGTTCGCGTTCCGGTGGCGTCCGGGCCCCAGCAGTTCTCCAAGATCGGCACTCGCAACGCGATGGTGATCGCCGTCGCTTCCTTTGCGCTGTCTCTCGATCCGGCGAACCGCTCGGTGGGCACGGGCATCGGGTCGGCCGGTCCCGTCCCATTGCGAGCCACCGAGGGCGAGCGCTTCCTCGAAGGAGTTCTGGAGGAAGGCGACCTGTGGGAGCGCCGCGACGCGTTGCCGGAGACGGCCGTGAAGCACTTCGCGCGACTCGCGAGCGAGGCGGCCAGTCCGATCGACGACGTCAGGGGTTCGGCCGTCTACCGGCGGCACGCGCTGGCGGTCATGGCCCGGCGGACGCTGAGCTGGACCTGGGACGAGTACCGGGGGTCCAGCTGATGCACCTGCAGTTGACCGTCAACGGCCAGGAGCGCGAGGTGGACGGCGCCTGGGAGGGCGAAAGCCTTCTGTACGTCCTTCGGGAACGCCTCGGCCTTCCGGGTTCGAAGAACGCATGCGAGCAGGGCGAGTGCGGGTCATGCTCGGTCTACCTGGATGGGGTGCTCGTGTGCGCCTGCCTCGTGCTCGCCGCACAGACCGCGGGTCGCGAGGTCGTGACCGTCGAGGGTCTCGCCGACGGCGATGAGCTTCATCCCATCCAACAGGACTTCGTCGAGTCGGGCGCGGTGCAGTGCGGCTTCTGCACACCCGGATTGATCGTCGCCACCCACGAGCTGCTCGCCCGCAACCCACGGCCCACGGACCACGAGATCCGTGAAGCACTCGCGGGCAACCTCTGTCGCTGCACGGGCTACGAAAAGATCCTCGACGCGGTGCGCGCCGCCGCATCGAGGAGCGCGAGCGCATGAGTTTCCCGAACCGCGTCGTCATCGAGGGCTGTGTCATCGCGACCATGGACGATGCCCTTACGGAACACTCCTCCGGTCACATCGTCGTCGAGGACGGCTCGATCATCGCGGTCGGAGAGGGAACCGCTCCTCCGCTGGAGCCGGACATCCCGCGCCTCGACGCGAGCGGTTGCATTGCCTCGCCCGGGCTCGTCAATTGCCATCACCATCTGTATCAATGGCTCACCCGCGCCCGTGCACAGGAGTCCAACCTCTTCGAGTGGCTGACCGAGCTGTATCCACTCTGGGCGCACATCGACGTAGAGATGCAGCGCGCCGCGTCGCGAGCGGGCCTGACGGCGCTCGTCCGTTCGGGCTGTTCCACCACCACCGATCACCACTACGTCTTCCCGCGCGGGACCGGCGATCTCCTTGAGGCCGCCATCACGTCGGCGGAGGAGATCGGAGTCCGCTTTCATCCGTGCCGTGGGTCCATGGACCTCGGGCGAAGCGACGGGGGGCTTCCCCCCGACGAGGTCACCGAGGATCGCGACGCGGTCCTGGCCGCCACCGAGCGAGCGATCGACACCTGGCACGACCCCGCGCCGGGCTCGATGCTGAGGATCGCGGTGGCCCCCTGCTCGCCGTTCTCGGTAACGGCCGAGCTCATGCGCGAGGCGGCCGAGCTGGCGCGCCGGCGCGGGGTCAGGCTTCACACCCATCTCGCCGAAACCCTCGAGGAGCAGGAGTTCTGCGAGGAGCGATTCGGCGTGCGGCCGGTGGAGTACCTCGACGAACTGGGGTGGCTCGGGGATGACGTGTGGCTGGCGCACTGCGTGCACCTCTCGGACTCGGAGATCCGTCGCCTTGCGGCCACCGGCACCGGCGTCGCCCACTGCCCGACGTCCAACGCGCGCCTCGGAGCGGGCATCGCGCCGGTCGTATCGCTAACCTCCGCCGGAGCGCCGGTCGGTCTCGGCGTCGACGGCGCCGCCTCGAACGAGGCCGGCGAGCTTGGCCCCGAGATCCGCCAGGCCATGCTCGTGGCCCGCATCAAAGGGGGCCCGGCGGCGCTGACCGCGCGGGGCGCCCTCGCCCTGGCAACTCGCGGTGGTGCGCGCTGCCTCGGCCGCGACGACATCGGCTCGATCGAGCCCGGCAAGCAAGCGGACATCGCGCTGTGGCGAATCGACGAGCTCGACCACGCCGGAATCGAGGATCCCGTTGCTGCGCTCGTCTTCGGCCCGCCCCGGCCCGCCGAGCACCTGCTCGTCCAGGGGCGCGCCGTCGTGCAGGGCGGACGGGTGGTCGCGGCCGACGAGTCCGCGATCGCGACGGATCTCGACAAGGCCTCTCGGAGGCTGCTGGAGGCCGCCCTATGAGACCGGGCCACCCGAAAGCGAAGACGACGCGCACGAAGGAAACCACCGTCGCTCCCCCGGTGCCCGGAGGAGTGGGGTCGAGCGCCCGCCGCCAGGACGCGGTGCCCAAGGTCACCGGTGAGTTCGCGTACTCGTCGGACCTGTGGGCCGAGGGCATGTTGTGGGGCGCCACGGTGCGGAGCCCTCATCCCCGCGCGCGGATCCGGGCTCTCGATATAGGCGATGCGCTGGCGGTCTCGGGCGTGCACGCCGTACTCACGCACGATGACGTGCCCGGCCGCAAGCTCTACGGAATGGAGATCGTCGATCAACCGGTCCTTGCGTGGGACGAGATTCGGTACGAGGGCGAACCGGTCGCCCTCGTTGCCGCGGACCATCCCGAAAGCGCCCGCCGCGCCGCCGAGAAGATAAGCGTCGAATACGAGGAGCTCGAGCCGTTGGTGGACCCGGAGGTCGCGATCCTCCCCGGCGCCCCACAGCTTCATTCCGACGGCAACGTGATCCGCCACGCGCGCATCAGGCGCGGCGACCCCCATGCGACGGCCGACGTCGTGGTCCGGGGAACCTACGAGACCGCGATGCAGGACCAGGCCTTTCTCGGACCGGAGTCGGGGCTCGCGGTTCCCGCCGAAGACGGCGGAGTGGATCTCTACGTCGCCACCCAGTGGCTACACGTCGATCTGGATCAACTCGCAGCAAGTCTGGGGTTGCCGAACGACAAGGTACGCATCACCCTCGCGGGAGTGGGCGGCGCGTTCGGCGCGAGAGAGGACCTGTCCATGCAGATTCATTGCTGCATGCTGGCACTCCACACCGGCAGACCGGTGAAGATGATGTACTCGCGCGAGGAATCCTTCTACGGACACGTGCATCGTCATCCGTCTCGCATGCACTACGAGCACGGAGCGACCAGTTCCGGTCAGCTCGTCTACATCAAGGCGCGCGTCGTCATCGACGGCGGCGCTTACGCATCGTCCTCCACGGCGGTGCTCGGGAACGCGACCGCCTTCGCCTGCGGGCCGTACGAAGTTCCCAACGTCGAGGTCGACGGCCTCGCGGTGTACACGGACAACCCGCCCTGTGGTGCGATGCGCGGATTCGGGGCGGTGCAGGTCTGTTTCGCGTACGAATCCCAGATGGACAAGCTCGCCGGAGCGCTGGGGATGGATCCCGTCGAGTTCCGCATCAAGAACGCAATGTCGACGGGCTCCCGGATGCCGACGGGCCAGCTCGTGGAGGGCCCCGCGCCGGTGGAGGAGCTCCTCAGGCGCGTAAAGGAGATGCCGCCACCCACCACCGACCGCGACGGGCCCCCGGACCTCCGTGCGCTCCCCGGCGGAGTCTCGAACACGACGCACGGCGAGGGCATCAAGCGCGGCGTCGGCTACGCAATCGGGATCAAGAACATTGCCTTTTCCGAGGGTTTCGACGACTACGCCACCGCGCGTGTGCGTCTGTTCGCGGCGGGAGGCGAGCCACAGGTCGAGGTACACAGCGCCGCGGCCGAAGTGGGCCAGGGGGTCGGCATCGTCCAGATCCAGATCGCCCGCACCGAGCTCGGCGTTCGGCGCGTGACCCTTTTACCCGCCGACACCACCATCGGATCGGCGGGCTCCTCGTCGGCGTCGCGTCAGACGTGGATGACGGGAGGTGCGGTGAAGATCGCCTCCGAGGCGGTACGAGGGCGTCTGCTCGAGCGCGCCGCCGCAGAGCTGGACGAAGCCGCCGCGAATCTCTCTCTGGACGACGGCAAGGTCGTGTCCTCGACCGGGGCCATCGAGATCCCGCTCGAAGACCTGCTCGGAGAAGACTCCATCGAGGAGACCCGCGTCTTCCGCCACCGCAAGACCTATCCGATGGATCCCGACACGGGCCAGGGCGACGCACACGTGGCGTTCGCGTTCGCCGCGCACCGGGCGGTGGTCGACGTCGATACGGAACTGGGGCTGGTGCGGGTCGTCGAGCTCGCAACCGCGCAGGACGTGGGCAAGGCGATCAATCCGCAGGCGGTCGAGGGCCAGATCGAGGGCGGAAGCGCTCAGGGCCTGGGACTCGCGCTCATGGAGGAGATCCAGGTCAGCAACGGGCGGATCCTCAATCCGTCCTTTACCGACTACCTGATCCCGACGGTGCTCGACATGCCGCCGATGAAGATCGACGTGCTCGAGCTCGGCGACCCGGACGCTCCCTACGGGCTAAAGGGCGTCGGAGAGCCACCCACCATCTCGTCCACCCCCGCCGTGATCGCCGCGCTGCGCGATGCGACCGGCCGGGCCCTCGGGCGCGCACCGGTGCGACCTGAGGAGCTCGTGGGTCTGACCGAAGGGGATTCGCATTGACCGACCGGGCTCGTCTGATCGCGGTGGCAAGGGGGGACGCTCCGCCCGATCTCGTCGTGCGCGGCGCGCGCGTTTTCTCGGCCTTCACCAAGGAGTGGCTCGAGACCGACGTGGCCGTCGCCGAGGGGCGGGTCGCCGGGCTCGGCAGCGTCGAGGGTGGCAAGAGCATCGACGGAAGCGACCAGTACCTCGTGCCCGGCTTCATCGACGCACACGTTCACATCGAATCCTCGAAGCTGATGGTCGACGAGTTCGCGCGCGCGGTTCTTCCCCATGGCACGACCGCCGTCGTCTGTGACCCGCACGAGATCGCCAACGTGCTCGGCACGGACGGGATCCACTGGTTGCTCGATGTTTGCGAGGGCCTCCCACTAGAGGTCTTCGTGATGGCCTCCTCCTGCGTGCCGGCCAGCCCCTTCGAATCGCCGCGCCGGCCACTCACGAGTGGCGACATGGAGTCGATACTCCGACGCAGCCACGCGCTCGGAGTCGCCGAGATGATGAACTTCCCAGCGGTGATAGCCGGGGACGAACACGAGCTGGACAAGCTCGCCGTCAGGGGAGCGACGCACGTGGACGGGCATGCCCCCGGCGTGCGCGGCAGGTCGCTCGACGCCTATCTCACCGCGGGCATTCACTCGGACCACGAGTCGACAACCTACGAGGAGGCGCTCGAGAAACGGCGCAAGGGAATGTGGGTGTTGATCCGAGAGGCGTCCAACGCACGCAACCTCGTGGGGCTGCTCCCCATGGTGATGGATTACGGGCCCGAGAACTGTGCCTTCTGCACCGACGACCGCGAGCCGGACTTCCTGGTCAGGGAGGGCCAGATCAACCACATGTGCCGGGTCGCGGTGGAACACGGCCTGACGCCCGAGGACGCCATCCTGCTGGCCTCGTTGCACCCCGCCCGTTATCACGGGCTGACCGACATGGGAGCGATCGCTCCCGGTTTCAAGGCGGACTTCTTCCTCATGCCGGACCTCGAACGCTTCGCGCCGACGCAGGTTTTCAAGGACGGCGTTCAGGTCGTGGCCGACGGCAAGGTCCTGCCGTTCGAGGGTCGCTCGGTGCCGTTGTGGGTGCGGCGGTCGGTTCGTATAGCGCCCGTGACCTCAAAGGATCTGCGGATCGCCTCCCATGGGGGCGCACTGCGTGTCATCGAGGTAATCCCCGAACAGCTGCTTACGAAGTCGCGTACCGAGATCCCGAAGGTTGACGACGGGCACGCGGTCGCCGACCCGGACCGAGACCTCGTCAAGATCGCGGTTGTCGAACGCCATCACGCCACCGGCCGGATCGGCAAAGGCTTCGTCACCGGGTTCGGGCTCCAGCGGGGCGCGTTCGCCTCGTCGGTTGCCCACGATGCCCACAACATCGTTGTGGTGGGGGCCTCGGACGATGACATGGCGAGATGCGTGACCCGTCTCGAGGAGGTCGGCGGGGGCATCGTGGCCGTCGACGCGGGCGAGGTCGTCGGAGAGCTGGCCCTACCCGTCGCCGGTCTGCTGTCCGATGAACCCGTCGGGACGGTCGTCGAACGCATGGACCACCTTCATGAGGCACTGGCGGACATGGGGGTCAAGATCCCCTCGCCCTTCATGACGCTGAGCTTCCTCGCCCTGTCGGTGATCCCCTCGCTGAAGATCACCGACCTGGGTCTGATCGACGTGGACCGCTTCGAGATTGTTCCGCTCGAGGTCGACTAGGTGAGGTAGAGCCTCACGTAGAAGATTCCGAAGTAGATGACGAAGGCCACCGCCGCGATGTACATCATCGGGTGGACCTCGGAGGCCTTGCCCCTCGCGACCTTGAGGAACACGTACGACACGAAGCCCGCCCCGATACCGTTGGTTATCGAGTAGGTGAACGGCATGACGACCATCGTGAGAAACGACGGTATTGCGAGTTCGAAGTCGTCCCAGGGAACGTGGCGGATATTCGTCATCATCAAGAAGCCGACCACCACGAGGGCCGGAGCCGCCGCCTCGAACGGGATTATCTGGGCGAGCGGCGAGAAGAAGATCGACAGCAGGAACAACAGACCAACGACCACCGCGGTCAGGCCCGTGCGACCTCCATCGGCTATGCCCGATGCGCTCTCGATATAGGTCGTGTTGGACGAAGCCGAGAACGCGCCTCCCACGGCCGCGGCGGTGGAGTCTACGGCGAGAACGCGCCCGACATCGGGAAGCCGTCCCTCGTCGTCGAGCAGGTTCGCCTCGCGGCCCAAGCCGATCGCGGTGCCCATGGTGTCGAAGAAGTCGGACAGCATGATCGTAAAGATGGCGAGGACCGCGGCGATGATTCCCAGCTCGGCAAAGAAACCGAACGAGAAGTTTCCGATCAGCTCAAAGTTATCGGCCGAGGGGAACTCGGCGACGCTGCCGTAGTTCGCCTTGCCTCCGAACGCCTCTCCATCGAGAAATGCCTCGTTCACGATCACCGCGACGATGGTCGTCGCGACGATGCCGATCAGCAGCGCCCCCTTGATCCTGCGCGAGAACAGAAACAGCGTCAGGAGGAGTCCGAAGATGAAGACCCCGATGGGCCAACCCTGGAGCTCGTTGGCCGCGCCCAGTTGCAGCGGCGGGTTCGGCAGCGTCGTGGTCGTGACGAATCCCGCGTCCACGAACCCGATGACCGCGATGAACAATCCGATCCCCACCGCAATGGAGTGCTTGATCGCCAGCGGCACCGCATCCATCACCGCCTGCCTGAATTTGGTGAGCACGAGGATCAGGATAATGATGCCCTCGGCCACGATGACGCCCATGGCCTCGGGCCAGGTCAGCTGCGAGCCTCCAACAAGTTGGAAGGCCACCACCGCATTCAGCCCGAGCCCCGCCGCGATGGCAAAGGGGTAGTTCGAGAAGACGCCCATCGCGATGGTCATGAGCCCGGCGGCGAGCGCCGTCACCGTAAGGACCGCGGCGGGAGCGAGAGTCGTCCCGTCGCGGTCGGGCCCGGAGAGGATCAGTGGATTCAGAAACAGGATGTAGGCCATCGTCATGAAGGTTGTGAGCCCCGCTATGACCTCGGTGCGAACGGTCGAGCCGCGCTCGGTGATCTTGAAGTAGCGGTCGAGGCCGCCTCCACTCGTCTGTGTCCTGACCACGTTCTCCCCCCTGTGGCTTCCCGACCGCGGCCGATGTTGATCGGCTTCGCGCGAGCGACGTATGTACCGACCGCCCTTTCATATCAAGGCGAGCCCTCTGAAGAAAGGATTCCCCGCATCCGAACCCTCCGATCACGATGCCGGTTGCGTCACATTGCTCCCGATAGGAGTGGTCCGGCTTCAGGGAAGCAGCATCAACGGAACCTCGATCATGTTCGTCGGTTTGCCGGTTTCGGCCGACTCCTCGTAGACCTGAAGCGTGGCCTCGGTGGGCTCGTCCACGTCGAACCGGACTTTCTTCGAGAACGTCCCGCGGCAGCCGGACCCACAGGTCGCGGTCGTGAACGTCCTGGCAACTGCGTCTCCGTCCGAGGTGAGGATTCGAATCGAAACGTTCGCCTCGAATACGTTCGCGGTACCCGAGACCCTTACGGACCCGGAGACCTCGGATCCGCCCAAAGGACGGTTCACGATGATGGCGGGCGAGATGTCTTCGAAGTCGGCGCGGGTCAGAGGCTTCTCGATGACGAGCCCCTCCTGCGAGAACCTCTCCACTCGTTCGCCGTCCAGTTCGAGGACCACTCGTTTCACGGTCGGGAACTGGGTCAGCGTGAAGGTGAGTTGACCGAGCCTCATGCCCATCGAGGGGATTCCGTTACCCGATGCGAACTCGGACGAGAGATCCACGGTCGCGGTGCCGTCTTCGATCTCGAGACCGTTCAGCGCCGTGTCCGCAGGGACGGCCGAGGTCAGGTTGCCCGCTCCGGCCGGACCCACGAACAGGGTCTCGAGCGCAGCTGCCCCGACCCGCGGGGTCCTGTCGACGGTTGCGACGGCCGGCGCCAATCGCTTGCCGTTGGCGAACCACACCTGGAAGGAAACGGTGTTGGTTTCGTCGACGCCCTCCTCCTCCTCGCCCGGAGAGGAGACGTCCGAGGGCTCCTCCGAAGGTGTCTCGGTCTCGGTGGGTTCCGCCTCGGGGGCCGGGTCCGAAGTGTCGCCGGAGTCATTGCTGCAGGCTCCGAGAAGAGCCAGGGCGGCGGCGCACAGCAGGGCGATCATTCGCATTCGCGTACCGGTCATCGAAATCAACTCCGTTCTCGAGGAGTCCCTTCGTCTCGAGGAGCCCTTGGGTCCTCGAGGACTCCATTGTGAGGGTCCTGGTTCATCTGACGAACAACCCGCTCCCAATAGTTGCGTCGGCGGGGTTGTGGTTGTCTTGCTAGAGGCCTCGACGTGGGATGGTAAGCGTCGTGTCGGACGAAAATCGAGCTGTGAAAACGGACTCGGAACTCTCTCCCCCACCGGCCAGCCCGGTCTGGTCGATTCCCCTGCGCGTCACCTGGTACAGCCGCACCATCGGCTTCTTCCGAGCCCTGTTCCCCATCCTTGGGGCCATAGCGCTCGTGCAGATCATCGCGTCGCAACTCGATCCGCAGGAGTCGCTCGGCGAAAACTTCGGACTCCTGGCGGCTCTGTGGCACGTGGGAGCCGCGCTGCTATGTCTTGGAATCCTGATGATGAAGCCGGCCTTCACTCGCCGCGCGAGTCTCGGTGTCGACCCGGACGGGATGACCATCGTTCATCCGGGTGTGCTCCGACGTCCGCTGAGAATCCCCAAGCGCGACATCAGGCTCGCCGCGGTGGATGCGACGGTTCCTCCCAGGCGACTAACGATCGGCCCCCGAGACCACCGACGCTTTCCAATCGCCGCTCCCCACGGCTACCAGGGTCCGCCGCTCCCCGACTACCTGTACTCGCGCGTCGGCGGCTCGCCCTTTCCCCTGGTCAGCCACGTCGGTGATCCCCCGAACGTACTGGTGCTGCTCAACCGGCCGGAACGACTGCACGGCGCGCGGCGTACGCACAAGGTGATGGCGGCCAAAGGGCCGATTCATCTCGCGCGCCCCCACCAGGAGACCCATGGGCTGCTCCTTCGCGTCGCCGATCCCGAGGAGGCTCGCAGAGCATTCCACCAGCACGAACTGCTGCACGAGATAACAGGTCGCGAGGTTCTAGCGGTCGGCCCCGGTGCCGCACAGCACGCACGCGCTCGCACCTACAACACGCGCGCCAATCTGTTGGTCGGAGCCGTCATCCTGTTGAACTTCGGCCCGCTGATGCTCATCGAGGGAGTCGGTCCGG
>Ga0214469_1000928_pt1 | contig 10704 bp, 9 predicted proteins | sample RVTome_10_FD_187340 | JGI IMG/M metagenome (GOLD analysis project Ga0214469, IMG submission 187340) | Soil microbial communities from uranium-contaminated site in the Upper Colorado River Basin, Wyoming, United States - RVT153D57 HiSeq ... | reverse complement strand
CGGCAGCCGGATCCCTTCATCCCCACCAGGCCGCAGAAGCCCGCGGGGATGCGGATCGAACCGCCGCCGTCGCCACCGGTGGCGATGGGCAGCAGCCCACCTGCCACCGCTGCGGCCGATCCGCCCGAGGAGCCGCCGGCGGTGCGCCCCGCCTGCCACGGGTTGTGGGTCACGCCGTGGATCTTGGAGACGCTCACGTTGAGACCGCCGAACTCGCTGGCGGTCGTCTGGCCGACCTTGACGACTCCGGCCCGTTCCAGCCGCCGCACCATCGTGGTGCTGTGGTCGGCCACCCGGTCTGCGAAGACCAGGCTTGCGTCGGCCCGAGGCCAGCCCTCGACCGGTTCCAGCTCCTTGACGCCGATGGGCACGCCGCCGAACGGCAGCGACACGTCGGCTTCGGCGGCCGCCGCTCGCGCACCCTCGGTGTCGAGGTAGCACAGCGCGTCCAGTGCGCTGCGCTCGACCGCGGCGAGGACCGACTCGAGCTCTTCCTTGGGGTTGCGCTCGCCGGACCGGAAGGCGTCGACCAGTGAGCAGGCGTCTCCCTGCCATGGCGTGGCTGTCATGGCTTGGCAGTTTGGCACCTACAGTCGCTCGGATGGATGCCCGCAAGTGGCTCGGGCTCGAACCGACGCACAACCCCATGCGCTGGGTCCTGCCGGTCACACCCGGCATCTCCACGGCGGCTCCGTTCCTGTTCGGTGGGTGCGCGCTCGGCGCCGCCATCGCCGCCATGGAGCACACCGGCCAGCGCCCCGTCATCTGGGCGACCGCGCAGTACCTGTCCTACGCCCGACCTCCGTCGATGCTCGACATCGACGTGACCCTGGCGGCGTCCGGGAAGCACGTCACGCAGGCACGCGTGGTTGGCCACGTGGCCGACACCGAGATCCTCACGGTCAACGCGGCGTTGGGCACGCGTGGCTCCGTGGCCGAGGGCATCTGGGTGACCAGGCCCGACGTACCCCTCCCCGATGACTGCCCGGTCCGTCCGCCCCGCCTCTCGACAGGCGAGTCGATCCACGACCGCATCGACGTCCGCCTGGCACGCGCCCGCCCGTGGGAGGACGTCGAGGACAATCCCGCACCCGAGGGGCGGTCGTCGGTGTGGGCGCGGATGCCCGATCTGTTGGACCTGTCGTCCGGCGCCAGTCTCGCGATCCTCGGCGACTACGTGCCCTTCGGCATCAGCCAGGCGCTCGGGCTCGCCGGGGGCGGCAACAGCAGCCTCGACAACACCTTGCGGGTCTACCGGCTGGTGCCGACGGAATGGGTGCTGCTCGACATTCGCATCGACGCCGTCGCCCACGGGTTCGGGCATGGGGTCGTCCACATCTGGGCCGAGGACGGCACCCTCCTGGCCACAGCCAGCCAGTCCACCATCGTTAGGGTCGGCAGCGAACAGCGCGTGTGACAGCATCCGCTCATGCAGCGCTACGGCATGACCATCCCCTTCGACAACGTCCCGTTGCACGAGCAACGCGACTGGATCGTGGAGTTGGCTGACCTCGGCTACACCGACGTCTGGTCGTCGGAGGCCAACGGGGCCGACGCCTTCACGCCGCTGGCGCTGGCCTCGGCATGGGCACCGTCCCTGCGGCTCGGCACCGCCATCGTCCCGGCGTTCACCCGGGGACCGGGCTGCCTGGCGCAAAGCGTCGGATCGCTGGCCCAAGCGGCGCCGGGACGGGTCGCCCTGGGCGTGGGCACGTCGTCCAACGTCATCGTCGAGGGATGGAACGGCATCCCGTTCGAGCGTCCCTACCAGCGCACTCGCGACATGGTGCGCTTCCTGCGCCAGGCGCTGACCGGCGAGAAGGTGACGGCCGAGTACGAGACGTTCTCGGTGCGCGGCTTCAAGCTGGGCGTGGTGCCGCCGGAGCCGGTGCCGATCCTGGTGGCTGCACTACGGGAGGGCATGCTGCGCCTGGCCGGCCGTGAGGGCGACGGCGCCGTCGTCAACTGGCTGTCGGCCGACGACGTAGCCACGGTGGCCCCCATCGTGCGCCGTGCGGCGGAGGGGAGGGCCGACGCGCCGGATGGCGCGGCCCCTGAGATCGTGGCGCGGATCTTCGTGGCCCCGAGCGACGACGCCGACACGGTGCGGGGCATGGGGCGGTTCGCGATCGCCGCCTACCTCAACGTGCCCGTGTACGCGGCGTTCCACGGCTGGCTGGGTCGCGGTGACCGGCTCGGGGACATGTGGCGGTTGTGGAAGGAGGGCGACCGCAAGGGGGCGCTGGCCGCCATCCCCGGCGAGGTCGTGGACGAGCTGATCGTGTGGGGCAAGCCCGAACAGTGCCGTGAGCACATCGAGCGCTACGTCGACAACGGCGTCTCCACGCCGGCCGTGGCCCTGCTGCCGTTCGGTTACGACCAGCGCCAAGCGATCCGCGACCTCGCGCCTCGCTGACCCCGAACCGCCTCCGGGGAATCCCCGATGCCCCGGCGGGCGTTGGGCCCGTACGGTGGCAACCATGCATGCGCTTCGGCGGATCTCCGCATGCCTCGAGCGGCGACGACCACGATGATCGACCTCAACGTCCTCGCCGATCTGGGCGTGTTTGCTTACCTGCTGATCTTCGGGTTCGCGGCCCTCGACGTCGTCTTTCCGCTGCTGCCCAGCGAGGCGACCGTGATCCTCGCCGGCGTGCTGGCGTGGCAGGGACGGCTCAGCATCGTGGCGGTGGGTCTCGCGGCGGCGGCCGGGGCGATTGCCGGAGACCACCTCTCCTACGGGCTCGGGCGCTGGACCAGCCGGAGCGGGTTCCGGCGCCCGGGAGGCAAGGTCGCCCGGTTGCAGGCTTGGGCGGCGCAGCAACTCCATTTCCGGGGACCGACCATCCTGCTGGTGGCCCGCTTCGTGCCCGGAGGGCGCACCGCCAGCACATTCATGAGCGGGCGGCTCCGGTTCCCGGTGGCGCGCTTCAGCGCCATCACCTGCCTCGCCGGACCCCTCTGGGCGGCCTTCGGCGCCTCCCTGGGCTACCTGGGTGGCACCACCTTCCACGACCACACGCTGCTGGCCACGGGCCTCGGGATCGCCGTCGGACTGACGCTCGCGGCTCTGGCCGAGCTCGCTCTTCGCCGGATGGGCATCTACGGAAGGCCGGCGCCGGAGGCCATCGCCACCGAGGACGACTTGGCCGCCTGAGCTAGGCCCCAGCCATCGACCGGACCAGGGCGTGCTCGACGAGGGTGACGAGCACGGGCACGACCGAGGGGCCATCGCGGGCGTCGCAGGCCACCAGCGGAACGTCCGTTGCGAGAGCCAATGCGTCGCGGACCGATGCCAGCGGGTGGCGCGGCGCGTCGTCGAACAGGTTGATGGCGACGACGAACGGCACCCGCCGGTCCTCGAAGAAGTCGATGGCGGCGAACCCGTCGGAGATGCGGCGGGTGTCGATCAGGACCACGGCCCCGGCCGCTCCCCGCGCGATGTCGTCCCACATGAACCAGAACCGATCCTGGCCCGGCGTGCCGAACACGTAGAGGACCATGCCTTCGTCGATGGTCCGGCGGCCGAAGTCGAGCGCGACGGTGGTGGTGGACTTGCCTCGCACGGCCGACAGGTCGTCGACGCCCACCGACAGGTCGGTCATCGCCGCCTCTGTGCTCAGGGCCGCGATCTCGGAGGCGGCCCCGACGAACGTGGTCTTTCCGGCGCCGAAGCCGCCTGCGATCACGATCTTCACGGGGATCGGTGCATCCACGGCGGGGTCCGGATATCCGCTCACGCCTGCGCCTTCAGCCCGTGGAGGAGGCGCTCCAAGATCTCACGATGCGGTCGACCGCTGTCGGAGACGCTGGGCCGGTGAACGGCGAGGTAGCCGCCGATGTGCAGGTCGGACACCAGCACCGCCGCCACCCCGAGGGGCACGCTGAGGTGCGCCGCGATCTCGGCCACCGATACCGGGCGGCCGCAAAGGTCGACGATCTGCCCCTGCTCGAAGCGCAGTTGTGGGCGCGCCGTGCGGCCGTCGCTGGTGGCTACGACCATCGTCTCCCACGGCAAGTCGCGTCCGTCCGGTTGGGTGCGACCCTGGGTCAGGGCGTAAAACGGCACCAGCCTCGGGTCGTCGGGAAACACGTTCATCGCCGGGGCATGACCTGGCCGTCGGCCCGCAGCGCGGGCGTCAGCACCTGCCCGATGCGGGTGACCAGCAGGCTCATCTCGTAGCCGATGAGGCCGATGTCGCACTCGGTGCCACACATCAGTGCCAGGGAGGATCCGTCGCCGATGGTGGTGACGAACAGGTAACCGCGGGTCAGCTCGACGATCACCTGCTGGACCGAGCCGGCGTCGAGGCAGCGAGCCGCGCCGGCGGTGAGGCTGGCGAGGCCCGACGTGACGGCGGCCAACTGGTCGGCCGAGTCGCGCGCGATCTGGTGAGAGTGGGCGAGGACCAGGCCGTCGGTGGTCACGACCAGCGCGCTGCTCACGCCGGGGATGCGGTCGACGAAGCTGTTGATCAGCCAGTCGAGCTCCCCACCGTCGTAAGCGTTCGTCACGGACCGTCCGCTCCGGGGTCGGTCTCGAGGTCGATGGGAGGGGCGGCCGCGGCCGCGGCCCGCCCGGCCCGCTGGTTCGCCTGGAAGCGAGACAGCATCGAACCGGCTTGCTCTCCGGGCCGCCAGTCGGCCGGGGTAGTGCCGCCGGCTGCGATCGGGCCCGCGCCGTCGGCGCCCGACGTCTTGCGGAGTGAGGGGGCCAGGCTGGCGCCGGGCACCCGGCGAACGAGGCCGTCCGCCGTCATCGGCGACGGGGTGGCAACGACGGGTTCCGGATCGGGCGTGGCGAAGGGCGAGGCAGGCCACGAGAACCGCGGTGCGGGCGGCGAGCCCGTTTCGCCGAAGGGCGGTGCAGGCTGCGGCTGCCAGCCGGGTTCGCCGGACGGCGGTGCAGGCTGCGGCTGCCAGCCGGGTTCGCCGGACGGCGGTGCAGGCTGCGGCTGCCAGCCGGGTTCGCCGGACGGCGGTGCAGCCTGCCAGACGGGCGCGCCGACGGCGGACACGACCGGTGCGGCGACGGCGGCCGCCGGCTGGGGGGAAAGGGACGCCCGTGCCAGGTCGTGGTGGTGGACCACCCAGGGGGAACCATCGGACCCACCTGGTCCGGCGAGCCCGGCACCGGCGAAGGCCGGCGAGGTCACCTCGGGTGCCGGCAGCCGGCGTTCGCTGACGACGTCTTGGGGCAGGGTCACCAGGGCTGTGACTCCGCCGCCCGGCGTGTGCGCCAAGCTGACGCGGAGCCCGAGGCGCAGGGCCAGCCGGCCCACGACGTGGAAGCCCAACGTTGAACGTCGGGGATCTACCTCGGGCGGGTCGGCGAGCAGCTCGTTGGCCGCCTGCATGTGCTCGTCGGACACGCCGATGCCGACGTCCTCGATGCTGAGCAGGAACGTCCGTCCTTCGCCCGGCACCAGGTGGGTCCGCACCCGGACCCCCGACGTCGGTGGCGAGAACATGGTGGCGTTCTCGATCAGCTCCGCCAGCAGGTGGGAGAGGTCGGCCACCACTCGTCCCGACACCTCGAGGTAGTCGCTCACCAGCACCTCGACGCGCGGATAATCCTCGACCTCCGCAGCGGCGGCGCGGACCACCTCGGACAGCGGAACCGCCCGTCCCCACAGGCGTGGCGGCTCGTCGCCCGAGAGCACCAGCAGTGACTCGGCGTTGCGCCGGATGCGGGTGGCGAGGTGGTCGAGCTGGAACAGGTCGGACAGGGCCTCGGGCTTGTTCTCCTGCTGCTCGAGCTCGGAGATGAGCGCCAGCTGCCGGTCGAGCAGCGACTGGTTGCGCCGGGCGAGGTTGACGTACAGCTCGGAGATCGACTGACGCTGGGCGGCCTGGGCCTGGACCGCGGCCAGCTCCGACGCCGCCAGGTCGGAGGCCAGCCGGCTGCTGCGGTGCTGTTCGATCTCGGTGTTCTTCCAGAAGATCGTCACGCCTACGCAGGCGGCCAGGACCGCCACGCCGTGGATGCCCGCCCAGAGCCACGGCTTGTTCTGGGCCGCGTAGTGGTTGTAGACGCCGGTGGGGTCGGTCACGCCGCCCACCCCGTGGGAGACCACCGTGAACAGGGTGTTCCACAGGAGCGGCACCCAGTCTTGGTAGAGCACGATGAGGCCGATGAGGATGAAGAAGTGGAAGTGGGCCTCGATCGATCCTTCGGACAGGTGGACCAGCAGGTACGAGCAGAACACCAGCCCGAAGGTGACGAAGAACGCGGCTAGCCGCCGGTTGCGCGCCAGCCGGGCGAACACGAGGCCGGCGGTTGGCGGCGCCACCTCCAGCACCATGTGACCGACGTCGTAGCCCTGCCACAGGCCGAACGCGAACAGTGGCGGTATGTGCAGGGCCAGTATCCAGCACATCAACAGATGACGTCGGCGGAACGACTCGTCGTCGAGCGTGTTGCCGCGCGGCAGGTAGTCGAGCGCGATGCCGATGGCGCGGCGGAGTGGGCCGCGCCGGCGGCCGTTCTCGGTAAACGACGGCCTGAGATGCATGGGCGTGCCCCTGGCGCCGCGGCCGTCATCGCGAGCGTCGGGGTGGGTGGTACCAGAAGCACGCGAACCATTGGTGTGACCGCTGTGCCGTACGGGACCAGCCGGATCGCCCCAGACCCGATCCTCCATAGGGTCCCCATTCTTAACACAACACGTGGGCACATCGTCCATCCGTAAGCACGTTCCGCGGTTCTCCCGGTGGGCAGCGCACCGGGGCGGGGCCCTAGTGTCGGATCTGATGGGCCGCGGCGCACTCGAGGTGACGGACAAGCTCTGGACCGGCGAGATCACGGTGGAGCAGGTACATCCGGTGGCTGTCAACAGCGACCTCGACGAGATCGCCCCCGGCCTGGCCTTCATCACGGCGTTCGGCAACGTGACAGGTGTCGTCGCCGACGGGGCACTGGTGCTGGTGGACACCGGGAGCCAGTTCCTGGCCCGGGCCAACTTCGAAAAGATGCGCGCGTGGACGGAACTTCCGCTGGCGGCGGCGTTGTACACGCACGGGCACATCGATCACGTCTTCGGGCTCGGGCCCTACGAAGAGGAGGCCGATGCCGCCGGTCGTGCCGGGCCCCGCGTCGTCTCCCACGAGCTGGTGTCGGCCCGGTTCGACCGGTACCGGCTCACCGCCGGCTACAACGCGGTGATCAACGCCCGGCAGTTCAAGATCCCGGGCCTGCAGTGGCCCACGGAGTACCGCTACCCCGACGAGACCTACGTCCGGCGGCACGACGTCGAGGTGGGCGGCCAACGCTTCGAGCTGCACCATGGCCGGGGCGAGACCGATGACCACACCTGGGTCTGGATGCCCGAGCGCCGCGCGGTCTGTACCGGCGATCTCTTCATCTGGGCATCGCCCAACTGTGGGAATCCCCAGAAGGTGCAGCGCTACCCGCGGGACTGGGCGGTCGCGCTGCGGGAGATGGTGGCGCTGGAGCCGGAGCTGCTGCTGCCGGGCCACGGCTGGCCCATCGCCGGTGCCGAGCGGGTGCGCCAGGCCCTCACCGACACCGCCGACCTGCTGGACAGCCTTGTGGATCAGACGCTGGAGCTGATGAACTCCGGCACCCGGCTCGACGACATCGTGCACACGGTGCGGGCACCGGCCGCCCTGCTCGACCGCCCCTACCTGCGGCCGGTCTACGACGAGCCGGAGTTCGTGGTGCGAACCGTGTGGCGCCAATACGGCGGCTGGTACGACGGCAACCCGGCACACCTGAAGCCGGCACCGGAGGGCGAGCTGGCCCGGGAACTGGCCGTCCTGGCGGGCGGGGCGGCACGGCTGGCCGACCGTGCGGCCGAGCTGGCGGCGGCCGGCGAACTGCGACTGGCCGGGCACATGGCCGAGCTGGCCGTCCAGGCGGCGCCCGATGACGCGGGCGTCCACCGGGTGCGGGCCGAAGTGTTCAGCGCCCGGGCGGCCGAGGAGCTGTCCACGATGTCGAAGGGCGTGTTCTCGTGGGCCGCCGACGAGTCCCAGGCACGCCTCGCCGAGATGGGCGACTGACCCGGGTTCAGCCGACTGCGACCGCGGTGGCCTCCCGGAAGTGCGCCGTCAGCTCATCCAGCGAGGTGCGCGCGTTGAGCCCGCTGGTCGACGGCATGACGTAGACGGGCGCGTCTCCGAGACCCCGGGCCTGCCGGCCCGGGCGCGCCCGCCGGTCGACGGCGGCCCGCCATCCCGCCAACCCGACGAAGCAGACGGCGCCCGGTCGGAGCCGGCGCACCAACCGCTCGACGCGAGCCAGCCCGCTGCGGTACTCCGCGGTCGTCAGCTCGTCGGCCGCGACGGTGGCCCGCTTGACGAGGTCGGTCATCCCGATGCCGTGCTGCCGGAGCGCGTGATCTGGATCGCGGTCGACCGACGCAAGCCCGGCCGCGAGCGCCGCCGGCCAGAACCGGTTCCCGGGGCGTGCGAAGCCCACGCCGGCGTCGGCGGAGTAGAGGCTCGGGTTGAGGCCGCAGATCAACAGGCGCATGTCGGGGCCCACTGTGTCGGGGAGCGTCCGGGCCCGCCGCGCACGGGCCACGAGCGAACCCGGCGCCGAGCCGCCACCAGCGGCCATCCGGCCCCGCTCGGCGGGCTCGAAGCCGGCGCCGACGAGCAGATCGTGCAGCGGGTCGTCGTCCGGCCCCGACCGATCGAGTCCGTGACCACCGCAGACGGTGAGGTCCAGCATGCACCCGACCGGCAGGGCCCGGTGCAGCTCGGCGAGCGCCAGCGGGAGGCGCTCGGCGGCGACGCCGCGGAGGGACTTGCTGGCCCAGGTGCCTCCGTCCGCAGCCAACCCCGGTCGCCGGTCGCGGCTCAGTGGCGGCCCCTCGGCTTGCCGGCGTCAGGCTTGGTGTAGTCGCACACGCCGTCCGAGAAGATCTGCTCGAGCCGGGCCTTCTCGGCGCCGGTCGGCTGCCAATCGCCGTACAGGCCCTTGCGGATCGCCCGGTCCACCGACTGCAGCTGGCACTTCCACACTCCGCCCTCGTAGGGCCCACCGGCCTGGCGCCGCGACGACGAGTAGATCGGGAAGTGCTCGGTGCAGGCGCCGGCCGGACGATCGTCGAGCACACCGTCCCAGACGCGCCGGCCCGACGCGATGAGGTTGCCGTTGGTGTCGAAGCAGGAGTCGACCGCCCGCTCCGGCTTGTTGCGGGCCACGCTGCGTTCGGGGTGGGCGGCGATGTTCGCCATCCACTCGTCGATCACCTCGAACGCCAGCGGCGTCTGGTCGAAGGCCCGGGCCGGCCGGGCGTCGGTGAACCAGATCACCTGGTTGGACGCATCGCCGTCGGCGTTGAGCATCCGCTGGCGGGTGGCGAACGACTGGTGCGAGTGGTGCATGTCGAGCTCGTCCTCCAGGTAGTGCCTCCAGTCGATGACCGGGATGTCGATGTCGCCCTGGAACTCCATGCCCGACGTGTAGGCGGCCCGCATGGCGTCCGGGTTGCCCTCGCGCCGGGCCGCGGGCGTGGCGCCGCCGTCGGGGCTGAGGTTCATGTTGCGCGAGCTCCACGGGTCGAAGTTCTCGGGCGTGGGCGTGCCGCCGTCGAACGGGAAGCCTTCGGGCACCATCTCCGAGGTGTTCTTCCAGCTCCCGACCTTGGCGTTGAGATCGAGGAAGTCTGCTGGCGTGATCACGCCGTCCACGAGCGCCCGCAGGCCGTACTGCACGCCGACGTTGTCCCATGGCACCCGGACGAACCCGTCGTCGCCGACGCCGTAGATGTTCACGGTGTCGCCCCAGTGGGTCCACTCGACTCCCTCGGTGCCCTGCGCCAGCTTGTCGATGTCGCTGACGTTGGTGAACGTCGGGTTGAGCACGAGCGGCGTGAGTCCGAACCAGCTCGCCCGGCACTCGGTGAGTGCGGGCGCCGGCGAGGCGGGGTCGCGATCCATGGCGGAGTAGCCGAATGCGGGGTAGAGCAGCCCGTACAGGCCGTTCCACTGGTCGATCTCGCCCTGGGACAGGTTCTTCGGGAAGTTGGTGGCGTTGAGGCCCATGATCGCCTGGCGGACCTCCGGGTCCTTCCAGCGGGGGTTGTCGCGGTCGCTGACGTCGAAGTAGTGCTCCAGCAGCTCGCAGTCGCCGACGTGGATCGTCTGGGTGACCATGTCGGAGTACGAGTACTGGGGGATGGCGGCGTCGATCAGCCCCGGGTGGTTCTGGGCGTAGACGTACTGCTGGATCGCGCCGCCCGACCCGCCGACCGCCACCGTGTAGTCGGGCACGCCGTGGGCCTCGACCGTGTGCTCCTTGAGCATCAGCGCGGTCTCGCCACCGACCTGCAGGTTGTAGTGGGTGTTGGTGCGGGTGCCGCTCGACCACATGACGCCGTAGCCCTTGCCGAGCAGGTCGGCGGGCAGCATGGAGTCGGTGCTGCCCGTGCCCTGGGTGTGGCCGATGGCGACGCCGCCGTCGAAGCTGAAGACCAGGCGGCGGTTCCACAGCGAGTCGTCGGGGGCGGCCGGGTCGGCCTCACCGGCGGGGGCCAGCATGGCGACGCTGTAGATGAATCGGTTGATGGTGCCGCGCTCCCAGCGGACGATGAACGGCGCCGTCTGACCGTCGAGCGTCGTGACGGTGGCGATGTCGGCGGGCAGCGGCCCGGCGGGATCGTCGAGCCAGCGGAACTGACCGGCAGTGGTGCCGTACACGTAGCCGATGCGGGTGTCGGCGGCACAGTCCTT
>Ga0214469_1000926_pt1 | contig 10716 bp, 9 predicted proteins | sample RVTome_10_FD_187340 | JGI IMG/M metagenome (GOLD analysis project Ga0214469, IMG submission 187340) | Soil microbial communities from uranium-contaminated site in the Upper Colorado River Basin, Wyoming, United States - RVT153D57 HiSeq ... | reverse complement strand
GTTGTGCTCCGCTCGCAGACGCTCGACCTCACCGAGCAGCTCGCGGTAACGAGCATCGAGCTCGAGAACGCGATCGAGCCCCTCGACACCGCCTTTGCGATCGTACGACGCGCGCACAAACTCAGGTTTGTCTCTGAGAATCTTTAGATCAATCATTCAGATACTCAATAACGCTAGCCGCGCGATGCAGAGCGCTGCTCGGCTCCGCGACCGGTGCCCGACACCGCCGCCTCAATAGCCGCGCGTTCCTCGTCCGAGAGATTGTGGTGCGACTTCATGGCGCGCACCGTCTTCGCGTAGGTGCGAGTCTCGGTCCGGCCGTTGATTGAAGTGATGACGATTCCATCTCCGTAATCGTCGAGCAAAGCAGTCGAGAACGACAGTTGTCCTCCCATATCTTCAAAGGCGTCGTAGCGGACCACCGCAAACCGCTGCACTGCGAGACGACCGACCGAAGCCAAATCCTCCTGGGCGTTGGTCACAAGATTGATCTTCTTCTCGACCTCACGTGCCTTGCCGACTGACTCACCCACTGTCGCGAGGAGGTCATTGTCGCCGCTCTCTCCTCGCAAGAGCATGTACTCACGCCGGACCTTCCTGAGGCGGATCATCAGGATCAACACCAGCAGAAAACATAGGAGCGCAACGCCTGCCACCACGGCCAACGCTATTGTCAGTTCTTCAAGAGTGAGCTCAGGCACGGTCGGTCATCCTACACTGACGACATGCGCGCCGAAGAGGTAAAGGACCTGCTCACGGCGGTGAAGGAGGGCCGGCTGACCCCCGAGGAAGCCGCTGCCCTTCTGCGCGACCTTCCGGTGGACGACCTCGGATTCGCGCGGCTGGACACTCATCGTGAACTTCGTCAGGGTTTGCCCGAAACCATCTACGCCGAGCACAAGACGACAGAACAAACCGTGGCGATCGCCGAGCGAATGCTCGCGGGAACGAGTGGCCCGGTCATCATTTCGCGCGTCCCAGATGCTGCGGTGAAGGATCTGCGGGCGCGCTGGCCCGAGATCAGGCACCACGAGGTCGCTCGTGTTGCCGTCCTTCGTTCCGAGATCGGTGAGTCTCCTCGGGGGCTCGTGGCGGTGATCACCGCCGGCACCTCTGATCTGCCGGTTGCCGAAGAGGCAGCGGTCATCGCCGAAGCATGTGGCATCAAGGTCGAGCGCGTGACCGATGTCGGGGTGGCCGGGCTACACCGGATCCTTGCCGCCCGCGCTCCGCTGGCCGATGCGGACGCCGTCATTGTCGTCGCCGGCATGGAGGGAGCTCTGCCGAGCATCGTCGGGGGCCTCACGGGGGCGCCGGTGATCGCCGTCCCGACGAGCGTCGGATACGGAGCGTCTTTCGACGGTCTCTCGGCGTTGTTGGGAATGCTGAACTCGTGCGCGGCGGGGGTTGTCGTGTGTAACATCGACAACGGCTTCGGGGCCGCAATGTGCGCTCTTCGGATAGTCAACAGGAAGAGCCAGTGAGGGTCTGCTACTTCGATTGCTTTGCAGGCGCAGCTGGGGACATGATCCTGGGCGCGCTCCTGGACGCCGGAGTGCCCACTTCGATTGTCGAGGAAGCCGTCGGGGGTCTCGACCTTGCCGGCTGGTCATTGAGCGTGAACGACGTGGAACGAGGAGGTCTGCGCGCGACGCGAGCGGTGGTCCATGTCGATGAAGACCACACCGAGCGCTCGCTGGCCGACATCGAAGAGGTGCTGACTTCGTCCGCGCTATCGGAGCGCGTTCGGGCCCTTGCGCTTTCGGCGTTCAGAACACTGGGTCGAGCCGAGGCGACTGTCCACGGCGTCGACATAAGCGAAATCCAGTTCCACGAACTGGGCGCTCTCGACACCATCATCGACATCGTCGGAGCGTGCGCGGCATTCGATCATCTCGACCCCGGCCATACCGCCGTTTCCCCACTACCCCTCGGTAGCGGCACGGTCGAGGCGGCACACGGCCTCCTTCCGGTTCCTGTTCCGGCAGTGGCAGAAGTTCTGGCCACCTTGAAGGCGCCTGTGATTCCCGGGGGCACCGGCGAGACGATTACTCCGACTGGTGTTGCGTTGCTCGTTACCTTCTCGGACACCTTCGGGGCGCCTCCCCCGATGCGACTCGAGGCGACGGGATACGGAGCAGGCGAGCGGGACACGACCCTGCCCAACGTGGTCAGGCTCCTGGTGGGTGAGGCCGAGATTCCATCCACAGACTTCAACCCTCCTTTGGCTGCCGATGCCTTCGTGATCGAGGCGAACATCGACGACATGAGTCCCGAGCTCGTTGCAAACGCGTGTGAGCGGCTGCTTTTCACCGGCGCCTCCGACGCATGGACTACACCGATCACCATGAAGAAGGGGCGAAGCGCTCTGACACTTTCGGTTCTGGTGCAGCCGGAGAAAAAAGACGGGGTGCTCGACGTCCTTTTCGCAGAGACCTCAACGTTGGGCGTGCGGATGTATCCCGTATCCAAGGAAGCGCTCGAGCGCGACACGGTGACGGTGGCGGTAAAAGGCCAGGTCGTCCGGGTGAAGCTGGGGATTCGCAAAGGACGCATCGTCAACCGGGCCCCCGAGTACGAGGACGCCCGTACAGCGTCGCGCGAGCTAGACCTCCCTCTGAAAGAGGTCTACGACATTGCCCTCGAGCAAGCTCGCGACCTGAAGCGCTGACACAAAAACGGACCCAGAAATTCTCGCGACCGGGAGGACATTCCCGCCGGGATCACGAAAGCACCCTTATCAAGGTTTGCCCCCCAAGGCGCGACACGGCCCCCGCTACCACCCGGCGGGGGCCGTGTCGTAACTCGAACCCGGCTAGCTACGTAAGCTTGCCCTCAGCGGTGATGTCGACGTTGCCGGCGAGCGCCTTGCTCACAGGGCAGCCCACCTTGGCCTTTCCGACGAGCTCCTCGAACTTCCCCTGGTCGATCCCCGGGACGGTACCGGTGACGTCGAGATGAACCGAAGCGATACGCGGGCCGGCGTCGCCGGTCTCGAAGGTCACGTCCGCCTTGACGACGAGACTGCTTGCCTCGCTGCCATCCTTGGCGATGATGTTCGACAGGGCCATCGAAAAGCACGCCGAGTGAGCGGACGCGATCAGCTCCTCGGGCGAGGTGGAGCCCTCGGGCCTGTCGGTGCGCCCCTCCCACGTCAGCGGCAGCTCGCCGAAGACCCCGCTTTCCGGCGTGACGCTTCCGCTGCCCTCGAAGAGAGTGCCGCTCCACTTGGCGGTCGCATGACTGACTCCCACACCCATGTCAGGTCCTCCTTGATTCGGTTGTCGACGAAGTCCCGATGGTGACCCTACCTATCTCCGTAGGACAGGGACGACTCGCGGGTCAGGAGGCCGCCTGGGCTGCCCCGGGTAAGACATAAATGGCTCGCGGGTCAGGAGGCTGCTTGGGCTTCTCCGGCGCCGAAAGCCTTGATGCGGCCCGCCATGATCTCCTCGGCGTAGTGGCAGGCCGCCACGTGGCCGTCGGCGAGCGTGCGGAGCTTCGGATCCTCGGTGTCACATCGTTCGGGCTGCCTGAAAGGGCAACGTGTGTGGAAGCGGCACCCCTGCGGCGGGTTGGCCGGTGAAGGCAAGTCTCCTTTGAGCAGAATCCGCTCGCGCGACTCCTCGACCAGGGGGTCCGGGATAGGTACTGCCGAGAGAAGCGCCATCGTGTAGGGGTGACGGGGAGAGGCGTAAAGTGCATCGGCGTCCGCGACCTCGACGATCTTGCCGAGATACATGACCGCGACGCGGTCCGAGATGTGCCGTACGACTGCGAGGTCATGGGCGATGAAGAGATAAGTCAGGTCGAACTCCTCTTGAAGCTCCTCGAGGAGATTAATCATCTGTGCCTGAATCGACACGTCGAGAGCGGATACGGGCTCGTCCGCCACGATGAGATCGGGATTCAGCGCAAGAGACCGCGCCAGGCCGATCCTTTGTCGCTGGCCTCCGGAGAACTCATGAGGGTAGCGGGCCGTCGCCGATTTCGGGAGCCCGACGATCTCGAGTAGCTCTTCGGCGCGCGCACGAGCTTTGTCGCCGGATGAGATCCCGTGGATCTTCAGCGGCTCCGAAATCAGATTTCCTATGCTCTGGCGCGGGTTGAGCGACGAATAGGGATCCTGGAAGACCATCTGCATCCTGCCTCGAAGCTTGCGCATCTCGCTTTGGGACACCGTTGCGATGTCCTGGCCTTCAAAGTAAATGCGCCCCTCGGTCGGATCGTAGAGGCGCAAAATTGTTCTCCCCACAGTTGTCTTTCCGCATCCGGACTCGCCGACGAGTCCAAGAGTCTCGCCCCGTTTGATCTCGAACGACACGCCGTCAACCGCCTTCACGTCGCCGATTTGGCGGTCGAACAAGAGACCGGATCTGATTGGGAAGTAAACCTTGAGATCCTCGACCTTGAGCAACTCACTCGTGCCGGAAATCGTCATCCCGCCACACCTTCGTCGCGCGCCGCGACGATCTCGATGCGCGGCATGTCCTGCTCTTGAACGGGGTTCCAGCACGCAACCAGGTGATCGTCGCTGTCGATACGGCGAAGCTCGGGGGTCTTCGTTCTTGATTCCTCGGTTGCGTAGATGCACCGGGGGGCGAACGCGCACCCCTCGATCTCACTGGTCATGGACAGCGGTGTTCCTCCGATGGGCTGGAGTTTCTCCTTGCGCGCGGCGTCCAGGCGAGGTACCGACTTCAATAACCCCAGCGTGTACGGATGACGCGGTTTGGCGAAGAGCTTTCGTGTCGGCGCACTTTCGACGAAGCGGCCGGCGTACATGACATTCGTGCGCCCACAGGTTCCTGCCACGACGCCGAGGTCATGAGTAATCAGAATGAGCGCCATGTTCTCCTCGGCTACCAGTTGCTTGAGCACCTCGAGAATCTGAGCCTGAATTGTGACGTCCAAAGCGGTTGTCGGCTCGTCAGCGATCAATATCTTGGGGCGACACGAGATCGCCATTGCGATCATCACTCTTTGACGCATGCCGCCAGAGAACTGATGGGGATAGTCTCCGATTCGGTCCTTGGCCGCTGGGATCCCGACGCGGTCGAGAAGCGCTACGGCCTCTTCGTTGGCTTTGCTCTTGCTCATGTCCAAGTGCTTGCGAAGAGCCTCGGTGATCTGACGCCCTACAGTGAGAATCGGATTCAACGACGTCATCGGATCCTGGAAGATCATCGCGACGTCGTTCCCACGGATCTGGCGGAGCTGCGAGTCGGGGAGCTTCAGCAGATCGACGTCCTCGAACAACACCTCGCCGCGGGTCACCCGTCCTGCTTTGGGAAGGATCCCCAGCATCGCCAGCGCGCTCACGCTCTTTCCGCATCCCGACTCACCGACGATGCCGAGGGTCTCGCCCGCGTTGAGGTCGAACGAGATCCCGTTGACTGCACGAATCGTCGACTTCCGAGTCTTGAATTGCACTGCCAGATCTCGTACTGAGAGAAGCGGCGCCATGCCCTAGGACCTCATCTTCGGATCGATGGATTCACGCAAACCGTCCCCGATGAGGTTCAGTCCCAGCACGCTGATGACGATCGCCGCACCGGGGAAGATGACCAGGTGCGTCGCGCGGTCGATACGGCTTGCATTGTCGGCCAGCATCTTGCCCCACTCCGGCAGTCCGGGCTCTGCCGGACCAAGCCCCAAGAAGCTGAGTCCCGCGACTTCAATGATTGCGGTTGCCATCACAAGGGTCGCCTGGACGATCAGCGGCGCCAGCGCATTCGGCAGGATGTGAACCATCAACAGCCGCCTGCCCGGCACTCCCAGAGAGCGTGCCGCCAGGACATAATCCGATTCACGCTGAGCCAAAATCGAGCCTCGGAGCAGACGCGCAAAGATCGGGATGGTGGTGATCCCGACGGCAATCATGATCTGGGTCAGTCCGCGCCCGAGAAGCGAGACAAGGCCGATCGCCAGCAACAGTGTGGGGATCGCCAGCATGATGTCCATTGTCCTCATGATGATCGTTTCCACCCAGCCGCCGAAGTAGCCGGACAGGGCTCCGAGAACGAAACCAAAGGACAGACCGAAGGTCACCGAAACGAGTCCCACAAGCAATGACAACCTGGCTCCATAGACGACACGCGAGAACACGTCACGTCCCTGCTCGTCCAGTCCCATCCAGTGCTCGGAACTGGGGCCCTCCGGGTTCGAGCTATCCAGAACGCCCACCTGCTCCCCCGTTCCGTATGGAGCTATCAGCGGAGCAAAGATCGCAATCAACACGAGCAGCAGAATGACGACTACCCCGACCATCGCGGCCTTGTTGTGCCGAAATCGGTCCAGAGCATCCCGGCCGAGGCTCGACGGTTGCTCGAGCTTGAGTTCCTGGACCTCGGCCTCCGCAATGCTCATGCTCGTTTCCCCGCGTTGTGCATAGCGCAATCGCCGACTGGGATCATTGGTATCGAATCCTTGGATCCAGGAACGCGTAGGAGATGTCGACAAGCAAGTTGACGAACACGATCAACACGGCGAAGAACAGGATGCCACCCTGGAGGACCGCGTAGTCGCGGAACCTGATCGCGTCGAGCATCCAGCTCCCGACACCTGGCCAGGCAAAGACGCTCTCCGTCAAAACAGCTCCGGTCAACAGCAGACCGGTCTGCAGGCCCACGATGGTTATCACAGGCAACATGGCGTTCTTCAAGATGTGCCTCCGGTCGACAACCCGTGGATCGAGACCCTTCGCCTGTGCAGTCCTTACGTAGTCCGCGCTTGTGACGTCAAGCACGGCCGCGCGCGTGATGCGGGCGATGATCGCGAGCGGAATCGTCCCGAGAGCGACGGCGGGGAGAACTAGGTGTCTAAGCGCGTCCCCCAGCGCCGCGAGGTCCCCCGCGATGATCGAGTCCAAAACGTAGAAGTTCGTTGGGTGCGCAAGAGAGCGCGTGACGTCCAGACGTCCGATGGTCGGTAAAAGACCCAGCTTGATCGCAAAGACGTATTTCAAGAGCAACGCGAGAAAGAAGACCGGAAAACTGATGCCGATGAGCGACAGGATCAAGCTCGTGTTGTCGAGCACCCCCTGGTAGCGCTTCGCTGCAATGAAGCCGAGCGGCACACCGACGAGAATGGCGAACAGCATGGCCGCGATCGCTAGCTCGAAGGTGGCGGGAAACCGCAGCTTGAGCTCCTCGGTAATGGGCTGGCGCGTGCTGGTGCTGACCCCGAGGTTGCCCGACAAGACGTTTCTCATGTAGCGCCCGTACTGTACGTATATAGGTTCGTCGAGTCCGAGCTCCTCGCGGATCTGCGCCTCCTGCTCTTCCGTTCCCCTTTCCCCAAGAAGGGCGTCCTCCGGCCCCCCGGGGAGCGCGCGCACGAACGCAAAGACGATTATCGACAGTCCCACCAGGATGGGAATGGTGAGCAGCGCACGACGCAGGGCGTAGTTGAGCATCTCGAGGCAAGGCTACCCGAGCGACTCCGAGGTAGAGCGGGGCACCTTTCGGTGCCCCGCTCTCGTTACCTCAGACGGGTACCGCCGTTGCTACTGACCGCCTTCGACCGTCACTGTGGCGAACGGCTCCAGGCTCACCGGGCTGGGCTGGTAACCGGTCACGTTCGCCGCGAACGCCAGCCCCGGCTCGGTGTGCACGTACGGCAGACCGGGCAGGAAGTCCATGATGAGGTTGTTGGCCTCCTCGTACAGCCCGGTCCTGGTGTCCTCATCCGTTTCAGCCTCGGCTTCGTCGAGAGCGGTGAAGATCTCATCGTTCTCGAAGCCCCAGGCGGGCTGCGGAGTCTGGAAGAAGGTCCCGATGAAGTTGTCCGGGTCTCCGAAGTCGCCCGTCCAACCGAGCAGGTAGAGGCCGTAGCGGCCATTGTCGACATTGTCGAGGTAGTCGGGTGTCCAGGTGGCCGACTTCTGCTGGATTTCGAAGCAGCACTCCTCGAGGTCGGCGACCATCGCCTCAAAGTTGGCCTGCGGGTCGGGCATGTACGGACGCTCGACGTCCGTCGGGTAGGCGAAGTCGAGCTGAACCGGAACGTCGTATCCGGCCTCCTCCAGCAGACGCGTGGCCTCGTCGGGGTCGTACTCGTAGGTCGTGACTCCGTCGGAGTAACCGAAGAGCTCGGGCGGCATGAACTGCGTGGCCACCTCGCCCTGGCCGGCGTAGAAGCCCGAGACGATCTCCTCGCGGTCGACCGCGTGGGCGATCGCCTGACGAACGGCGATGTCATCCAGCGGCTCGATCGCCTGGTTGAAGCCGATGTAGCCGACGTTGAACGCGGGTCGGTTCAGAAGCTGAAGCTGGTCGTCGTCCTCGATGGTCGGGTAGTCCTGCGGATCGACCAGGTCGAATCCCTGGATCTCGCCCGACTGAAGGGCCTGTAGACGAGCGGCCGGGTCGGCGATCGGTCGAAAGATCAGCGTCTCGACGTTTCCAGGCGCCTCGCCCCAGTAGTCCGGGTTGCGGGTCATCACGAGGCGGTCACCACGCTGCCACTCCTCGAACATGAACGGGCCGGTCCCGGTCGGGTGCTCCGTTGCATAGGTGCCCGCGGGCGAGAAGATGCCCTCGGCATCGACCTGGCCCCTGTCGGCCTCGTACTCCTCGAGTGCCGCCGGACTTGCGATCGTGAAGTTCGTCAGCGCTAGCGCGGATAGAACCGAGGATGAGGCCTTGGTCAGGTTCAGCGTAACGACCAGTTCCTCCTCTGCCTCGCAGCTCTCGTACAGCGACTCGGTCTTGCCGTCGCTGAAGCCACCGAACACGGTCTGCCAGTAGTAACTGGCGGCGGGGTTCTGGAGACTGCCCTTGAAGTTGTACCAACGGTCGAAGTTGAAGCAGACGGCCTCGGCGTTGAACTCCTCGCCGTCGTGGAAGGTGACGCCCTCTTCGAGGTTGAAGGTGTACGACCTTCCGTCCTCAGAGACCTCCCAGTCGGTGGCGAGCCCGGGAACTACCTCGGTGCCTCCCGGCTCGAGTGTTACAAGTCCCTCGAATATCTGGTCGATCGCACGGAGCGATTCACCATCCGAGACCAAAGCACCGTCGAGCACGATGGGATCCGCCGACACTCCAAAAGCCAGAGTCGCGGTGGCCTCACCAGTGTCTTCGCCCTCGTCTCCTCCTCCACCGCTGTCCTCGGTGCTACATGCAGCTGCAAGGAGACTGAGCGCAGCCAGTAAAGCCAGCGCACCCAACTTCCCCCGTTTGACTGATCGCATGAACAGTCCTCCCCCTTGTGTTTGCGGACCCTCACTGGCCCGACACTCTTGACCCGTCGTTGCTCCCCGATTGCCAGCGTGAAGCGAGATCCTCCGACCAGAAGCCATTACACCAGAGGAGGTCGTACGACGGCCTACTACTCTAGTAGCAAACCGACAAGAAAAACAGCCTCACTTGTAGGGACCCAGAGGGCTCAACCGGCCTCTTTGGCGAGGTCGGGCACCCATCGGTCGAGCTCTTTCACCAATGCCCAAGCGCCGAAGGCCTCATTGGAGATCACCGTATACAGCACCCCGGACACCGGGTCGTATGCCGAGCGGAACGAGACCCCCACGTCCATTCCCTCCAGCATCACCGTCTCTCGATCGGCTCGGATCCAGAATCCCAGGCCGTAGCGGAGACCCTCCGACGGCACGTCGTGCCGAGGGCGGACCATCTCGTCCACCAGGGCCCGCGGCAAAATCTTGCCGCCAAACAGCCCTGGCCAGAACCGGGCCATGTCGCCCAGCGTCGAGTAGCAACCGCCATCGCCAGAGCCTCGGATCGGCAGATGGAAGTGGTTCGTACGCCAGCCATCATCAGTCGGCAGGTAGCCGATGGCGGCCGATCCTGGCAGCTGATCCGAACGAAGGTACTCGGTGGCCATCATGCCTGCCGGCTCGAAGACCCGCTGCGCGGCTAGTTCGTAGAAGCTCGCTTGGGCCGCAACCTCGGCCATGAGAGCGAGGACGACGAAACCTCCGTTGCAATAGTCGAAGCGCTCACCAGGCGGAAACTTCGTCGGGTAGCCCCGGAGCACAGTCAGATAGTCAGCAGTGCTGGAGAGCTGGTGCACCGGCACGGCCAGGGTGTATTCCGCGATGTCACGGACGATGCTCTCGTCGAGGTAATCCCCGATGCCCGAGGTGTGCGAGATCAGGTGGGCAACTGTCACTCCCGGATCGATCTCGTCGAGCTCGTCGCCCAACAAGCTTCCTACGGTCGTACTGAGGTCGAGCACCCCATCGTTGACCAGGGACATGACGACCAGAGCCGTGAAACCCTTGCATCCGCTCGCCATCCCGAAGCGAGTCTCGGCAGTGTTAGGGACCTCGTGGGCTCGATCGGCGAAACCACTCGCCCGCTCGTAGAGAACCTCCTGACCCCTCAGGACCTGAGCCACGCCTGAGAAACCGGACCCGTCCGCCACTTCATCAAGGGACCGCTGCAATCTCGTGCTCACGTATCGGAGATTAGCGGGGCGAATCAGTGTTGGCTCGCCCTGACCCTGAAGGCAGAGGCTGAGTGTTCGCTTGATCGGTGGGCGAGGAGGGATTTGAACCCTCACGCTCTTGCGAGCACAGGCTCCTGAAGCCTGCGTGTCTGCCGTTCCACCACTCGCCCGAGTGGGCTCAACAGAATACTTGCGCCCGGCCCCCGAGATGTTACGGGGGGCGGGACCGCGAAACGGCGCGGGGCCGGCTCGGCGGGACCGCATAACGGCGCGGGGCCGGCTCGGCGGGACCGCATAACGGCGCGGGGC
>Ga0214469_1000925_pt1 | contig 10721 bp, 9 predicted proteins | sample RVTome_10_FD_187340 | JGI IMG/M metagenome (GOLD analysis project Ga0214469, IMG submission 187340) | Soil microbial communities from uranium-contaminated site in the Upper Colorado River Basin, Wyoming, United States - RVT153D57 HiSeq ... | reverse complement strand
TGTCCGTGCTGCGCAAGGACGAGCACGACGTGGCTCGGCCCGAACGGCTGGCCACGTGTGGGCGCCCCGTGCCCTGGGTCCACGTGGCGCTGCTGGACGACTCCGGCAACGAGGTGCCGCGGGGCGAGCCGGGCGAGATCTGCGTGCGGGGCCCGCTGGTGATGCAGGGCTATTGGAACAAGCCCGAGCAGACGGCGGAGGCCTTGGCCGGCGGCTGGCTCCACACGGGTGACATCGCCCGCGAGGACGACGAGGGCTATTACACGATCGTCGACCGCAAGAAGGACATGATCGTCAGCGGCGGCTTCAATGTGTTCCCGCGCGAGGTCGAGGACGTGATCTCCTCGCACCCGTCGGTGGCCGCGGTGGCGGTCATCGGTGTGCCCGACGAGCGCTGGGGCGAGGCCGTCAAGGCCGTGGTCGTGCCGCGGCCCGGGGCGGAGATCGTGGCCGACGAGTTGGTCGACCTGGTCAAGCAGGCCAAGGGGTCGATGCACGCGCCCAAGTCGGTGGACGTCGCCGAGTCGATCCCCCTCAGCCCCCTCGGCAAGCCCGACAAGAAGGCCCTGCGCGCCCGGTATTGGGAGGGTGCGGACCGGCTGGTGAACTGACTCAAAGTCGTCACCGCTCGCGGGGCACGCCGGCGTGAACTGTCAGCGCGACGCGGTCCGACGACGGCTCCTCGAGGACCTGCGACAGCGACGCGTCGAGGAGGCACAGGTCGGCCGGAGCGCCGGGGCGCACGCGTCTCACCTCGCCGCCGGGATCGTCGGGGTGCGTGAGGAACAGCGCCAGCGCTCTCTCGGGCGATACGGCCTCGCGCAGCCCAAGGGGGGCGCCCCCGGCGGTCCGGCGCTCGACGGCCGCCCGGATGGCGAGCCAGGGGTCGGGATCACCGAAGGGTGCATCGGTCCCCCCGCCCACCCCGATCCCGGCGTCGAGCAGGCTGCGGCAGGGATACAGGTGCGGCTGGTCGTCGGCATCGACCTCGGCCAGGTAGCGATCGCCCCGCTCGGCCACGAAGTTCGGCTGCGTCACCACCACCAGCCCGAGCGATGCCACCAGCCTGCGCAACGCGGGCGGCACCACGGAGCCGTGCTCGATCCGGTCACCGATGAACGCCCCGGCGGCGTCGAGGGCGGCGAGCGTCAGCGCCAGCGCCGTCCGGGTCACGCAGTGCACTGCCACGGGTCGGTCCTGCTCGTGGGCGGTCCGCACCCAGCCCACCAGGCCCTCGAGGCTCGGGAGTGCATGGTCGGCGACCACCAGCTTCACCGGGCCCCGCGCGAGCGGCGACGGCATCTCGGCGGCGGCCAGGCTCGGCCCACCCGTCACGACGGTCCGCTGCGGCATGACGCCCGTCGCCGCCGCTTCGGCCAGCGGCGCCAGGTCCTCGAGCCGATCGATCGGGGTCGCGTCCGTCACCCCGGTGACCCCGAGACGCGACAGTCGCTCGCCCACGGCCGCCAGGTCGGGCGGCCGCTCGAGGGGCAGGCGGTCCCGCAACCAGCGATCGAGGCCGCGCAGCCGGCCGGTGGGCCGTCCCTGGCCGTCACGCTCGACACCCACGACGGGATCGGTGATCGCCGGGATGTCGCCGGTCCAGTCGGCGGCGCCATTCGGCCCCGGAACCTCCACGTCGAGCCCGGTCAGCTCCACGCCCCGGGAGTTGAGAACCCACTCGATGCCCGTGCGGTGCTGCACCCGCACGGGCCGGTCCCGGACGATGTCGTCCAGCCGCCAGCGGTCGAGCGGTCCGGCGACCGACTCGTGGTAGCCGACGGCGCGCAGCCACGCTCCCCGCGCCAGCGACCGGTCGGCGGAGGCCAGCGCGCCCGCGAACGTGGTGGCATCGGGCGTGACCGCCGGGCCGACCGGAACCGATCGCTCGGCGGCAGCCAGCGCCAACAGGTGGATGTGGTGGTCGTGCAGCCCGGGGACCAGAGCACCGCGGCGCCCCTCGACGATCGTCTCGCCGGCGCGCGCCTTGAGGCGGGGACCGACGGAGGTGATGGTCCCGTCACTGGCGCGGACGTCGACCAGGCGTCCTTCGACGATGACCTCGCGCAACAACAGCTCGGTCATGGGTGGGGCAGCCTAGTGGAGTGGCGCTACGAGCCACCCCACTGGGCGCCCCACGACGTGACACCGAGGCCGGCCAGCACCTCCGCCGTGTGCTCGCCCAACGCCGGGCCCGGGGAGGCAACCGGGCGCGCCCGGGGAGGAGCGACGTCGAGGGGGCCGTTCGGGCCGCCGCCGGCCTCGCCTTCGAGGGTCGGCCCGGCCAGGGATGCCGCCACTCCCGCCATGGCCACGTCGACCAGCCACCGGCCGGTGACCGCCAGCGCGTCCAGGCAGGCGGCGGCGGCCGCCAGTCCTGCGACGGGATCGGCGACGGCGTCCGCGCAGAAGCAGGGCCCCGCCTCGTCGGCGACCACCAGCCCGCCGGCCACGGCGGCGTCGTCGCCGAACGCCACCCGGTCGCGCTCGGGCCCCGTCCGCCCATAGCCGGTGATCGACACCCAGACGCGGGGCCCGCCGCCGGCGACGAGATCGGCGGCCACGATCCCGTGCTGCTCGAGCACCCGAGGCCGCGACCCCTCGATGACCACGTCGGCGGCGGTGAGGAGGCGACGCAGCACGTCCCACCCGTGCCCGTCGGCGAGGTCCAGGGCCACCGCGCTCTTGCCGCAGTTCAGCAGGTCGAAGAAGTCGGCCGGACCGCGCCGGCTGCCGTCCGGGCGTCCCGTCGACTCCACCTTCACCACTCGCGCGCCGCCGAGGGTCAGGAGGTGCCCGCAGAGTGGACCGGCCCAGAGGGCCGTCAGGTCGATCACCGTCATCGCCGTCAGCGGCCGCGGATCAGGGACCGGGCCGTGGATGCGGGTCGTCCGGACCGGCAGCGCCGCCAGCGGCGGCGCCGCCGGGGACGGGGCCAGGGGCTGGTCCTCCAGCTCTGACACCGGCAGGCCCAACAGCCAGGCTCGTTCGGCGGCCTCGCGGGCCGGTCGCCGACCGATCTCTGCGACGACGGTCGCCCACGGGTCGTCGCTCCGGTCGACGCCCAACCAGGCGGGGAGCAGCTCCACATCCTCGTGACGAGGGAGCGCCACGGCGAGCCAGCCGTCGACCGCGCGGACCAGCCGGGTGGCGCCACCACAACTCGTCGTCCCCTGCCGCCCGAGACCTCCAGTGGCGGCGCGCTCTCCCAGGATCGCCACGGGGTCCAGCCGCACTTCGTGGCCGAGCCACGCCGAGCGATCGGTGACGACGGATGCGAGATGCTGCAGCCCGGCCACGAGCTGGTCGGGCGGCCCCAGCGGAGGGCCGTCGTATCGGCCCGTGATGGCCATGGCCCCGCTGGCTGCCCACTCCGCCAGCGCCCGGCGCTCGTCATCCGTTGCCACGGGCCGACGGGTCGGTGAGGACATGCGCGAGCATGATGGCCCCTCCGATGGGCATCCACCGACTCACCGCGACCGAGTTCGCCACGGCGCTGGCCGGCCCCGAGCCGGCGGACGCGCTGAGCGACCCCAAGGGATCGGTGGTCGTGGTCGCGCTCGACGACCGGCCGCCGGCAGATGTCGCCCTTCCGCCGCTCGCCCTCGCGACCCTGCCCGCGGTGGTGGTCGGCGCGTCGGCGCCGGCCAACCCAGCCAGAGCCGACCTCGTCGGCCTCGTCGACGTCGTTGTGCCACCGGATGGTGATGAGCTCGATGCGACGATCGACGCCGTCACCGCCAACCCGCTGGCGGCCGTGGCGCTGGCACTCGTGCTGCGCGGCAGCGAGACCCGCTCGGTCGCCGAGGGCCTCCAGTTGGAGTCCGCCGTCTACGGCACCCTGCAGGCGGGACCGGAGTTCGCCGCCTGGCGAGCCACGAACCCGGTGCACCCGCCGCGGCCCGAGGCCGGGCCGGCGGTGGCAGTGCATCGGCGCGGCGACCGCCTCGAGCTGGTGCTGAATCGTCCATCGATCCGCAACGCGCTCGACGCGCGCATGCGCGACGAGTTGGTGGCCGGGCTCGCCATCGCCGCCGGGGATCCCACCGTGGCCGAGGTCCGGCTCCGGGGCGCCGGGCCGGCGTTCTGCGCGGGCGGGGATCTCGACGAGTTCGGATCCCGGCCCGACGTCGCCACGGCCCACGTGGTGCGCATGTCCCGCAGCCCGGCACGCGCCATGGCGGGCGTGGCCGACAGGGTGGTCGCCTTCCTGCACGGATCCTGCTTCGGCTCGGGCATCGAGCTGCCGGCGTTCGCGGCGCGGGTCGTGGCCCGCCCCGACACCGTGATCGGGCTTCCGGAGGTGTCGCTCGGACTCATCCCGGGCGCCGGCGGGACGGTGAGCCTGCCCCGCCGCATCGGCCGCCACCGGACGGCCTGGCTCGCACTCACCGGCCGCACGATCGACGCCGCCACCGCCCGCGCCTGGGGGCTGGTCGACGAGATCGAGTGACGGTCGGCCGTCGGCGGGCGGCCGACCCGAGGCGCCTGATCGGGGGCGCGTGACCAGGGGGCGCGTGACCGTGGCGCGTGGCTATGGCGCGATCTCGATGCCGGTGCCGATCGGGGCGAAGCGGAAGCTCCGGTGGATGTCGGCCGGCGCACCCGCCAGCTCGCGCTCGATGGTGGCGCGGTCCTGCTGGAAGTGGGACCACCCCTCGTAGTGGATGGGGACGGCGGTGCGCGGGCGCAGGACGCCGCAGAGCTCGACCGCGTCCCGGGCGGTCATGGTGTAGCGCACCGGACCCGACACCGGGAACCGCACGCCGCCGAGGTGCACGAGCGCGGTGCCGACGCGTAGCCGGTCGGCAACCTGGCGCACGCCGTCGTAGAGCACGGTGTCACCGCTGATCCACAACACGCCGTGATCCTGGCCGTCCCACCGGAGCGCGAAGCCGATCACGTCGCCGACGATGGTGCGGCTGCCCCGCGGGCCGTGGCGGCAGGGCGTGGCGGTGACGTCGAGCGGCAGCCGGCCGGGCAGCTCCAGCCGGGTCGCATCCCAGGGCGCGAGGCCGCGGGCGTTGCCCCGCAGCCGCTTCGCACCGGACACGGTGGTGAGCACGGCGCCTGCCGACGGCAGCATCGCCCTCCCGGCGTCATCGAGGTTGTCCGCATGGTGATCGTGGGTCAGCAACACGGCATCGACCGGTCCGACGTCGGCGACGGCGATCGCGGGCGCCGCTACCTTGCGCGACGCAGTGCCCCAGCCGAAGTGGTACTTCCGGCCGGGCGGATCGAACGTCGGATCGGTGAGCAGTCGCCAGCCCCCGACCTCGATCAGTGCCGTCGGCCCTCCGATGTGGGTGAGGCAGATGCCGCTCACGCTGGCGGTTCGGTGGGGCCGCCGGGCGTCGCGTGGTCGACCGCCCACGAAAGGGCATAGTCGGCGACCTCCTCCCAGCCGTCGCGGGCGGGAAGCAGGTGCGGGCCGTCGAACTCCTTGACCTCCGTGATCGTGCCGGGCGCCTTGTAGTGCTTGGCATTCGACCGCTGGATCTTGGGCGGCATGAGGTTGTCCTCGCTGCCGGAGATGAAGAGCAGCGGCGCGCGGGCGGCGTTCCGATAGTCGACCCAGTTGTCGTCACGGCCGGGATGGATGTTCGCCAGCGCGCTGCCCCAGAAGATCCGGCCGGAGGCGGGGATGTGGTAGCGCTCGTACAGTCGGCGGGACTCGGCGTCACTGAAGGTGTTGGTGAACGCGTAGTGCCACTGCTCGTAGGTGAACCCGACCGCCTTGTGCCGGTTGGCCGGGTTCCTCAGCACCGGGAAGGTGGAGCGGATCTGCGACAGGGGCACGACCTTGACTCCCTCGGTGGGGGCCGAGTTGATGGCGACACCCACCGCCCCGAAGCCGTGGTCGAGCAGGATCTGCGTGAAGACGCCGCCAGCCGAGTGGCCCATGATGATGGGTGGCGAGTCCAGCTCACCGACGACGGCCTCGAGGTGCTCGATGATCGCGGGGACGGTCAAAGACTCGATCGGCGACGGGTCGGCGTTGAGCGCCTCGACCTCGACCTCGAACCCGGGGTACGCCGGGGCCATCACCCGGTAGCCGCGCCTTTCGTAGTGGGTGATCCAGTCCTCCCAGCTACGCGGCGTCACCCAGAAGCCGTGGATGAGGACGATGGTGTCGGGAACCGCCGAGTCGCTGTGCATCTGGGCGAGTATCAACGCCCGCTCCCACCACCGCAAGGACGGACCGCTCCGGCCGAGGGCGAGGCCGCCACGAGATCGACGCCGGAATGTCGGGTGGTCGGACACCGCGCCGCCGTGAAGGCCGACGCCTAGGGTTGCGGCCGATGGCTCGCTACATCGCCTTCCTGCGGGGGATCAACGTCGGCGGTCACCAGGTCAAGATGCACGACCTGCGGACGTCGTTCGAGGAGCTCGACTTCGACAACGTCGCCACCTTCATCGCCAGCGGGAACGTCATCTTCGAGACCGGGCGGGCCAAGCCCGCCACGCTGACGGCCCGCATCGAGCGACAGCTCCGCGACAGCCTCGGCTACGAGGTGCCGACGTTCCTCCGCACCGATGCCGAGCTGGCCCGGATCGCCGACCACGAGCCCTTCGCCGACCTCGAGGTCGCCGCAAGCGACTCGTCGTACGTGGCATTCCTCTACGAGCGACCGAGCGCGGCGGCGGCGAAGAAGGCGGTGGCGATGTCCAACGAGACCGATCACGTCGTGGTGCACGACCGCGAGCTCTACTGGCACATCCGCGGCCGCATGGCCGACTCGACGCTGGGTGCCCCGGTGTTCGAGAAGGCGCTGGGCTCGGTGCCGGCCACGGTTCGCAACCTCAACACGGTTCGGCGGCTGGCGGAGAAGTACTCGCCTGCTCGCGCAGGACGTACTTGAGGACCTTGCCGCTGGCGTTCAGCGGCAGGCTGTCGACCACCCGGACCGAGCGCGGCACCTTGTAGTTGGCCATCCGCTCGCGGCACCAGGCGATCAGCCCCGCCTCGTCGACCGTGGCACCCGGGCGCGGCACCACGAACGCCGCGGCCACCTCGCCGATCCGCCGGTCGGGTACGCCGACCACCGCGGCCTGCCCGACGGCGGGATGCTCCATCATCATGTTCTCGATCTCGGCCGGATAGGCGTTGAAGCCGCCGACGATGAACATGTCCTTCAGCCGTTCGGTGATCTTGAGGTTCCCGTTCGCGTCGAACACGCCGATGTCGCCTGTGTGCAGCCAGCCGGCGGCGTCGATGGCCGACGCGGTGGCCTCGGGATCGCCGATGTACCCGGCCATCACGGTGTAGCCCCGGACGACGACCTCGCCGGGACGCCCCACCGGCACGCCCTTGCCGGCCTCGTCCACCGTCCGGACCTCGATGTCGGGTATGGGCCGGCCCGCGGTGTTGGCGATCGTCTCCGGATCGTCGGTGTGCCGGCACATGGTCACGACGCCGGTGGATTCGGTGAGCCCGTAGCCCGTGACGATCTTGGTGAACGTCAGCTCCGACGCCATGCGCCGGATCATCTCGACCGGCACCGTGGCCGCCCCGGTCACCGCCAGGCGCAGCGACGACAGGTCGTACCGGTCGTGATCGGGGTGGTCGAGGATCGTCTGGTAGATCGCGGGCGCGCCCGGCAGCATCGTGATCCGCTCCTCGTCGATGCGGCGCATCAGGCTGGGCACGTCGAACGTCGGGTGGGGCACGATCGTCGCCCCCTTCACGAGGCAGGCCAGGATGCCGGCCTTGAGCCCGAACGTGTGGAAGAAGGGGTTGATCACCAGGTAGCGGTCGCCCTCCTGCAGCCCGACGACGTCCGACCATGCCGTGAAAGCCCGGACGGATGCACCGTGTCGCAGCATGGCGCCCTTGGGAGCCCCGGTCGTGCCGGACGTGAAGATCACCGTGCTGACATCGTCCGGTGCGATCGCCCGGGCACGCTCCGCCACCGTTGCGGGATCGCCATCGGCGGCGCGGGCGAGGAAGTCGTCCCAACCGACGCATGGCTCTGGAACTTGGCCGTGAAGCACGAGCGTCAGATCGAGGCAGTCCACCGATCCGGCCCGGTCCAGCAGGGCGACGTAGTCGGTGTCGAGGAAGTCGGTGACGGTGACCAGCACGCGGGCGCCGGCGGTGCGGATGACGTGGGCGGCCTCGGTGCCCTTGAACCGCGTGTTGACGGTCGTGACCACGCCACCGGCGCGGTAGGCGCCCAGCGCGGCGACGACCCAACCGGCGCTGTTGGGGGCCCAGATCGCCACCCGATCACCGGGTTCGAGGCCGTGCGCGAGGTAGGCCCGGGCGGCCTCGTCGGTGGCGGCCGCCAGTTCGGTGAAGCTCAGCCGCCGGACATCGACGTCATCGTCGCCGGCGCCGTCGCTGTCGACCAGGGCCTCCCGGGAGCCGAAGCGTTCGCCCGCCCGCTCGACCAGCGCGGGGATGGTGGTGGCGTCGACCATGCTCGCCATCCTGACAAATCGGAGCCGCTGGGCAAGGATCGTCCCGTGGCCACCACCGACGCCGCCGACACCGAGCCGCCCGATGATCTGGATGCCGCCATCGGCGCCGTCTACGGCGGGCCGCTCGACGAGTTCGTGACGGCGCGCGACCGCCTGGCCCGGGCGCTGCGGGCCGCGGGGCGGCGGGACGAGGCGGCCGCAGTTCGCAAGCTGGCGAAGCCCAAACGCCTCGCGTGGGCGCTGGACGCGGCCGTGCTCGCCGAGCGCGCCGAGTTCGAGGGCGTGGACGCGGCTGCGGAGGCGCTGGCGGACGCCCGCACCGGCGCCGAGGTGCGGGAGGCGACGAACGCCCTCCGGGGCGCGGCCCGGTCGCTGGCGGACGCGGCATCCGAGCGCGCCGCGACGTCGGGGGGCGCGGCGCTGGACCAGTCCGAGCTCGTCCCCGCCGTGCTCGCCGTCGCCGCCGATCCCGAAGCGCTGGCCGCCCTGCGCGCCGGCAGGCTGGTGGACGTGCCGTCCGCCGGCGCGTTCGGTGCGTTCGCCCCGGGCCCTGGGCGGCCGGCGGGCGCACGACCCTCCCGCGCGAAGCGGGACGCCGATGCCGGCTCCGACACGTCCGCCACGCCGGGATCGCCGCCCCGGGAGCAGGCACGCCCGGGGGCGGCCGGCCGGGACCGGGTGACCGCACGGGAAGCCGGGTCGGCCGAGCGGGCGGCCAGGCATGCCGAATCCCTGTACGAGGCCGCCCGCAGCCGGGCCGAGGACGCCGCCGATGTCGCCGACCGGGCTGCCGCCGAGCTCGCGGCGGCCGAGGACCGGCGACGGAGTGCCCAGCGTGACGTCGAAGCGGCCCGCGAGCGCCTGGACGGGGCCCGGCGGGACGCCCGCCGGGCGGCGGCGGAGGCGCAGGAAGCCGAAGACGCCGCCCGGCAAGCGCGTGCCACGCACGCAGGGATGGTGGAGTAGTCGAGCGCGACCGGCCTCACTCGCCGGTGGCGCCGTCGATGCTCTCGCGCAGCAGATCGGCGTGACCGTTGTGGCGGGCGGTCTCCTCGATCATGTGCAGCATGATCCAGCGCAGGTTGAACGGCTCGCCGCGGCGGGACGGCTTCGCTGCGACCCGCTCGAGGTCCCCGACCTCTGCGATCGCCGCCCGGCTGCGTTCACAGGCGTCGGCGTAGAGCGCCAGGAGGTCATCGGGATCGTCGTCGACCGCCGTGTGGAACTCCCAGTCGGGGTCGGCGTCCCAATCGACGCTGGCCCAGGGCTCGCCTTCCTCCCGACCGAGCAGCACCGTGCCGAACCAGCCTTCCTCGACGAGAGCCATATGCTTGACCAGGCCTGCCAGCGTGAGCTCCGACCGTCCGAGCCTGGTTCCGAGCTGCTGGCGATCGAGGCCGCTGACCTTCTGGACCAGCGTCGCCCGGTGGTAGTCGAGGAACTGGGAGAGGAGCGTCAGCTCGTCGCCCGTGGTGTCGGGATCTGTGCGGTCCATGGCCGGCGACGCTACGCGCCGAAGGCCGTCGGTCGCTGCCGACGGCCGAGCACCGACACCCAACCGGGCGTTCGAGATCGCCGAACTCGGGCACAGCCGAACGCCGGAATCGCACCAGCGCCCGTCACATAGCCTTGGCGGCATGATCGACCGCGCCACCTTCGGAAGCACTGGCCACGAGAGCAGCCGGGTCATCTTCGGTGGCGCGGCGCTGGCGACGATGCGACAGGAGGCCGCCGACGAGGTGCTGCCGGTGCTCCGGGAGGCGGGCGTCAACCACCTGGACGTGGCGGCGTCGTACGGAGATGCCGAGCTGCGCCTGGCGCCGTGGCTGGCGGCGCACCCCGACGAGTTCTTCCTCGCCACCAAGACCGGCGATCGCGGCGGCGACGCGGCGCGGTCGAGCCTCGAGCGGTCGCTGGAGCGGCTGGGCGTCGACCACGTCGACCTGATCCAGTTGCACAACCTGGTGGAACCCGCCGAGTGGGACGTCGCGGTCGGCCCGGGAGGCGCCGTCGAAGCGCTGGCGCAGGCCCGCGACGAGGGCCTGGCCCGCTTCGTGGGGGTGACCGGTCACGGCCTGCGGATCCCTCGGATGCACGCGCGCAGCCTCGAGCGGTTCGACTTCGACTCGGTGCTGTTCCCTTACAGCTTCCTGCTGCTGCAGCACGAGGCGTACCGCGCCGACGTGGAACACCTGCTGGCGATCTGCGAGGAACGGCGCGTGGCGGTGCAGACCATCAAGTCGGTGGCGCGCCGTCGTTGGACGGACACCGAGCGCCATTTCTCCTGGTACGAGCCC
>Ga0214469_1000924_pt1 | contig 10725 bp, 10 predicted proteins | sample RVTome_10_FD_187340 | JGI IMG/M metagenome (GOLD analysis project Ga0214469, IMG submission 187340) | Soil microbial communities from uranium-contaminated site in the Upper Colorado River Basin, Wyoming, United States - RVT153D57 HiSeq ... | reverse complement strand
CGTACGCACTCATGTAGGCGCCCGGGCTCCGGGCAGCCGTGCCGCGCGGAGCCCGCTCGATCGACGCGGGCGACTCCGCGACCATCGACACGTGTGCGGCCAGGTCGCTCACCGTCCAGGTCGGAAGCACGCTGGGCGCTGCCCAGGCCTCGTCGGGCAGGGCCGCCAACCAGTCGCGAATCGACCGGATGCCGGCCGCGAACGTCTCGCGGGCCCGAACGGGATCCACCCTGCTGGTCACATGACGGCACGGTACCCGCGCCCGTGGCGGACCAGGAGACGGGCGAGCGCCGGGGCATGCTCGATGTACTTTTTCCGAGCCCTCGCGCTCCCCTTGTGGAGCAGAGGAGGCTTCATGACGCAGATCCTTCGGACCGACGTCGACCAGCGTGCCGTGAGCGAACTCGCGGCCCGGTTTCGCGGAGAGTTGGTGCTCCCGGCCGACCCGGCCTACGAGGACCGCCGGAGGGTGTGGAACGGCTCGATCAACCGCTTTCCCGCACTGATCGCCCGGTGCGCGGGCGTGGCCGACGTGATCGAGGCCGTCCGGTTCGGCCACCGCACAGGTCTGACGGTGGCCGTGCGCAGCGGTGGGCACAGCTTTCCCGGCCTTTCCGTGTGCGACGGCGGCCTCGTCGTCGATCTCTCGCTGATGAAGGGACTGAGCGTTGATCTCGCGCGTCGCACGGTCCGGGCGCAGGCGGGGGTACGGCTGGGTGAGCTCGACCACGAGACGCAGGCGTTCGGCTTGGCCGTACCCGCCGGCATCGTCACCCACACCGGGCTCGCCGGGCTCACCCTGGGTGGCGGCATCGGCTGGCTGATGCGCAAGTACGGCCTCACCGTGGATCAGCTGGTCGCGGCCGACGTCGTCACCGCGAGTGGCGAATTGGTCAGAGCCAGCGAACGCGAGAACGCCGATCTGTTCTGGGGGCTCCGAGGTGGCGGCGGGAACTTCGGGATCGTCACCGAGTTCGAGTTCCGGCTCAATCCGGTCGGGCCCGAGGTGCTCGCCGGCCCGATCATCTGGCCGATGGAGAGGTCGGCCGACGTGCTGCGGTTCTATCGCGAGTGGATCACCGATGTGCCGGACGAGCTCACCACCGTCGTCGTCCACCGGATGGCGCCGGCGATCGCGGCCATCCCGTCGGAGTTGCACGGCAGGCCCATCGTCACCGTGGTCTGCTGCTACGCGGGACCGGTCGACGAGGGCGAGAAGGTCGTCCGGCCGATGCGGGAGTTCGGTTCCCCGCTGGTCGACCTGTGCGTGCCCAAGCCGTTCGTCCAGCACCAGGCGATGTTCGACCCCTCGTTCCCCGAGGGCTGGTGGTACTACTTCAGGTCGTGCAACCTGGACGCACTGACCGATCCCGTCATCGACGTCATCGCCGAGCATGCCCCGGGCATGACCTCCCCGCTGACCGCATTCCCGATCTTCCACCTCGGCGGCGCGGTCTCCCGCGTCGGCGACGACGAGACCGCGTTCAACGGCCGCCGCACTGCTCACACGGTGAACGTCAACGCCGTGACGGCCGGCAGCGACGGCTTCGACGATGAACGCGCGTGGTCTCGCTCGTTCTGGACCGCCCTCCGTCCTTATCGCGACAGCGTCTACGTGAACTTCCTGATGGAGGAGGGACAAGAACGCGTCCGTGAGGCATACGGCGCGGCGAAGTACAACCGGCTCCGGCTCGTGAAGCAGCACTACGACCCGGACAACTTCTTCCACCTCAACCAGAACATCCCGCCCGCCTAGCCGTACATACGCGGCCCTGCGGTCTGTGTGTCAGACCCCCGCCGACACGTCCGGCGCCGACGTCGGCGTTGCCGGCTCCGTCTGCCGCCGCATGGCTCCCACCGCCAGCAGGACGAGTCCGGCCACGAGCCAGATGGACAGCACCAGGATCGGCATGCCGGCGGCGGCACCGTCGAAGAACGCCACCGAACGCAGGGCGCTCACGCCGGCACCGGGTGGCAGGAACTGGCCCACCTCGCCCCACGGCTGCGGCAGCATCTCGGGTGCGCTCGCCGCCGCCGAGAGCGGGTTGCCGACGAAGATCATCACCAGCAGGCCGAGGACGGCACCGGGCCGCCCCAGCACGGCCCCGAGGCCTGCGATGCTGGCAGCGACGGCACCGATCAGCAGCGCGGCCACCCCGGCAGCCTCCAGGTAGGAGGCGTCGAGGATGCCCAGGCCGTACTGGAGTACGGCGGCCGAGAACAGACCGCCGAGCACGGTGATCCCTGCGACCGCGGCGAGGCGGAGCCGTGTGCTGCGCAGGGCGACCGCGGCGATCAGGCCGCCGGCCGCGCTGGTCAACACCAGCGGCAGGACGCCGGCCGCGAGGCCCGCTCCGGTCGGGTCGTCGGGCGTCGTCGGAACGACGTCCTCCACCGGCGCTGCCGCACCCGGCTCCGACAGCTCGGCCGCGGCCGCGCGCAGCATCTGCGCCACCGCAGGCCCGGCCGCGGATGCGACCAGCAGTCGCGGGCCCTGCGGTGTCGCGACCACGGCGCCGTACACCTCGCGGCCCTCGATCGCCGCCGTCGCCGCCGCCTCGTCGGCCACCTCCGTCACCTCGAAGGCCGCGACGTCCTCGTCCGGACCCGGTGCCGAGCCGAGCGCTGCCTCGACTTGCTCGACCGCCGGGGGCGGACCCGCGACCGCGACAGGGACCTCGCGCGGGCCCGTGTTCGTCGCCGGCCAGGCGAACGCCAGCAGCATCAGTGCCTGCAGGATCACGACGCCGGCGACGATCAGCGCGGCCAGCCGCCCTGGAGATGGGGAGTGCATGACGGTCCTCCTGAAAAGGGAACGCTCGTTCTCGTACTCAGAGCATGCTCCGGCCGTGTCACCTTGTCAAGAACGAATGTTCGTTTTATGCTCTGACGGTGCCTCGAGTGTCCGAAGCGCACCGCGAGCGCCGCCGCCGGCAGATCCTGGACGCGGCACGCGGGTGCTTCGTGCGCAACGGTTTCCACCAGACGTCCATGCAGGACATCCTCGGCGCAGCCGGGCTGTCGGCCGGAGCGCTGTACCGGTACTTCGGCAGCAAGGAGGAGATCGTCGAGGCGATCGCCGCCGAGACGGTCGGGCAGGTGCTGAGCTTGCTCGGCCCGCTGAGCGAGCAGCAGCCGCCGCTCCCGCTCACCGAGGTGTTCGAACGCGTCACGACCGGAATGGCGGGGGTCGCCTTCGGGCCGGAAGGCGTCGGGTACATCGCCCCCCAGGTGTGGGCCGAGGCACTGCGCAGTCCCCGACTGCATGCGCTGGTGGAGTCCCGGTACGCCGAGATCCGGGGAGCCATCGGCACGCTGGTGCGGGCCGAGCAGGCCGCCGACCGGGTCGATCCTGCCGCCGATCCCGACGATGTCGCCGCCTTCCTGTTCGGGGCGCTGCTCGGGTTCGTCCTGCAGGGCGCGATCAGCGGCCAGGCGCGCCCGGAGGCGTTCACATCCGCCCTCGCCGCCTTGACCCGGCCGAGGCAGCCCCAACCCGGCCGGTCGTGAAGATCGTCGTGCAGTCGACAGCGGGCGCCGCAGCGGGCCGGGCCTGCACGACGATCTTCACGGCGCCGCGGCCGGGGCGAACAACGCCGGAAGGGTCGACTCGAAAGCCACGCGAAGCTCGGCGAGGGGCACCGAGAACTGCTCCCGGACCTCGAGCACCGGCGTACCGGCCGCGTCGCCCACAACGCCGATCTCCTGGTACGGGTATCCCCGGGCGGAGCACAGGTCGGTGAACCGCGCCTCCGCCGAGCGCGGGACGGCCACGACGGCCCGCGCCGCCGACTCCGCGAACAGGAAGACGAACGGGTCGATCCCGGCCGGCACCGCCACCCGCGCGCCGATCCCGTACCGCAGGCACGACTCGACCAGCGCCTGCGCGAGGCCGCCGTCGGACACGTCGTGGGCCGCCTCGACCAGGCGGTCACGCGACCCGCGGACGAGGATCTCGGCCAGGGCCCGCTCGGCGTCGAGGTCCACGGCAGGCGGCCGGCCACCGAGGTGGTCGTGCTCGACGTGGGCCCACTCCGAGCCGCCGAACTCGTCCCGTGTCGTGCCCAGCAGGTAGATCGTCTGGCCCGGGGTCCGGAATCCGGAGGGCGTCCGCCGGGTGACGTCGTCGAGCACTCCGAGCACACCGACAACCGGCGTCGGCAGGACGGCGGCCGCGGCCGTCTGGTTGTACAGGGAGACGTTGCCGCCGGTCACCGGCAGCCCCAGCGCGCGGCAGCCGTCGGCCAGGCCCCGCACGGCCTCGGCGAACTGCCACATCACGTCCGGGTCCTCAGGGGATCCGAAGTTGAGGCAGTTGGTGACGGCCAGAGGCAGCGCGCCGACGGCGGCCACGTTGCGGTGTGCCTCGGCCAGTGCCAGTTGCGTGCCGACGTACGGATCGAGCTTGGCATAACGGCCGTTCGCGTCGGTCGCCAGCGCGACGCCCAACGCGGTCTGCTCGTCGACGCGGATCATGCCGGAATCCTCGGGCTGTGCGAGCACGGTGTTGCCCAGCACGTACCGGTCGTACTGATCGGTCACCCAGGCGCGCGAGCACAGGTTGGGCGAGGCGATCATCCGCAGCAGGGTCGCCCTCAGGTCGTCGGGGTGCGCCGGCCGCGCCAGCGACGACGGTCCGGCTGCCTGCAGGTCGTCCTGCCAGAACGGGCGCGCGTACGGCCGTTCGTACACCGGCCCCTCGTGTGCGACAGTCCGCGGCGGCACGTCGACAACGGTCTCGCCGCGCCACTCGATGGTCAGCCGCCCCGAGTCGGTCACCTCACCGACGACGCTCGCGTCGACGTCCCACCTCGCGCAGATCTCGAGCACCCGGTCGATCGCCGCCGGAGCGACAACGGCCATCATCCGCTCCTGTGACTCGCTCATGAGGATCTCCTCCGGAGCGAGCGTGGGGTCACGCAACGGTACGCGGTCGAGCACGACGTGCATGCCGCCCTCGCCGGCACTGGCCAGTTCGGACGTGGCGCAGGACAGGCCGGCACCGCCGAGGTCCTGGATACCCACGACGAGCCCTTCGGCGAACAACGCGAGGGTGCACTCGATCAGCAGCTTCTCCGTGAACGGGTCGCCGACCTGGACACTCGGCCGCTTGCTCGGGCCCTCGTCGCCGAACGTCTCCGACGCCAGCACCGACACGCCGCCGATCCCGTCGCCGCCGGTCCTGGCTCCGTAGAGGACGACCAGGTTGCCGACCCCGGACGCGTGCGCGAGGTGCAGGTCCTCGTGCCGCATCACACCGACACACAGCGCGTTGACCAGCGGGTTGCCGGCATACGCCGGGTCGAAGACGACCTCGCCGCCGATGTTCGGCAAGCCGAGGCAGTTGCCGTACGCGCCGATGCCGGCGACGACGGCGGGCAGCACGCGTGCCGTGTCCGGCGCGGCGGCCGGGCCGAATCGCAACGAGTCCATGACCGCGACCGGGCGGGCGCCCATGGCCAGGATGTCGCGGACGATCCCGCCGACGCCCGTGGCGGCACCCTGGTGGGGCTCCACGTACGACGGATGGTTGTGCGACTCGACCTTGAAGGTGACCGCATAGCCCTGGCCGACGTCGACCACACCGGCGTTCTCACCCATCCCGGCCAGGAGCTTGCCGACCGGCGTCTGCTGGGCAAGCTCGCCGAACCGGCGCAGGTGGATCTTGGAACTCTTGTACGAGCAGTGCTCGGACCACATGACGGAGTACATGGCCAGTTCCGACGACGTCGGCCGGCGGCCGAGGATCTCACGGATGCGTGCGTATTCTTCGCCCCTGAGCCCGAGCTCCGCCCACGGCTGCGGGTGCTCCGGAGTCTCGGCCGCGTGCTTGACGGTGTCGACGGTCACGGCGCAACCCGGCTTCCCAGCACGGACTCGAACATCCCCAGGCCGTCGGTCGTGGGGCCGGTCAGCGTGTCGACGGCGTGCTCGGGGTGCGGCATCAGTCCCACCACGTTGCCGCGCGCATTGGTGATGCCGGCGATGTCGCGATGGGACCCGTTGGGATTGCCGCCGAGGTAGCGGACGACGACGCGGCCCTCGCCCTCGAGCTCGTCGAGCGTTCGCTCGTCGGCCACGTAGCCGCCTTCGCCGTTCTTCAGCGGCACGACGATCTCCGTGCCCGTCTCGTAGGCCGAGGTCCAGGCGGTCGCGACGCTGTCGACCCGTAGCCGCTGGTCGCGGCAGAGGAACGTGCGGTGGTCGTTGCGGATCAGCGCACCGGGGAGCAGGTGCGACTCGCAGAGGATCTGGAAGCCGTTGCAGATGCCGAGCACGGGCAGGCCGGCGCGTGCAGCCCCGACCAGCGGCTGCATCACCGGTGCGAATCGGGCGATCGCGCCGCAGCGCAGGTAGTCGCCGTAGGAGAAGCCGCCCGGGAGTACCACGGCGTCGACACCGTGCAGGTCGGCGTCGCCGTGCCAGAGCGAAACCGTCTCGCCCCCCGCCAACCGGACGGCCCGTGCGGCGTCACCGTCGTCGAGCGAGCCCGGGAACGTGACGACCCCGATCCGCATCAGCCCTCCACGTGGATCGTGAACTCCTCGATCACCGGGTTCGCGAGCAGAGAGCCGGCCGCTCGCTCGATCCCGGCAACCACCTCCGGCGTCAGGTCGCCCTCCAACTCGATCTCGAACCGCTTGCCCTGGCGGACCGACACCACCCGGTCGAAGCCCAGCCGGTGCAGAGCGCCGTGCACGGCCTTCCCCTGAGGATCGAGGATCTCGGTCTTGGGCATGACGTCGACGACGACGCGGGGCACGGACACGCTCCTCGCGGGACGGTGGACGGGGCCGCGCCGCAACGGCGCGTGCCCAGCGTAGTGACTGGTCGGCACCGCGGGCCGGTTGCCGCACAGGTGTGAGGTGGTCAGCCGAACGCGCGGCCGGTGATCCGCTCGTACGCCTCGACGTAACGTTCCCGGGTACGGGCGATCACGTCCTCCGGCAGCGGCGGTGGATCCTCGCCGGACGACCGGTCCCAGCCGGACTCCGACGAGGTGAGCCAGTTCCTGACGTACTGCTTGTCGAACGACGCCTGGGCGCGTCCCGGCCGCCACGCGTCAAGCGGCCAGAACCGCGACGAGTCCGGCGTCAGCACCTCGTCGGCGAGCACGAGCGTGCCGTCGGACCGGCGGCCGAACTCCACCTTCGTGTCCGCCAGTACGATCCCCTGCTCCCGAGTCACCTGCTCGCCCCGGGCGTAGAGGGCGAGCGTCAGCCGGCGCAGTTCCGCCGCAGTCGCCGCACCGGCAACTCGCTCCACGTGGGCGAAGTCGACGTTCTCGTCGTGTGCGCCGGCCCCGGCCTTCGTCGCCGGCGTGAAGATCGGCTCCGGCAGGCGCGACCCGTCGACAAGGCCCGCCGGCAGCACGATCCCGCTCACCGCTGCGTGCGTCCGGTAGTCGGCGAGCCCGGACCCGGTCAGGTACCCCCGCGCAACGCATTCGACCGGCACCATGTCCAGGCGCTCGCACAACAGTGCCCGGCCGGCCACGGCCGGCGGGACATCCGTGGACAGGAGATGATTCGGCACCAGGTCGGCGAGCCGCTCGAACCACCACACCGACAGGGCCGTCAGCACGCGGCCCTTGTCCGGGATCGTCGATGCCAGGACGTGATCGTAGGCGGAGATCCGGTCGCTCGCGACCACGAGCAGGACGTCATCGCGGCCATCGGGCACGTACAGGTCGCGGACCTTGCCCGAGTAGACGTGCCGGTAGCCGGGCAACGCGGTCGTCGACATCAGCGGCAGGGTATCGGCCGCGCCCGCGCCGAGGTCACGTACTGGTACCGAACCCCGAGACGCCGTGGCCGGCATGTGGACGCACGCCTACGATCACACCCATGTCTCGAGCGATCGCGTCCGCGCGCTTCAGCCTGCCACTCATCGCCCTCCTCGCGGTCGCCGCGTGTGGAACGGCCGACGAGGACGAGCCGACCACCGGCGCGGAGACACCCGGCGAGTCCCCCGGCGCCGAATGTGCTCCGGACAACCTGCAGACCCTCACGCCGGGGACGCTGACGATCGCCACGGACGAGCCGGTCTTCGAGCCCTGGTTCGTCGACGACGACCCGGCGAACGGGCAGGGCTTCGAGGGTGCCATCGCCGCCGCACTCGCCGAGCAGATGGGGTTCACCCCTGACCAGGTCGAATGGGTGCGCGTGCCGTTCAACGCCGCCATCCAGCCGGGGCCCAAGGAGTTCGACTTCGACATCAACGAGTTCTCGATCACCGACGAGCGCAGGCAGGCCGTGGACTTCTCGGCGCCGTACTACGACGTCACGCAGGCCGTGATCGCGCTTGATGGCACACCGGCCGCCGACGCCACCAGCCTGGCCGACCTGGCCGAGGTCACCCTCGGCGCCCAGGTCGGCACCACCAGCCTCGCGGCCATCGAGGATGTCGTTCAGCCGACCACCCAGCCGGCCGTCTACAACACCAACGACGAGGCCAAGCTCGCTTTGACGAACGGCCAGATCGACGCACTGGTCCTCGACCTGCCGACCGCGTTCTTCGTCACGGCCGCCGAGATCGAGGGCTCCCGCATCGTCGGTCAACTGCCGCCCGGCGGCGACGCCCCGGAGCAGTTCGGCCTGGTCCTCGACAAGGACTCCCCGCTCACCGACTGTGTCAGCCAGGCTGTGGAGGCCCTCGAGGCCGACGGCACGCTCGAGGACATCGAGCTGGAATGGCTGGCCGAGAGCGCGGGCGCGCCGGTTCTGGAGTGAGTCCGGACCGGCCGGTCAGCGAGATCCAGCTCCGGCGCGAGGAGTACCGCCGCGGCCGGACCCGCCGGTCGACGCTCATCGCCCTCGTCTCCACGCTGGCCTTCGCCGCACTGTGCGCCGCCACACTGCTGAGCTCACCCGGCTGGTCGCGCGTCCAAGAGCAGTTCTTCGACCTCGAGGTCGCCCGCGACTCACTGCCACGGATCCTGTCCGGACTCTGGCTGAACATTCGGGTTCTCGTCGTCGCGGCCGTCTGCGTCCTGATCCTCGGCCTCACCATCGCCGCCCTCCGGACCCTCCGCGGTCCCGTGTTCTTCCCGGTGAGAGCCGTGGCGACCGTCTACACCGACCTGTTCCGCGGCATGCCGCTGATCATCGTGCTCTATCTGATCGGGTTCGGGGTGCCGGGGCTGCGCCTGCAGGGCGTCCCGACCTCGCCGGTCATCCTTGGCACCGTCGCTCTGGTGCTGACGTATTCGGCGTATGTGGCAGAGGTCTTCCGGGCCGGGATCGAGTCGGTGCACCCGTCGCAACGGGCGGCTGCCCGGTCGCTCGGGCTCTCCTACCGCCAGAGCATGCGCCTGGTCGTCCTTCCCCAGGCGGTCCGACGGGTCACGCCGCCCCTGCTGAACGACTTCGTCGCCATGCAGAAGGACGTCGGCCTGATCTCGGTGTTGGGGGCGGTGGACGCCGTGCGGGCCGCACAGATCGAGTCGGCGGGGCTGTTCGACTTCACGCCGTACGTCGTCGCCGGGCTGCTGTTCGTGCTGCTCGCCGTGCCGTCCGCACGGGTCGCCGACTGGTACGCGACGCGGGCGGTCCGACGTGAGCAGGCGGGAGCGGTCTTGTGAGCGTGCTCTCCTGCCAGAACGTGACGAAGCGGTTCGGCGAGGACGTCGTCCTCGACGGCGTCGACGTGACCGTCGACGAGCATCAGGTCGTCGCGCTGATCGGGGCGTCCGGTTCCGGGAAGTCGACCCTGCTGCGCTGCATCAACCTGCTCGAGACCGTCGACGACGGCGTGATCACACTCGACGGCCGCGACATCACCGACCCACGCGTCGATCCCGACGACGTGCGCCGGCGGATAGGGGTGGTGTTCCAGGCCTACAACCTGTTCCCCCACATGAGCGTGCTCGACAACGTGACGCTCGCGCCGCGAGTGGTCCATCGGCGCAGCCGGGACGAGGCAGAGCAGGCGGCCCGGGCGCTGCTCGGACGGGTCGGCCTGGAAGGGAAGGCGCAGGAGTACCCGGACCGGCTCTCCGGCGGCCAGCAGCAACGGGTCGCGATCGTCCGCGCACTCGCCTACGATCCGCGGCTCCTGCTCCTGGACGAGGTGACCAGCGCGCTCGATCCGGAGCTGGTCGGCGAGGTGCTCCACATCGTCCGCGATCTCGCCGCGCAGGGCATGACCATCCTCATGGCCACGCACGAGATGGGATTCGCCCGGCAGGTCGCGGATCGCGTCTGCTTCCTCGACGGCGGCGTCGTGCTCGAGGAAGGTCCGCCCGAACAGGTGCTGGCCGACCCGGTGGAGGCCCGCACCCGGCAGTTCCTGTCGCGGATCATCGACGCCGGCCGGCTCTGAGCCGGGAACGGTCCGTCCTGCCGTCCGCCGCGTTGCCGGCGCCTCAGGGCTGCCGCTCGGCCGGTCGCGCCGGTGCCCGGGCCGATACGCCCGGCGTACCGCCCACCGGTTCGGTCGGCATCAGGCGCGTGAAGTACAGCGCGATGAGGGCCACGATGGCGAGCACGGACAGGCTCGCCCGCAGGCCCTGGATTCGGGCGGACTCGTTCTCGTCGAGGATGGCCTGGGCCTCGGAGGTGGGAACGTCGGCCTCATCGAGTGCCGACTCGAGATCCGCGTCGGAGACGAACGGAATCCCGCCCGCCAGCTCCACCTCGGCCGCCGACGCGACCTGGGCCGGGACGGCGGGGTTCTCCTGGATTCCCTGGATGAACGCCGCGGTCAGGCCCGCGATCAGGATCG
>Ga0214469_1000922_pt1 | contig 10737 bp, 13 predicted proteins | sample RVTome_10_FD_187340 | JGI IMG/M metagenome (GOLD analysis project Ga0214469, IMG submission 187340) | Soil microbial communities from uranium-contaminated site in the Upper Colorado River Basin, Wyoming, United States - RVT153D57 HiSeq ... | reverse complement strand
CCTCGAGGGTTCGGAGGGGATCGGGGAACACGACGGGGGGCGCGGCATCCGACGGGAGTACCTTGTGCTCGACGGACCCGAGGTCGTGACCTTCTACGCGGAGCAGACCGACCCTCGGTTCCGTCCCACCGGGGTATCGGGGGGCGGTGACGCGGCGCCCTCGCGTATCACGGTGCTCGACCCCGACGGGAAGGAGCTCGACGTCGGCCAGAAGGCGACGATCGAGGTCGTTCCGGGATCGATCATCCGCGTGGAGACGAGCGGCGGCGGCGGGTACGGACGCCGGCCTCGGGTCAGAGATCGAGGCCGGGGAGGCCGTGGCTCCCGAGGATGAGCGAGATCTCGCCGCCGTGGTGCACGTCGTGCTCGATCAGATGCCAGACGACCCACGCTCGCGTCATCGTCTGCGTGCCGGTTCGCCGTTGCCGCGAGAACTCGACGGCGAAGTCGTCCGCGGTCCAGCGACGAAGGCACTCCTCGAGCATCGACCACGTTCGCTCGAGCCCCTCCACGAGGTCAGCCGAACCTCGAGGATGATCCTCGTCGTCCTCCCACCCCGCGTCCTCGAGCGGGAGGCCGGGAACGGTCGTCGCGATGACACGGAACATGTCACGCACCGCATCATCGCCCTCATCGAGCACGTCGTGGAACCAGTACGCGCGCGACCCGGCGATGTGACCTGCGAGCTGCCAGACGCTCCACAGGCCGGGAGCGGGACGCAGATCGAGCTGTTCGGGGGTCAAGTCGCGCACCATCCCGACCAGCAGCCCCTGATGGTGCTCCCACCCGTCGGAGAACTCGCGCAACGTCGGATCGGGAGATGCCACCGATCCATCGTAGCCACCGGCTGGGCAGGCTGTAGGGTCAACTGGAGACCATAGAAGATGAAGACCCTCCGGTTCCAGACATCGGTCACCGTCACATCTTCTGCGCCGCCCGACGCCGTCTACGAGACCGTCACCGACCTCAACGCCCACCTCATCTGGTCGGGCGACCGCGCCAAGGATGACGGATTCAAGCTGCTGACCTTGGAGGCTCCCGATGGGGCGGCCCAGGTCGGCACCGCGTTCAGCTCGACCGGGGCGAACTTCAACGGCACGTTCCACGATCGATCCGTCGTCACGGAGGCGTCCCCGCCGAACATCTTCGCCATCCAGACGGAGGCACGGCTCGATCGCAAGCGAGGGAAGCCGTGGGAGGTCCAGTTCATCCATCGATACGACATCGCGGCGGACGGAGACGGGTCGCGGATCACCTACACCGACACCGCTCACCGCATGAACTACGTTCCCTACTGGCTCCAACCCTGGACGCGTCCACTCACCCGGATGGCGATCCGCAAGGGTGACACGCAGCAGCTCACCAACCTCGCTCGCCTCGCTGAGGAGCGTGCGAAGTGAGCCGATCCGGAGGAGCGGCGCTCGTGATCCTCACGCCTGGCGCCAGCTGACGCGGACGAGGGCCACGGGTTCTATGAACCCCTTGAGCGATACATCTTCGGTCGCGGTGTACGGGACCTCCGATCCGGCCGCGTCGATGGTCGAACGACTCGCGAGGATCTCGCCACCGTCGGCGAGCCCCGCGATCCTCGCGGCTCGATGGACCTCGGCCCCGCCGTAGTCCTCGCCTCGCCGAGTCGCCTCGCCGGTGTGGATGCCGATCCGCACCCCGAGCGAGAAGCCCTCGGACCGCCGATGCTCGGCGAGCGCCCGCTGGACGTCGACGGCACACCGCAGCGCCGACCGTGCGTCGGGGAACGCGACGAAGAACCCGTCGCCCGTGGGATGCCCGATGTCGCCGCCGTGGGCGGCGAAGACCGACCGAAGCGTGCGATCGTGCCAGGTGAGCAGGTCCTCCCAGGCGTCGTCGCCGATCACGCCGATCAGGTCGGTCGACCGAACGATGTCGGTGAACAGGAACGCCCGAGTGACCCGTTCCGGACGCTCGTGCTCCAGTGCCAGCCGATCGAGCGTGCGCCTGGCGCGCTCCGCACCCGGTCGAGCGCCGACGCGTTCGAACGTCTCTCGTGCCGAGCGCGCCTCGGTTCGTGCTGCATCCTCGTCCCCGCCGGCGGCGTACGCCTCTGCCTGGAGCAAGCAGACCTCGGCGACCTCGAGCGGCGCACCGAGTTCCTGCCAGCCGGCCCGAGCTCGCCGCAGGATCGGAAGCGAGCCGGCCGCGTCGCCTCTCGAGAGCAGGAGCTCGCCGCGCGCGGCAGCCGACATCGCGCGGAGCGAAGGGGTCTCGAGGCGGGTGACGAGGGTGTCGAGCTCGTCCGCGGCGGATGTGGCCGTCTCGGTGTCATCGCCCGCGAGCGCGATCTTGACCTGCGCGGCCAACAGTCTGACCCGTGAGCAGTGATCGGCGCCCTGCTCGTCGAGCGCCTGACGGATTCCCGCCGCGGCCGCATCCACCTTGCCCTCTGCCAACCGCAGCAACGATCGTCCCGGGTCGGGTGGCCGGCCGAATGCCTCCGCTCGCGCGTAGGCCTTCTCGGCGGCCTCGAAATCACCGAGCCGCCGTCGCACCTCGCCGATCTCGTAGAAGGCGGGGCCTTGCCCGGAGACGAAGTTGTAGCGGGGGAGCTCCTCACATGCGGCGAGGGCATCCGCCTCCGCCTCGAGCAGATCGCCGTGGAGGAGCTTCAGCTCCGCACGATGGATCCGGCACACGCCCGGGAACGCAGGCACGGATCGACGTTCGCACCACCGGAGCGTCGCATCGGTCCACTCACTCGCTCGCCCGTAGTCGCCGAGCTTCGAGCAGACACCGATCATCCCGCAGTAGACGTAACCGGCCGCGGCGGGATCGAGCTCACCGCCGACGACCGTCGCCATACACTCGTCCAGGAGCGGCATGCCGGTCGCGACGTCCCCGAGCAGACAGAGCGCGTGACCCTTGTCGTGAAGGCTCATCGCCGCGAGATCGCGGTCGCCGCTGCGGTCTGCGAACGCGAGCGCCTCGTCGTACTGCTGGATCGCACCGGCGTAGTCCTGCTCCATGATCCACAGCAGCAACCCCTGGACCCAGAGCAACCAGCCGTGCACCGGCCACGTCGGGTCCTCCTCGGCCAGTCGTGCCGCCTTCTGGCCCCAGCCCTGCGCGAGGGGCATCGACATGCGCATGCCGTGCTGTTCCGCGATCCGGAAGGCCACCATGGCCGCCTGGGCGCGATCGCCTTCGTCGAGATACGCGGCATAGGCTCGCTCCAGCGCCTCGATCGTCGCGTCGGGACGACCCGTCCAGTAGTTCGCCCTGGCCAGCATCTCGAGCGCCGTCCCCGGGAGGGCGTCGGTCCGGTCGGCCTCGGCCAGCGCCTCGTAGGCGTCCTTCCAAGCGTGCCGCTCGAGCGCATCCCGCGCGAAGGCGATCGGATCGTCGCTCGAGCTCACGGCGACTCCACAGCTGCAGCGGACACATCGAAAACGTACTCGGCCCGGCCGCTTCCCGCGACTCGGGACCGACCCACGCATGGTGCCTTCCATGTGCTACCATGTGCTACATGGATGAGAGGCGCGTCGGCGTTCGGGAGCTTCGGCAGAACCTGAGCAAGTACCTGCGCCGCGTCGAGCGAGGCGAGCGGCTCGAGGTCACCGAGCGCGGCCGCCCGGTGGCCGTCCTCGCACCGGTCGGGCCCCCCGGGTCGCCGCTGGAGCGCCTGATCGCGACCGGCAGGGCGTCAGCGCCCACCGGGGACATCCTGGCGTTGGTGCCGCCGCCCGGGCTCGTGACCACGAGCGCCGGCGACGCGCTCCTCGAAGATCGCACCGACCGCGTTTGATCGCGTGCTGTACCTTGACGCTTCCGCGATCGTGAAGCTCGCCAGGCGAGAGCCCGAGACACTCGGCTTGGTCGAGGCGATCCGTCGCGATCCTTCGCTGGTTTCGAGCGCGATCAGCTGGACGGAGGTGATCCGCGCCGTTCGTCGTGTGGGCGGCGACACGACGCGCGCCGCGGCGGTCCTCGCCGGTCTCGCCCTCGTTCCGATCGACGACGGGATCGTGCGCGCTGCCGCCGAACTGGCACCGCCGACGCTCCGCAGCCTCGATGCGCTCCATCTCGCGACGGTGCTGAGCCTCGCAGGCGATGTGGATCGGCTGGTCACGTACGACGGGAGGCTCGCCGAGGCGGCCGCGGCCGTCGGCATCGACGTCGCGGCTCCGGGCGCGAGCTCCGAGTAGCCTGCCCCTCAAGCGCCGGATGGACGAGGGAAGTGGAGCGAGTGGCGTCCGATGAGGATCAGAGAGCGGCCCGTGACGAGCGCCTGCTCGCGATCTGCGTCGAGCTGGCCACACGGGCGCACGACGGGCAGGTCGACAGGTCCGGTCACCCCTACATCGGGCATCCGATGCGAGTCATGGCGCGGGTCCGGGATCCGCGGGCCAAGATGGCGGCGGTCCTTCACGATGTGCTCGAAGACTCGGCGCTGACGAGCTCGGACCTCCTCGATCGGGGCGTGCCCGACGACGTGATCGCAGCGGTGGAGACGCTCAGCAAGCGTGCGGGGGAGAGCTACGAGGCGTTCGTGCAACGGATCGCCGTCTCGGGAGACCCGATCGCGCTGCAGATCAAGCGAGCGGACATCGCCGACAACTCGGACCCCGCCCGCCTCGCCCAGCTCGACGAGGAGACCAGAGACAGGTTGGCTGCCAAGTATCGGCGCGGCCTCGAGATCCTCGACGGATCCGACCGATGACCGACGTGAAGGTCACGCTGGTTCCGCACACGCATTGGGATCGGGAGTGGTACGAGCCGTTCGATGTGTTCGTCGAGCGGCTCGTCGGCATGATGGACACGCTGCTGGACCTCGCGGCCGACGGGTTCCCGCACTTCCACCTCGACGGGCAGACCGCGATGATCGACGACTACCTGGAACGTCGCCCGGAGCGTGCCGCCGAGCTGGTGCGGCGGGTGCGCGAAGGCCGGCTCTCCGCCGGCCCGTGGGTCGCGCAGATGGACGAGTTCCTGGTGTCCGGGGAGTCCCACGTGATGAACCTGCGCATGGGACTCGAGCGGGCGAGGGAGCTCGGCGCCGAGCCCAAGGTCGGGTACCTGCCGGACCAGTTCGGTCACGTCGGACAGATGCCGCGGATCCTCCGCGACGGCGGCCTCGCGTGGGCGCTCGTCTGGCGTGGCGTGCCCGAGGCGATCGATCGGTCCACCTTCCGATGGCGGTCGACGGACGGCGCCGCCGAGGTGCTGTGCGAGTACATGCCGTTCGGATACTGGGCCGGCGCCGCGCTGATGGAAGCCACCGAGCCGCTCGACCTCGCGCGCACGATCGAGCGCGAGGTCGAGCGGATGCGACCGTTCCTCGTCGACGATCGCATGCTGTTGATGGTCGGCTACGACCACGCCGGTCCCGACGCCACGCTTCCCGAGCGGCTCGAGGAAGCGGCGCCGCTGATGCCGGGCATCGATTCGAAGATCGGAAGCCTCGACGATCATCTGGAGGGAAGGGCCCTGCCCGACGACCTGCCCGTGTGGCAGGGCGAGCTCCGATCGGCTGCGCGGGCACACCTGCTTCCGAACGTGGTCTCGTCTCGGGTGCACCAGAAGCTCGAGCGAGGGCGGATCGAGCGGCTGCTCGAACGGGCCGGCTCGGCCGCGCCGTCGCTGCCGGGACCCCGGGAAGAGCTCGACCGCGCGTGGCGCCTGCTCGTGCTGAACGGCGCCCATGACTCGGCGTGCGGTTGTTCCCACGACCAGGTCGCCGCCGACGTCGATGCCCGGTTCGCAGAGGCACGGACGATCGCAGAGGGCGTGCTCCGGCGCGCAGGGGCGGGCGGGTCGAAGGGCACTCGAGTCGTCGACGTCGATCTCTCGGAGATCCCCGGCGGTGTCGCGATCGACGATGTGGAGCTCCGGTTCCTCGACGAGCCTGACGTGGGCGACCTCTACAACTTCTGCTGGGCCGGGCAGGGGCACGTGCCCTCGTCACCGTCACGGGTCCGGGTGGCCGGGGCTCGGTTCCACGTGGAGTGGGACGGTCTCTCGATCGAGGGACGGGTGGCGCGGGCCGCGGACCAGCCGTTCATCGTGGTCACCGGGACGATCCACAACGAGCGACAGGACCATCGACTGCGTGCCCACGTCCGCCTCGCCACGCCGGCATCGCAGGCGTGGGCAGGCGCACCGTTCGAGATCGTCGAGCGACCACTCGTGGGCGAAGGCGGCGAGGGAGAGGCGGCGTCGCCGACATGGCCCGCCCGGCACGTCGTCCAGGCTTCGGGCACGGCGGTCCTCGGCGAGGGGGTGTTCGAGTACGAGATCGTCGACGGACGCGTGATCGCCGTGACGCTGCTGCGATGTGTCGGCACGATCAGCCGGGAGTCCCTCGCGACCCGTCAGTGGGCGGCGGGACCGTCGACGCCGACCCCGAACGCGCAGATGCTGGGGGACAACGAGTTCCGGTTCGGCATCTGGTCCGGCGCCGACATGCAACGGGCGCAGCAGGCGGTCGAGCGTTTCCACGCGCTCCTGGATTGAGGCACCCGGCTAGGAGGGCCAATCCGGCTTCGGCTTCTCCTCCGTGAGCAGGTCATCCAGTGAAGGTTTCCCCGCCTGCGCCGAACCCGCCTTCTCGATCTCCTCGTCGAGGCGGTCGTCCGGACCGATGTCCCCTGCGGCCGCGAGCAGCTCCTCGAGCGATTCCCCGGCACTGCCCTTGAGACGGATGCGCAGCGCGGCCAGCACCGAGGCGTGCCGATCCGACAGGCCCTGAGCCATCTTGATCTCGGTCAGCGCTGCTTCCGCCTTGGCGAGGAGCTCCTCGTCGTCCACATGGACAGTCTGCCACGCGGGCGCGCACCACCGAGCCCGAAGGACCGCGGATGCTCCCGATCGCTCGTGTCTGGACGCCCTTCGACATCGCTATCGATGTCACGTCGTGTCGGGCGGAGACACGACCATTCCAGGCTCGGGCGGGTTCGGGGCCGTACCCTGGTGCCCATGGGCGATTTCCCGGAGTGTCCGTGCCATGGGTACCGCGAGTGCCCGATGTGCCACGACATCCGTCCTTGCGGGCATTTCGGGAAGAGCCGCTGGTGCCCGCCGTGTCAGCGTCTGCGCAAGCAGGGCATGCGTCCGGGTCCCAGGCGCCGGGGGCCGATGCCCGCCGGCAGGACCTGCGCAGGCGAAGGGTGCGAGACCCGCCTCAGCGTCTACAACCGTGACGACCGATGCGCGGCATGTGCAACGCGATCGTTGCGACGGTCGTCGATGCGGGGTTCCTCTGGCTGACCCCTACCAGCGGGAGCGTGCGAGACTCGTGCGCATGACGCGCCCCTTCGTGCCGGATGATTTCGACCCCCCCGCCGGGCTCGCGTTGTTCGGGATGCGGCTGGAGCCGCTCGGACCGCAGCACAACGAACGCGACTACGCTGCTTGGACCACGAGCATGGAGCACATCCGAGCGACGCCGGGCTTCGACGACGACGGCGGCGAAGCTGACGATGTGTGGCCACGGCCGATGACGCTCGAGGAGAACCTCTCCGATCTCGTGGGCCACGCGGCGGACTTCGGGGCCCGCCGGGGCTTCACCTATACGGTGCTCGATCCATCCTCCGACGATGTGATCGGATGCCTCTACATCTACCCGGCGGTCGACGACGAGCACGATGCTCGGGTCAAGTCGTGGGTGCGCGCGTCCCGTGCCGACCTGGACGCCCCGCTACGGCGGGGCGTCTCGGAGTGGCTCGCGCGGGACTGGCCGTTCGCGATCGTCTCCTACGACGACCAGGCGTGAGCGTCTCTGCGTCGCATGTGCCAGGCTGGATGGCATGGCCGAGGAGACGAGAACGGAGCTGGACCTCGTGATCCAGCGCCTGCAGGCGATGGAGGGAGCCGAGGGCGTCGAGAGCGTGGCCGGCGGCATGCTGCATGCCGCCAGGACGATCCTGCAGGAGCTCGCGCGTATCCAGGAGTACGGCGGCGAGTTCCACGACGACGAGCGCCTGCTCTGAATCGGGTCGGGCGGCGCTCTCGAGGCTTGGCTGCCTTACCCCTTGGGAGTGTCCTTACTCGGATCGATGAAAGGCTTGGGCACCGTGACCGCCGTCTGACGACCGTGGGGCGTCTCCACCTCGAACCGGTTGCCCATGTCGGCGTGTTCGATCGGAAGCATCGCGTACCCGATGTTCTTCTCGAGCCGCGGGGAGTGACATGCCGACGTGACGCTCCCGATCCGGCGGTCGCCGTTGAGCACGGGGAACGTGTCGATCATCTCGTTGTCGATGAACGAGCCGAGGCCCGGGCCGTCGATCTCCACGCCCACGAGCTTGCGCGCGGGTCCCTCCGACCTGATGCGCCGCAGGGCCTGCTTCCCGACGAAGTCCGCCTCCTGGTCCAGGTCGACCATCCAGGTGTAACCCATGTCGACCTCGAAGGGGTTCGTGTCGTACCAGATGTCGCAGCCGAACGCGAGGATGCCGCCCTCGATACGGCGGATGTGACACGGCCCGGTCACGCGGAGGTCGTGCGGCGCGCCGGCCTCGAGCACGGTGTTCCAGAGCCGACGGGCGTTCGTCGTCGCGTCGTAGAGGTAGATCTCGTAGCCCAGCTCGCTCGTGTAGCCGGTGCGTGAGACGCACACGCGCATGCCATCCAGGTCGAGGTCGTGCGACATGTAGTAGTAGGGCACGTCCAGGATCGCCGTCCCGAAGAGGTCGACCATCACCTCTTTGGACCTCGGTCCCTGGATCTGCACGGGCGCGACGTCGATCTCCCCGATCGTCACGTCCATGCCCGAGTTCACGGCCAGGCCCCGCGCCCAGAGACCCACATCGCTATCGGCGAGCGAAAGCCAGAACCGGTTCTCCTCGAGCCGCAGCAACACGGGATCGTTGATGATCCCCCCGTCGGGGGCGGTCACGAACACGTACTTGGCCTGACGGACGGCACACTTGGTCATGTCTCGCGGGACCATCATGTTCGTGAATTCGAACGCGTCGGGTCCGGAGATCTCGATCTGGCGCTCGACGCCCACGTCCCACAGCGTGACCGCGTTCAGCAGATGCCAGTACTCGGCCACCGGGTCGCCGTAGTGTCGTGGATGGTACGTGTGGTTGTACACGCTGTATCGCCGAACACCGTGCTCGCGCGACGCGTAGAAGTACGGCGACCGACGGATCCTCGGGTACAGCAGGATGCTTGGGTCCTCGTTGATCGCCACCGTGCGGCCCCCTTCGACTCGACCTTCCCGGCAGTCTAGGCTCGGGTCACATGCGCCTGTGGCTCCTGCGACACGCGAAGTCGAGCTGGGACGATCCGGCACTCGAGGACCGGGACCGGCCGTTGGCGCCGCGGGGTGAGCGAGCGGCCGACGGGATGCGCGACTACCTCGACGCCGAGGGGATCCGCCCCGACCTGGTCGTCTGCTCCTCGGCGCTGCGCACGCGTCAGACGCTTGCGAGGGTGCTGCCGGGGCTCGGGCACGAGCTCGAGATCAGCATCGAGCGGTCGTGCTACACGTTCGATGCGACGGATCTGCTCGAGCGGTTACGGCGGGTGCCCGACGGTGTCGGCTCGGTGATGCTGATCGGGCACAACCCCGCGATCGAAGAACTCGCTGTCGGTCTCTGTGGCCGAGGCGGCCGGCTCGATCGGCTCACGCAGAAGTACCCCACCGGCGGGTTGGCTGAGATCGATCTCCCTCGGGGAGGCTGGCACGAGGTCGGTGATCGCACGGGTGAGCTCACCCGTTTCGTGATCCCCCGGGATCTCGAGGCCTGAGCCGTCCGCCGGTCAGCGGCCGGTGCCTCGACGTCGCGCTTCCCACTCGGCGGCGGCTACGAACACGATGCCGCCGGCAAGGGCGATCGCGGGCCACGGCGTCCGCAGCGCCGAGGCGTGGTCGCTCAGCCCGAGCGAGGCGCCGCCCATGATGGCGAGCGCGATGCCCGCGCTCCATGCCGACATGCGGAACGCGCGCGGGCGCAGCGCCGCGAGCAGGCCGAGCAGCAGCACAGCCAGGGCGTAGAACGACGTCTCCACCCAGTGGAAGAGCTCGGCGTGTTCGCTCACGTCGTCGATGCGTTGCAGTCTCGCGTTGTCCGACGCCGAGATCGCCAGCGGCACCGAGGCCGCCGCGACCAGCACGAGGAGCACGAGGCTGGGGCGTTCGGCCGGGAACGCGTCCCGCTCTGGCCTGCGGAGCCACGATACCCACAGAACGGCTCCGAGCGCGATGAACGGCAGGGTGAACGGGTCGAGTGTCAGGCCGAGCGCCATCGTGGCCACCCCTGCGACGCCGATCGCGGCGATCTGCATCAGCCCGGGCAGCGGATGGTCGGCGTGCCGGGCCGCCCGGAGCGCCGCCGGCGCCGAGATCACGAGCAAGAGCGAGGCGACCACGACGTTGTGGAACGCGTGGACCTCCATTTCCTCGACGAAGATCGCGGTCCCGGCCGTGACGATGCCGAACGCGATCGCGCTCACGGCCATGATCCAGGCGATCACACGGAAGGCTGTGTGCTTCGCCGATGCGAACTCGTCGCTCACGGCGTCCCGACCACGCACGGCGAGGGCTTCGCGGGTGTGGACAGCCACTCGTCGAAGAACCCGCTCAGGTCCTGTCCCGACACCGACCCGGAGAGCGCGATGAGCTGATCGGTCGTTGCCGTCGAATCTGCGTGATCGTCGAACCACGTCTCGAGGATCTCGAAGAAGTCGGCGTTCCCGACGGTCTTGCGCAGCGCCTGGAGTGCCATCGCGCCGCGGACGTATACCTGCGTCGCG
>Ga0214469_1000920_pt1 | contig 10752 bp, 9 predicted proteins | sample RVTome_10_FD_187340 | JGI IMG/M metagenome (GOLD analysis project Ga0214469, IMG submission 187340) | Soil microbial communities from uranium-contaminated site in the Upper Colorado River Basin, Wyoming, United States - RVT153D57 HiSeq ... | reverse complement strand
TGGCCGTCGCGGCAGCGCCTCGGGGGTGCGGCCGATCTTGCGGGCGGTGTGGAGATGCCGGTGCTCGTACCCCGCGCTCTCCCCCACCTCGAGAATCTTCCTGGGTGCCATCGCGAGCGATTCGCGCGCGCGCTCGAACTCCGCCTCCTCGTCGGCGTCGCGGCGGCCCTTCCAGGCGATCAGGGTGCCGCCCTCGCGCAGCAGCGGCGAGGCCAGCTCCGCGAGGGTGGCCAGCCGCCCGACCGCCCGTGCGGTGACCACGTCGTACTCCTCGCGCCCGGCGCCGGCGGCGTGCTCCTCCGAGCGGGCGTTGATCACGCGCACGTTCTCGATCCCGGCGCGCTCGCTCGCCGCGCTCATGAATTCGCACTTGCGTCCCACCGACTCGATCAGGTCGACCCGGGCGGCCGGGAGCGCAACGGCGAGGACGAAGCCCGGAAAGCCTGCACCGGAGCCGACGTCGGCGATCGCGCGAGCCGAGTGGATCGTCGAGACCTGGAGGCCGGTGAGCGAGTCGGCGACGTGCGCGCGCCAGGCCTCCTCCGGGTCACGGACCGAGCTGAGCGAGCGCGGATCCTCGGCCATGAGCCGCAGCACCAACTCGAGCTTGGCGCGCGCCTCGGGCTCGAGCTCGGCGCCGATCGGTCTACTCGTCGTCGTCGCCGTTCACGAGCGGCGCGACGATCACGCACCGATCGGGCTCATCGCCCTCGCTGAAGGTCTCGACGCCCGAGCGCTCCGCGAGGTGGTCGTGGACGACCTTGCGCTCCGTCGGAGTCATCGGCTCGAGCTCGATCTCGCGGCCGGTCTCGAGCGCGCGCTCGGCGGCCCGGTCGGCCTGGTGTGAGACCTGCTCGCGGCGGCGCTCGCGGTAGCCGGCGGCGTCCACGATCACCCGCTTGCGGTCGGTCGCTCCCCGCTGAGCCGCCCGGTAACAGATGAATTGCACGGCGTCGATCGTCTGGCCGCGACGCCCGATCAGGCGGCCAACGTCCTCCCCGTCGATCGTGCCCGTGATCTGCAGCTCGTCCTCCGCGACGTCGATGTCGGCTTCGAGCTCGAGCGTGTCGACGACACGTTCCAAGATCGCGCGAACCCGCTCGGCCGGCTCGGCCGGAATCGCCTCAGCACCCACGGCCGTGACTCTATAGAAAGGAATTCGCGAGGCGGGCGCGAAGCGGAAGGAGGACGACTGCGTCTATCTGCGTTTCTTCTTCTTGCGGGGAGGCTTCGGCGGCGGAGTCGTGGCCTTGACCTCCTCGACCGTCGGGATCTCCGGCGGCGGGAAGAAGAACCTGACGACCAGCTGCTGGCCGAGAGTCCAGATGTTGGTCGAGATCCAGTAGACGGCGAGCCCGGCGGGGAAGGTGATCACGAACGGGGCGAACGCGAACGGGAGCACGAACATGATCGTGCGCTGCGTGCCCTCGGCGCGGCCGGCCATCACGGCGCTGGCGCCGAGCTGGGTGATGATGAAGAGGATGATCAGCGCGACCAACGCGCCGCCGGTGGCCTTCTCGGTGAGGTCGTTGATGAAGAAGAAGTCGACGGGCGGGTCGGCCAGCATCTCGTCCTTGAAGTCCTGGCCGTTCAGGAGCTGGTAGAGCGCGAAGAAGACCGGCAGCTGGAGGATCAGCGGGATGCAGGACGCCAGCGGGTTGATCTTGTTCTCCTGGTAGAACGCGATCAGCTCCCGCTGCTGGCGCTGCTTGTCGTCCTTGTAGCGCTCCTGGAGCGCCTTGATCTGCGGGGCGTACGCCTGGAGCGCGCGCATCGACCGGATCTGCGAAACCGACAGCGGCAGGATCAGGATCCGGGTGGCGAAAGTGAGCGCGACGATCGAGAACCCCCAGCTGAGCCCGACGTCGTTGTGGAAGAAGGTGATCACCGTGTCGGCGGCGTCGATCAGGGGCTGGAGGATGTTGGCGACGATCACGCCGGTGCTCCCGGCTCGTGGCCGTGGTCGGCGTGCGTGCTGCCCGCCGAGCGGAAGAGCTTGCGGTCGGCGACGGGGTCCCAACCGCCGTGGCTCCACGGGTTGCAGCGCAGGAGCCGCCAGCCGGCGAGGATCGTGCCGCGGACGATCCCGACCTCGCGCACGGCCTGCTCGGCATAGGCCGAGCACGTCGGTTCGTACTTACAGCGCCGGGGCAGCCCCGGCGAGATGAACCGGCTGTAGAACCGCAGCGGAGCGAGGAGAACGGTCACGAGGAGTGCCTGAACCGTGTCGAAAGCGCGTTTCACGTGTTACGCCCCGACATACAAGCCCTTACCAGGGTGGTCAACCTGGATTCGCGACTTACGTCGCTCATGAGATACCCGATTCCGCGAAGAGCTCGCCGAGCGCCGACTCGACGCCGCCCGTGCCGTCGCGCTCGACCAGGCCGGCCGCGTCCGGGCGGGCGACGAGCACGAAGTCGTAGCCCTCGGGCAGGCGCTCGCCGAGCGCCCAGAACGCCTCGCGGAGCGCGCGCTTGACCGCATTTCGCTCCGTTGCGCCGCCGACCTTGCGGCTGACCGACACGCCGAGGCGGACGTCGGGCTCGCCGTCGGCGGGCTCATCGTCCTCCTCCCGCGGAAACGCGTAGAGCACCAGGAACCGGTTCGAGTGCGAGCGGCCGTCCCGATAGACCCGGTCGAAGTCACCACTGCGAGAGAGCCGGCCACGCTTGCGCGCGTCCCCCATCAGGGGGAGAGGCGCTTGCGGCCCTTGCGCCTGCGTCGGCTGATCACGTCACGACCTGCGCGCGTGCGCATCCGCCCGCGAAACCCGTGGGTCTTCGCGCGCTTACGCTTCTTCGGCTGCCAGGTGCGCTTCATGATCTCGGGGGCCCGGCGCGGGCGATTCAAGCCGCCTCACGGGCGGCGGGGATCGGCTTCGTCCTCTGGACTCCGCCTCACTGTCGCCGCCGCGGGCGACGGCCAGTATAGAGACACGCGACCGGCCGACCGGACGGTCCGCGGGCAGGTTCGCGGAGGCTGCGAACCCGGCCGAGCTTTTCGCCGCGATTTGCGGCGTGGCCCGGCGGGCGCTCCGAGGGCCGCCGCTATGGTCGGCCGCCGTGGCCCCGCGACCGATCGAAGACGACCCCGCCGCGATCTGGCGGAGCGTGAGATCGGAGCTCGAAGCCTCCCTTCCGGCGGCGACGTTCGACCTCTGGGTCGAGCCGCTCCGCGCGATCGGGTCAAGCGCCGAGACCCTCTACGTCACCGGGCCGCCACGGGTGCGAACCTGGGTCGAGCGGCGCTACCTGGACCAACTGGAGGGCTCGCTGCGCCGTCTCGATTCCGGCCTCGAGCGGATCGTCCTGGTCGATCCCGAGCCTGGCGCCACGCCGGCGGGCCGCGCGGTGGCGCAGCCCGTGCCGATCGATCCGGCGCACACCTTCGACCGGTTCGTAATCGGTCCCGGCAGCCGGTTCGCGCACGCAGCCGCGCTGGCGGTCGCCGAGCTTCCCGGCGAGGCCTACAACCCGCTCTTCCTGCACGGTCCGCCGGGGCTCGGCAAGACGCACCTCCTCGGCGCGATCGCGGGCTACTACCGGGACCACCACCCCGAGCTCACCGTCCACTCCACCACGGCCGAGCGTTTCACCAGCGAGTTCGTCGCCGCGCTGCGCACCGAAGGGCCCGAGCGTTTCAAGGAGCGCTACCGCGGGCTCGACGCGCTGCTGATCGACGACGTCCAGGTGCTCGAGGGCAAGCCGCGCACCGAGGAGGAGTTCGTCCACACCTTCAATGCCCTGTTCGCGGCCGGCAAGCAGATCGTGCTGACCAGCGACCGGCCGCCCGGGTCGCTCGAGCGCCTCGAGCAGCGCCTCCGCGACCGGTTCGAGTGGGGCCTCGCCGTCGAGGTCGAGGCGCCGGACCTCCGCACCCGGATCGCCCTGCTCTGGCGCTTCGCCGGCGACGCTGTCGAACAGCTGCCCGAGCCGGACGTGCTGCGGACGATCGCGACGCGGGTCCCGGGGAACGTGCGGCGGCTCGAGGGCGCCCTCACTCGCGTGCTCGCCGTCTCCTCGGTCTTCGACGAGCCCCTCGCCGGCTCGGCCCTCGCCCGCGCCCTCCCGAGCCCAGCCGGCCAGCCCGGATCCTCCGGGGCCGCCGATGCGCCGACGGTCGCCTCGATCCAGCAGGCCGTGTCCGCCGTGCTCGGCGTCCCCCGCGAGGAGCTCCTGTCCAAGCGGCGCACCCCGCGCGTGACCCGCGCACGGCAGCTCGCGATGTTCCTCGCCCGCGACCTCACGTCGCTCTCGCTCGCCCAGATCGCCCGTGAGTTCGACCGGGACCACTCGACCGTCCTGCACGCGCTCAAGGTGATCGAACAGCGCAACGAGCCGGGCTCCGAGCTCGCGGGTGATATCCACAGTGTCCGTGCAGCCCTTGGAAAACTCGAGCTCTCGGACGGCGCAACCGGCGACGAACCCCACACCGATCCGGGCCGTCCACAGCCGTGATCAACATCCCGTTCCCGCACCGCGCCTCGCAAAGCGGTAGGTATCCACAGACTTCAACACCCCTGATACATCTGATCTAGGTAGGAGCATGCATCTAATGAGCGACGTAAGGCGCGAAACAACATTTGGCCGTCCGCTAGGACAAGGCCCCCTTCAATGAAACTCACAGCTCCCCGCGACTCCTTCGTCACCGCCCTTCAGCACGCGGGACGTGCCGTCTCGGCGCGCTCCACGCTTCCGTCTCTCGGAGGCATCCTCTTCACCGCGGAAGGCGATGCCCTGACGTTGCGCGCCACGGACATGGAGATGGGCATCGCGCTGACGCTCTCGGGCATCACCATCGAGCGTGACGGGACGGTGCTGCTCCCGGGACGCCTCCTGGTGGACGTCGCCCGAAGCCTGCCCGCCGGCGACGTGTCGCTCGAGCTCCGGTCCGAGCAACGCGACGTCGAGCTCACCGCCGGCGACGCCCGCTTTCACCTGAAGACCCTCCCGGCCGAGGACTTTCCGCGGCTGCCGGAGGTCGAGGGAGAGGCGGCGACGCTGCCCGCCGGCCCGCTGGCCGAGACGATCGATCGGGTCGCCCGTGCGGCGTCGCGCGACGAGGTACGGCCGATCCTGACCGGCGTGCTCGTACAGGCCGAGGGCGGGAAGCTGACGATGGTGGCGACGGACTCCTACCGGCTCTCGGTCAAGCACACCGAGCTCGAGACGCCGCTCGCCCAGCCGCTCGATGCGAACGTGCCCGCGCGGGCGCTCCGCGAGCTGGCCCGGCTGGTGGGAACCGAGGGCCCGGAGACGGTGGACATCGACGTCTCCCGGAATCAGGCGATCTTCCGGATCGACGGCGTTGCCCTCTCGTCGCGCCTGATCGAGGGGCAGTTCCCCAGTTGGCGCCAGCTGATCCCCGAGTCGTTCGAGCACGAGATCCGGCTGCCGCGCGAGGAGCTGCTGGAGGTTGCCCGGCGGGTGAGCCAGCTCGCCCAGCGCAACGCGCCGCTGCGGTTCGCGTTCTCCGAGGGCGAGCTCAAGGTCGCCGCCGAGACGCCCGACATCGGCGACGCGGCCGAGTCCCTGCCCGCGCCGTTCTCCGGCGAGCCCCTCGAAATCGCGTTCAACCCGCAGTACCTCATCGAGGGCATCGAGAGCGTGGAGGGCGAGGAGATCGCCGTCCAGATCTCGTCGCCCCTGCGTCCCGGGCTGCTGCGCCCGGTCGGCAACGAGGATTTCTCCTACCTCGTGATGCCGATCCGGCTGAACGTCTGAGGCAGAGCGGCGATGAGGGTCGAGTCCCTCGCGACGCTCGGCTTTCGCAACCTCGACCAGGCCGAGCTCGAGCTGGCCGAGGGCGTGACGTTGCTTCACGGCCCGAACGGCGCGGGCAAGACGAACCTGCTGGAAGCGCTCTACATGGCGCTCGCCGGCCGCTCGTGCCGGACCAGGGCGGACCGCGAGACGATCGCGTTCGGCGAGCCGCTGTCCCGATCGGAGGCGGTGGTCGAGGACACGGGCGAGCGACGCCGGTTCCTCTGCGCGGTCGACCGCTCGGAGGGCCGCCGACACCTGGTGAACGGCTCCCCGGCGCCGGCCGACATGGCGGCGCTGCGTCCCGCGCTGGCGGTGTTCATGCCGGACCGGCTCGCCCTCGTCAAGGGACCGCCCGCGGCGCGCCGGTCGCACCTCGACGGGTTCGTGGCCGCGCTCCACCCGGCGCGGGCGGAGGCCCGCCGCCGCTACGCGCGCGCGCTGGCGCAGCGGAACGCGCTGGTCGGCCGGATCCGCGCCGGCAGCGCCGGGCCGGATTCGCTCGACGCGTGGGACACGGAGCTCGGTGCGGCCGGCATCGAGCTGATCGCGACGCGCTCCGCCGCCGCCGACGAGCTCGCCCCCCGATTCGCCGCGGCAGCCGGAGAGCTCGGGCTCGGCGATGACGCCGAGCTGGTGTACCGCCCGCGGAGCCAGGCGACCGACGCCGAGGAGCTCCGTGCCGAGCTCGCCGAGCGGCGCGACTCCGACCTCGCGCGCGGGTTCAGCGGCCACGGGCCCCACCTCGACGAGCTCGCGATCCGCGTCGACGGGCGCGCGGCGCGGCGCTACGCGTCGCAGGGACAGCAGCGCATGGCGCTCCTGGCGCTGCTCTTCGCCGAGCGCGACGCCCTCCTCGCCGGCGAGCGCACCCCGCCGATGCTGCTCCTCGACGACGTCACGTCCGAGCTCGACCCGGACCGGCGCGAGCGGCTCTGCGCCCGCCTCGTCGCGGGCAGCGGCCAGGCGCTGATCACGGCGACCGAGGCGAACCACTTGCCGGCGTCGTGTCCGCGAGCCGAGGTTGCGGTTCGCGACGGTGCGCTGATCCGGAGAACAAGCCGCCTCACGGGCGGCGGGGCTCGGCTTGGTCCTTCGGACTCCGCCTCACAGGGCAACTCGGAGGCGGCATGAGGCGGCTCGGCTCCGGCCGGCGGGAGCGCGGCCGCGACGAACCGCACCCGCTGGCGTCGGCGCTGGAGTCGGTCCGCGCCGAGGTGGCGCCGCAAACGCTGCTGGCGTCCGTCCAGGAGATTTGGCCGCAGGTGGCCGGCGCGACCGTCGCCGCGCAGGCCGATCCGGTGTCCGAGCGCGAGGGGGTGGTCACGATCGCGTGCCGCTCGGCGACGTGGGCCCAGGAGCTCGATCTGATGCAGGGCGAGCTCCTGCCGAGGATGCGTGAAGCGCTCGCTGAAGGTCCCTTCGCGGACCGGCTCGAGGGCCTTCGGTTCACCGCCGACGCCGCCCGGACCGAAGATTGAGTGCCTTGTCGCAGTTTTATGGTTATTTGCAGGTCTTTTGTGACTTCCGCATCGGCGTTCCGCCCTGCCGTCCTGGTATCCTTATGTGAACTTGGAAGCGACCCCGATCCGTCGGCAACACGCCCGGTTCTCGGGCCAGGCGGTCGGGGTCTCTCCTTGATCTGAAACGAGAGGACTTAGTGGCGAAAGCAACAAGCGCGGCGGGCAAGAAGGGCGCGTCGGGGAACGGCGGCAAGGCGGGGACCGAATACACCTCGGGCGAGATCACAGTCCTCCGCGGCCTCGACCCGGTTCGCAAGCGGCCGGGCATGTACATCGGCTCGACCGGCCCGCGCGGCCTGCACCACCTGGTCTACGAGGTCGTCGACAACTCGGTCGACGAGGCCCTGGCAGGCCACGCCAGCCAGATCACCGTCACGATCCACCCGGACGAGTCGATCACGGTGGTCGACGACGGCCGCGGCATTCCCGTGGACGAGCACCCGGAGGAGAAGCGCCCCGCGGCCGAGGTCGTGCTGACCATGCTGCACGCCGGCGGCAAGTTCGGCGGCGAGGACAGCGGCTACAAGGTCTCCGGCGGCCTGCACGGCGTCGGCGTCTCGGTGGTGAACGCGCTCTCGCAGTCGCTGCTGCTCGAGGTGCGCCGCGACGGCCACATCTGGACCCAGGAGTACGAGCGAGGCGAGCCCAAGTACGACCTGAAGAAGGGCAAGGCGACCAAGGAGACCGGCACCACGATCTCGTTCGCGCCCGATGCGGAGGTCTTCGAGGAGATCAACTACGACTACGACACGCTCGCCGAGCGGATGCGGGAGACCGCGTTCCTGACGCGCGGCCTTCGGATCGACCTGGCGGACGAGCGGTCGGCGGGCCAGTCGGACACGTTCCATTACGAGGGCGGCATCGTCGACTTCGTCCACCACCTGAACGAGAACAAGGACGCCCTGCACCGGAAGACCGTGTTCTTCGAGAACGAGACCGACGACGGCGCCGTCGAGGTGGCGATGCAGTGGAACTCCTCGTACCAGGAATCGATCTTCACCTTCGCGAACAACATCAACACCCACGAGGGCGGCTCGCACCTCTCGGGCTTCCGCTCGGCCCTGACCCGCACGATCAACGCCTACGCACGCGAGAAGGCGCTGCTCAAGGAGAAGGATCCGAACCTCTCCGGCGAGGACGTCCGCGAGGGCCTCACGGCGGTCATCTCGGTGAAGCTCGCCGAGCCCCAGTTCGAGGGCCAGACCAAGGCGAAGCTCGGCAACCCGCCGGTCGAGGGCCTCGTCAAGGAGACCGTCAACCGCAAGCTCGGTGAGTTCCTCGAGGAGAACCCCACGGACGCGCGGCGGATCGTCAGCAAGTCGGTTGACGCCGCTCGCGCCCGCGATGCGGCGCGCAAGGCGCGCGACCTCACCCGGCGCAAGTCGGCGCTCGAGAACTCGACGCTTCCGGGCAAGCTCGCGGATTGCAGCGTGAAGGACCCGCGCGACGCCGAGCTCTTCATCGTCGAGGGCGATTCGGCCGGCGGCTCCGCGAAGCAGGCCCGCGACCGCTCGACCCAAGCCGTCCTGCCGCTGCGGGGGAAGATCATCAACGTCGAGAAGAGCCGGATCGACAAGGTCCTCGCCAACAACGAGATCCAGGCGATGATCACCGCGATCGGGACCGGCGTCCACGACGAGTTCAACCTCGAGGACGCCCGGTACCACAAGCTGATCCTGGCGACGGACGCCGACGTGGACGGCGCCCACATCCGCACCCTGGCGCTCACGTTCCTCTACCGGCAGATGCCGGAGCTGATCGAGTCCGGGTACGTGTACATCGCCAAGCCGCCGCTCTACGGCATCAAGAAGGGCAGCCAGCAGTTCTACGTCGAGAAGGAGTCGGAGCTCGAGGAATATCTGCTCCGTGACAAGCTCGACAACTTCTCGATCACCGACGTGAGCGGCAAGTCGTCGAAGCTCACCACCGCGCGCTGGCAGCGCTTCAGCCGCAAGCTGCGCGAGTACGAGGGCTGGTCGGAGTCGCTGCGCGCCGAGCACGGGCACGAGCTGGTCACGTTCCTCGCCGAGTCGCAGATCCTCGACGCCGGCGTCGCGACCCTAGACGCGGTGCGCAAGCTGATCGAGGAGGCCGATCCCGAGGGCGAGCCATTCGAAACCGAGATGGTCGGCGGCAGCGGTGACGAGCTCCAGATCAAGGCGACCCACCGGCGCAGCGGCCTCGCCCGCTTCCTCACCCTCAGCGCGGAGCTCTTCAACGCGCCGGAGTACCGTCGCCTCGTCGACGTCCACGCGGAGCTACTGAAGCAGGTCGGGCAGCCGCCGTTCACGGTCACGCTGAAGAACAAGACCCGTGTGGCGGAGTCCTTCTCCGCTCTGCACCAGGGGATCGTCGACATCTCGAAGGAGGGGGTCAACCTCTCGCGCTACAAGGGCCTCGGCGAGATGAACGCCGACCAGCTGCGCGAGACCACGATGGATCCGGCCACCCGGACACTTCAGCAGGTGACGATCGACGACGCGGCGCTCGCCGAACGCATCTTCACCGAGCTGATGGGCGACAAGGTCGAGCCGCGCAAACGCTTCATCGAAAAGCACGCGCAGGAGGTGCGATTCCTCGATGTGTGATCGCCGGCCGGTAATGCGCGTGTCCCGGGAGGCCGGCTAGATGGAAGGCGGCGACAGCGGCCTCGCGGCCCTGACCGGGCGCATCGAAGAGCGCGAGCTGACGCAGGAGATGCGCAGCTCGTACCTCGATTACGCGATGAGCGTGATCGTCGGCCGGGCGCTGCCGGACGTGCGCGACGGCCTGAAGCCGGTCCACCGCCGCGTCCTCTACGCGATGCACGACCTGGGCCTGCAGCCGAACCGCGGCTACCGGAAGTCGGCGTTCGTGGTCGGCGAGGTGATGGCGAAGTACCACCCGCACAGCGATGCTTCGATCTACGACACCCTCGTTCGCCTCGCGCAGGACTTCGCGCTTCGCTACCCGCTCGTGGACGGCCAGGGCAACTTCGGCTCGATCGACGACGATCCGGCCGCGGCGATGCGGTACACGGAGGCCCGCCTCGCCCGCCTCGCGACGGAGATGCTCCGCGACATCGACGCGGACACCGTCGACTTCGGGCCGAACTACGACGAGACCAGCAAGGAGCCGATCGTCCTTCCGTCGCGGTTCCCGAACCTGCTCGTCAACGGCGCCACCGGCATCGCCGTCGGCATGGCGACCAACATCCCGCCGCACAACCTGACCGAGATCGCCGGGGCGACCCGCGCCTACATCGAGAACCCGGACATCGACCTCGCCGGCCTGATGGAGCACGTGAAGGGCCCGGACTTCCCCGGCGGCGGCCTGATGAGCGCGCAGGGAATCCGCGACGCGTTCGCGTCGGGGCGCGGCAGCGTCAAGGTCCGCGCCCGCGCCCACGTCGAGCCCATCCGCGGCGGCAAGGACGCGATCGTCATCTCCGAGCTTCCCTACATGGTCAAGAAGGGCGGCGAGGGAGG
>Ga0214469_1000919_pt1 | contig 10756 bp, 7 predicted proteins | sample RVTome_10_FD_187340 | JGI IMG/M metagenome (GOLD analysis project Ga0214469, IMG submission 187340) | Soil microbial communities from uranium-contaminated site in the Upper Colorado River Basin, Wyoming, United States - RVT153D57 HiSeq ... | reverse complement strand
CGCCACCATGCCACTGACCGTGCCTGTTCTCCGGGTTCTCGATGCCTGCCGGGGCGAACGCACCGAAGGACCACTCGTGCTACGGCCGAACTTGGGCAAACCGATCGACCGCCGCGACGCCTACCGGATGGTCGCCCGGATCGCAAAGGCCACCGGCATCCCACGGCACATCAGCCCCCACTCGCTTCGCCACGCCGCCATCACCAACGCTCTCGACGCCGGCGTACCGCTCCGCGACGCCCAGATCCTCGCCAGGCACGCCGACCCCCGCACCACCGAGCACTACGACCGCGCCCGCGGCAACCTCGACCGCCACAGGGATTGAAATGGTTTCTCCCCCATTTCAATCCCACGATTTCGAGTGAATCAAGCCGCAAATCTGAAGTAGCGTCTGCGCTAGCCGCCACCGAGTTCTTCAGTCCGGTCTAGTACCGCAGGTTGAGAACTGGTCACCGACTCCGTCCTGAGCCGCGATAACCAGCGCGGCGGGGGAACCGATGACTTGACGGTGATCATCTCGACGAAGCCGAGCAGGGGTCCAATACCGGTGCCATCTCGTTGCATTCCAGCCTCCCAAGATGCTCACCCGGTCTCAGTGAACGGCACTGCGCGCGGACCGCCGACGTGCTCGTGCGCGTCGTCGGCGACAAGGACCTTGGAGTTCGGGACTTCTGACACCGATTGACTGGTTGCCCGCGGTCCCTGCTGCCGCGGTGCGGCGGATCGGGGAAGGCCGAATGTCGCACGCTTGCCCGCGACACCCAGGGGCAGTCGGTGTAGCGGTAATCCGCGACCCAGACGGGTTTGGCCTGAGTGTCAGCCCTCCTCGGACTGCTGCAGGTAGCGCAGGACGGCGAGTACGCGGCGATGGTCCTCCCGCGATTCGGGGAAGTCGAGCTTCTGCAAGATATGTCGGACGTGCGCTTCGACGGTGCGCGGCCCGAGCACAAGGCGCTCTGCGATGGCGGCGTTGGACCGCCCCTCGGCCATCATCGCCAACACGTCGCGCTCGCGGGCGGTGAGACGGTCAAGGTCCTTGGTGGTCCTGGGACGACGAAGCAATCGGCTGATGATCGTCGGGTCGATGACGCACTCGCCCGCACTGACTCGCCGCAGGGCGTCGACCAGCACGCCCACCTCTGTGAGTCGGTCCTTGAGCAGGTAACCGGTGTGCTCGGGAGCGTCCTGAAGCAGGAGCGACGCGTAGTGCGACTCGAGGTACTGCGAGAGTACGAGGACGCCGAGTCGCGGGTGCTTCTCGCGCAGCCTGTGAGCCAGCGTGATGCCCTCAGTGGTGTGGGTCGGTGGCATCCGGACGTCGAGGACAACGGCGTCGAGGCTCGGTGTGGCGTCGACGATGGCGAGGAGCTGGTCCGGGCCGGTTGCGGTGGCCACGACCTCGCATCCGCTGTCGGAGAGCAGGCGCGCCAGCCCCTCCCGGACGATCATGGCGTCGTCGGCGATGGCGATCCTCATCTTTGGTTCCCGACCTCTGTCGGCACGCGCGCCAGCAGTCGTACGCCCCGAGGTGTCGCGTGCGCGAGCTCGAGCGTGCCGCCGAGCGCCCCGATCCGGTCCTTCAGCCCCCGTAGTCCTGAGCCGCTGGGATCTGCTCCGCCGACCCCGTCATCGACGACTTCGGCCACCACGGCGCCCGGCTCGGGCCACACCGCCACCCGAACGAGCGAGGCCGAGGCGTGCTTGGCTGCGTTGGCGAGGGCCTCGGCGCAGAAGAAGTACAGTCCGGCCTCGATTGCCGGATCGAGCCTGCCGACCTCGACCGAGACGGCGGTGGCGACCGCACTGCCCGTGGCGAGCGACGGGATGGCCCGGGCGAGTCCTCCGTCCGTCAGGTCCCGCGGCCGCACACCGCGAGCCAGCTCCTGCAGCTCGTGGTGTGCCGCATCGAGTTCCCTTCGAACCGCCGCTGTGGTCGCTGAGTCCGTGCATCCCCCGGTCTCCAGCTTCGACAGCGCCCGAGCCACGTTTCGCAGCCGAGCCTGCGGACCTTGCACGAGCCGGCGCGCCAGTGCCTCGGCCTCGACGTCGGCCGCCTCGACGATCCGGCGGCGCGCTTCGGCCAGCCGCGCCACCCGTTGCGTGGCCTCGCGCCGCATGGCGGCATTGGTCGCGGTCAACCGCGCCGCGGCGGTGGCGCCCTCGAGCAGGCCGGGGTCCACGAGGGACACTGGATCGTGGAAGATGACCGCCACCGGCCGCCCGTCCTCCGTGACCGTGGTGGAGGCACGATGGTCTCGGGCCTCGACCTCCTGGTCGTGCTCGTCGACGTACCTTCCTCGGTCGGGCGCCCAGTAGCCGATGGTCAGTCCAGGGTCTCCGAGCACCCGGCGCAGTTGCGGTTCCAACCCTCGACCGCCGTCTGGGCCGGTGCCGATCCCGACGAGTACGTCGGCAACCGTGTCGTCGGTCGGTGCGGTGAGCAACAGGCCCACGCCAAGCCCTATGGCCACCAGCGCCACCACGCCGTCGTAAGCGATTGCGACCGTGAGGTCGACGTCGAGGTCGACCAGGAGGTTGGCGGCTGCGACGACCAGAACGGCCGCGTACGACAGGCCCCCGACGACCACGGGAGTCACGACGGGTCGACCGCGGGCGGCGGCCTGGGTTGCGCGCACTGTCGCGATCGCGCCGAGGAGGCCGGCGACGGCCAGCGTCGTCCACGGTCCGCCGACCGTGCCGCCGGCGACCGCCATCAGCCATCCGAGGACGACCACCAGCAGGGTCACGGGGTGACGCACGCCCCCACGGGGGTAAGTGGCCAGCAGGTGCACGAGCGGACCGCGGTGGAGCGTCACCAGAGGTGGCACGAGTGCGCCGGCGGACCAGCACGCGCCCGCCAGCAGGAGAAGTCCTCCGGCCCATCTCGCACGCCGCCGACGCCAGGCAAGTCCGCCCACGACCAGGAAGACCGCACCGGTGAGAGCGTCCAGAACGGCGAGCACGCCCACCCCGCTCATTTGTCGACCTTCACCAAGGCGCGGAGCGCCGCGCCAGTGATGTCCTCCTTGGCCACGAAACCGCGCGCGGTAGATGCGTGCAGTTGAGTGGTGTACGACGCGGCCGGACGGCTGGAGGTGAGCACCACCGCCGGCCTCATCGGCTGGCCACTGGTGAGGTGCGCACAGACCTCGAAGCCGTCGACGTCGGGCAGGACCACGTCCAGGAGGACGACGTCGGGGTCGAGGCGCTGGCAGACATCGACCGCCGAGGCGCCGTCCTCCGCCTCTCCTAGGACGGTGAAGCCGTCTGCCTCGAGGCAGGCTCTCGCGAGTGACCGAAATCCGGCGTGATCGTCGACGATAACGACGGTGAGCGCCATGTGCACATGGCCGGACCCCCGGCTGGTCCGCGCCGCCGTGTTGTCACTGGGGGCGGGCTCGGCCGGGGGTCCGGTGCGGCTGGTCATTTGGTCACGGCTCCGGCGTCTCGTCGACCTTGACCCACGGGTGCGCGAGCCAGACGATGATGGAGTCGCACCCGGTGGGCCCGGGCGGGTCGCTGAGCCGAAGCTCCTTCCCGTCCAGGGACCAAGTCAGCGGCACCCCTTCGCCGTGGCCGGTCTCGATCAGCTCCAGCGTGTCCCGATAGGTGCGATACGTCCCGGTCCAACCGATCGACTTCGCGTCGGGCCGTCCCACCGGGAACTCCGACACCACGATGCGCTCGCCGGTGACCTCGATCTGCAGCACCACGCCCTCTTCCGGGAGGGCGGAGAACACCTCGGCCGTCAGGTCGCCGGGCTCGCAGTGCTCGTCGACGTCGGCCTGCGTGACGGTGTGCTGGTAGGTGCCGTTCGGGATGGCGCCCGAGGCCTCCTCGGGGGATCCGCAGCCTGCGGTGTCAGGACCGACGGCGACGGACTCCTTCAGCGCCTGGATGCGATCCAGGAATCGCTTCGTTGTGGGGTCCTCCCGCAGCGAGGAGTAGACCGGCTCGAGTGCCTGCTGAAAGGCCGCCAGACCGTCCTCGTTGATGGTCTCGATGGTGATGGAGGTGTCGCACAGGATCGCTGCGCTCTCCTCGTCCTCGTCGCTCGCGCCGAGCAGCGCGTCCACCATGACGCTTCGGCTCGCCTCGCGCAGGGCCCGCTGCTGCTCGTCGGTGAGCTCGTCGTAGACCGACTCACCAGCCACGATCACGAGGGGGCGGGGCCACAGGTTCAGGTTGCTCGTGACTGCATCGGCCCGGTCCTGGTAACCGTTGCCGGTGATCGATCCGAGCTGCTGTTCGTAGGCATCCAGGCCGTCGAGCTCGGCGCTCGCGGGCACGGCCTTGGCGGTGGCGCCAAGCGTCCGGAACGTCTCCTCCACCAGCGCAGAGTCCTGCATCCCCACCACTGCACCTGCGAAGTCACCCGGCGCGACGAAGGCCCCCCGGACGCCCAGGACCTTCCGCATTGGGCCGGGCAGCACGCCGACGCCCACCAGGCTCAGCTCCTCGACGCCCGCCAGCATCTCCTGCGGGATACCGTCTTCGAAGACTGCTCGCTGGAGGTCGTGGCTGTCCACGAGAAGGGGAGCCAGCATCGCCTGGAAGCCGGTCATCCCCAGTCGGTCGAACACCCGGGCACCGACCCAAGCGAGGTCGACCTCACCGCCCTGTACGTCCTCGAGTGTCCCCGCCTCGTAGTCGACCTCCCCAAGGCGCCAGGCGTTCTCGAAACGGATCTCGACCGAGCCGTCGGTGAGCTGACCGACGTCGTCGGCCCAGGTGATCAGCTGCGGTGGCGGGGCACCGTCGTTGGGCTGGGCGAAGGTCAGAACAGTCACCTCCTCGTCGGCCGTTCCCCCTGCTCGATCCACACTGCATCCGCTCCCCGCGAACAGCAGTCCCGTCGCGGCGGCGGCGGCCCATCGCGTTCCGTTCATCTCGGACCTCCTACGGTCGTTTCGACCACGATTTCCGGTCGTTCAACCGAGGGTGACAACCACGCTGAACCGCCACATCCGGCCTGTCACCGAGATTGGCAGAGCGGTAGGTCCGTGCTAGCACGGTGCCACAAGGCACCATGCCCGAGTAGCTTAACCCCATGTACGCCCCCGTAAGCCTGCTGGTGGCCGGACTGGTGCTCGGCGTCCTCACGCTGGTGACCCTCCGGGGGTCACCGCAGTTCTCCCTAGCCGCTTCGGTGCCGGGTGGAGCGGCGGTGCTTGTGACCGCAACGTGGCTGTGCCTGCTCGCCGCGGCCGCGCAGCTTTGGCGGGGCAGCCGACCTCGGAAGGCGGCTGTGCTGCTGGGTCTCGCGGGACTGAGCTGGCTCGTGCCCGAATGGGACAGCCCCTACGCCGCGCCGCCTCTGTACGCCTCGGCACTGCTGCTCGCGTCGGCGACACCGGTGCTCGTGCTCCACGCGGGGCTGGCCACGCGGGACAGCCGGCTGGGAGGCGTGGCTGGTCGCGTCACGGTGCTCAGCGGCTACGTGGTTTGCCTCGGGCTTCTCGGCCTCGCGCCGGCCCTGGTGCTCGACCCGGTCGCGATGGGCTGCAACAACTGCCCCGGCAACCCCTGGCTGGTACGAGACGACGCCGCCTTGCTGGCGCAGCTGGAGCGTGTGGGCGGACTCACCTTAGCCGTGTGGCTCTGCATCGCAGCCGGCCTGCTCGCTCGACGGACCCTCGACCGATCTGGTCGCTCGAAGCATGCGGCCGTCCAGCTGCCGGCACTGGGCTTCCTCGTGGTCCTCGCCATGCTGAAGATCGCCCACCTCGGATGGGGCATTACACCCCGGTCGTCACTCGCGGGCGTGCTCTGGTTCGCCGCGAGCCTATTCCTGGCAGGCACCGCGCTCGGAGCGCTGTGGCTGCTCCTGGTCCGGCACCGTGCCCGACGCTCGTTGGGACGCATCCTGATCGACCTCGGACGAGGCCAGCAGCCCGGACTGCTGCGAGACGCCTTCGCCGAGCGCCTGGGCGACCCCACGCTCGAGCTCCTCTACAGGAAGGCAGACGGCACCCTCGTCGACGCGCTGGGGCGTCCTTTTCGTCCTGCCACCACGTGCGACTGCCGCTGCACTGCTCTCCAGCACGGCGGGACCCCACTCGGTCTCCTCGTGCAGTCAGCCATCACCTCGAGCCCCTCCGGGGAGCTGGAGGAGCTCGTCAACTCGACCCACCTGGGGCTAGAGCACGAGGGCCTCGCCGCCCGTGCCCTGTCCGAGGAGCGCGACCTGCGCGAGTCAGGAATCCGGCTCCTGTCCGCCCGTGACAACGAGCGGCGGCGCCTGGAGCGCGACCTCCACGACGGCGCCCAACAACGGCTCCTCGGCATGGCGCTCGGGCTGCAGCTTCTCACTCGGAGCTGCCCCGGGCCGCACGTGGAGGCTGCCCTGCACCAACTCGCGCTAGCCATCGAAGAGGTCCGGGCCATGGCGCAGGGCCTGTCACCACCCGTGCTAGTCGACGCTGGCCTCCCCGCGGCACTGCAGTCTCTCGCCGAGATCCGCGACCTGCACATCTCGGCAGGCCACCTCGGCCGCCTCGACGCCGCGGTCGAGACCACCGCATACCAGCTAGTGGAGGTCGCCTCGCGGAAAGCACCTGCCAGAGTGACCCTGGCTTGGCAGGACCAGAGGCTCCGAATGCGGCTGGCCATCCTCGGCGACCTATCCGACCTCACCCCCGCTGCCGACCGCGTGGTAACCCTGGGCGGACGGATCGCGGTTCGGCATGACAGCGGGACAACCGCGGTCGAGGTTGACCTGCCCGTCGAGGTCTGGCGCGAGCGCTCCGCCGAGTCCCCGGCGGCTGGGTGATCGCCAACGGGACGACTCCGCACCAGGCTTGGAGGAACCCGATACCGGCGTCGATTCGCACGAACACCGTCCTCGCCTCGGTCGCTCGATGGCGGCTGACTGCCGCGATACGCGCGGTGTGCCCGTCGCTCGGGGACGGTTCCGACGATGACGTCCTGTCGTTGTGTGAACCGGCCGGACGTGAGGCCACCACCATGCACGCCAGTCGTCGGGACGCGTCCGATCGAGGGACCAGACAGTGGGACACGTAGTGGCGCAGCAAACTCCGGCCGGGCCCGGGAGCTGCCCTCCGATGCTTCCGTGGCGGCGGTGTCGATGTCGGGAAACGACGCTGCAGCCTGGCGCTGATCCAGGCCTTCACGAGCGCGACACCAACTCCGGTTGCCGCAGGCACGCACCTCGACGTGACTGCCACCCCCCTGCAGGGCGCGTCACCAAACCCGTCACCAAACCCGTCACCATTCGACGTTGCCGTCACCGAATCTGTCGGTGCGAGCCCGCTACAGCCCCTTTCGACAGGTGGCCGGACCGGTGCCGCCCAAGGGTGGCGCTGACCGACAGCTGGCCGGAACCCCCAGAAGACGGCGCTCAACGCGCCATTCAGTCGACGGAATCCCGAGGTCCCCTGCCCGACCTGAAATGGTGAACATTTCGTTTCGATCCCTACGGCGTGCACTTCCTCACCGCCTACGTGGCCGGGGTGTAGATGACGCCGACCGCCGTGCGACCGCGAACCCCGCCAGTGATGCGTCAACTCCGCCCCGGATGACGCCGCGAATCTGTCGGTAGCCAAGGGAAGGGGTTCGGATCCGCTACCTGACCGCCCCCCGGACTAACTCGTCGTCGGCCGGCTGACCGGAGCACCGTTGCCTAATCCGGCGCTCCCCCCACTTGGTCGAGCATCGCCAGCGACCAGCGGTGGACATCGTCAAGTCGGGACGCGAACGCCGGGTTGACCTGGGCCATGCCGGTGAACCAGAGGTCGAAGGCGACCTGCCGTGCGGCAATGAAGTCGTCAAGGTGGGTGACATCGAGGTCGCGGTGCGACCGATAGCCGTCCAGCAGTGCATCCCGGAACGCCGGGTAGTCCTGGCCGTCCCGCAGCTCCCACAGAGCCACGGCGAGGTCGTACAGGCGAGGCCCGTAGCCACAGTCGTCGAAGTCGATCAGCTTGACGCCGCCCCGATCGAACAGCGCGTTGCCGAGGTGCAGGTCGGCATGGATGAGCCCACCGTCGTCGACGCGCCCCATGACGTCGGTCATTCGGGTCGCCACCGCCTCGAAACGAGCGCGTACCTCTGTCGGCAGGAGCGCCCAACACCCCGCCGCCGACGTGTCGCCGTACACCATCACGTCCCCGAAGAATGTCTCGTAGTCCCATCGGATACGCACGAAGTCGGGCGGCGGAGTCCAAGCATCGGCCTGGCTGTGCAAGCGACCCATCGCTTCACCGAGCCGGCGCAGATGAGTCGGGCGCGCGGACCGCTCCAAGATGCGACCGTCCATCCAGCGCAGCACCGAACAGACTCGGGTCTCCCCAGCCGCGGATGCCTCGACGGTGGTAGCACCGTCCCTCGCCGCGATTGCCTCTGGGACCGATAGCTCGGTCTCGGCCCTGATCGCCCTAAGCCAAGCAAGCTCGGAGCGAATCGCTGCCGCTGAGTCGACGTCCCGACCGTGGCGCTGCGGCCTGTGTACACGCACGAGGTGGCGCCCGGCGGGGCCGTCGTGCCGAAACGTGGTGTTCTCCCCGTGCGTCAGGAACCTGAGCCGGCCCTCCGGGAGGACGTACTGATCAAGCGCGGCCAGCGCCACCTGCCGAAGTCGGGCAACCTGCGCCCGCCGAGACGTCATCGCCCCACCTCTCCCATGTCGGAGGACGGCCCCCCAAGGTCGGACCGCAGATTTCGTAGGTGACAGCCCGGATCTGGTGGTGTGCCTGGTCTTCATGCGAGCGTGCCACCTCGCCGAAGTTGAGTGTGATGCGGATCCACCCATACGCCAACGGCAACTACATCTCGCCGCCAACGGCGCGCAGTCTATTCGGCGTCGTCCCGCCACCGTTCCCAGGCGGACTGCCGGCTCACGCCTAGTGCGCTTGCAACATCAGTCCAGGACTGCCCGTGGTGCCGAGCGGTCCGCACCGCATTGCGTTCAGCTGTGTCTAGAAGAGCGCGTACGAATCGGACGTCTTCCAGGGCCCTAAGTGCAGCGGGACCATTGTCGGGGTGGCCGGGGGAAGCAGAGGTTTCTGCTTGGTGCCAGCCGTTGAGGCGAGCCCACGCGCGACGGCCGTCCTGCCATCGAGATCTGCTCGGCATAGTGTCAGGGTACCCTGACGACTGTCGTCAGGCAATCCTGACACCTATCGGGACGACAAAGGGTCGATGCCACTCACGCTTTCAGGTCGAAGTAGCTAGGTGCGGGCTGCGGTGGACTATCGGGGCTAGGCCGGCCACGGCAGCGAGGGTAAGCATGACGAACCACATGCCATGCGAGGTGCCGTCGTAGTCATACCACGCCATCCAGATCGCAAGGACGAGAGTTGCGCAGGCAAGCGCCCACCCCAGGAGGAGCCATCGGCCCAGCAGAACGGGCCGGGTGAGCACGGCCGTCAGTGGCACCGCTACGGCGAGAACTGCGAGCCACACTCCCTGCAGGCCCCAGCCGGGATAGCTGGAATAGGTGTCCATTGCTGCCGGTAGGAGGATCAGGGCCCCGGCTACCGCCAGGACGAGGACTAGCCAGGACGTCCAGTCAGAGACATGGACCGCGGCGAAACCCACATCCGTCTCGCGTCGCGCTGCCGCCACGGCGAGAACGCCCGCTGCGAGAAGGACCAGGGGGGCGGCGAAGGCGGCCCAGAAGCCCAGGCCCAAATCCGAGGAGCCAATAGAGTTCAGAGTGTTCACCATGTCCAAGGCGACGACGGTGCTCCCGCCCGCCGCTCCGGTGACACCGCCTAGCCCCTGTATCCGCCATCGGGCCGTCAGAATGAGAATTCCCAGGGACAGGACGACCAGGCCGAGACACAGCAGGTACGTCGCCTTGATGGGGTCATTGTCGCTGGTGCTGACCCCGTACTGCTGCGGCAGCACGATGCTCAGCAGCATGAGCGCACCCGAGAAGAGGGCGGCGATGCCGCTGAACTTCCAAAGTGCTCGTGACGGCGGTGTGGAGACAGCGGGTATGTCGTGTGACGGCGTCGGCTCTTCGGCAGCCGATCCCGCTTGGGCTGGCTGCGGTTGGGCCTGCTCCGCTTGAGCCGTCCCGACGTCTGCCAACCCCATGGCGACGGGTGTCGCGGGGGGCGGCTCGACGTCCGTTATGGCAGCGGCCGCGACGGTGTCGACCTCGACTGCACCCTGTGGCGACGGGTGCTCTAGGCGGGGTATGAGTTCGATGTCGACGGGGATGAGGGCCTCCCCCAAGGCTCCTTTGATGGTGATGTCGCCGCGTAGGTTGCCTGTGCCGGCGGTGTCGACGGACACGTCGATGCCTTCGCTCGTCTGATCGACCTGGATCCAGCTGTGGGAGGTGTGGACAGTGCAGGCGCGGGCGAAAGGGGGACCGAGCAGGTGCAGCGTGCGCTGAGGTGGGTCCGAGCCCTGGTGTACCTTTCCGAAGTGCAGTTCTGGCTCCACGACCCGCAGGGCAGACTCGGCCAGTGCCGTGGCGGCGGCCTCGGCGACGTACTGGATCTCGGTGCGGGCCATCTCCGCCAGCGCGTCTCCGGCTCCGGCCGCAGCCGGCAGGTTGTCGCTCGTCAACCGGGCCCGTAACTCGCTCACCGCGCCGAGACGGGTGAACATGTTCGGATCGGTCATCGCGGCTTGCAGGTCCGGTGGGATCGGCAGCGCACGAATGCGCTGCCTTCGACTGCGAGCCAGGTACAGCTCTCCTTGCATCTCCACGTCGCGGCTTGGCGTCTGGTGCGGGTTCCGTTCGCGAACCCGGTCGAAGACGTAGTCGTAGAGCTCGTTA
>Ga0214469_1000918_pt1 | contig 10774 bp, 6 predicted proteins | sample RVTome_10_FD_187340 | JGI IMG/M metagenome (GOLD analysis project Ga0214469, IMG submission 187340) | Soil microbial communities from uranium-contaminated site in the Upper Colorado River Basin, Wyoming, United States - RVT153D57 HiSeq ... | reverse complement strand
ACGGTCGAGCCCTCACCGGTGTACCCGGCCTCCCACGCCTCGACGAAGTTGTGCGTCTTGGCGTCGAGGACCCCGAGCTCCCTGAGCTCGTCGAAGTTGGACGGAGCCAGGGCCGGCGCCTTCGAGTGCGGAACCTCCTTGCGCCGCATCTCCCGCAGGGCCGCCTGCTGGGCGGCGGCGTCCGGCCTCCTGCCCACCTCGGGATCGGGGATGCCGAGCGGCTGGCCATCCTGCTCGAAGCTGATTGGACCGACGGCCACGATGCCGGCGGCGCCGGCGAGCTTGGGCAGCGCCGGGACGGCGATTGTGCCGACGACGAGTCCCGCACCGGCCGACTCAGCCACGTGGGCGTCGTCGAGGTGCGCCGCCGCCTCGGATGCGTCCCCGGCCGTGGTGGCGAAGACGGGGATCCGCTCGGTGCTGCCGCTCTCGACCTGCTCCTGCAGCTCGGGGGCGAGCTTGGCCATGGCCTCGTCGGAGTTCGTCCTGACCTCGTCGGGCGCCTCCTCGTCGGGGGGCGCCTGGCTGGCACCGCCGGGCGAGGCGCCGGAGGGCACCGCCTGGGCCGCGGCCGACGCCACGAACACCGCGATGACCACCGCCAGCGATACCGACCGCTTCCACGTGACCGCTCGCATCAACAGCCTCCCCCCGATCGAGCCCCAGCTCCTACTGAGCGTGCGGCAGCGCACACTATTCCCCAACCACGCACTCCGTACCAGAATCAGGTCGCGCGCGGATTTTCCGGTTTGGTGTCTACTACGCGAAGGCCTCGGCCTGATGGCCTCCGGAACGTATGGCGATCAGCCCGGACCTTCGTCGATCTGCTGATCGACCAGCTCGAACCAGTAGAAGCCATGGCCGGCGAGCGTCACGAAGTAGGGCAGCTCACCGATGGGCGGGAAGGGCACGCGGCCGGTCAGCTCGATCGGGACCTTGCCGGCGAGCTGCTCGAGCATGAGCTCGCACGGCTGCGGGAACCGGGACAGGTTGTTGACGCACAGCACGATGTCTTCCTCGCCGTCGTCGCCGATGCCACGGCGCAGGTAGGCGAGCACCGACGGGTTCTGCGCGTGCAGCATCTCGAACTCGCCGACGGCGAGCACCGGATGCTGGCGGCGCACCGAGATCATCCGCCGCAGCCAGTGCAGGAAGCTCGACGAGTCCCGCTGCTGCTGCTCGACGTTGACCGCCTGGTAGCCGTACACCGGGTCCATGAGCGGGGGCAGGAACAGCTGGGCGAAGTCGGCGGTCGAGAAGCCCGCGTTGCGATCGGGCGTCCACTGCATGGGCGTGCGCACCCCGTCGCGGTCGCCCAGGTAGATGTTGTCGCCCATGCCGATCTCGTCGCCGTAGTACATGACCGGGCTGCCGGGCATCGAGAACAACATGGCGTGGAACAGCTCGGCCATGCCCTCGTCATTGTCGAGCAGCGGGAACAGGCGCCGCCGGATCCCCAGGTTGAGCTTCATGCGGGGATCGGTGGCGTACTCGGAGTACATGTAGTCGCGATCCTCGTCGGTGACCATCTCGAGCGTCAGCTCGTCGTGGTTGCGCAGGAAGATCCCCCACTGGCAGCCGTCGGGGACCTCGGGGGTCTGCGCCAGGATCTCGGTGATGGGGTGGCGCTGCTCCTTGCGGACCGCCATGAACATGCGTGGCATGAGCGGGAAGTGGAAGCACATGTGGCACTCGTCGCCGTTGCCGAAGTAGTCGACGACGTCGGACGGCCACTGGTTCGCCTCCGCCAGCAGCACCCGGCCCGGGTACTCCGCGTCGACGGTCTTGCGGATGCGCCGTAGGTACTCGTGGGTCTCCGGCAGGTTCTCGCCGTTGGTGCCGTCCCGCTCGAACAGGTAGGGGACGGCGTCGAGGCGGAACCCGTCCAGACCCAGGCTCAGCCAGAACCTCACCACGTCGAGCATGGCCTCGGCCACCTCGGGGTTCTCATAGTTGAGGTCGGGCTGATGGTGGAAGAACCGGTGCCAGTAGAACTGCTCCCGCTGCGGCTCCCAGGTCCAGTTGGTCGGCTCGGAGTCGACGAAGATCACCCGGGCGTCGCTCCAGCGCTCGCTGTCGTCGCTCCAGACGTACCAGTCCGCCTTCGGGTTGGTGCGGTCGTCGCGCGACTCTTGGAACCACGGGTGGAGGTCGGACGTGTGGTTCATCACCATGTCGGCGATCACCCGGATCCCCCGCCGATGGGCCTCGTCGAGGAACACGTCGACGTCGTCGACCATGCCCGATTCCGGCAGCACGGTGTAGAAGTCGCTGATGTCGTAGCCCCCGTCACGCAGGGGCGACTGGTAGAAGGGCAGCAGCCACAGGCAGTCGATGCCGAGCCATTCGAGGTAGTCGAGCCGCTGCTGCATGCCCCGGAAGTCGCCGAACCCGTCGCCGTCGGAGTCGAAGAACCCCCGCACCGCCACCTCGTAGAAGACGGCACGCTGGTACCAACGGGTGTCCCCGGTGTCGATCGGCGCTGGCATCCCGCCCAGGCTGGCACATCGCTGGGTGGCCAGTGCGAGCCCCCCGGCGGATCGGCGGTTCGTCTACACGAGTAGGAGAACCAGCACCACCACGACGATCAGCAGCACGACCGCAGCGCCGACCAACACAAAGATCCCTGGTCGGTCCGCGAGCGATGTGCGGGCGTCGGCGCCGTCGTCGTGCTCAACGTAGGCGCGGAACATCCCGGTGTCCGCGCTGGGATCGTCCTCGGGCCGCTCGTTCATGCCCCGGATGCTACGCCGGGCGGCCGACCCGCTTGTCCGTCAGTTGCTTCCGCTCTTGGCGCTGCGCGCCGGGCCGCTCGGGCTTCGGCGCGCGTCCCCCGCTCCCACGGCCGCTCGGGCCGGGCCTTCCAATTCGGTCAGGCTCAGTCGTGGCGCAGGGCCTGGGCCACGTCGGCGGCCGAGCGGGCGGCGTCGTCGCGGTGGGGCGCGAAGTGCGGTATCTCGATCTCGACGCGGTCGACGATGCCCGTGAACGGGAACGGCGGGTCGTACTCGTCACACACGGGGAAGCCCCGGTCGACCCCGACGTGCAACCCGGCACCGCCGATCTGCCAGCGGAAGGGGAGGTCGTGGGGTAGCTCGAGCTCGGCGACGCACGCACCCTCGACACCGAGATGGACAGCGCCACCCCCCTCCCGCCGATCCCGCGCCCGCTCGTAGTCGAGCCGGACGAGCCGGCGGCCGGGCGCCAGGGCCCCGGGCGAGGCGGCGCGGTGGAGCGCCCCGAAGAGGCTGAACGCCACCGCGGGGCGGCCGTCGACGACGTACAGCGCCCAGCCGTTGTTCCGGTCCCCCAGCGCGCAGATGACCCCTGCGCACGCGCCGGACCCGTCGGCGGCGGGGACGTCGAGGTGGGCGGTCAGCTCGAAGCCACCGGCCAGCGGCGGCATCAGGTCCTCGGCCACCCCACCGCCGCCCGGCCGGAAGACGCTCCGATGCCGGGGCAGGTTGGGCGACGGTTCCATCGCCACGGCGCGACCGATGAGGCTGTCGTCCAGCGGCAGGACCTGGTTGCGGCCCGCCTCGTGCCACCACAGGGCCTCGAGCTCGGTCACCCGCTCGGGGTGCTGGTCGGCCACGTCGACGGCCTCGGCGAAGTCGGAGGACATGTCGAACAGCGCCCACCGATCGGTGGCGAAGTCGTGGCTGCCGGGGACCCGGTCGCGCTCGACCGAGAGCTGCCGGCCGATGTGGTCGGTCGTGGCCTTCCAGCCGCCGTGGACGATCGAGCGCGAGCCGGCCATCTCGAAGTACTGCGTCTGGCGGGGGCTCGGTGCCCCGGGATCGTCGAACGTGGACCGCATGCTGGCGCCGTCGATCGGCTGCTGGTCGACGCCGTCGACCACCGCTGGGGGGTCGACACCCACGGCGTCCAGCACGGTGGGCAGCAGGTCGACGGCATGGCAGAACTGGTTTCGCACCATCCCGGCCGCCGGGGTGGGGATGCCGGCGGGCCAGTGGGCGATGAGCGGCGTCCGCACGCCACCGAGCCAGGCGTAGCGCTTCCACAGCCGCAGCGGCGTGTTGCCGGCCCACGCCCAGCCCCAGGGATAGTGGTTGTAGGCCCGGAAGCCGCCGAGGTCGTCGATGCGCGCCAGCGTGTCGGCCAGGTCGTCGAGGCGATCGTGGACGAAGCGATGCTCGTTGAGCGACCCGGTGGGGCCACCCTCGGCGCTGGCGCCGTTGTCGCTGATCAACAGGACCAGCGTGTCGTCGAGATGCCCGGCGGCTCGCAGGAAGTCGAGCAGCCGCCCGATCTGGGCGTCGGTGTGCGTGAGGAACCCGGCGAAGACCTCCATCATCCGCGCGTACAGCCGGCGCTCGTCGGCCGGCAGCTCGTCCCATGGCGGCACCCAGGAGGGACGCTCGCCGAGCCGGGTCCCCTCGGGCACGACGCCGGCGGCCAACTGGCGCGCGAACGTCGCCTCGCGCCACGCCTCCCAGCCGGCGTCGAACCGTCCCCGGTACGCGTCGATGAACGGGCGCGGTGCCTGGTGGGGGGCGTGCATGGCGCCGGGCGCGAAGTAGCAGAAGAAGCGGCGGCCAGGCGTGGCCTGCTGCTGGTCCTGGATGAAGCGGATCGCCCGGTCGGCCAGGTCCTCGGTGAGGTGGTAGCCCTCGGCGGGGGTGCGGGGCGGGTCGACGAACCCGTTGTCGGCCACGAGGTCGGGCGTCCACTGGTTGGTGTCGCCCCCCAGGAACCCGTAGAAGCGCTCGAAGCCGAGCCCCAGGGGCCAGCGGTCGAACGGACCCGAGGCGCTCTCCTCCCAGCGGGGTGTCAGGTGCCACTTGCCGACTGCGAAGGTGCTGTAGCCCACATCGCGCAATATGCGGGTGAGCGTGGCCGCCGACCGGGGGATCCGCCCGCTGTAGCCGGGGAAGCCGGCGGGCAGGTCGGTGAGGAAGCCCATGCCCACGGCGTGGTGGTTGCGGCCCGTGAGCACGCACGCCCGCGTGGGCGAGCAAAGGGACGTGACGTGGAAGCGGTTGTAGCGCAGGCCGCCGGCCGCGAGCCCGTCGATGGCCGGCGTGTCGCAGTCGCTGCCGAAGCATCCGAGCTGCCCGAACCCCAGGTCGTCGAGCACGATCACGAGCACGTGGGGCGCGCCGTGTGGGGGATGGGGACGGGGCGGAAACGCCGGCGTCGACTCAGCGATCGTGCGGCCGATGACGGCCTGACTCATGAACCCGACCTGGCTGCCCGGTGCGCGTCGTAGCGCTCGATGATCCCCCACAGCATCGACTCCTCGTAGCCCGGGGGCAGGTTCTCGACGATCAGGTCACGCACCGCCGCGATCGCCTCCCGGCGGTCATCGGGCAGCTCGGCCATGTACTCGTCGACGGTCGCGGCGTCGCTCCTCAATGCCCACCTCCGGCGTCGTCGGACGCCACCACCGTAGGGTGGTCGCAGGTCGACGAACCAGCGCTTCCACGCTCGAGGATGCGCTTGGTGACCACCACTTCCGTCCACCGAACTCGGTGATCACGATGCAATCTGTCCGACACTCAGCGCCGCAGGCGTGCGAACTGCTACGGTCCGCGGCGCGCCGCTGGCGGGTTCCGGCGCCGACAACGGGGGTGAGAATGTCCAAGCTCTTGCGAGGTATGGCCGCGCTGCTACTGGCGGCCCTGGTGATCCCGCTCCACGCGGAACTCGCGGACGCGGGCCCCGCGGCCTGCGAGAAGCGCAACAACAACACCGCCAAGAAGCTGCTGGAGTGCGTGACGCTCCAGGGGGTGCGCGAGCACCAGGCCGCTTTCCAGGCCATCGCCGACGCCAACGGCGGTAACCGGTTCTCGGGCCTGCCGGGCTACGACGCCTCGGTCGACTACGTCGTCGAGCGGCTGGAGGCCGCCGGCTACGACCCGACGGTGCAGGAGTTCGACTACCTGGCGTTCACGCCGCTCGGTGACTCGGCGCTCGAGCAGACCGCGCCGGTTGCGACCACCTATGTCGAGGGCGTCGACTTCGGCGTGATCGACCAGTCCGACCCTGGTGACGTGACCGCCGCCGTCACGGGCGTAGACCTGCAGCTCGTGCTCGGCAACACGTCGACCAGCGGCTGTGAGGCCGCCGACTTCGCCGGCTTCCCTGCAGGCAACATCGCCTTGCTCCAGCGAGGCACCTGCACCTTCGAGCTGAAGGCCGAGAACGCCGCCGCCGCCGGCGCGGTGGGCATCGTGATCTTCAACCAGGGCGACACGGCTGATCCGGGCCGCCAGGGCATCCCGGCGGTCACCCTCACGGCCAACAACACCAGCGGCATTCCCGTGCTGGGCACCACCTACCCGCTGGGCGAGGAGCTGGCGGGGACACCCGGCCTCGTGATGCGGGTGTTCGCCAACACGCTGCGCGAGATCAAGACCACCTTCAACGTGCTGGCCGAGACGTCCCACGGTGACGACAGCAACGTCGTCATGGTGGGCGCCCACCTCGACTCGGTGAGCGCAGGTCCCGGCATCAACGACAACGGCTCCGGTAGCGGCGCCATCCTCGAGGTCGCGGAGCAGATGAAGAAGGTGAAGCCCACCAACACCGTGCGCTTCGCCTGGTGGGGCGCGGAGGAGTCGGGCCTTGTGGGCTCCGACTTTTACGTCGCCAACCTGACGGATGCGGAGAGGGCCAACATCGCCCTCTACCTCAACTTCGACATGGTCGGCTCGCCCAACTTCGTGCGGTTCATCTACGACGGCGACGGCTCGGCGTTCGGCCTCGCCGGCCCGGATGGGTCGGCGGCGATCGAGGCCGGGTTCGAGGACTTCTACGCCGATCGGGGCTTGGCCTTCGAGCCGACCCAGATCGACTTCCGGTCCGACTACGCCGCCTTCTTCGAGAACGACATCGCCTTCGGGGGCCTGTTCACCGGTGCCGAGGGCATCAAGACCGCAGCGCAGCGGGACATCTACGGCGGCATCATCGGCGAGCAGTACGACCCCTGCTACCACGAGGCCTGCGACACCTTCGCCAACAACAGCAACGAGGTGCTCGACCTCAACAGTGACGCCATCGCCTTCGCCACGCTGACGTACGCGATGGACACCAGCTCGGTTGACGGCGGGTAGGCCGCCGCGGCCTGACCCCCGCCGTTCTGTCAGACCTCAGGCGCATTGTCGGGCCTGAGGTCTGACAGAACCTGGGTCGATGTCGCGACCCGGCGGTGGTAGGGGAGACCGCCGCCGCCGGGCGAAATCGATGTCGTGACCGGCAATCCGCCGGGCGGGCGCCCCACCAGCCGGGTGGGGAGGTCGCCGCCCGCCGCCGACCCAGCCCACCGCTCCCGCGCCGGGGTGGCGGAAGCTCGGCGCAGCTTCACCCGGCGCCATTAACGACGTCGTAGCGGGCACGGTCCGGTCGGCAACGCCCAGCTCACGCTGGTCGCGTACGGTGGAGGCGACATGCCTCGCTCGTTCCGGTTCGAGCCCCCTGAGCCTCGGCCCGGCACGCTGACCCGGCCTCGTTTGCTGCGGGCTCTGCTCCGACGCTGGGACCACCGGGTCACGGCGGTGGTCGGGGGACCGGGGCTCGGCAAGACCACCCTCTTGGCCCAGGCGATCGCCGAGAACCGCCTGGCGCCCCGTGGCGACGACGTCTGGCTCGGCGTCGAGCGCGCCGACGCCGATGGCGACACGCTCGCCCGTGACGTCGCCACCGCCCTCGCCCGCGGTTCGTCGGTCCCGGGATCGAGATCCGGCCCCGCCCGCACGGGGCCCCCCGAGGGCGGGCCGGGCGCCCCCGAGACCCGTGACACCGACGCCCACGCCCGCGCCGTCGCCGACGCCATCTGGCGCCGGACCCCGACGCCCGTGTGCCTCGTCTTCGACGACGTGCACGCAGTGCCCCCGGCCTCTCCCGGTGCCTGCTGGCTGGCGGCACTGGCCGACGCGCTCCCGGCCAACGGGCACCTGCTGTTCGCCGGGCGGACGGCTCCACCCATCCCCCTGGCCCGGTGGAGCACGCACGGTGCCCTGCTCGAGCTGTCCGAGGACGACTTGCGGTTCACCGACGAGGAGCTCGAAGCCTTCGCCGCCACCCGTGGGGTCGACGGCGACCGGCTGGCCGGCACGGGTGGATGGGCGGCCATGGCCGAGTTGGCGGCCAGCGTCGAGGGCCAGCGGGCCGGGGACTACGTGTGGGAAGAGGTGCTCGAGCCTTTGGGGCCGGAACGCCGCCTCGTCCTGGCCGTCGTCTCAGACCTCGGGGGCGCCGACGATGCCCTGGCAACCGACGTGCTCGGCCGCCCCGTGGTCGTCGCCGACGCGCTCGACGGTGTCCCCCTGGTGGCGCGCGGCAGCGATGGCTGGCGGGCGCCGCACGCGCTGTGGCGATCGACCGGCCGACTGGTGCTCCCGGCCGACGATCGGGTGGCGATCCGCCGGCGTGCCGCCATCCACCTCGCGGCGCGCGGGCAGTTCGACGACGCCTACCGGCTGGTCGGCGAAGCCGGCGAATGGGACGCCGCCACTGCTGTCCTCCGCGCCGCATGCCTGAGTGGTGAGCGGCCGACGGCCCGCCAGCTCGACCGGTGGCTGGCCGATCTTCCGCCGGCGGCCCGCGCTACACCGGCTGCGCAGCTCGCCGTGGGGCTGCGGGCGGCGGTGGCGTCGCCGGCCACCGCCGCCGGACCGCTGCGGGACGCCGCCCGTGCCGGCCACGACGCGGGTGACGTGGACTGCGAGGTCAGCGCCCTGGCGCTGCTCGGCCGCGTGGCGTGGTGGCACCAGGACGTGGCCCTGCTCGCAGAGATCACGCCACGCATCACCGCACTGGCGGAGGCGGGGCACCCGCTGGCCCGCGCGTTGGCTGCGCTGGGACGGGCGGTCGCGGCCGACGTCGCGGGCGACGACGCCACCGTGCTCCGGGAGCTGGCGATGATCGACGCGGCCGCGCTCGACCCCACGTGGCGGGCAGTGGCCCAGTGGCTGGAAGCCGCGGTGCTCCTCGGCACGGGTGACGCCGCACAGGCGCTCGAGGTGCTCGACGGTGTCGGAAAGGTGCCCGACGTCGCGTTCCAGTGGACGACCCAGGCCCTTCGCCTGGCGGTCTGGTGGTCGATCGGCCGCGTCGACGACGCCATCGCCGCCCTGCCCGAGCTCCTTCGCGGGGTGCAGGCAGCCGGGCAAACCCAGAACATCATGCTCAGCCTTGCGAACGCGAGCTGGGCGCTGGCGTTCGTCGGCGACATCGAGCGCGCCGGCCCGTACCTCGACGAGGCGGAATCGCAGGCGCCCCGCGTCGGCTCCCCCGCAGTGATCCTCGCGATCGCCCGGGCTGCGCTGGTGCTGGCGGAAGGCGACGAACCCACCGCGAGCGGCATCCTGGCCGACGCCGCCGCGTCGAGCGGCATCGAGCGGGGCTCTGACCGCCGGCCATGGCGGCATGCGCTGTCGCTCACGTACGTGCTCGCCCCCGATACCCGGTCCCGCTGGGACGGTATGCAGCTCGAGGGCCACCTGGCCACGGCTCGCTCGCTGGCGGCCGCGGTCGTGGCCGCGCGCGAGGGTCGCGGCACGCAGCACCTCCGCCAGTTCGAGGTGCCGGCGCCGAACGTGGTCCGCGCCCTGCTGCACCACCGATTGTCGGCCGAGTTGGCGGTGGCCCTCCACCGGGCCGGGCGGACCGAGGCCACGACCTTGCTCGATGCCCTCGGCCCACCCGGCCGGCGTGCGGCCCGGGACATCTCTCGCGATCGCTCACCGATAGCCGCGGCGGCCCGATCGCTGCTGGCGGCGGTACCCGCCCCGCCCCCCCTGGCCGTGGAGCTCGCGGTTCTCGGTCCGTTGGCCCTGCGGCGCGGGGGCGAGGATGTCACTGGCGGGGACCTGCGCCGGGAACGGGTCCGCGAGCTGCTCGCCTTCCTCGTCCTCCACCGCAAGGCGTCCCGGAGCGTGATCACCGCCGCCCTCTGGCCCGACCTCGACGAGCGGTCGGGGGCCAACAACCTGCGGGTGACGCTCACGTACCTGCTGCGCCTGCTGGAGCCCGACCGGGGGCCGGGAGAGCCCGCCTACACGATCCGCATCGACGGCCAGGACGTTCGCCTTGTGGCCGGCGATGCCCTGCGGATCGACCTCGACGCCTTCGAGGCGCACCTGTTGGCGGCGCGCAGCGCCGACGCCGAGAGCACGCCGTCGGTGGCGCTCGACCACCTCCTCGCCGCAGTGAACCTCTATCGCGGTGACCTCCACGCCGACATACCCGAGGCCGAGTGGCTGGCGGTCGACCGCGACCACTACCGGCGCCAGTTCGTCGGGGCCGCCGCCCGGGCCGGCCAGCTGCTCGTCGGGCTGGGCGACATCGACCGTGCCGAGGCGGTGGCACGCAGCGCCATCAGCGCCGACCCGTGGTCGGAGGACGCCCACGCCGTGCTCATCGCCGCCGCTCTGGCCCGGCCGGACCGGATCGCGGCCCGCCGGGCGCTCGAACGCTGCGAAGCCGTACTGGCGGAACTCGGTGTCGCTCCCACCGACGAGGTCCGCCGGTTGGCGCGGCAGGTGCGCGGGGCTTAGGAGCCGAGCGGTTAGGGCGGTTCGTGCAGCCTACGCGGGGGAATTCGGCGGTCGACCACCAGCTCAACAGCTCGGGTCCCCCGGCAGCGCTGACCAGCGTGAGCCAAGAGGACGTGCCTATCCGCTCAGGCCCTTAGCTTAGAGATTCCCGGGCTGCTGCGCCGAACCGCGACGGGTGAGAATCTGTGCGGCGGGTCTGGCTGAGCTCGGTTCGCCTTGGTGCCAGTGAGCCCGACTTAGAGATTGACGCT
>Ga0214469_1000917_pt1 | contig 10781 bp, 13 predicted proteins | sample RVTome_10_FD_187340 | JGI IMG/M metagenome (GOLD analysis project Ga0214469, IMG submission 187340) | Soil microbial communities from uranium-contaminated site in the Upper Colorado River Basin, Wyoming, United States - RVT153D57 HiSeq ... | reverse complement strand
CCGTGGCGTCCTCGAGGACACCCAGGTTGGCGACCCGGAGATGGTCGATCACGATCTACTCCAGACCGAATTTCTGACGCACCAACTCAGGGAACGTGGTCGAGCGGAACGTGACGAAACGAGCGGGGCGCCGCCCTTTGAAGATCCTCACCGTCTCCCCCTCCCCGATCTCCCCGAGATCGGTCTTGTCGACATTGACCCGAACGAGGCGATCCCGCCATACCGTCACGTCGATCTGGGAATCCGCGGGGATCACGATGGGACGGTCGAACAAGGAGTGGCTGGCCACGGGGGTCAGGACCAGGGCATCCACACGGGGGTCGACGACCGGTCCACCGGCGGAGAACGAATAGGCAGTCGACCCCGTGGGCGTGGCGATGATGAGCCCGTCGGCCCGGTAGGTGGCGAACTCGGAGCCGTCGATGACCACGCTGAGACTGACCAGACGCCTGCTGTCGACCTTCTCCACCACCACATCGTTGACGCCGACCGCATCCACCCCTCCAATGGCGGCTGCGACCGTGAGTCTCTCCTCGACTTCGAAGTCCCTGGTGACGAGACGCTTCACCACTTCGGCCAGGTCGTCTGGTTCCGCCTCGGTGAGGAAGCCGAACGTCCCCAGGTTGAAGCCGAGCACGGGCACATCCCAGGTGACCGCGTTCTGCACGGCGCCGAGCATCGTGCCGTCCCCACCAACGGCGAGCACCATGTCGGGCGCCACCTCACGGTCGTTGGTCGTCTCCCCGCCGTTGCTCGCGATCTCCTCGCCCAGACGTGCGGCGAACTCCTCGATGGCCGGCCGGCCCTTGCGGACATGAAGGGCGAATCTCATTCCTCTTCCGTCTCTTCGAGAAGCCGGGACAACAGGGCGACCAACTCTGCCGCCGGCTCGGGGAGCTCGGCGGGGTCGAGGCTCTCCAGCTTGCTCAGCGCCTCGCTGATCTGATCGATCTCTTCGGGTGACAGATCCATGTCGGGTTCGATTATGACTGTTGCAGCTGTTCGAGTACCAGATCTACCGCGGCGGGAAAGTCGTCGACGACCTCGTCGGCAGCAGTGTCGGAAGCCTCATCCCGCCCCGTTATCCCGGTGAGGACGAGGATGGAACGCCATCCCGGCTCGGACGCCGCCAAGGCTATGTCGGTGTCGAGACGGTCTCCGATCACCCAAACGTCGCCTTTCACCTTCGATCGGATCAGATCGCGCATTGCCGGGTTGGGCTTTCCGGCCACCTCGGGGCTTGCCCCCGCGGCGGCGGCGATCGCCGCAACGATGGCACCGCAGCCAGGTGCGAGGCCATCCTCGGTGGGAAAGCTGGTGTCGTCATTGGTGGCCACGAAACGGGCGCCCCCCCGGATCGCCTGCATGGCATGGGTGATGTGGTCGTAGGAAAGGGAACGAGTCAGGCCGACCACGACCGCGCCGGCGGCGTCGGGAGCCTCGGTGATCTCGAACCCGGCTGACCTGAGCGAATCTCGTAGTCCATCCTCTCCAACCACGAGGATGGGCCCGTCCGAGTCGTCGAGCATCGTTGCCGCCGCCTGTGCCGATGTCAGGACCTGGTCACCGCCCACCTCCACCCCGGTGAGTCTGATGATCTTCTCCGCCGTCGCCTGCGGGGTCCGAGTCGAGTTGTTGGTGATGAAGAAGACCGACTCGACGCCTCCGATCAGCTTTGCCAGCGCGGCGGAGGCACCTGGGATGGGCGCTGCCCCCCGGTACAGGACACCGTCCAGATCACAGAGGACGGTGGTCAAGAGCCCAGGAACCGATCGAATATCTCGGTGTACAGCACCGTTGTGCGGTGCATCGACTCGACGGAGACCCGCTCGTCGTGCCCGTGGAACAGCGCCAGCATCTCGGAGAAGTCCATACGATCGTCGAAAAGGCCGACACCGTACGCCACTGTTCCTCTCTTTCTCCAGAACCTGGCGTCGGTGGCCACGTTCATCATCATCGGGAGTAGCCGTCGATGACCCTCGATCTCCTCGACGCTGTCGGCGATCGCCTCCCAGAGCGGGTTTCCCACGGGGCTCTGGGTCGCCTCGAAATCCTGAATCGGCTCGATCTCGATGTCGTCGCGTGCCGAGCCCATCGCCTTGAGGAGATACGAGTCCACCGAGGTTCGATCAGAGCCGGGGAGGGCACGAATGTCGATATTGGCGCTGGCGCGGCTGGCGATGACGTTCGACTTCATCCCTGCGTTGAGCATGTTCGGTGACACCGTGAGGTGGGTGACGGCGTGTGCGTAGCGAGCGAACAGCGGGTCGTCGACGGCGAAGGTGTCGAGGGCATCGTCGATCCGGTCGGGATCGATCATCGCGGCCTTGACTTCCTCGGGCAGATCGAGGGATGCGACGAACTCCTCCCACTCGTGGGTGATCACGACCGGCATCTGCTCGGCGAAGATGCCATGGACTGCCTCGACCATCTTGCGCAGGGCGTTGTCAGACCCGTAGGGGGCCGAGCCGTGCCCGGGTGTGCCCGTGGAGCGCAACATCGACCAGAAGGCTCCCTTCTCCCCCGTGGCCACGGGAACCACCTCTTCGTAGGCGTAGGAGACCCGGGGATAGGCCACTTCGGTGAGCATGTAATCCACCTGTGCCTGCTCCCAGCGCTGGTCGGTGAAGGGCATGGCCCCCAGCGCCCCGCCGGCCTCCTCGTCCGCAAGGGCGACGAAGAGGAGATCGCCTCTCGGCCGAATCTCCCCGACGATGTACGGACGAGCGGCCACGGCCATGGCCGCGGTGACGTTGAGCATGTCGACCGCTCCCCGCCCGTAGACGAACCCGTCGACGATCTCGGCTTCGAACGGGTCCTGGGTCCAGCCGGAAGAGTCGACGGGGACCACGTCGAGGTGGGGCGCCAGCCCGAGCGATGGGGCCTCGGGGTCGCTCCCGGCGATGCGATAGAAGAGCGACTGTCGTCCCGGGGACGGCTCGAAGATCTCCCCGTCCACGCCGAAGAACTCTTGGAGTGTCGCCACCGACCGGTGCTCGTTGCCGCTCTCCGGGGTCCCATCGTTCACGCAAGCGTTGCGAATCAGGCGCTGAAGTAGCTCGACGGCCTCGGAGGTCATGCCCGCAGCGTATCCACCAGGTCGTGCATGGTGAGAGTCAGCTGGTACTCGGAGATCTCGTCGAACGCCACCCATCGGGCGTCGTCGGCGTCGTCGCCAGGACGCAGCTCGCCCCCGGTCCTGATACCGGAGAAGTCGATGAGCACTAGATGGTGACCGTCCTCGATGAACTCACCCACCCAGACGACCTCGCCGACCTCGACTTCGAGACCGGTCTCTTCCCTCATCTCGCGACGGGCCGCTTCCTTCATGGGCTCGCCATGACGCACCTTTCCACCGGGGACCGCCCAGAGACCCCGTCCCGGCTCCCGCCCCCGCTGTATGAGGAGGATCCTGCCGTCCTCGACGAGGACTACACCCACCCCAACGACAGGACGCTCACTCGCGGTCGTCATCGTGGTGCATGATGATCGAGCGTGCTGCAAACCCGCCGGCCTCGAAGAAGTTCTTCGCCAGCCGGTGCCCCGGCAAGACATGAGCGTCGAACTTGGTGAGACCGCGATCTCGCAGGATATCGAGGGCCAGTTCCCTCATCTCCTCCCCCAACGCGACCTCCCGCGCCTCCCGGTCGACATAGATGAGCCGAATCGCACCGACCAACTCGCCATCGGCCTGAGCGAGGAGACGCTCGACCCGAGCCATCAAGAAGCCGAATGGGTAGCTGTCGATCTCACCGATGATGACGACGGTGTCGGGCTCGTCGATGGCGTCCTGAAACGACTCAGCGACTGGTTCGTCGAGGCCGTCGGCGACGGGCCACATGGTATGAAGCCCGGACATCTCCTCCTCCAGCGACCGATAGAGAGCCTCGAGATCGGGCACGTCGGCGAGCGTGGCGCTTCTAGCAGTGACTTTCATGCCCGCGACGACCCGAACCTTCGCCGGAGACCCCACATGGTGACCAAACGCATGGCCTCGAGCACGATTGGGGCTCCCATCTTCGACGTGCCCCGCTGCCGGTCGCGGAAGCTGATCGGCACTTCGATGACCTTCATGCCTGCCCGATGCGCTCGCCAAGCCATCTCGACCTGGAACCCATACCCGGAAGCTTCTGCGACCCGGTACGGAAGACGACGCAACGCGTCCGCGGTGTAGGCGCGAAATCCCGCCGTGGCGTCCCGGATCGGGATCCCCAGCATGGCACGGGCGTAGAGATTCCCTCCCCGGGAGATGAACTGGCGAATTCGGGGCCAGTCGGGGGTCGACCCGCCGGGCACGTACCTCGAGCCGATCGCCACGTCGGCGCCGTGCTCGATCGCCTCGACCAGCCGGGGCAGGTCGGCAGGGTCGTGAGAGAAGTCGGCGTCCATCTCGACGACGATCTCGGCACCATCGCTGAGGGCGCGGTCGAACCCGGCTGCGTAGGCCGGCCCCAGGCCCTCCTTCGCCTCACGATGCAACACCGTGACCTCCGACAGGTCAGCGGCCAGACTGTCGGCGAGACGACCGGTGCCGTCCGGAGAGTTGTCGTCGATGATCAAGAGCCGGTAGCCGAAGGCCACGATCTCGGGAGTGATCAGGGGGAGGTTCTCGAGCTCGTTGTAGGTCGGGAGAGCGACTGTGACCCGTTCAGGTGCGGGCACGTGATGGGCACTCAATCGACACAGTCGAAGCAGATCATCTTGCGTTTGTTGGCGAGCTGGCTGGTTCGCTTGACCATGAAGCACGACTGGCAGACGAACTCATCGGACTTCTGGCTCTGGGCGTCGACATTCAAGGTGAGCTCCTCGCGTCGCATGGCCCGGAGCTCGGCCACCTCGTCAACGAGCATGGCCTCATTGGCCTCCTCGTCGAGTAGCTGGAGCTCCTGGTTCTCGAGCTCTTCGAGGGCCTCGGCCGTCTCGTCATCGTGGTCGTCGTCTTCTTCCTCGTCGTCGTCGTCGTCTTCTTCTTCTTCGTCGTCCTCGTCGTCTATGACGTCGGCGACCAGTTCCTCGTCGTCGTCGAACTCCTCGTCGTCGTCGACCACGGGGGCTATCTCGTCGTCCCCCAAGTCGTCATCGAGCGCCGACTCGTCGATGTCTTCGACGTCGTCGAGGTCGAGATCGTCGATCTCTTCTTCTACCTCTGGTAAGTCTTTATCAGCCATTTCTCGGATTCCTGGCCCGCGCGGCGCGGGAGTATGCCACATTCCTCAGATTTTGAGGCGTAGCGCGGCCGGGATAACCCTGCCGGTGACAGGTGTATTCCCGACGAGGTCGCCGTCAGCCTCCACCGGCCAGGGGACGTCGGTCGAGATGGCGAACGTGGCGGCGGAGAGGCGCCGAACGGCCCGGTCGGTGAGATGTGTGCCCCTGATGACCTTCGGGACCAGGGCCGGTGCTCTCGGTTTTGCGCAGTCGATGATTTGTATGTCGAGGACACCATCCACGAGGGTCGCTTTCGGTGCCACGTTCCAGCCGCCGGCGAAGAACTGCGCGTTGGCCATGATCACCGCCAGCGCCCTCGACTCGTAGGTCCTCCGCTCGGTCTCCACGACCACGCGGGCTGCCGGGAATCGGGGCAGGCGGGCGGCGAAGGCGATCGGATATCGGGATGCGCCGAGCCGGCGACTCAGTCGTGCCGCGGTCTGAGCAGCGGCGGCTCCGACTCCTGCCTGGGCCACATTCACGAAGTAGCGGGTGCCCCACGACCCCTCCAGGGTGGCGACATCGATCGGGTACACGTCCTCGGTGGCGAGGTGGCGGGCCGCCCCTTCCAGGTCCTGTGGCATCCCGAAGGTGCGGAGCAGGTCGCATCCGGTGCCAATCGGGAGGACACCGATCACAGGCAACTCGATGTCATCGAGTTCCAAGAGGGCGTTGGCGGCCAGATTGACCGAGCCGTCGCCTCCGGCCATGGCGATGTGGGTGGCACCGGACATGACGGCTGCTCTGACCACGGCCTTGGACTCCTCCGGTGACCCCGGAACCTCGATTTCGGCGTCGACGCCAGCAGCATCGAGAGCGGCCCGCACTCTCGTGATCGGGACCGGCACCCGGCCGGCGACCGGGTTGACCACCACGTTCCACTTGGCCACTAGCCCACGCCCTGGGCTGCCACGACCCCGCGATCGACCGCACGCAGTGCGGCATCGGCATCTTCTCTCATCTCGGGAGCGGCGTCGCGCAACTGCCGCAGCAGGTCGGCGAGCTGCCGGCTCACCCTGACGAAGTCGCCAGGGGCCATGGATCGTGCGGTGAGGTCTTCGAATGGGGCTCCGCCGGCCCACTCGAATGCGACCCGGCCGAACCCCGGATCGGGCCTCCGCATGGGAGAGAGCCGGTGCTCGCCTTCGAGGGCATTGAGCTCCTTCCAAAGGCGCTCAATGCCCTCCCATCGCTCCTCGAGCTCTGGGGTCGCCCAGTCCGGCGGGGAGACGTTGTCAGATCGAGGCTCGTAGACGAACACCGAGGCGAGGGCAACGAGCTCGGGCATGTCGAGGTCGTAGAGGAGCCCTCGCTCGACGGCCTCGGTCACGAGCAGATCGACCTCGTTGTAAACACGGCGCAGCCTGGTGCCCCTGGGGGTCAGGTTCCAGCCGTCCATGTAGTCGAGCTCGGTGAGGAGGCGTTGGATGGCGACGAACTCCTCGACCAACCCGAACCCCGACGACCTTCGAAAGCTGCGGTGCTGCTCGAGCCTGACCCGCAGACGCCGGGCTCGACGGAGGGCGGATACGTGGTGTGCCGCGTCGGGACACTCGGCGACGGGATGATCGACGGTGAGGTGTGCCCGCGGGGAGCGGTCGCTGTTCCTGGGCGGGACCTTGCGCAGCATTCGCACGGTCTCCTGGATGAACTTGCGGTCCCGAGGGCGGAACGGCTTCGGCAGCTCGAGGTTCCCCACCTTCTCACTTCGGTCGGGGATCTGGCGATACCCGATGGTCGACACCCGGCCGGCCGTGTTGAGCACCAGATATCGGGCCCCCCCGTTCTTGGATGAGAGGCGCTTGAGGACCACATAGCGACCGTCACGCGGCCCCCCGTGGACGTCGACCACCACGCCTGGGCCGAGCAGCGAGGCGACGCCGTCCCGGCGATGGGTCTCAGGTGCCGCTTCGACCAGGGCGAGGTACTCTTCGACGTCGCCCCGCTCGCAGGCAGCTTGCACCTCTTCCTTCTCCAGCTGATGCTCCAGAGCCTCGATACGCTCCCCGGTCTCGGCCTTGCTGTCCTCTCGCTGGAAGGCGGCAAAGGAGGAGCGGAGCAATTCCATGGCTCGGTCCTCGCTGTAATTGGCCACCAGGTTGGCGGTCATGTTGTAGGTGGGACGGAAGCTGGACCTCAGCTCGTGTGCGCCGACCGAGGCGATCTCGGTCACCTGCCGGAACTTCACGAACGGTGAGTGGAGCACCACTCCGAATCCTTCCGTGTCGATGCCCCTCCGCCCGGCGCGCCCGGTGAGCTGTGTGTAGTCACCCGGTTGCAGGAGCTCGTGAGACTCCCCGTTGAACTTGCTCAGATTCTCGATGACGACAGAGCGAGCAGGCATGTTGATGCCCAGGGCGAGGGTCTCGGTGGCGAAGACGACGCGAATGAGGCCCCGTTTGAAGAGCTCCTCGACGGTCTCCTTGAACGCCGGGACGAGACCGGCGTGATGAGCGGCCACTCCGCACTCGAGGGAATAGAGCCATCGGTCGTAGCCGAGGACGGTGAGGTCTTCGTCAGTCAGGTGGGCGGTGCGCTCCTCGACCTGCCGTCGGATGGCACGCCGATCCTCGGCGTCGGTCAACCGCACCCCGGACTCGGCGAGCCGATGGGCGGCGGCATCGCAACCGGCGCGGGAGAAGATGAAGTAGATGGCGGGCAGCATCTTCGACCGCTCCAATTCCTCGACCGTGTCGAAACGATTCGGGGTCTTGAACTTCCTTCGTCGCCCTCTTTCCAACCCGAGCATGTGGTCCAACCTCGGATTGGGCCTGCGTCTGCCCTCGCGCTCGACGAACATCGGGAGCAGGTGCAGATTGCGCGCCCCGGAGCGCTCTTTGATCATGTACATCGACTCCAGCGGTACCGGGCGCTCGTCACTGGCTATGAGGGTGGTCGGTCCGCGTCTCTCCTCGACCCAGTCTGCGAACTGCTGATTGTTCGAGATCGTTGCCGACAGACAGACGAACTGGACGTGCGCCGGGCAATGGATGATGACTTCTTCCCAGGCCGCCCCCCGCGACCGGTCCTGGAGGTAGTGGGCCTCGTCGAGGATCACCGTCGCCACGTCGTCGAGACGATCGGGGTCGGCATAGATCATGTTGCGCAGCACTTCGAGCGTGGCCACGATCACCGGGGCGTCCGGGTTCACCACGTTGTCACCGGTGAGCAGGCCAACCTCGCCGTCTGCGTACGCCGCGGTGAGATCGGCGAATTTCTGGTTGGAGAGCGCCTTGATGGGCGTCGTGTAGAAGACTCGTCGCCCGGCCCTGCGTCCCAGGTAGGTGGCGGCCTCGGCCACCAGCGTCTTCCCGGCACCGGTCGGCACCGTCACCACGACCGACCTGCCCGCGGCGATGGCTTCGGCTGCTTCGATCTGGAACTCGTCGGGCTCGAACTCGTATCGGCTCCAGAAGTCGCTCAAGGTCATTTCTTCAGGACCAGCCTCACCAGCCAATAGGTGATCTCGTACATGAGGTAGAGGGGCACGGCCAGGATCGCCAGATTGAGGAGGTCACCGGTCGGGGTGATCAAGGCGGCCCCGATCACGACCAGCATCACGGCCCAACGCCGCCCGTTGGCCATCTGCTGGGAGCTGATGAGACCGGAGGCGGCCGCGGCGAACAAGAAGACCGGGTAGAGGAATGCCAGTCCGAAAGCGAGCAGGAAGCGGAGTACGAACGAGTAGTAATCGCCGATGAGGAGGTCGTTGCGCACCTCGGGGAAGATGTTCAGGAGAAAGTCCAGACCCCTGGGAAGGACGAAGTACCCGAAAGCCACTCCGCCGGCGAAAAGCACCGCCAACGCGGTGACGATGGGGATGGTCCATTTGCGCTCCCTGGCCGTGAGGGCGGGATGGATGAATGCCCAGAGCTGATAGAGGATCACGGGAGCAGCGAGGAAGACTCCCCCGAACAGGGCGATGCGCATGAGAACACCCCACTCCTCCCCTGGTTTCAGCGCCTGGAACGTGTTGTCGGGTGCGGCCTCGTAAAAAGGCGCTTCCAGGATGGCACGGAGCTGATCGGCGAAGAAGAAGGCCACGATCGCCCCGACGATGACGGCGATGCCGACCTTGAGTAGCCGCCACCTCAGCTCGTTGAGATGGGAGAGGATCGACTGGGGGGTGTCGGTCACTCTTGGGACTCGTCGTCTTTGGCGTCCGGGGTCGACTCGGCTCCCTTGGCCTCCTTCTCTGCCGTCTCGTTCATCTCCTCCAGATCGCGCATGGCGTCCTCGGGAGTGGGGCCGGAGACCGGCTTGGGACCTTTCCACTCACGCCCACTCGGGCCGAAGCCACTCACTTCGTCACGGATCTCCGTGAACGGCTTCTTGACCTCGTCCATCGGAGCCCTCAGCTCTCGTCCCATCTCCTTGAACTCGCTGACCTCGGACTCCAGGCCGCGGGTGATCTCACGGGCGGCGCTGCGCAGCTCGGTCGACCAGCGCCCGAGCTTGCGGGCGAGATCCGGGAGACGATTCGGGCCGAGCACTACGAGCGCCAGGAGGGCGATGATGATGATCTCTCCCGTTTGCATCATGGAGTGATGCTAAAGGGTCGAAGGGCGAAGGAAAGAGCTTGCCCGAGCTTGCGAGCGGAACGCGGTCTGTTCGACTGGCTTCGGCGAGCCGTCGGCAGGTTGGTCGGCAACGGTCCCAACATGAAGAAAGGGTGATGACCGCCCGATCATCACCCTTTCCGCGGAGCACCGTCCCCCGGGCGCTCAACCCTTGTGTCGTTCAGCCGGCCAGAAGTCGGAGCGGATCCGGCTCCGTCTCGAGGGCGGCCATGAAAGCCTCGATCTCCTCTTCGGTGATCGGGTCGGGGTTGACGACCTCGAACTGAACACCAGTGGCGAGCAAGACGCTGACGACTCGGGAGTTGGCAGGTCGTCTCTGCTCCGACGTGCAGCTCGGGCATGTGAAGCAATAGTCACCCTCCCTACCACCCGGCCGCAGCTCGAGGGCTACATCGCGGGGCGTGAGGTGTATGTCTCCACAACGATTGCACGTTGTCTTGATGGTGGTCATCTCTTGGTCTCCGGTCTCCGCATTCGGTAGAGAGGGGATCGGCAGTTCTTGATACGAACTAAAGGACGACCTCTAGGTCTATCGACCCACTATCGGTATCTGGAGAGAAGAGCGCGCCCGATCTCGTCCACCCGGGCGGCCACCTCGGCCCCTTCGACCAGTCGGGCGTCAGCTCCCAGGCGGAGGAGCAGCCGGGCCGGGACCTCGGCGTCCGGCGAGTGGAAGCGAATCCGGGTGGCGCCCTTCGACTCGCGCACAACGTCGACGGGGTAGTACTCGAGGACCCACTTCGCCGCCGGATCGAGGTCGATGAGACAGGTGACATCGTCCTTCGAGGGTGAGTAGCCCACCCCCGGTTCGGGCACCGACTCGGGTCGCTCGAACGTCTCGTCGAGCACGTTCATCTCCTTGATCCTGTCGACGCGAAAAGTGCGCTGTCCGCCGACCAGCCGACAATGGCCGAGTACGTACCAGCGACCGAGAGTGGCGAAGATCGACCACGGCTCGATCTCACGCTCGGTCGTCTCCTCCTTGCCCACAGA
>Ga0214469_1000914_pt1 | contig 10788 bp, 10 predicted proteins | sample RVTome_10_FD_187340 | JGI IMG/M metagenome (GOLD analysis project Ga0214469, IMG submission 187340) | Soil microbial communities from uranium-contaminated site in the Upper Colorado River Basin, Wyoming, United States - RVT153D57 HiSeq ... | reverse complement strand
CTGCCGGTCCATTTCCTGGGCAAGGCGGCGACGTTCTGCCTGCTCTACGCCCTGCCGTTGCTCCTCCTCGGCGACGGCGACGGCACGCTGGCCCTGCTGGCGCGCGTCTTCGGGTGGGCCTTCGCGGTCTGGGGGGTGGGCTTGTACTGGTGGGCCGGGCTGCTCTACGCCGAACAGGTTCGGCGTCTGCTCCGGGTCGCGTAACGACCCGGCAATACTCGGGCCGGCACTGTCGGCAACGGCGGCGGGTCATGCGACGATGACGGGCGTGACGACGCGCCAGGCTGGACGCGTCCGGCGGAGCGAGCGGCCGGACGCGTCCATGTCGTTGATCACCGATCTGTTCGCCAATGCCCTCGACGAGGGTTACGCCGAGGCGGCCGCCCGGCAGCGGGCGGCCGGCGGGCCCGAGCCGTCCCGAAACCGCCGACGGATGTCTCCCGCGCTGATGGCGGGTCTGCTCGGACTGGGGCTCCTGCTGGCGACCGCGGCCCTGCAGGTTCGCGCCGACGCCGGCATCGTCTCGGCCGAGCGGGAATCGCTGGTCGAACGCATCGGGCTCGCCACGGGCCATGCCGACGCCCTCGAACAGACGGTCGCCGACCTCGAGCGCGACATCCTCGAGATCGAGACCCGGCAGCTGGACAACGCCGCGGTCAACAGCGAGCTGCGTGAGTCGATGGCGACCATGCGCAGCGCAGCCGGCACCGGAGCCGTGCAGGGCCCAGGTGTCGTCGTCGAGGTGGACGACGCCGAGAACGGCACGGACGGCGGCAGTTCCGGCGCCGTCACGAACGTCCTGGACATCGATCTTCAACAGGTCGTCAACGGCTTGTGGGCCGCCGGCGCCGAGGCGGTGAGCATCAACGACCAGAGGGTCACGGCAATGACCGCGATCCGGTCGGCCAACGACGTCATCCTGGTCAACTTCCGTCCGCTCGAGCCGCCGTACGAGGTGCGCGCCGTGGGTGACTCCCGCACACTCGGCAGCCGCTTCCTCGAGGGTCCGGGTGGCCAGTGGCTGCTGGACGCGTCGAGCACCGCCGGCATCCAGTTCGACATCCGCAACGTCGACTCGTTGACACTGCCGGCGGCGAGGGCAGTGCTGCGCCTGGCCCAGTCCGAGGAGAACACGTGATACCGGCGCTCGGCCTGCTGCTCGGCATCGTCGCCGGCCTGTACTTCGACGTCGAGGTGCCGCTGGGGTTGCAGCCGTACCTGCCGATCGCTGTCGTCGCCGCTCTCGACGCGGTGTTCGGCGGGTTGCGTGCGGTCATGGACGGCGTCTTCAGCGACAAGGTCTTCGTCGTCTCCTTCGTGGCGAATGTGCTCATCGCGGCGTTCATCGTGTTCCTCGGCGACCAGCTCGGCGTGGGTGCGCAGCTGTCGACGGCAGTGATCGTCGTCCTCGGCATCCGCATCTTCACCAACGTCGCCACGATCCGACGGCACCTGTTCCGTGCCTGACCTGAAGCGTCCCGATGCGCAGGAGGTGCGACCTCCGCAGCGGTTCGTGCCCCGCTCGCCGTCCGGCCTGAACCGGCTGATGCGAGCGATGCGGGCGCGACCGGACCTGGGTCAGGTCGCCGTCGCCGTGCTGGTCGGACTGCTCGGCTTCACGGCGGTGCTCCAGGTTCGGGGCGACGACGAAGACCTGCTCAGCCGTGCGCGCCGAGCCGACCTGATCCAGATCCTCGACGGTCTGACCGTGCGCGGTGACCAACTCGAACGACAGATCGCCGACCTCGAGGCCGACCGGCGCGAGCTGGTATCGGGCGCCGACAGCGAGCAGGCGTCATTCGAGCAGACCGCCACCTTGGCGCGGCAGCTCGCCGTGCTGGCCGGTACGGCCGCGGCCACCGGCCCGGGGATCGTCGTCACCGTCAACGACTCCTCCGGGTCGCTGCCGGCGAGGGCGTTGTTCTCGGCCATCCAGGAACTCCGCAGCGCCGGTGCGGAGGCGATCGAGATCGCCGGCGCGGACGACCAGCAGGTGCGAATCGTCGCGAGCACGTACGTCGTGGACGACGGCGCGGGCGTCGAGATCGACGGGGTCCACCTCGAGCCTCCGTACCGCTTCACCGTGATCGGCGAGCCGCAGGCGCTGACCGAGGCGATGAACTTCCCGCAGGGCCTGGTCGACGCGGTCGCCGACAGCGGCGGCCGCGCAACGGTGGATCAGCACGACGAGGTGGTCGTGGACGCCGTGCGCGAGAGCACTCCGGCTGAGTACGCTGTCCCGGCCGAAGGAGACGCCGCCGACTGACCGCCGAGGAGGCGACCGTGTACCCCGACGACCTCAGGTACACCGCCGAGCACGAGTGGGTACGCAGCCCCGGCCAGGCCGAAGGAAGCGTCCGGGTGGGCATCACCCACTACGCCCAGGAACAGCTCGGTGACATCGTCTACGTCCAGCTCCCCGATGTCGGCGACGAGCTCGCGGCCGGGGAGCCGTGCGGCGAGCTCGAGTCGACCAAGAGCGTCAGCGAGCTGTATGCGCCGCTGACCGGACGTGTCGTCGCGCGCAACGACGAGTTGGGTGCGGCGCCGGAACAGGTCAACTCCGACCCCTACGGAGCCGGATGGATGATCGAGATCGCGCCGGCCGACCCGGCAGACCTGGACGGCCTGCTCGATGCGGACGACTACCGCGCACAGGTCGAGGCCTGAGGTCTCGATGTCAGGTTGACCCTCTGGCGCATGCGGCCCTAGGTTGCCAGGAACGTCAACCCTCAGGTGACGATCGAGAGTCCACCAGACCGCCGAGCCGTCACCCTCGTCCAGCCGCGGTCTCGCGGCGGAAGGCAAGGTTAAGCCTATGCCGTTCTGCACCCAGTGCGGTCACGAGAATCCTGACGACGCAAACTTCTGCTCCCGGTGCGGAGCCCGGCTCCCCACCGCTGTTGCCGAACCCGGAACGGGCACCGACTCGACCAGCACTCTTGCCATCGCCCGCGACGAGGTCGAACGCGAGGAAGGCCTTCGGGAGGACGTCGGCGACCTGGGCCCAGCCGACCAGGCCGCCGTGGACGCGCTGCCGGCCGGCAGCGCCCTGCTCGTCGTGCTGCGCGGGCCCAACGCGGGCAGCCGGTTCCTTCTCGACACCGACTCGGTGAGCGCCGGACGCCATCCCGACTCTGACATCTTCCTCGACGACGTCACGGTGTCGCGACGGCACGCGGAGTTCCATCGCAGCGACGAGGGCTTCAGGGTCTCCGACGTCGGGAGCCTGAACGGCACGTACGTCAACCGGGACCGTATCGACGAAGTGCACCTGTCGAACGGTGACGAGGTTCAGGTCGGCAAGTACCGCCTGGTCTACTACGCCAGTCAGCACGGGTTCGGCGGCGGAGCGAGGTGACCTCGGCGCTGCCGGCGCGCCAGACCCTGAGCATCGGGGAGGTCCTGGCACACCTGCGCCCGGACTTCCCCGACGTGACGATCTCGAAGATCCGCTTCCTGGAGTCCGAAGGGCTGGTCGAGCCGCAGCGTTCGCCGTCGGGGTACCGCCGCTTCAGCCACGACGACATAGCCCGGCTGCGTTTCGTCCTCACCGTCCAGCGCGACCACTACCTGCCGCTGCGGGTGATCAAGGAGCAGCTGGAGCAACTCGATGGAGGGACGGAGCCCCCGGTGGGCAGCCGCCCCGGAGCGCCGTACGCGGTCGCGGGCTCCACCCAGGAGCCCGGGGAGGTGCGGCTCTCCCGATCCTCGCTGGCCGAGGCCGCCGGCATCTCCGACGAGTTGCTCACCGACCTCGAGTCCTATGGCCTCGTGACGGCCCGGGGGACGAGCTTCGACGCCGACGCTCTCCTGATCGCCCGCACCGCCGGTGAGCTGGCCACGTACGGTCTCGAGCCGCGGCACCTGCGCACGATCCGCAGCGCGGCCGAGCGCGAGATCGGCCTGGTCGAGCAGGTCGTGACACCGCTGCTGCGTCAGCGCGGCGCCGAGGCACGCGGCCGCGGCGAAGAGGCCGCCCGTGACATCGCGCGGCTGACCTCGCGCCTGCATGCTGCCCTCGTCGACGCCCGCCTCCGTACCGTACGCACGCGCTGACGCGTCCCGCTCGTCGCGACCCGTTCGACACGCTCCGTGGGAACACTGGCGTAGGGTTGACGGCGTGCGTGAGCTCGACGTGGTCGGCGTCCGGGTGGAGATGCCGTCCAACCAGCCGATCGTCCTGCTGCGCGAGGTCGATGGCGAGCGCTACCTCCCGATCTGGATCGGTGCGGTGGAGGCAACAGCCATCGCCTTCGCCCAGCAGGGAATCACCCCCGAGCGGCCGATGACGCACGACCTGTTCAAGGATGTCCTGGAGGCCGTCGGCGCCAAGCTCGAGCAGGTCCGGATCACCGAGATGCGCGACAGCACGTACTACGCCGAGCTGGTCTTCGCCGGCGGCATCCGGGTCAGTTCGCGTCCTTCGGACTCGATCGCCCTGGCGCTGCGGACCGGCACCCGGATCTTCGCGGCCGAACCCTTGCTGGACGAGGTCGGCATCGTCATCGCCGAAGGTTCGGACGAGGAGCAGGAGGACGAGGTCGAGAAGTTCCGCGAGTTCCTCGACCAGGTCTCGCCGGAGGACTTCGCCAGCTGAACCAGCCAGCGATCAGCCAGTACCTGCTGCCCTGCGCCGCCCTCCGAATGATCACGTTAAGAGGGTGTCAGGGTCCGATGCCAGGTCGGCAGACCTGGCATCGGGGGGACACACCCTCTTAACGTGATCATTCTGAACCCTCGAGTTGAGGTCGAGGTCGAGGCTCGGCCCGCGTGTTGCGTTGACCGCCGTGACCCCCGCGCCTAGCGTCGCGGGTGTCAGTACCAGGACGGAGGGCCGGCGTGAGCGGAGATACCACGGGCGGAACGGGTCCGGTCGGCGCGCCACCGTCGGCGGATGCCGTCGCCGAGGCGGGCCGGCAGGGCCTGCTCTTCGAGGGAATGGTCGGCCCGATCCCCGACGACGTCGGCTATCGCGGCCCGACGGCGTGTGCCGCGGCAGGAATCACCTACCGTCAACTCGACTACTGGGCGCGCACCGGGCTGGTCGAGGCGACCGTACGGCCGGCCTCGGGCTCGGGCACTCACCGGCTCTACTCCTTCCGCGACATCCTCGTACTCAAGATCGTCAAGCGGCTTCTCGACACCGGCGTCTCGCTGCAGCAGATCCGCCAGGCGGTGCGACACCTGCGTGACCGCGGTGTCGAGGACCTTGCCGGAATCACCCTGATGAGCGACGGAGCCAGCGTCTACGAGTGCACCTCTGCCGACGAGGTCGTCGACCTCGTCCAGGGAGGGCAGGGCGTCTTCGGCATCGCCGTCGGCCGGGTGTGGCGCGAGGTCGAGGCCACCTTGATCGAGATGCCGGGCGAGCGTCCGGGCGAGGAGCCCGGCGAGCACCCCGGTGACGAACTGGCCCCGCGGCGACGCGCCCGGGTCGCCGGCGCCTGAGACGACCGACGCGGCTCGGCCGGGTAGGCTGGCGCCGAGCCGTCGAGCCCGGCCGGGAGAGACTTCACGCAGCCGGCGTGGAGCGCCGAAGGGGCAACATCCCCGGAACCTCTCAGGCAGCGCGGACCGTCCGGACGAGGCCACTCTGGAGCACCGTCGCCGGTGACGCGACAGAGGGGGAGCCGTCGCCGCGCGCCTGGAGGAGCCCGAATGTCCGACCCGTCCCCGCTGACCGACCTCGGCAGCTCCGCTCCGTTCATCGGCAGGCACATCGGGCCGCGCGATGACGAGCTCGCACGCATGCTCGAGACCGTGGGCCAGCCGTCGCTCGATGCACTTGTGGCGGCCGCCATGCCGGCCGGGATCCGTGCCCTCGACCGCATGGACCTGCCCGCGGCCGTCACCGAGATCGGCGCCCTGGACGAGTTGCGCGGCCTGGCCCGCCGCAACCGCTGCCAGGTGCAGATGATCGGGCTGGGCTATTACGACACGGTCACGCCGCCGGTCGTCGTGCGCCGGGTGCTCGAGAGCCCGGCCTGGTACACGGCGTACACGCCCTACCAGCCCGAGATCTCCCAGGGGCGTCTCGAGGCGCTGCTGAACTTCCAGACGATGGTGGCCGACCTGACCGGCCTGCCGACCGCCAACGCCAGCCTGCTCGACGAGTCGACGGCCGCGGCCGAGGCGATGACGCTCATGCGAAGGTCCGTCCGTGGCGGCCCGAATCGCCTGGTGGTCGATGCCGACTGCCTGCCGCAGACGATCGCCGTGGTGCAGACCCGCGCCGAACCCCTGGGCATCGCCGTCGAGGTGGCCGACCTGACCGCCGGCCTGCCCGATGGTGACCTGTTCGGCGTCCTGCTCCAATACCCGGGTGCGTCCGGCCGAATCGGCGACCTGGCGCCGGTGATCGAGGCGGCCCACGGCCGTGGAGCAATGGCCGCGGTGGCCGCGGACCTGCTGGCGTTGACACTGCTCACCTCACCGGGCGAGCTCGGTGCCGACATCGCCGTAGGCACCTCGCAGCGCTTCGGCGTTCCCCTCGGCTACGGCGGCCCCCATGCCGGCTACATCGCTGTGCGAACCGGGCTCGAGCGTGGGCTGCCGGGCCGCCTGGTCGGGGTCTCCGTCGATGCCGACGGCAGCCCGGCCTACCGGCTCGCGTTGCAGACCCGCGAGCAGCACATCCGCCGCGAGAAGGCGACATCGAACATCTGCACGGCCCAGGTGCTCCTGGCCGTCGTGGCGTCGATGTACGCGGTCTGGCACGGCCCGGAGGGCCTGCGTTCGATCGCGGAACGCGTCCACACGCACGCCGTCACGCTGGCCACGGGCCTGCGCGCCGGCGGGGTGGAGGTGGTCCACGGCGAGTTCTTCGACACCGTCCTCGCTCGCGTTCCGGAGCGGGCCGAAGCGGTCGTGGCCGCAGCCGCCGAGTCGGGTGTCAACCTCGGCCTCGCCGACGCCCACCACGTCCGGGTCGCCTGCGACGAGGTGACGACGAACGCGCATCTGGAGCTCGTCTGGAAGGCGTTCGGCGCCACCGGCGGAGAGCACGAGGTTCGGGCCGAGACCATCCCGGCACGACTGCGGCGCAGCACCGACTACCTCACCCACCCGGTCTTCTCGACCCACCGGTCCGAGACGTCGATGCTGCGTTATCTGCGTCGCCTGGCCGACAAGGACTACGCGCTCGATCGAGGGATGATCCCGCTGGGCTCGTGCACCATGAAGCTCAACGCCACCACCGAGATGGAGCCGCTGACCTGGCCCGGGTTCGCCGCGATACACCCGTTCGCGCCGGTCGAACAGGCTCAGGGCTACCTCGAGCTCGTGCGTCAGCTCGAACGGTGGCTGGCTGCGATCACCGGCTACGACGCGGTCTCACTGCAACCGAACGCCGGGTCGCAGGGTGAGCTCGCCGGTCTGCTTGCCATCCGTGCCTTCCATCGCGGGCGCGGCGACCACCGGCGTGACGTCTGCCTCATCCCGTCCAGTGCGCACGGGACGAACGCGGCGTCCGCGGTGATGGCGGGCATGCGGGTCGTCGTGGTGGGCGCGGCCGCGGACGGCACCGTCGACATCGACGACCTGCGCACCAAGTTGGCCGATCACAGCGACCGGCTGGCGGCGATCATGGTCACCTACCCGTCGACGCACGGGGTGTACGAAGAGGGGATCACCGAGATCTGCCGCCTGGTGCACGAGGCGGGCGGGCAGGTCTATGTCGACGGAGCGAACCTCAACGCGCTGGTCGGTTTGGCCAAACCCGGCGAGTTCGGCGCCGATGTCAGCCATCTCAACCTGCACAAGACGTTCTGCATCCCGCACGGCGGCGGCGGGCCCGGTGTCGGGCCGGTCGGGGTGCGGTCCCACCTCGCTCCGTACCTGCCCAACCACCCGTTGCTTCCCGAGGCCGGGCCGGTCACCGGCGTCGGGCCCGTGTCGGGCGCGCCGTTCGGGTCGGCGTCCGTCCTGCCGATCTCGTGGGCCTACGTGCGGATGATGGGACCCGACGGCCTGCGGTTGGCGACCCAGGTTGCCGTGCTGTCCGCCAACTACGTCGCCGCGCGGCTACGCGACCACTATCCCGTGCTGTACACGGGCCAGAACGGTCTGGTCGCGCACGAGTGCATCGTCGACGTGCGGCCGCTGACCCGCGCCACCGGTGTCACGGTCGACGACGTCGCGAAGCGGCTGATCGATTACGGCTTCCACGCTCCGACGATGTCCTTCCCGGTGGCAGGCACCCTGATGATCGAGCCGACGGAATCAGAGAACATGGCGGAGCTGGATCGTTTTTGCGACGCGTTGATCGCGATCCGGGCCGAGGCGGACCGCGTCGCGGCGGGGGAGTGGCCGGCCGACGACAACCCGTTGCGGAACGCTCCCCATACCGCTGTAGGACTCGCCGGCGAGTGGCCATTCCCGTACGACCGGGCTACCGCCGTCTTTCCGGCTGGAACCGACCGCTCGGACAAGTACTGGCCGCCGGTGCGGCGTGTCGACGGCGCATACGGCGACCGCCACCTGGTCTGCGCCTGCCCACCTCCGGAAGCCTTCGAGAAGCCCTGACAGGACGGCACACACGGCCGGCACGGCCGAGCCTGAGCCCCGCACCTCCGAGTTCCCCGTTGATCATGGCGAAGTGGGGCATTCCGAGGGTGTGGACACGCCCACTTCGCCATGATCAACGGCGGGAGATCGCTTCGGCGGCCCTAGAGGGCCTCGCTGACCGACGACATGTTGAAGTCGGGGACGCGGAGCGCCGGCATAGCCGTGCGGGGGAAGTAGTCGCCCCACTCCCGGCTGAACGCCGGCACCGTGTCGCTTGCGGTCGTGAACCGGTCGAGCAGGGCGACCGGGCTCTCGTTGAAGCGGAAGTTGTTCACCGCGCCGGCCACCTCGCCACCCTCGACGAGGTAGACGCCGTCGCGGGTGAGCCCGGTGAGCAGCAGTGTCTGCGGGTCGACCTCGCGGATGTACCACAGGCAGGTCAGCAGCAGCCCTCGCTCCACGTCGGCGACCAGGTCGTCCACCGCCCCCCGGGCACCGTCGACGGTCAGCACCAGGTTGTCGACCGCAGGTGTCATGGCGAGCCCGGTGAGCTCAGCGGAGTGCCGGGTCTGCAGCAGGGCTGCCAGCGTCCCGTCCCGGATCCACTCGGTGCGCCCCGCCGGCAGTCCGTTGTCGAACACGCTCTGCTCCGCGCTCGAGGCGTGGGCGACGACGAAGGGCGCGCAGCGCAATCCCGGCGCCGACGGGTCGGACCACAGGGACACCGGCTGCGCCGAGAGCCGCTCGCCGACGCGCGTTCCCTCGCCCGGCCGGGCGAACACGGTTCGCCCCTCATGGGCGTCGCGGGCACTCATCGTCCAGTAGGCGTAGGTCATCAGGTCGGCGACCGCCGTGGGGGGCAGCACCGTCTCGTAGCGGCCGGCCGGCAGGTCGACCGTACGCTCGGCCCAGGCCAGCCGCCGGACCAGTTCGGCGTCGAGGGCGGCGATGTCGACGTCGCGCATGTCGGCCGACGCCTGGCCCACCCACGCCGACCGGCTCAGGTCCGCGGACTTGGCGGTGACGGCGACGTGACCGGTCGGCTGTTCGTGCCGCAGCCGCAGACCGGTCGAGGAGCCCAGGTAGGTGGTGGCCACGGTGTGCTCGACGAAGCCGTACGAGCGGCGCTGCTCCGCGTTCGCCCGGGCGAAGCTGTCGCCCAGAGCGGGCGCGATGTCGGCGAAGACCGACACCGAGGTCTCACCGGGCGCTTCGGTCCACGATGGCGCCACGGCGCCGTCGACCAGAGGCTGCGCGTCCTCGGCGGGGCCGTTGTCACGCGCCGCCTGCTCCGCCGAACGCACCAGCGGCTCGAGCGACTCGGGTGTGACGGCGCTGCGCGCGACCACTCCCGAAGCCGTGCCGGACGTCTCGCCGACCGTCGCGACGACGGTGACCGATCGCGACCGCATGACACCGTTGGTCGTCAACGTGTTGCCGGCCCACCGCAGGTTCGCGCTGTGGCCCTCGTCGACCAGGACGACGCTGCCGTCCCCCTCGGACAGGTCCAGGCAGCGCTCGACGATCTCCTGTGCGTTGATCGACGGCATCGTCACCGACCACCCTCGTCGGCGGTGTTGAGGATCCGCACGGATCGGAACAGGGCCGACGGGCACCCGTGCGACACCGGCGCGACCTGGCCCGGCTGTGCCTTGCCGCAGTTGAAGGCTCCACCCAGGACGTACGTCTGAGGCCCTCCGAGGGCCGCCAGGGAGCCCCAGAAGTCGGTCGTCGTCGCCTGGTAGGCCACGTCGCGCACCTGACCGGCCAAGCGCCCGTTGGCGATCCGGTAGAAGCGCTGGCCGGTGAACTGGAAGTTGTACCGCTGCATGTCGATAGACCAGGACTTGTCGCCTACGACGTAGATGCCACGGTCGACCTGCGAGATCAGGTCGTCGGTCGTCGGCCCACCCTCGGCGGGCTGGAGCGAGACGTTGGGCATCCGTTGCACCGGGACGTGCCCGCCCGAGTCGGCAAAGGCACAGCCGTTGGATCGGCTGGTGCCCAGCGTCGCCGCCATCAGGCGGGCCATCCGCCGGTCGAGCTGGTAGCCGACCAGGATGCCGTCACGGACGATGTCCCACTGCTGGGCCGCGACGCCCTCGTCGTCGAACCCGATCGTGGACAGGCCGTGCGGGACCGTCCGGTCGCCCGTGACGTGCATCAGGGGGGAGCCGTAACGCAGCGTGCCGAGCTGGTCGGGGGTGGCGAACGATGTACCCGCGTAACTTGCCTCGTAGCCCAACGCGCGGTCGAGCTCGGTCGCGTGTCCGACGGACT
>Ga0214469_1000913_pt1 | contig 10789 bp, 11 predicted proteins | sample RVTome_10_FD_187340 | JGI IMG/M metagenome (GOLD analysis project Ga0214469, IMG submission 187340) | Soil microbial communities from uranium-contaminated site in the Upper Colorado River Basin, Wyoming, United States - RVT153D57 HiSeq ... | reverse complement strand
GGCTGAATGACCCCGAGCGCGCCCGAGCCGATCGCCTCATCGAACGCGGCCTCGCCGCGAAGGTTCTCGCCGGCGGCGAGCGGGATCGGCGAGGCGGCGGCGAGATGACGCCAGTCGTGGAGCGGCGCGTCGGCCGCCAGCGGCTCCTCGAGCCAGATCGGTCCGTAGGTGGCGAGCTTCCTGGCCATCTCGACCGCGGTCGAAAGGTCCCATGCCTGGTTGGCGTCCACCGCGATGGGTGCTTCCGCTCCGAGCGTCTCTCGCAACTTCCCAAGATTGTCGATGTCGGTTGCGCGCCCGAAACCGATCTTGAGCTTGAAGGCGCGAAAGCCTGCCGCCCTGGTGTCCTCTGCCTGGGCTACGGCGCGATCGGGATTGATGCCGCTGGCATAAGTCGGCAGACGGCCGTTGCCCGCACCGCCGAGCATCCGCCAGAGCGGCTGGCCGGCACGGCGCGCCGCCAGGTCCCAGAGCGCGATGTCGACCCCTGCGATCGCTTGGGCGAGCGGCCCGGGCTCGCCCGCCTGCAGAGCCAGCCGACGGGAGCGCCGGGTGAGCTCGCCGAACGCCTCGGCCGGCCCCGACCATGCTCGCCCGGTCAGCAGCGGCGCGAGAAAGGTCTCGATCAGGCGCGCCCGATGCTCGGCGCCGCAGGTGGGGAAATTGCACCAGATCTCGCCGAAGCCGATGGCGCCGTCGCGGTCCTCGACCTGGAGCACGACCGCGGGGCGATCGGCCATGGTGCCGAACGCCGTGCGCACCGGCCGTTCTATCGGCGCGCGGTAGACTTTCGCGGTCAGCGAGACGAGATGCAGGGGGTCAGTATCCGGCAGGCTCAAGACGTTCTCCCCATGACGGCCCGCCGAGTGTGGCGCGGTCGGGTCCGGCCGTCGACCCCGTGCGCGCTCGCTTGTCATGCGACGCAGCGCGACTCCAGGCGCAGGAAGCCGTACCCCTCCAGCATCATTGCGTCTCCGGGGACGATCCGCAGGCGGCTGCGCGCTCGGCGAGCAGGCCACGGACCACACCCAGGAAGGCGGCGATCAGCCGGCGATGCCGGCGTTCCCTCAGGCACACGACATGCGCGTAGGTGAATATCTCGGCGTCGGCGATGCGGATCACGCGCAAACGCTCGCCGGGAGTGAACTCGGCCTCCGATACGACGCCGAGCCCGATGCCCCGGGCGACCGCCTCACGGATCGATTCGCGCGAGCCGATCTCCATGACCACCCGCGGCTGCACGCCCGCGCTCGCAAGGGCCTCCTCGAAGGCGCGCCGGGTGGTCGATCCCTGCTCGCGCATGATCACGCCCGCGCCCTCGAGCGCGTTGATGGGCACCCTCCGATGGCCGGCGAGCGGGTGGTCGCGATGGGCGAACACGACCACGTCGTGGCGGCTGTAGGGAATCGCCAGCAGCCGCGGATCCTCGTCGATGTGGGCGAGGACCGCGACATCGGTTCGGTAGTCGAGCACGTCCTCCGCCGCCTTGCGGGAGTTGTTGAGCGCGACCGAGACCTGCACGTTCGGATAGCCCCGGTTGAAGGCGGCGAGCATCTCGGTGACGTGGTAGGGTCCGACGGCGCCGACCTTCAGATGTCCGGTGAGCAGCTCGCGCGATTCGGTGAGCAGCTCGATCGCCTCCTTCTCGGCCTCGATCACGCGCTGGCTGATCTGGAGCAGCTGCCGGCCCAGGTCGGTGAGCTGCAGGCGCCGCCCGCGGCGAAAGAACAGCTCGACACCATAGGTCTCCTCCAGGGCCTTCACCTGCGCGGTGACCGTGGGTTGGCTGACGTGCAGGGCTCTTGCGGCGGCGGTGAAGCTGCCATGCAAGGCGACGGCATGGAACGAGCGCAGCTGCGTCTGCCGCATAGGTTTTCTCTATAGAAAGCTCAAAAAATTTGGATTTGTTTGAAGTTAGGCGCTGTGCAAACCTGCCGCAACCATCAAACGAGAGCCGTTGGCATCGTGTGAGGCTTGAGGTGTGGCGTTACGCCAATCCGGTCGACGTGACGTTCGGGTCGGGCTGCCTTCAGCGGCTGCCCGAGCGTCTGGCCGGACGCCGCTATGCGCTCGTGACCTATGACGACGAGCGCTTCGGGCGCCTCGCCGACCGCGTCGAGGCCTTGTGCGCCCCGGCGCTTCTGCGTCTCACCGACGTCCAGCCCAATCCCGATATCGCCACGCTCGCCCGCGCCGACAGGCGCTTCGCCACAGCTCGGAGCGCCGAGGTGATCGTCGCGCTCGGCGGTGGCTCCGTGATCGATGCTGCCAAGGTCCTGGCCGCCGCGCGCGGCGACTTCGAGCGCGTCAGGCGGCACCTGTTCGGGGGAGACCAGAACCTGGAGCCCCTGCCGCTGATCGCGATCCCGACCACCGCCGGCACGGGCAGCGAGGTCACCTGCTGGGCGACGGTCTGGGACCGGCAGGCCGAGAAGAAGCACTCGCTCGCCCACGCACGACTCTATCCCGAGCACGCCCTCGTCGATCCCGCGCTAACCGTCGGGACGCCCCGGGACGTCACTCTCGCTGCCGGGCTGGATGCGCTCTCGCACGCCCTCGAGAGCCTCTGGAACGTCAACGCCAATCCGGTTTCCTCCACGCTGGCCGTGCGCGCGGCGCGCAGCATTCTCGAGGTGCTGCCCAGGCTCGTGAGCGCCCTCGACGACGCGGCGCTGCGCGAAGCCATGGCCGGGGCCAGCCTGTTCGCAGGGCTTGCCTTCTCGAATACCAAGACAGCGCTCGCGCATTCGATCTCCTATCCGATCACCCTGCGCACGGGCACCGCCCATGGCATCGCCTGCGCCTTCAGCCTGCCGCAGGTCATGCGCTGGGCGAGAGGGGCGGATCGGGAGTGCGATCGGGCGCTGGCCGCCATCTTCGGGTCCGACATCGAGGCGGCGGCCGGGCAGCTCGAGCGCTTCCTGGAGGATCTCGGCGTGTCCACCGCGCCCTCGGCTTACGGGCTGGACGAGGCGGGCTTCCAGGCGCTCGTCGCCGACGCACTCCGGGGTGATCGCGGCCGCAACTTCAGGGGCCGGATTCCGGATTTCGCAGAGGAGACACAGCACCCGAGAAGCAGGGCATCATAGACCTGTCTTCAACGACGGCTCGAATCAGGGGCGGCAAGACTGAGCGCCAGAGAGGCGCTTACTTTGGGAGACCTGTCATGGACAAGTTCACTCGAGTTCGTTTTGGCGCGCTCGCGGGCGGTATCGCCGTGGTGCTCGCGGGCATGAGCGGGGAGATCGCGGCCCAGGAGTGCCGGGATCCGAATCCCCTGGTGTTCTCGATCATCCCGACCGAGGAGACCACGCAGGAGGTCGCGCTCTACGATCCGGTCGTCAAGTATCTGAGCGAGCGCACCGGGCGGCCGGTCGAATTCTACATGCCGACCGCTTATGCCTCGGTGATCGAGGCCATGCTCGGCGGCTGGGTTCATGTCGGCGTGCATGGCCCTGCCTCCTATGTCATCGCCACCGAGCGCGAGCCGGGGGCGGTCGAGGTGTTCGCCACCTACGCCAAACGCTCGGGCTATCTTCAGGAGGAAGGCCCCGGCTACCGCGCCGTGCTGATCTCGCGGGCGGACAGCGGCATCGACAGTATCGAGGCTGCCAAGGGTAAGATTCTGGCGCTGGTCGATCCGGCCAGCACCTCGGGCAACCTGCTCCCGGAGGTGGAGTTCTCGAAAGAGATCGGCATGCCGCTCGCCGAGTACTTCGACCGCGTGGTGTACTCGGGCGGCCACGACCTCTCGACCATGGCGGTGCACGAGGGCCAGGCAGATGTCGCCTTCGTGGCCACCCACCGGTTCGACAATGTCGTCGAGCGGGACATGGTGAAGCTCGAGGACTTCAACGTGCTCTGGGAATCGCGGCTGGTGCCGCAGGATCCGTTCACCTATGCGGCCGATCTGTGCCCGGAGCTGAAGGAGCAGATCGAGCAGACCTTCCTCACCTTGCACGAGCGGGAGGAGGCGCGCGGCTTTCTCGAGAACGTCCTCTCGAACCGGTTCGTCGAGATGAGCGATGAGGACTACGACATCATACGCGACCTCCGTGCGGCACGCCCTGACTGAGAGCGTCGGCCTCGCCGGCCGGACCGCGATCGAGGTCGGGTCCGGCCGCACCGGACCTGGCGCAGCGGGCGACGCGGTGCTGCGCATCGACGGCCTGTGCGCGCGCTACGGCAAGGCCGGCGACTTCGTCCTCAAGAACATCGATCTCGAGGTCGGCGCCGACGACTTCGTCGCCATCATCGGCCCGAGCGGCGCCGGCAAATCGACACTGATCCGTTGCATCAACCGCCTGGTCGAGCCGGTCGCGGGCGAGATCCTGCTCAAGGGCACCAATCTGACCGCTCTCAGCCAACGCCAGCTCCGCCGCCATCGCCGGCGCATGGGCATGATCTTCCAGGAGTTCAACCTGGTCGAGCGCATGTCGGTGATGGACAACGTCCTCTCGGGACGGCTCGGCTATGTCGGCGTCGCGCGCAGCCTGTTCAAGCTGTTCCCGCGCGCCGACATTGAGGCGGCGCTCGACATTCTGGAGAAGGTCGGGCTCGGCGAATTCGTCGACAAGCGCGCGGATCAGTTGAGCGGCGGCCAGCGCCAGCGCGTCGGTATCGCACGCGCCTTGATCCAGGATCCCGAGATCCTGCTGGTCGACGAGCCGACCTCGAGCCTCGATCCGAAGATCGCGCGCGATGTCATGACGCTGATTCGCGACATGTCGCGCGACCTCGGTGTACCGGTGCTGTGCAACATCCACGATCTGCAGCTCGCCCTCGAGTTCGCCGATCGCGTGGTCGGCGTGCAGGGCGGCGAGAAGATGTTCGAGGGCAGGGCCTCGGAGCTAGACCGCCGCGCGCTGCACAGCATCTACGCCGGGGAAGTGCTTTAGCGTGGCCATGGCGGCGGCGAGGGGCTCGAGCGAAGGCGTGCGGCGCTCAGACGCGATCGTCGCCCGGCGCCGGCGCGACAGGATGCGGCGCTACGGCCTCTACCTTTTGGCCTTCGTCATTCTGGCCTGGGTGTTCCACTCCACCGTCGTCGAGGCCACGGATTGGGCGCGGATCGGCTCGCTGGGCTCGGTGCTCGAGACGCTCGGGCGCTTTCTGCCGCCGGATCTGAGCCTCGCACCCCAGCTCGTTCAGCCCATGATCGAGACCTTCATGATGGCGCTGCTCGGCACTCTGCTCGGGGCGTTTCTGTCGGTTCCGGTGATCTGGCTGGGCGCATACAACATCGCCCCTTTCGCCCCCGTCAGCTATGCGATCGGCCGCGGGCTGATGACCGTGAGCCGCTCGGTGCACGAGCTGGTCTGGGCGCTCATCTTCGTCGCCGCCGTCGGGCTCGGGGCCCTTCCGGGCATCCTCGCCGTGGCCTTTCGCTCGATCGGCTTCATCGCCAAGATCACCGCCGAGGCCATCGAGAACATCGACCGTCGCTCGCTTGAGGCCATCTACGCCGCCGGCGGCAACCGCCTGCAGGTGCTGCGCTACGCCGTGATGCCCCAGGTGCTGCCGACCTTCACGAGCGTGGTCATCTTCGAGTGGGACATCAACATCCGCCGCGCCTCGATCATGGGCCTGGTCGGCGCCGGCGGCCTGGGTCTCACCTTCTATCGCCAGATGGCGATGTTCAACTATGCGGGCGTGACCTCGGTGATCGTCGCCATTCTCGTCCTAATCGGGATCGGCGAGGTGGTCTCCTACCTGCTCCGCCGCCGTATGATCTGAGGCGCGCGCGATGACCGCCCCGAGCGCAACCTCCCGCCGGCGCTGGCGCCGCTTCAGATACCCGGATTCGCTCTACCGCTTCGCCGCGCTGCTTCTGTTCCTGGTCCTGGTCTTCTATGCGCTCGATTACCTGAACGTTCACCTCGAGCGCCTGGCCGATGTCGGCGGTCGCGTCGCCGTCTTCCTCGCCGAACGCTATTACCCGCCCGATCTCGCCTACGTCACGGATGCGGATTACCTGGCCTATGTCGGCGAGACCATGCAGATGGCGCTGCTTGCCACGGTCTTCGGCCTTGCTCTGGCCGTGCCGCTCGCCTGGTTCGCCGCTTTCAACGTCAGCCCGAGCCGACGGTTCTTCTATCCCCTGGGGCGCTTCAGCATCACCGGCGCGCGCGCGATCCACGAGACGATCTGGGCCATTCTGTTCGTCAACCTGCTCGGCTTCGGCCCGTTCGCGGGCGTGCTGGCGCTGACCATGTTCTCGATCGGATTCGCCGGCAAGCTCATGGCCGAGGAGGTCGAGGGCATCGATCGGGGCCAGGTGGACGCGATCCGGGCCACCGGCGCCGGCCCGGTGCAGGTGCTGATCTACGGCGTCATCCCGCAGGTCAAGGTGGCCTGGACCGGGATCGCCATCTACACCTGGGATGTCGCTTTTCGCGCCGCCACCATCGTCGGCTTCTTCGGCGCCGGCGGCATGGGCTGGTATTTGCGCCGCACCATCGAGGGCCTCGAGACCGAGCGCACGGCGGCGATCATCTTGACCATCCTCGCGCTCGTCATGGCCTCGGAGGCCCTGTCGGCCTGGGCACGGGCGCGGGTCATGAACCGCTGAAGCCCACAAGGGGCGAACCGCCGAGTGCGGCGCCGTTTGCCCTAATCGTCGACCCTGCGCCGCGCTTCCTGGAGCAGGTCAACGCCGGCCCGCGCAGAGTGCAGCCGACATCGAGCCCGTGAGGTAACGGGCCGCGACATGGAGGCTCGCCATTGGGGGGCGGGCCTCCATGTGGGCGCCTCGATCGCGCGACGTGGCGTTGCACGCGCCGATCGCCTGCCGGATGACGATCGGGAGGCTCCCAGAGGGTCACTGGGGCTTGAAGTCGTCGACGTGAACCGCAAGCGAAGCAAGCTCGGTACGGTCGACCGCCGTCAGCAACCGGCGGTCGGCTGTGACCAGGCGCGCGCCGGTCCGCTGGGCGCAGGCCAGATAGAGACAGTCGTAAATCGGATGCCTCAGCCGGAGGGCGAACTCGATGGCGCGGTCGGCAAGAGTTTCGCTCCGGTGGAGCACGGCGAAGTACCGCCTGAGCGAGGCGCAGACGAAGCGCGCCTGCTCGCCCGTTACCTCACCCCGCATTGCTTTCTTCCAGGCGATATTGCCGACCTCGGCGATGATCAGATCGGGCGCGTGGCGCTCGGGCTCGTCGAGAACCTCGAGGGCTTGCTCCCGCGCAACCTCCTTGACGAACCATTTCACGGCGACGCTCGCGTCGACCACCACGGTCATCGCGCGCGGTCTTCGCGTATCATCTCGGTGCTGTCCGTCTGCCGCACATCGGGAGTGAGCGCCGCGATCCGGTCGGCCAAATCGCGCAACGACCCGGCTGATCCGCCGCATGCCACGTCGCGCAAGAGCTCACGGACCTCAGCCTCGAGGGACCGGTTGTTGCCCTTGGCGCGTGCCTTGAGCGCGACCACGACCTCGTCCTCGACGTTGCGAATGGTCAGTGTCGCCACAGTGAATGCCCTCGTCCCGCCTTTGCATGCCTTTTGCTAGCATGCCAGCCCGGCGTTGTCGAGCCAAGGACGCGTGATGCTCAGGTGCTCTGTGGGACTGCGAACAGCTCTTTGCAGCCCTTCATGGCAGGATCTACTCCTCGAACACGACCGAATCGGCCCGGGCGCCGAGCGCTTGCAGGTGGCCCTTGATGTCCGCAACCATCTGATCCGGACCGCAGACGTAAAAGCGCTTGCTCCGATCCGTGATCTTCTCCTCGAGAAAGCGCCGGTCGATCCTCCGGCTCTCGAGAGCAGGATCGGGCTCGTCGGTCACGGTGAACACGCACCTCAGGCCGTCCATGGCCTCGAACTCGTCGCGCAGGATGATGTCGCGATTGGTCTTGTTGGAGAACAGGAGCGTGTTGCCGGCGAGCCGGCCGTCCTTGTGGAGCTGGCGAAGGATGGCGATGAAGGGCGTGACACCGGCGCCGCCGGCGATGAAGTAGCCGGGGCCCTTGTACTGGATCGTCCCCCAGGGCTTGCGGATGACGATCTCGTCGCCGGCCTGGAGCTTCCCCAGCTGGTCGGTGACGCCCGCGTGGTCCGGATAGATCTTGATCGTGAACTCGAGCTCCGGCCACTCGTTCAGGGAGGTGAAGGTGAAGGGCCGCTTCTCCTTTTGCCACTCCGGCTTGTCGAGCGATACCAGGGTCGCCTGGCCCGGCTCGAAACGGAAGCCTTGGGGCTTCTCGACCGTGAACCGGCGGACGTCGTGCGTCACCGGCTCGACCTTCAGGATCCTGACGCTGTCTGCCATGGCTTTCCTCCACCCGGCGCGGATGGGCCGATGATGCCCTCGATCCATATGCTATGAGATGGATTTGGTCGCGCATAGGTACCCAGGGCGTGGTTCTGCCCGGAACCTTCGCAAGTCGACGACCGACGCTGCTGGTGTGGGAGTGGGGGAAAAGGCGCCGATGAAGCTGAACGCGGTGGAGGAGGCGATCGCCGCGATCGCCGCGGGCGAGCTGGTGGTCGTGGTCGACGACGACGATCGCGAGGACGAGGCCGACCTGATCATGGCGGCGGGCAGGGCGACGCCCGAGCGGATCGCCTTCATGATCCGGCACACCAGCGGCATTCTGTGCGCGCCGCTGCCGGTCGAGGAGGCAAGGCGCCTTCGCCTGGACCCGATGGTCGCCAACAACGATGCCCCGCTCGGCACCGCGTTCACGGTCTCGGTCGATTCGCGCTACGGCCTGACCACCGGGATCTCGGCCGAGGAACGTTGCAACACGGTACGCGCGCTGGCCGACGGCAACATGGGCGCGTCCGATTTCGTGCGCCCCGGCCACGTCTTCCCCCTGATCGCGCGGGACGGCGGCGTGCTGATGCGCTCGGGCCACACCGAGGCGGCGGTCGACCTCGCGCGTCTGGCTGGCCTGCCCCCGGCCGGGGTGCTGGCCGAGCTGGTCAATGACGACGGTACGGTCAAAAAGGGCCCCGAGAGTGCCGAGTTCGCGGCGGAGCATGGCCTCAAGACCATCGCGGTCGCCGACCTGATCGCCTATCGCCAGCGCCGCGAGCGCCTGGTGCAGCGGGTCGGCGAGTTCCCGATCGAGACCGAGATCGGCGCGGCGCGGGGCTTCGTCTACGCCACGCCGTTCGATCCCGTGCAGCACCTGGCGCTGGTTTACGGCGCCATGGGCGACGGCGAGCAGGTGCCGACCCGGCTCCACCGGGAAAGCGTGCTCGACGACGTGTTCGGCGGCCGCACCCTGCTCGGCAAGGTGCTGGAGCGCTTCAAGGAGGAGGGTCGCGGCGTGCTGGTCTATCTCCGCGAGGGCGGCAGCGGGGTGCCGGTCGCGGGCTACCGGCCCTCGGCACCGGAGGTCGGCCGCAACGAGGCCGCGCGCGAGGACCTGTGGCGCGAGGTCGGGCTCGGCGCGCAGATCCTGGGCGATCTCGGAATCTCCTCGATCAAGCTGCTCGCGACCCGCTCGCGCCAGTATGTCGGCCTTGCCGGGTTCGGCATCACCATCGCCGCGACCGAGGTGCTCGACACGTGAGGCATCCCGCCTTCTGACGCCCGATCTAGAGCGCCACCGTCTCGAACGGCGCCTCGCCGGGCAGGCCGGCGGCGAACTTCATGACCGTCCGGCCGGAAGCCGAGAGCGCCACGAGGCTGCTGCACACCGTGCCGTAGTCGCCCTCGGTGACGATGCCCATGGCGTTCCTCGAATCGCCGTCCGGGCTCTCCCGCGCCGCCATCAGCTCGACCCAGCCGTCCCAGTCGTCCGCCTCAGGGTCGGGCACGGGGGCTCGCTCGAAGCGCGGCAGGTAGTGCCGCAGGCGAGGCGACCCCGCATCGTTCAGATCGCGCGCGGTGATCATCGAGAGGCCATCGGGGATCGGATGGCACTGGATGGCGCCGACCGCGCCGCCATGGCCGAACGCCCCGTCGCGCATCTCGCCGGTCAGATGGATCGGCGCCACCTCGCGCCATTCGCCTTGGGCCGTGCGGAAGCCGAAGCCCGGCAGGCCGCCGGCATGGCGCAGCCAGTAGGCCTCGCGCGCGTCGGCGACGATCAGGTTGAACGGGCGGTAGGCGTCGGGGTTGAGATCGCTCAGCGCCGACGCCGCAGCGCGGGCCGCGGCGTGATCGAGCGCCTCGAGCACCAGCTCGCCCCGCGAGCGCTTGCCGGCCGCCGGCCCCAGGCTTCCGACCCGGTTCAGGACCGCCGCGACCACGCCGTAGTCGTTGATGCCGAGCCAGCTGCCGCCGGCCAGCTCGTCCATCCCGGCCACCACGTCGGCGCGGTCCGGCCAGTGCCGGCCGGGCGGGCGCCAGGGCCGGCTTCGCGCCTCGTCGCGGTTGGCGGCGAGCAGCAATGGCCAGGCCTCGCCCGGGCGACGAAGGATCACGACCGTGCACATGATGACCGCAGCTTCCGAGCTTCCTTGTCTGGCTTCGTCCCGACGGCGCCCTTATATAGGCAAGGACGCGAGCCATGGACCGCGAAACGGGGGGCACATGACCACGTTCGACGACCGCGAGCGAACCGAGGAAACTCGCTTCAAGCACGATCAGGAACTCCAGTTCAAGGCCCGCAACCGCGGCAACCGACTGTTCGGGGTCTGGATCGCGGAGAAGCTGGGCCTGAGCGGCGAGGCGGCCGACAATTACGCCAAGGACGTGGTCATGGCCGATTTCGAGGCGCCGGGCGACGACGACGTCTTCACCAAGGTCAAGGCCGATCTGGCCGCCAAGTCCATCGACATCAGCCAGCATCTGCTCGAGAAACGGCTGCTCGAATGTCGCGAGATCGCCAAG
>Ga0214469_1000909_pt1 | contig 10807 bp, 9 predicted proteins | sample RVTome_10_FD_187340 | JGI IMG/M metagenome (GOLD analysis project Ga0214469, IMG submission 187340) | Soil microbial communities from uranium-contaminated site in the Upper Colorado River Basin, Wyoming, United States - RVT153D57 HiSeq ... | reverse complement strand
TCCGAAGTCGGCTGGGTCGGGCGGTCGCTCGGCGACGGTGACATATCCGGTGGCGCGCACGAAACGTCGAAACTCCCATGCCGTCACTGGGTGCTCGTCCATCCAGAAACCGTCCACAGCAACTGAATGGACGGGTCGCTCCTCCGGGTAGAAGTCGTTCGAGCCCATTAGGAACGTGCCACCCGGGACCCAGGCCATGCCAGCGGGAGCAGCCAGACCGGGAGGTATCTGAGCCCCCTGACCTTCTTCGTGTTTCAACTGACTCTCAGTCATGAACGCAAGTCTCTCCTGTCTTTCACTAGACCATCTTGGAGCAGAGTAGGGGCGGCATCGCCCGAGGGGCGATCTCACCCGGGTGAGGCCCTCAGGCGGGTGAAGCCGATCAGTCCGTAGTCCGTCAACATCGAAGCGCGACGCGAGGGGGCATCGCGCTCATGATTCGGAGGTGACGAATGACTAGCACCTTGGCGAGTTGGAACGACGGAGCGGCGAGACAAGCGGTCGTCGAGTTCGTCGAGCGCACTGCGTCGGAGGATGTGCCGGTCGAGGAGCGTGTCGCTACCTTCGACAACGAATATCGATCGGACGTGCTTTGCTCGCGCTGCCGGAGATGACGACGAACGGACTAACTCAATGACGTTCGAGGAGTGGATGGAGGCGGTCGTCCACGGCTTCGAGATCGTCGGCGTGGCGATTCTCGTGGCCGGTTCAGTCGCCGCGTTCGCTCGCTACGGCCTCGCGCTCGCCCGTGGGCAGCGAGAAGGAGCGTTCACACGGGTTCGTAATGGTGTGGGACGGGCGATCCTGCTGGGACTGGAGGTCCTCATCATCGCCGACATCGTGCTCACCATCACCGTAGACACGACGCTGGAGAGTGCGCTGACACTCGGGCTTGTCGTCTTGGTTCGGACGTTTCTCAGCTTCTCGCTTGAAATCGAGCTCGAAGGGTCGCTCCCCTGGCGGCGTGCAGACCGACCGACTGATCGGGCATGAGCGGCTACATCCGCAATCTTTTGGCCTCCCGGACCCGACGAGCGGTGGGTCGGTAGCGCAGGCAGTAGTAGTACGACGCCCGATCGCAGGTCACGGTGAAGCGGATGCGGCCTCGTCTGCCTCTGACTGACGCTTCCGACCCACTCGCGCCGCGCTGACGAACGCATTGATCCCAACACCGAGGATCACCAGGTCGAGGAGCATCTGGAACGACACCACAACACGGGCGCTCTGGCTGGTGGGGGTTATGTCGCCGAACCCCACCGTAGCGAATGTTGTCACCGCGAAGTACAACGCATCCGTGCGCGACAGTTGTTCCTGGCTGAAGGTTCCCGATCCATGGACCGACATCAGGAAGTACGTCGTGGCGAACAACAGCAAGAAGAGCGGAAGCGTCACGGCCAGAGCCTCGATCGCTCGGAGGCCCGGATGTCTCGACGTCAGGACCTTTCGGAACTGCCAGATCAACACGGCGACGAACAAGGCCAGCCCCATTGCCATCAGCAGCGCTGAAGAGAGGCCCCATTCTCGGTCAAGCGGTAAGAGGTAGTACAGAGTCACGAGGACAGCCGCGCCTAGCAGTGCCCGCAGCAGCGCGAGCGCCAGGTGCCGGCGGCGCTGCCGTGGTTCCATCTCCTTGATCGATGGCTTAGGCATCGGTCCTCCCTACTCTCTTCTCGTCACGTACTTGAGAGGTACGAGTTGTGCTTCATCCATCGCATCGCGAATACCCCCCAGAGCGGAGGCAGATAGAAGGTCGAGAGGCGATACGCGATCGCGGTCGAAGCTGCCGTCCCATCGGGGATGCCGATCGCGATCAGTCCCGCGGTCAGACCCGCCTCGGCGACACCGACACCCCCCGGCACTGGCATGAATCCCGAGAAGACGGTGACGAACGTATTGACGAGGATCAGCGCGGCTAGGGACGCAGACTGCCCGAACGCGCGCAGGCATAGTCCGAGGATGACCGCCAGCATCACCTGGGCAAGTAGGTTTCCGCCGAGGAGCAGCACGACCTTCTTCGGGTGGCGAAGCACGCGGAGTACTTCCTTCACATCCGCCCATTTCTCCCGGAGGGTCTCGCGGAACTTGTGCAGCTTCGCGCGGGTCTTCGGTACGAGGTACGCGATGCCTAGCGCGGCCACCACGAGAAGGATCGCAATCAGCAAGGCAGTCCAGTTGAACCCCGAGCTGTCGCCGGAGGAGCTTGCGGCGTCCGTGGCGAGGTTCACGGTCACCGCGTCCGTGGCAAGGACGAGCACGATCATTAGGACCTGGATCACGAAGGTGCTGAAACTGTCGAGCATGCCAATCGAGAGTGCGCCTGCCCCCGGCACGCCGGCCCGCTGCCAGAACCGAACCGCCAGCGCCAGGCGCGCCGCGGAGCTGGGGACCGCCAGCCCGATGAACTGCACCCCGTACTGCAGCATCAGCACGGGCCAGAATCGGATCTCGTGAAGGGTGGCCCCCATCGTCGAGAAGGCCTGGGGAATCTGAGACAGGGGCGACAGGACCAGCGCCCCCAGCAGCAACCGCCAATCGGCATCCTGGAAATCCGAGACGATCGTATCGATGCCGATGTTTGCGAACGCGGAGATGAGCGTGTACGCGAGGAAGCCGATCACGGCGAGCTTCAAAAGCGACCGCCACGTAACCCGCTGGATCGGCTCCAGCGGCGGGATCTCGGTGCCGGTCCGCGTGGCGATCAGCTCGCGCAGGCCCTTGAGGTTCATGTGCCGGTCGTGCATCGCCTTGCGGGTGTCGTATTCGAACACGGCAGGTTGCAGGAACGGGAGTACTCCCGCGAGGCCTTCGTTCCCGAGCACATCTGCGGCGGCCGTCACCGCATGCTCCGTGTCGGCGGCGAGCGCTGTGGTCACGAGCAGTTGCGCCTGATCGGTACGGAGCGCTCCCTCGGGTGCGGCGATGCGAGCGTCACCCAAGTCCGTGAGCGCGGCCGAACCGTCCGGCCGCACGATCAGGGATTGTGCGTTCACGCGCCCGTGCGAGATGCCGAGCTTGTGGAGCCGGACGAGGACTTGCCACGAGCCGCGGAGGAGATCGATGTCGACCTGGTCCGCATCAAGCGAGCTCACCGTACGACCGTTCGCATCGAGCACGAGGAGCGCGTCGCCCTGGTCGGCCTCACCTGCAGCGATAACCGGCATCACGGGCACTCCGCCCCGCTCGGCGGCAAGCGTGATGAAGGCCTCATGTTCCACCTGCTGCAGTCGACCGGCCCCGACGCTTTTCGCGCCCCGATGCCAGATCGCGTGCCACGCAGCGGACACCAGCTGGCCGTCCCAGGCGTCGCGTCCGAAGATCTTGACGAGCAGTGGCCGGCCATCGGTCGTCGACGCGAAGGTGAGGGCGACCCCCCGCGGCTGCAAGGGAGCGTCGCGTGTGGCGGTCGCGTCGACGCCGAGTTCCTTGAGTACTTCCGTTACCTGGTCGAGGGTGAGCCGTCCTCCGGGTGAGCCAACCAGGAGGTGGACCAAAGCCGCCGAACCGAACCCGATCAGGAAGCCGGCAGCGACCCCGATCGGAAGGGAGGTACCCAACCCGACGGCGGCCACCGCGCCGAACCCGATCAGCCACCTGCCGATGACGCGCATCGGCCGAGCGAGGTCCGGTGATGCCGTAACGATGACGGCGGTGGCGACGGCGACCCGTGTCGCCAGATAGATCGCGGGTGAGTCCGAGTTGATCATGCCCCGCAAGCTGGTCGATGGATCAGTGCCGCTGACATTGGCGACGAGGATCGCGACACCCAGGGCGAGGGCCCCCGCGAGCACCTCGTAGACGAAGAGTCGCTTCCTCCCGGGGGCGAACAACGCCAGCACCAACAACGCCAACGACCAGATGAGGAGGAGGGCATAAGCAGCCTCCCAGAACCACCCGATGAGGCCAGGGATTTGTTGCACGAGGTTCGTGGCATCGCTGTCGATCGCGGTCGGCCCAGGCGCGGGGAACGACAACGCGATCGCACCGAGGACCGCCAGCGTGAGCATGATCGCATCGGTAGGCCGACGTGAGCGCGGTGCATCGGACGCCGAAGAAAAGATCCTGATCCCGGCGGCGCGCCCGGCCCCCTCCGTCGTTCGCGAGTCCGTCGGAGGCTCGACCGACCCGGCTCCCGTTCCCTTCTGTGCCATGTCAGATCTGCTCCACGGTCATTCGTCCTCGCCGGGCATGAACGCGTCGCGGAGGCTTAGATCACGCGTCGGCGGGGGGAGTTCCGGCGGGGCGCCGGCGTTCAGTGTCCGAGTCTCGCCCCCGCGGATGAACATCCCGAGGCGACCGGTGTCCTCCGCGAAGACGGGGCCGGCGCAGGCACCAACCAGGATGCAGATCGCGGCGCCGGAGAACCACGTCACCAACGCAAGGGCGATCCCGATGAAGCCGAACTGTGCTTCGTTGCTCGCCACCACTTGGGGCATCCAGACCGAGGCCGACAGCGCGTATCCTGCCATCGCGATACCCGTGATCAAGCCGGTAGGGGCGAGCACCCGCACACGAACATTGCCGAGCAGGAACCACCACGCCGTGAACCACCAGAGCCCAGCGTTAACCGCCAGCGCCGCCACCGCCCACACCACTACGCCAGCCCCTCCGCCGGCGGCATCGCGCAGACCGCCGAGAAGCGCCAATGACACCAGCACCGCCAACAGCCAGATTGCTCCCCGCCAGTAGGTGTTGACCCCGGAGTTCGGCGGTCGTCGCCATGCGCGGAGGTAGACACGCTGAAGTGCCGTCGTGAACGAGGTCGCAAAGAAGATCGTGAGCACGAGGCCGAACAATCCGGTGGCCCTACGGATGTCGTCCGATGAGGCGAAGGACGATTGAACGAGCGAGAAGGCGTCTCCCCGCAGGCCGAGTCGTGCGGCGACGGCAGAGATGATGGAAGCCCGTGTGCGCTCGGGAACGAAGGCAGCCACCACGATCACGAGCGGGAAGAACGACACGAACGCCTTTCCCGCAAGGGCGACGCTACGGTCGACGAACTCGATCTCGAGCATGCGTTCCCACACGCGCCAGATGAGGAGTCGTTCCAACCAGGTCCGAAGACCGGCGATGCGTTCGCGAACCTTGCTAACGCTTGAGCGGTCCGTCAACTTCGTCCCTCGTTCATGCAAGTCTCCGCGGTTAGGTCAATCGAGCATGCCTTCCACGGTCAGCTTCGCTCGGTCGGCCATCACCCAGGAGAAGCCTCTCGATCGGAGGCGGCCCAGGGGGCGCGGTGTCTAGCATCTCTCACCGATCTCTGCCGACAGGTCCTCCAATGCTGTGCCGATCTGTGTGAGCGCGTTGCCGACTTCAGTTGCTGCGGCTCCGAGGCCGCCTTCAGAGGAGATGCCTTCGAGCGTCGTCTCCAACTCGTCGAACGACGACTGCACCTCGTCGACGCTGGGTTGCAGATCTGACGACACCGCCGACGCGGCCGCTTCCAGGTCCGTCCTCACTTCGGCGACGGCCGACTCCAACGCATCCATCCCGTCATCGACCGGTTCTATCTGCGTCAGGGATGTGAGCGAATCCTCCAACGCGTCCACCTCTTCGCACCCCGATGCTTCGGTGGTATCGCCCTCGTCACCTCCACCGTCGTCGCTGCAACTCGCAAGCGCGACCGCAACGAGGAGCGCGATGGATAGAAGACCGAATCTCCGAAAGCTACGCGTACACCTCATAATTTCCTCCCTGTCTTCCTCTTGGCCTCATCGTTCGACCGTCCGCGGCTACGATGCCAGCAGGCGTCATCCCTGTCTTCACTCAGATGATTCCTTCAGTCGTTTCGTCATTGGAGCATGCTCTTCACGGTCGGCTCGGCTCGTTCTGCAGCAACTTTCAAGATGCCCCTCGATCGAAGGCGGCCGATGGCGTTGGCGGCGATCACTGTGAAAGGCACAGCTAGGATCAGGCCGACGATCCCGGCGAGGAAGCCTCCCAGCGCAGTGACAACCAGCACGACGAGCGGGTGAATGTCGAGTGTGCGACTCATGACTTTTGGCTCAACGAAGTTCTCGAGCAACAGGTTCGCTGCGAGTACAACGACGAGCATGATTAGGCCCACCCCGAGCCCACCCTCCCCGAGGGCGACGATAACGGCGAGCCCACCACCAAGGAAGGCGCCGATGTAGGGGATGTAGCCACCGATGAAGTTAGCAATCATGATGGTGCCCACGATGGGGAGACCGAGCAGGAGGCTCGCGAGACCGATGACAGCCGAAACGATGGCGGACATGATGGTGCGCCCCCGACCGTAGTCGCGGAGGATCCGGCACGCGTCGCCAATGAAGTCGTCGACCTCACCCCGGATCGAGGGATCGATCTTCGTGACGACGTTGCGGCGCAGCGCGGTACCGTCCTTGAGCAGGTAGTACATGATGAGCGCGCCGAGGATCAGGCCACTCGCTAGACCGATCAATGATTCGATGCCGGCGACCAACTTGGTGAGGAAGCCCTCAGCAATCGCAGGAGCTGCATCCTCGGTAGCTGCTCGGGCTTCGTCCATCGAGGCCTGATCGATCGCGAGCTCGTCGCTCGCGTTCGCGATCGCTGCGTCGACCGAGGCGCCTATCTCATCCGTCTGGTCCACCACGCCCCTTACGGTTGAGACCAAGACGACAACCATCAAGGCGATCAAACCGAGGACGACCAGTCCGGCGGCGAGGGTGGGCTTGAATCCTCGCCGATTGAGTTTCCCGACCATGGGCTTGAAGATCACGGCCAGAACCGCTGCGAAGAGCAGCGGGAGCATGATCTCGCTTATCGCGGACAGCGCGGTGACGATGATGATCGTTGCCGCCACGAACCCCACAAAGCTCCAGGCCCAGATCCCCACCTTGGGAACGCGCGCAGGTGACGCAGTTGGAGGGCCCGGTATGGCGTCGCTTCCGTTGCCCCCGTTGACAGGAGCAGTGAATTGTTCCGGTTCCTCAACCACAATCGACTCCTCCAACTCTTCGCTCGGCCATTGAGGCCCTCCTGTCCTCTATGGATGCCGCAAGATCACTCGGGCAGGCAACTGTTGCCGTTTCAGATCGGTTCGATCTCCGACGGCCGCCAAGACTTGTCGAAGAACGACTTGAGCGGGTTGTAGAGCCGGAGGACGACGAAGAAGCCCTTGCCGGGGGCGGTATGGAGCCAGTTCCCTTCATGACCCTCGGGCGCGGTGGGCCCGATGTAGATGTCGGTGGCACCGTCGTCGTTGGCCACCACCGTGCCGGTTTGGCTACCGATATCGGGCATGCGCTGGTCTGTCTGCAGCATCGAGCGGGTCTGACGGTCGTAGAGCATGACGGACCAGAAGCGGGACTGGGGAATGTCCGCGGGCAAGGTGAGTTTGTAGCTGCGGTCACCGTCGAAGAACTCGCCATCGCCGCTCCGCATAGCCATGAGGTACTGCGACCCGATGCCGGTTAGGTACATGCACATCGCGGGGGTAATGCCGGTGTAGCCGTAGAAGAACGCCGTCCTCGCATTGAGCTTCCGGGCCCCGTCGCTGGCAGTGATGACCGGACCATCGGCGGTGATCTTCGGCGGTGGATCGAGGAACTGGTAGCCGCCGGTGAAAAGCATATTGAGCCATTGCGAGTCGGGGTAGAAGGCGAAGCCCTCCTCCGGTCGGGGAGCGAGCGACACCGTGCGGCCGGTCGCGTTGGCGACGTTGACCGCGTCCTCGAGGATCTTGCGCATGCGGTCGTCGGGGTTGAACTTCTTACCTTTGACGATCCCGATCGACGCCAGCAGGCCCATCGTCTCCGGTCCGGCCGACTCGACCGGTTCCTGCTGCACCAGGTCGTTCAGGAGATCCCAGTAGCCGAAGTCGACGGGAGGGAGCGTGTTGAACGACACTCCCGACCCCTCGGTGAACCGCGTCTCCGTCGGAGGGGGCTCCTGGGCGAGGGGCGACCCTCCGGCCAGAAAGGTGCCAACCGCCGTGCCGTGCGCGCCGGGCACATACGGGGAGATCCGGAGGTCGTTGCGGATGACCTCCGCCACGGGCGCGGGATCGTTGTCGATCATGAAAGCACGCCCGAGCATGATGGCCCGGGTCGTGCGCACGTGCGACACGTGGTACCCGCTGTCGGGCAGGCGGCCGTCGTAACCCGGTCCGACCAGCAGGTACTTGCCGCCTTGTGCCCGGTCCGGCCCGGAGAGACCGAAGTCGGTGACCCAGCCAAACCACATATCGTCGATGGCGCCGAGGATCCCTGACGGCGGCCCGAGCGCGGGCACGTCGATCACCATCGGACCGTTAGTCAGGTCGACGAAGCTGAGGAGGTAGAGGGTGTCGCAGTTGGCGGTCAGGAACAGGGAGGACGAGTCCATCAGCTCGGAGAAGAGGAGAACCTCGTTGTCCTCGACCCCGATGGACAGGAATCCGGCTCGGATGGCCGCCATCGACACGCCAGGAAACGCACGGTCGAACGCATCGAAGGCGTGCACGAAGTCGAGGTGGTCGTACAGCAGCTCGGCGGTGGCCGGGGTGGGGGCGCCGTCCGTGAACTCCAACGTCCCAAGGCGGCTCTCGACCCTGTCCGGTGTCGAGACCGATGCCAGGGTCTCTGCGCTCACTTCGTTCCGGTCGGTGACGGTCATGTCGACACGCTCCTTGACTTGCTCGATGGCGCTGGACGCCATACACGGGGTGACCGCAGTCGATCATCTGTGACTCGGCAACCGGGGTCATCACCCTGCGGGGGTGAACGCGTCGCAGCAATGCTCGCCTATCGCGTTCACCCGCCCAGGGTGATGACGGTGACGGACCGCATTGGCGATGATCGCCTGGTCACGCAGTCCGACCACCGGAGATCACCTTGGCGCCGTCCCCCGTGTTCAAGTCGCTGGCCGGCTACCAGGGTTCCTGGCTCTCCGGCGATCTTGTCGCGGGACTGACCGTCTGGGCCGTGCTCGTGCCGGAGGCACTCGCATATGCCTCGATCGCAGGAGTGTCGCCGGTCGTTGGCCTGTATGCCGCGCCCGCCGCGCTGATCTTCTACGCCGCGTTCGGTTCCTCGAAGCACCTTGTCGTGGGGCCGATGGCTGCGACCGCGGCGCTGTCGGCTGCCGCCGTAGCGAACATCTCTGGAAACGGCGGCGATGCTGCGCAACTGACCATCGCGCTCGCGATGGTCACCGGTCTACTCGGTTTGGTCGCCGGTCTTACCCGGCTGGGCTTCCTCGCCTCGTTCATCTCGGAGCCGGTGCTGAAAGGCTTCATCATCGGCCTCGCTCTTACGATCATTGCGGGCCAGGTCCCGCACATCCTCGGCGTGCCTGGGACCGAGGGCGACTTCTTTGAGAAAGCGTGGGGCCTCATTGGCAACCTCGACGAGACGGTCGGTTCGACCCTCGTCGTCGGAACACTGTCGCTCGCGCTCGTTCTCGGCCTGCGAAGATTCGCTCCACGCGTTCCTGGCTCGCTTGTGGCGGTCGCGGCCGGGATTGCTGCCGTCCCGATCTTCGGTCTCGAGGGAAAGGGCGTCGAGATTGTTGGTCCGATCCAGTCCGGGCTCCCATCGTTAGGCCTTCCCGACGTGGGCTGGTCCGACTACGCCGCCCTGGCGGGCTCCGCGGTCGGGATCCTGCTGGTCGGGTTCGGCGAAGGCCTCGCCGCCGCCAAGACCTACGCGAGAAAGGAGCACTACACGATCGACCCCAACCGAGAGCTAATCGGTCTCGGCGCCGCCAACCTCGGCTCAGGCCTCAGCTCGGGCATGGTCGTCTCCGGATCGCTCTCAAAGACCGCCGTGAACGGGTCGGCGGGAGCCCGAACCCAAGCGTCGGGACTCATCGTCGCCGCACTCACGATCGTGACCCTGTTGTTCCTCACCGGTCTGTTCGAGAACCTGCCCGAAGCCACGCTCGCCGCCGTCGTCATCGCCGCGGTCATCGAGCTGGTGAGCTATCGACCCCTCGCTCGTCTCTACCGCCTCTACACGAGCGAGCTCGGTCGCATCTACGGACTCGCGACCCGGACCGACCTCATCGCAGCGGTGGCCACGCTTGTCGGGGTACTGATCTTCGACACCCTTCCCGGTCTCTTCATCGGAATCGGCGTGTCCGTGCTTCTGATCGTCTATCGCGCCTCGCGGCCGCACGTCGCGATTCTCGGAAAGCAGCCCAGCACACAGCACTGGGTCGATGTCGACCGGCACCCCGACGCAGTGAGCAGCGACGACGTCATCGTCGTCCGACCTGAGGCGGGGTTGTTCTACGCCAACGCCGACAACGTGCATGCCAACATCAGCACCCTAATCACGAGCCTGACTCGCGCCATCGTGTTGGACCTCGAGTCCGTGCCCGCCATCGACTTCACCGCCGCCGAAATGCTGCTCGCGCTCGATGACGAGCTAACGAACGGTGGCGTACGACTCGCGATCGCCCGCGAGGCGGGCCAAGTGGGCGACCTTCTGCACCAGGCCGGTGCTGGAAGCCTCGCCGACAACGTCTACTCCTCGGTCGACTCTGCCGTAAGCGCGCTCGCGGCGGACGGGGGTCCGTGAGTGAGTGCCGACGCGGTTATTCGGTCCCGGTAAGGACGAGGTTCCGCGTAGAGGAGTTCGCCTAGGTTCCACTTGGATTGGACTGTGATTCCGCGATCTCCTGTTCGATCGCTCGATCGAGCCCGTTCCAGGACGACATCATCGCGAACGTCTCATCCGCCTGCCCCAGGAGCGGCTCGACGTCCCTCGGGCGACGGTTCACCGCCAGGAGGACCAGCCCGGATTCGTGCCTTTCCAGCAGCCCCGTCGCCAGGTCACGCTCCTCACGCGGAATCGTCCGGTGCAGGTGGCCGACCACCGCTCCA
>Ga0214469_1000905_pt1 | contig 10817 bp, 9 predicted proteins | sample RVTome_10_FD_187340 | JGI IMG/M metagenome (GOLD analysis project Ga0214469, IMG submission 187340) | Soil microbial communities from uranium-contaminated site in the Upper Colorado River Basin, Wyoming, United States - RVT153D57 HiSeq ... | reverse complement strand
GTGCGCGCGTGCCGTCGCTGCCGGTTCGTCGCACCACGGCGAGCGTCGCGCGCAGCTCGTCGAGCGCCTCGCCGCTCGTGCGGCTGATGGTCTCCAGCGCCGTCCCAGCCTGCTCCGGCTTCTTCTGCAGCACGTGCAACGCGATGTCGGCCTGCATCTTGATCGCGGCGAGACCGTGACCGACGATGTCGTGGACCTCCTGCGCGACGCGCAGTCGCTCGTCGTCGACACGCTGCCGGATGGCCTCGGCCCTTGCCTGCGCCGCGGACTCCCTTGTCTGCCGGACGGTGGCGCCGGCGGCGAACGGCACCGCCACCCATGCCGTCGCTGGGACCAGGCCGAGCACACCCGGCAGGGCGGCACTGTTCGTGAGCAGGTGTGTGAGCAACAGCAGCAGCGCGCCCACCGACAGCGGCAGGGCGTCGCGCAGCCGTAGGTGGCGGGCGACGGTGTAGACCGCGACTGAGAACGACAGCAGGATCAAGCCGTAGGGATAGCCGGCGACCAGGTACGCCGACGTGAGGACCGTCGCCACCGCGAGCGTGGCCACCGGCCACCGGCGGCGCACGACGAGCACCAGGCCGGTGGCGATCACCAGCGCGAACCCGGTGGCGTCGGTCGCCCGCTCCGACACGGTGCCCCACGATTGGGCGGTCGCGGCGCTGAGGGCGCCCAGAGCTGCAAGCGCCACCGCCATGGCGGTGTCGCCGATCAGTGACTTCGTCGTCATGGCCGTCGTGTCCGCGTCGTGCTCATGCGTCCAGATTCCATCATCGCGTCTCCACGCACATCACCCTGAAGGCGGCTCCGGTCTTACGTCACCGGACGTAGCCGGGCGTCGCGACGGGATCAGCCGCCGGAGCCGGTGTACGTGCGCCGGCGGCGGCGCGATGCCGCTCCGTGGCCGACGACGCGATCCGTCCCGGCGACCACGCTGAACCAGGTCAACGCCACGACGAGAACATCGAGGATCGGAGACCGACATGTCGAACGTGACACACCAAGCGCACCCCATGGCCATCACGGACAGGATGCGGCACGGCGGCCCCGCGTTGCTCGCCCGGATCAGCGAGCGCGCGACCGGCTGGCTCGCGCAGCACAGCATCGCCGTCCTGCGGATCAGCCTCGGGCTGGTGTTCCTGGGCTTCGGAGCGCTGAAGTTCATCCCCGGCGCGAGCCCCGCCGAGGAGCTGGCCGTGCGGACGCTGGAGACCTTGTCGTTTGGCGTGCTGTCGGGTCAGGCCGCCCTGCTGGCGACGGCGGTCGCCGAGTGCTTCATCGGCATCACCCTCGTCACCGGCAGGCTGCTGCGTACCGGGCTGGCCGTGCTGGCCGCCTCCCTGGTGGGCATCATGTCGCCGCTGGTGCTGTTCTTCGCCGACCTCTTCCCGGGTGCGCCCACGCTCGAAGCCCAGTACGTGCTGAAGGACATCGTCCTGATCGCAGCGGGGCTCGTGGTCGCGGCGGGGGCGATGGGCGCCCGCCTCGTGGCCACCCGGCACGGCCACTGACCACCTGCCGCGGCCCGAGACCACGCGCCACCACAACAAGGGCACGACGACGCGGATGGCGTCGTCGTGCCCTTGTCGACGTCACGGCCGGCGACCGTCGCGCGCCCGACGGCCCGGGGGGACCCGCGCAAGGGCGCCTAGGAGTTCATCGCGAATGCATCCAACACAGGCTCACGTCCTGCGGCGTTCCTCGACGAACATGCGTGACGACGCAAAAGGGCATTGTCCCCTGTGCGCCCGTCCTGGCCTGCCGCGTTCATCGTAGGATCGCGCCGCTCGGTCAGCTGCCGGTCAGGTTCCGAGCGATGGCCTGCAGCGCGATCTCGAGCACGCGCGCCCGGTTGGGCACCTCCCGTGGGGTCGTCCTCGACGCCGTCGAACTCGGCCCGCTGTGCGGTGCCACAGCCTGGGTGCGGTCGACAGTCGACGCGTCGGGTGCATGGTCGGCGGCGTCGTCGAGCAGGGTCGCGGGCTCGTGGTCGCCGAGCTGGCGCAGCAGGTTGGCGAGGTTGCGCAGCGTCGTCCACTGATGGTTCCAGTTGCCCGTGCGCGACCAGTAGTCGATGAGGTCGCGGTAGCCACGCAAGGCGTCATCGGTGCGCCCAGCGGAGGCCCGCAGCGTCTGGAGACCAACGGATGCGATGCCGGTGACGAACGTCGCTCCGGACAGGCGTGCGAGGTCGATCGCGCGGGCGTACTGGTCCTCGGACCGCTCAGGATGACCGGCGGCGCTGTGGATCTCCCCCGCGACATAGGCCGCGAACGCGCGCAGCGTCGGTGACACCGCCACCTCCGACATCCGCGCGTGCAACGCGCGCGCCCGGTCGAGGTCACCGGCATAGAGCGCCCCGAGCGCCGCGACCCCGAGGTTCTCGCTCGGGTCGGGGGCGTGCGCGGCGGCGGCGAGGGCATGGTCAACGACATCGGCGTGGTCGCCACGGCCGAGCGCTGACAGCGACAGCGCCGTCAGGCAGTGCCATGACCCCTCGCTGTCGGAGGCCTGTTCGAGGCCGGCCAGCGCGAGCCGCCGCGCGCGGGCGTGGTCGCCCTGCATGTACGTGACGTTGGCGGCCGACCCGAGCACCGCGGCGGCCCGGGGGTGGCCGTCGAGCGCACCGTCCGTGGCCAGCTCGTCGGCCCAGGCGCGGATCTCGACCAAGTCGCGCCAGTTCGACGTCCCGGCGAGCGTGATCACGAGCGTGGCGGCATCGTCGAGGCGGCGGCGTTCGCGGGCCAGGCGCCACGCCGCCCGCAGGTTGGGCAGTTCGCGGCGCAGGGCCGCGTCCGCGTCCGGCTCGCGTTCCGACGACGCGCTGTCGCAGATCCATGTGGCCCGGTCGACCGCCCAGCGCAGCAGGCGTGCCTCCGCCTCGTCACCCTCCCCGGTGGCCGCCAGCCGATCCACGCCGAACGCCCGCAGTGTCTCGAGCATGCGGTAGCGCGCCGGCCCGTCGAAGACGACGTCGATCATCGATGCGTCGACCAGGTGCGCCAGCGCGCCGGCCGGGTCGACCGGCAGGCCGAGGTCGACGCCGACGAACTCCGCGGCCGGGACGTCGAAGCCGTCGACGAACACCGACAGGTGCCGGAACAGCCGCTGCTCGTGGGGTGCGAGCAGGTCGTAGGACCACTCGACGGTCGCGCGCAGCGTCCGGTGCCGCGCATCCGCGGTCGGGCGGCCGCCGCCGAGCAGGTCGAGCGCACGGTCGAGCCGGTCGGACAGGTCTCGCAGAGAGAAGGTCGACAGCCGCCCGGCTGCCAGCTCGATCGCCAGCGGCATCCCGTCGAGCCGGCGGACGATGCCGGCGATCAGCCGCAGGTCGTCGGGGTCGGGCACGAAGCCGGGCCGCACCCGTGCGGCACGGTCGAGGAACACCGCCACCGAGGGGGCGTCCGCGAGCCGGGTGGCAGCACGGTCGCCGTGCCCCTCGGCGCGTGGCAGCGGCAGCGGTGCGAGCCGCGATGTGCATTCGCCGGCGAGGCCGAGTCGCTCCCGGCTGGTGGCCAGCACCGTGAGCTCGGGGCAGCCGTCGAGGAGCGCGCCGACCGTGTCGCGCACCGCGTCGAGCAGGTGCTCGCAGTTGTCGACCACGAGCACCCCGGGGCCGCCCGCCAGGAGCGTGATGCAGGCCGACAGCACGTCGCCGCGCGTGACCTGCAGTTCGAGCGCGGCCGCGAGCGCGTGCGGGATGGCGCCGGGATCGGTCACCGGTGCCAGCAGCAGCACGGCGACGGTCCCCGTCCGCCGTGCCACCTCCAGCGCGACACGCGTCTTTCCGACTCCGCCAGGTCCGACGACGGTGATCAGCCGCTCTGCGCCGACCAGCCGGTGCAACGCCGCCACGTGTGCTTCGCGTCCCATCAGTGGCGCCACCGGCCGGGTGACCGGCTCGGCGGCGGCCCGGACTCGACCGCGGCGGACCGTGTTGGCCGTGTCCGGCATGGTCACGGCGCCGCCGGCGATGTCCCGTTCGAGCGCGGCCAGCGCCGGTGAGGGGTCCAGTCCGGCCTCGTCGACCAGACGGCGCCGGTAGTCGCGGCTGGTGCGCATCGCCTCCGGCGCGCGTCCGGTCACGGCGAGCGCCCGCATCAAGCGCAGCACCGCGGGTTCCCGCAGCGGATCGGCGGCGAGCGCGGTGGTGGCGAGGCTGACCGCGTCGTCGGTCAACCCCGCGTCGATGGCGCAGTCGATCAGCAGGTCGGTCACATCGTTGTGCAGGTGATCGAGCACGATCGCCGTGCCCGTCAGGGGCGCGACGTCCGCGAGGTCGGCCAGCGCGGGCCCGCGCCACAGCGCCCGCCCCTCGCGCAGCAGCACGCATGCCCGCGCGGGATCGTGTGCCGAGTGGCTGCGTGCCTCCTCCAGCAGCCGGCGGGCCCGGGTCGCGTCGAGCTCGCCGTCCGCGAGCACGAGGCGGTAGCCACCGTCCAACGTCTCCAGCCGCCCGGCCGCCTGTCCGAGGTGTCCGCGCAGCCGCGAGATGTGGCTGTGGAGCGCCGCCCTGCCCGACTCCGGCGGCTCGGACGCCCACAGCGCGTCCAGCAGATGGTCGACGGTCACCGCCCGCCCCTCGGCCACCGCGAGCAGCGCCAGCACCCCGCGCCGCTTCGGCCCGCGCACATCGACCGCGGCGCCGTCGACAGTGAGCCGCAGCGGGCCGAGCACGTCGACCCGGAACGCTGGACCGCCCGGAGCTTCCTGCATCCGAACAGCATGCCCGCCTGCCAGCGCGGTGCAAGGGGTGTGCAAGGCGGCTCGCCCAGGTTGCTGTCGCTGCCGGCACCGTGCCGGTACGTACAACGAGGTGAGACAGATGGCAACGACTGAGTTGACGGACACGACGGACGCGATCGCCGGGGCGTTGCGTGCCACGCTGCGGGGTGCGGTCATCGACCGTGGACATCCGAGCTACGACGGCGCCCGCCGCGTGTGGAACGGGCTCATCGACCGGCACCCCGCGGTGATCGCCCGTTGCACGGGCACCGCCGACGTCGTCGAAGCGGTCCGTGTGGCCCGGGCGCACCGGCCGACCGTCAGCATCCGCGGCGGCGGACACCAGGTGGCCGGTAGCGCCGTGTGCGACGACGGGTTGGTCATCGACCTCTCCGCGATGAAGGGCGTGCACGTCAACCCCACCGCCCGCACCGTGCGGGCACAGGCCGGCGCCACCTGGGGCGACGTCGACCGGGCGACCCAGCTGTTCGGGCTCGTGACGCCCGGCGGCGAGGTCTCGGAGACGGGGATCGCCGGACTCACGCTCGGGGGTGGCATGGGCGTGCTCATGCGCGCCTACGGGCTCAGCTGCGACAACCTCCGATCGGTTGAGATCATCACCGCCGACGGCGTCGTCCGTACCGCGAGCCGTGAGGAGCAGACAGATCTGTTCTGGGCCATCCGTGGTGGCGGTCACGGGCTCGGCGTGGTGACGTCGTTCGAGTTCGGCCTGCACCCACTGGGACCGCAGGTGGCCATGGCACAGGTGCTGTATCCCTACACCGATGCGGGTTCTGTGCTGCGCGCCTGGCGCGACCTGACCACGCAGCTGCCGGACACCGTCTCGCCGGAGGTCGCGCTGTGGAGCATCCCATCCGATCCCGACGTTCCAGAGGACATGCACGGCGCCAAGGTGGTCGTGGTCGCCGGCGTGTACGCGGGTGCACCCGACGAGGCCGCGGCGGTGTTGTCACCGCTGGCCGAGCTCGGTACCCCGCTCATGGACCTCAGCGCAACGGTGCGCTATCTCGACGTGCAGACGTCGATCGACGCGGCCTTTCCGGCCGGCGGCCGGTACTACATGAAGTCCCATTTCATGGACCAGCTGAGCGACGAGGCGATCGACGACCTGCTCCGCTGTGACGCCGCCCGGCCCACCCCCCAGTCCCTGGTCGTCATCCGGACCCTCGGCGGCGCGGTCGCGCGGGTGCCCGAGCACGAGACCGCCTTCGCGCACCGGGCAGCCAGGTACAACCTCAGCATCGACGCCTCCTGGTCCGATCCGGCTCTGGACGACACCGCGATCGGCTGGGCGCGCACGTCATGGGACACCATGGCGCCGCACGGCACCGGCGGTGTGTACGTCAACTTCGCCGGTCTCGGCGACGAGACCGACCGGCGGGAGACCTTCGGTTCCAGCGGTCGCGACCTGGAACGAATCCGGGGGATCTATGACCCCGAGGGCGTGCTCGCGGCCGCCGCCGACCGGCACTGACGGCGGCGGTTGCCGGCCCAACGGCCCTTGCGCGCAGGGTCGAGGTGCGCGATGACCGGTTGGGGTGACACCCGAGACCGCTGGAGATTGACCGACGTTCGACGCATGTCACGCCGGCCGGTCGTCTGCGGCGTCGCGGATCGGCTGGTCGATGCTGTTGAACGCGGTGCCGATGCGACCGTCGGGGCGGATGTCCTTGCGACGTGGGGAGTGCTCGGCCTGCCGCCATTCGTCGAAGGCCAGTCCGGTCAGCTCCTCGAGCAGTGCGATGTCCTGCTCGAAATGGGGCAGCAGTTCGGCGCGTTGCGCCGCGGTCAGCGGCTCGCGTCGCCTCTGTTCGGTCTGGATCCTCTGCGACAGGAACGCCTCGGTGGAACGCCATACGGGCGGCGGGAGGTGACGCTCGATGGCGGCGCCCGCGCGCAGCACGACTGCCAGCGTGCGGTTGCGTTGTGACGCGGTCACGTGGGTCGTCACGTTCTCGGCGGGTATCTCGCTGATCACGCCCGTGTCCACACCGAGGAAGGCACAGATCCTGTCCAACGTGCGCTCGGGCTCGTCGTGAAGTTGCTGGTAGCGCAGCACGAGCACGTGCTCGCGGGGGAACCGCGCGTAGAGGCGCTGCAGCTGCTCGCCGTAGCGTCCGAGGTCCAGGTAGCGCCAGAACGACGCCCATCCCGCTGCGGCCCGCTGGTCTTCGAGGCGGCATGCCTTCACGAAGTCCTGTTCGGGCTCCAACCCGGCCGACCACAGGTGTGTCCAGTTGGAGTGGGCGCGGTCGATCGGGTCGCGCAGGAGCGCGATCAGCCGTGCGTGCGGCACAGCGTCGTGCAGTCGTCGCTGTGCGTCAGGGTCGTACAGGTAGAACGGTGTGGACTCGCCGCGCAGGGTGCCAGCGGGTGCGCAGTCGAACAGCGCTTCGTAATCCTTCCGCCGCCAGACGCGCGCGCGGAAGCTCTTTGCGTCGCCGGGACCGCCACGTTGCGGTGGCGGGCCGTCGCAGAGGAAGTACTTCGGCTCCTTGATCTCGGACATGAACAGCTGCGGGTGTCGCGCGAGCGCCACGTGCAGCGCGGTGGTCCCGGCCTTGGGGACACCGATCACGAAGAAGTCCGGGAGTGCCATGGCGCGTCCTCCGGGTACCGCAGATCAGGTCAGGTTCCTGGTATGACGTGCAGGGTGCGGAGCTCGTGCGCGCTGTCGGGGCGGGTCATCTCGAAGTAGAGGCGGTGTGAGCCGTTGGGCAGCGTCACCAGACTGAGGTAGCGCAAACCACCGCCTGCGTGCGGCGATTGTGCCACTGGTGCGTTGCCCGCGGCGGCGAACCCGCCTGACAGGCCGGCGTTGCCGATCGCGACGCCGGTGCGCTCCTCCCAGTTCTGTTCGGCGGAGGCGCGTCCGTCGTAGAACGCGACTGCCGCGCCACCGTTGGGCAGGACGGTGCTGATGCGCACGCCGCGGGCGTCCCAGCGATTCGGGCGGCCTCTCAGCGCCGTGCCGCGCCAGCGCCACGTGACGCCGTCGTGACTGCCGGCGTATGCCGTGATCATGCGGTCGGTGTTGGCTGGGTCCTTCAGCGGGTGGCACGCCGCCCACAGGTGCCAGCCGTCGCGGTTGCGCAGGATCACGGGATCCTTGACCGCCCACCGTGTGCTGCCGGGCAGGACCGGAACCGGTGACGCGGTCGAGAGTCCCTCCGGCGTGGCCGCTTCGATCAGGTCGACGCGCCAGTGGAAGCTGTTCGGGGTGGCGCAGCTCACGTACAGCCGCCACCTGCCGTCGTCGGCGAGCGCGAGCGTCGGCCGTTCAAGCGACGCCGCGCCGAACGTCTCCCGTGACACGACCGCCACCGGCGTGAAGTGCACGCCGTCGTCGGATCTGGCGACGACGTTGGCGTAGCCACGCCCCGTTTCGCCGATTGGGCGACGCAGGCGGTACGCCAGCCAGTAGGTGCCTTCGACCAGCAACGCACTCGGTGCGCCGGCCCAGGCGCCGACCTCCGGCGACGGCGGTGCCACGACCAACGTCGACTGATCGACGTGCTCGGCGAGTGCGGCCGTGACGGCGCGATACGCAGAAGCCCGTGGAGCGGAGGTGGTCTGGCGATTTCGCCGGGAACCGTCATCGGGCGCGCTCGTCAATGCATTCAGCATGTGGGTGGACTCCAAACGTCGCTCTCGAACTCGTGACTCGTCGCCGAGTATCGAGGTATGGCGGACGCCGGTCCGCCACTGTGCGTGCGGCGCCCATCTGCAGGCGGCACGCCCTGGGTTGCACTGAACAGACAGGTCTGTCTATGGTCGTGGCGGCGCAGATCACAGCGGACAAAGGAGCCCACATGAAGGTCGCAGTCCTCGGCACCGGGACGGTCGGCCGCGCGATCGCGGCGCGCTTGGCCGGCCTCGACCACGACGTCGTCATCGGCACCCGTGATGCCGAGGCGACACTCGCGCGCAGTGTTTCGGATGCGATGGGCAATCCGCCGTTCGCGCAATGGCATGCCGAGCACGAACAGGTTGGACTGGTCGACTTCGCCGACGCCGGCACGCACGGCGAGATCGTGATCAACGCGACCTCGGGCGCGGGTTCGGTTGCGGCGCTCGAGGCGGTCGGCGCAGGCAACCTGGCTGGGAAGGTGGTCGTGGATGTCGCGAACCCCTTGGACTTCTCGCACGGCATGCCGCCCCGCTTGTTCGTGGCGGACACCGACAGCCTGGCCGAGCAGATCCAGCGCGCGTTACCGGAGGCGCGGGTGGTCAAGACGCTCAACACCATGAACGCGCACGTGATGGTCGATCCCTCGCGCGTGCCCGGTGCGCACACGGTCTTCGTCTGCGGCGACGACGAGGATGCCAAGGCGACCGTCAAGGAGTTGCTCGCAGAGTTCGGTTGGAGTGGTGAGGCCATCCTCGACCTCGGCGGCCTGCGCGCAGCCCGGGGTACGGAGATGTACCTGCCGTTGTGGCTCTCGCTGTGGGGCGCGCTGGGTACGGGAGACTTCAACATCAAGGTCGTCCGGGCCTGACCGGGTGGCGGGGTCTGCCGGAGAGGTGGAGCGAGTGGCCCCGGCGCGGGAGCGCATCCTCGACACTGCGTTCCGGCTGTTCTACGCCCGCGGCGTGCGTGCCGTGGGCGTGGACACGGTGATCGCCGAATCGAAGGTGGCGAAGGCCACCCTCTACAAGCATTTCGCTCGCAAGGACGACCTGGTGCTCGCCTACCTGGACCGCGTCGACGAGATCTGGCGGGGTCAACTCGCCGCTGCGGCGGCAGCCGCCGGCGACGACCCGCGCGACCGGCTCGTGGGCATGTTCGACGCCCTGCGGACCGCGTGCCGCACGGACGGCTATCGCGGATGCGCGTTCATCAACACCGCAGCCGAAGCTGCGCCGGGTTCCGACGTGCACGCGCGAACCGTGGCCCACAAGGCCGCCGTCCGCGCGTGGGTCCGTGACCTCGCCGCACAGGCGGGAGCCGCGCATCCCGACGCGCTGGCCGGCATCCTGGTCCTGCTGCTCGACGGAGGTCTTGCGGCCGGTGTGCTCGACGGCGACCCCGCGGCCGGTGACGCCGCGAAGGCGGCCGCGACGGTGGTGGTCGACGCCTCCGGAGCCGGTGCCACGCGCTGAGGGTGGCGGTACGTCGCCGTACGACCGCGCGACGCGCGAGGCGGCTGACGCTCGCAACGCTCTCCGTCACGTTGCGAGCGCGGTGGCGCATGTGCCCGCTTGACGCGATGTTGGTAAGTGGTAGCTTACGTTCGTGGTGACTTACCAAGGTGACGAGCAGGTCACCGCCCTCGGCGACCCGACGCGACGTGCGGTGTTCGAGGCGGTGGCGGACGGGCCGCGGTCGGTCGGTGAGATCGCCGGCGCACTGCCGGTCAGCCGCCCTGCCGTATCCCAGCACCTGCGCGTGCTCAAGGACGCTGGCCTGGTGGTTGATGAGAAGGTCGGCAACCGACGGCTGTACCGACTCAACCCGGACGGTGTCGGGCGCCTCCGCGCGTACGTCGACCGGTTCTGGGACCGCGCGCTGATGACGTTCAGCGACGCAGCCGAACAGGCACAACGCCATGCCGAACAGGAGCAGCAATGACAGAGCAGAGCACCGACCTAGCCATCCGCAAGACCATCACCGTGCAGGCCACCCAGGAGCGGGCGTTCGGGGTCTTCACCGAAGGCCTGGCCACCTGGTGGCCACTGGACGGCTACTACATCGGCGGCCAGCAACCGCAGACCGCCGTCATCGAACCGCGGGCCGGTGGGCGCTGGTACGAGCAGGCCGCCGACGGCACAAAGTGCGACTGGGGGCGCGTGCTGGTCTGGGAACCACCCGCGCGGCTGGTGCTGTCCTGGCAGATCAGCGCCGACTGGAAGGCGGACCCGTCGATCGAGACCGAGGTCGAGGTGCGCTTCGTGGCCGAGGGGCCAACCACCACCCGGGTCGACCTGGAGCACCGAGGACTGGACGGCTACGGCGACCAGGCGGCACAGATGCACGGCATCTTCGACTCCGACAGCGGCTGGACCAGCATGCTGTCCCGCTTCGCCGTCGCCGCCAACGCATGACCCGACACCAGACGATCACAGCCGGC
>Ga0214469_1000903_pt1 | contig 10828 bp, 12 predicted proteins | sample RVTome_10_FD_187340 | JGI IMG/M metagenome (GOLD analysis project Ga0214469, IMG submission 187340) | Soil microbial communities from uranium-contaminated site in the Upper Colorado River Basin, Wyoming, United States - RVT153D57 HiSeq ... | reverse complement strand
ACGCCTCGACGTGCGCCCGTGCCACTCCTCGAAGGGCTAGGGGCCGCTCAGGGCCGGCGTCGTGCCCTGGTGGCCGGGCCTCGCCCCGGCAGCCGTCGCACTGGCCGAAGACCTCGTCGCCATGGCGATCGAACCGACCGCCGGCGCCGTCCGGGGCCGCGGGCCCGGAATTCCCTCGGGCCGCCAGGGGTTCAACCAGGGAGCGAATGCGCCACGTTCATCGCGTGACGCCCGCTATCGGTGAGATCGATGCGCACGGAGACATCCCCGGTCGAGTCCGAACGAGCGCGGTGGCCGCGCGTTGGCGGGTTGCCGCATCGCGAGCTGAGGTCTCTGCTGGATCGGGACTACGGCGGCTTCACGGAGGCGACCGAGCCCTCCGAGCTCGTCCTGCCGGCTACTGCCTCTGTCCCGTTCATCGTGAAGATCCGCGATTCGGTTCGTCGGCCCCCGCAGTTCTTGACCGGCGCCCACGGCTCCTATTTCCCACTGGACGGAGCCTGCTCGCCGTCGTATCTCGAGGTGTGGCTGGCGCCGCTGGGCGCATACACCCTGTTGGGTGTGCCCATGGAGCAGCTCCGCGGCGAGATCGTCGAGCTGGGCGACGTGTTCGGCGCTGCGGGCACGCGGCTGGGCGAGATGGTGCGCGACGCACCAAGGTGGGGTGAACGGTTCGCGCTCGTGGACAACTTCTTGTTGCGTCGTCTCGAGACCGGGCCGCAGCCCTCCCCCGAGGTGGCCTGGGCCTGGCGACGGTTGGTGGACACGGGTGGCGCGGTTCCGATCCGCCGGATCGCCGGCGAGGTCGGCTGGAGCCACAAACACCTGATCGCCAGGTTCAAGCACCAGGTCGGCCTCCCACCCAAGACCGCTGCTCGCCTGGTGCGCTTCGAGCGGGTGCGGCGCCGCCTCGATCGACGCAGCGAAATGAGCTGGGCTGACATCGCGGCCGAGTCCGGCTACGCCGACCAGGCACATCTCGTCCGGGAGTTCCGCGACTTCACCGGCACCACGCCCACCAGGTTCGTCACCCACGGTCGCGCCGCATAGTCGTCGAACGCCGCGACAGGGGCCGATCAGGTGGGGGCGCGGTGCGCTGTCGCGCTCAGCGGGCGCGCCGGCCCGGGCCCAGCGGACCGCGCGCCATCGCGTCCGGCCGTCTGAAGCAAGTCTGTCGCTAGTCGACCAGCTCCTCGGCCAGAAGGTCCATGAGCAGGCCGTCGTGCCAGGTGCCGTCCGGACCCCGTTCGTAGCGGCGCAGGATGCCGACGGGACGGAACCCGACCTTGGTGTAGCAGCGGATGGCGGCGGCGTTGTCGACGGCCGGGTCGATCTCCAAGCGGTGGTGGCCGTGGTCGACGGTGAGGTGCCGGGCCAGGATCCGAACCGCATCGGTACACACCCCACGCCTGTGGACGGCCGGGTCGACATAGATGTCGATGCTGGCGTGGCGGTAGTCCGGCTCGTCCTCGGCCTGCCACTGGATCCAGCCGACGACCTGGTCCTCCAGCTCGATCACGTAGGGGACCATGCTCGGCTCGGCGAGGTCCTCCTCCACCGCGGCCACCATGTCGTCACCGCCGCGCCAGCGTGCGTAGACCTCCGGGGTGCGGCGGATCTCGGCGAGCCGGGGAACGTCTGCCGGCGACGCCGGTCGCAACCGAACCAGCTTCCCCTGCAACGAGGTCACGTGGACGAGCGTAGGTCCGCAACCCGATCTGGCTCCGCCGGGACCGCTGGAGGCCCCGGTCGTGCCCGAGCGCGGTGGATCGGGGCCTCCGCAGGGGCCCCGATCCGTGGCTCGATCGATCAGCGCTGGCCGGAGCCCAGATCGACCGCAACACCGATGAGGGAGAACACCGCCTGCTCGACGTCAACGTCGTCGTTGCCGCCCAGGCTGTTGACCTGGAGCCGGTCGATCGTCTCGCCGCCGGTGATCCGCACCTCGGTCTTCAGACCCTCGACGTCGACCCTGGCGCCATCGGTCTCGACGTCGATCCGGTCGGCCCTGTCGATGCCGTTGACGATCACGTTGTCGGCTTCGGCGTCGCCGTGTCACTGGCGACGCGGGCCGACGGCGATTGCGTCGCTCCGGCAGGCTTGACGGAGCCGGCCGCTGCCAGGCCGATCACCAGAGCCGCCGCGCTCCCGCCGTGAGGGCGAGCGGGCGGGCTCCGGGGACGCGATGGACGTTCATGGTCGGGACCCTTTCCGTGTGCCGTGGTCGACCGGTGTCGACGACGTTGGCGTCCACTACGGCAGGGGTCGTGATTCGGTTCGCGATCGAGCGCTGCGCGCTTTCGCTTGCTGGCCATGCCAGCGGCTGCGCTGCTCCGCCGCCCGGTACTCCTCGCGGAGGAGGCGCTGGTAGACCTTGCCGCCGTCGGACCGGCCGAGCGACGCGCGGACCGGGAGCGTCGAGGAGCGTGCCGGCGGCCGAGGCGATGGACCCGGCCAACGTCGCACCCTTCGTGGCCCTGTGATCGCTGTCAGAAGGCCGGGTCCTGCCACCAGGGGTAGGGCGCCGGCAGGTCGGCGGGCACGCGGTTGGGGAACGTCGGTGGCCGCTTCTCCAGGAAGCTCGTCACGCCCTCGCGCACGTCGGCGCCGCGCCCGAGCGCTTCGAGCAGCGCGGAGTCGATCCGGTGCGCGCCCATCGGGTGTGGTTCGCCGAGCATGCGCCACAGCAACGCCCGGGTGACCGTGACCGAGACGGCGGAGGTGTTGGTGGCGATCTCGGTGGCTAGCTCATAGGCAGCCGGCAGGAGGCCGTCGGGCTCGTGGACCGATCGCACCAGACCGCCGGCGAGGGCCTCGTCGGCGCCGAAGATCCGGCCGGTGGCGCACCACTCCATGGCTCGGCTGATGCCGACGACGCGCGGCAGGAACCACGACGAGCAGGCCTCAGGCACCAGCCCCCGGCGGGCGAAGACGAGGCCGAACCTGGCGGTGGCGGATGCCAGCCGCACGTCGAACGGCAGGGTCATCGTGACCCCGACCCCGACAGCCGGTCCGTTGATCGCGCCGATCACGGGCTTCGCGCAGGCGAAGAACCGCAAAGCCACGACGCCTCCCTCGTCGCGGTGTCGTCCGTCGGCCTCCTTCACGACGCCCGCCTCGGCGGCGCGGTCGTCGCCGTAGTCGAACGTGGCGTCGCCCCCGCCGAGGTCGGCGCCCGCACAGAAGGCCCTGCCCCTTCCTGTGACCACCACTGCCCGCACCTCCGGGTCGGCATCGACGGCGTCGACCGCGGCACACAACTCCCGCTGCATCGTGACCGTGAAGGCGTTGAGGCGGTCCGGGCGGTCCAGCGTGATGGTGGCCACGTGGTCGGCCACGTCGTAGGCGATCTGCTTGTAGGTCATGTCAGCGGGCGCCAGCGTCTCCCCTGGGTCGATCACGTTCATACGTTCGGACCGACGATCCAGGTGCCACCCCGGAGACGATGGCCTCACACTCCATGGTCAGGCGGCCTTCTCGAGGATGTGGACCCCGCAGGCGGAGCCGAGGCCGATGACGTGGGCGAGCCCGACCTTGGCGTCGGGGATCTGGCGGTCGCCGGCCTCGCCGCGCAGGTGGTGGCAGATCTCCCAGATGTTCGCGATGCCGGTGGCGGCGATGGGGTGGCCCTTGGATTGCAGGCCTCCGGACACGTTGACCGGGGTGGTGCCGTCGCGCCAGGTGGCCCCGGATTCGAAGAACGGCACCGCTTCGCCCTGGGCGCAGAGCATGAGGTTGTCGTAGTGAACGAGTTCGGCGGTGGCGAAACAGTCGTGCAACTCGACCAGGTCGAGGTCCTCGGGGACCACGCCGGCGGCCTCGTAGGCCTGGTGGGCGGCGTTGCGGGTCAGGGTGTTGACATTCGGCAGCACCTGGCAGGCCTCTTCCCAGGGGTCGGTGGTCAGCACCGACGCCGAGATCTTGACCGCCCGACGCCGCTGATCCGGGTCCAGTGTGCGGAGCTTGCGGCCGGTGACCACCACGGCGGCGGCGGCGCCGTCGCAGTTGGCCGAGCACATGGGCCGGGTGTTGGGGTAGGCGATCATCACGTCACCCATGATCTCTTCGAGCGTGAACCGCTTCGAATACGCCGCCAACGGGTTCAAGGTCGAATGAGCGTGGTTCTTCTCCGAGATCCGGGCGAACAACTCGAAGCTGGTCCCGCCATAACGGTGCCCGTACTCCATACCGATCTGGGCGAACACCCCCGGCATCGTCTCGGTCCCGATCCGACCATCGGTCGGCGCCACCGCCCCGAACCGCCCCCGCGGCGTCCACCTCTCGTCGTTGTCGGCCCTGCGGTTCGCGCCCGCCAACAAGCCCGCACCGGCGAGTTTCTCCACCCCCACCGCCATGCCCAGGTCACACTCTCCCGCCTTGAGCGCCATGACCGCCGTACGCAACGCCGTCGCCCCCGTCGCACATGCGTTGGCCACGTTGTACACCGGGATCCCGGTCTGACCGACCTGCTTCTGCAATTGCTGCCCGATCGCCCCCGGGCCCCCCATGAGGTTGCCCGCGGCCAGCACGCCCATGTCACGCATGCTCACGCCGCCGTCCGCCAGCGCAGCCATGGCAGCCTCGGCTGCCAGATCCACGGTGTCCTGCTCCGGATGCTTGCCGAACTTGGTCATGTGGATCCCCAAGATCCACACATCGTCAGTCGCCATCAGCCTTCCTCCCTCGCGCCGTTCGATGTGTCAACCGGTTCGAACCCGAACCCGATGGCCTCGGTGCCACCGCCGTCGGTGCCCACGGGCACCGTCACCAGCCTCACCTTCATCCCCAGCCTCACATGCTCCGGGCTGGGCTCCACGTTGACAACATTGGCGCGGACGCTGGTGCCGTCACAGTCGACCACCGACGCCACGAACGGCACCGGAATGCGAGGCGCCGCCAGCGACACGATCGTGAACGCCCGCACCTCCCCCTCGGTCGCCACCCGCACACCCGAGAACTCGGGCCCACCACAGCCGGCACAGGCGTTGCGCCGATCGAAAAACCGCGCCCCGCAGCGGGCGCACTCCTGTGCGACCAGATGCGGATCGTCGCCCAGCACCAGATAGTCAACCAACGGAACCTGTTCACTCACGATGGCAACTCCTTCCCTCACTCCGCACCCGGTGACCTGGCCGGGCTACGATTAGAGCATACTCTTTATCCGGCCGAGGCCGCCTCAGCCACCAGGAGCGCCGAGAGGGTCGAGGCGCTCGCCCGCCTCGTCGGTCACCACCCAGTGGGAGGGCTCCCCCGGCTCCTCCCGCACGACGCCACGGTGCTCGAGGGCGCGGAGGTGGGCCAGCGCCTCGCCCACAGCGGCGCGCCGCATGAAGCCCTCGATCTCGTCCCACGGGCGCGACCAGTGCATGCGAGAGGCGATGGCCCACGCCGTGGTCAGGCCCTCACCGATGGCGGCGACGGCCTCGCGAAAGCGCTCGGCGTGGTGTCGGCGGAGCTCGTCGAGGCGCTTGTGCAGGTCTGAGAACCGGTACTCGTGGGCGGGCAGGACCTCGTCGGGTTCGTAGACGTCGAGCTTGTCGAGCGAACGGAGGAAGTCCCCGAGCGGATCGTCGCCCGCCTGAGGATGGAACGAGATGTTGGGCGTGATCCGCGGCAGCACATGATCGCCCGACAGCAAGACCTCATGGACCGGTTCCCAGAAGCACAGGTGGCCGGGCGAGTGACCCGGTGTCCAGATCGCCGACAGCTCCCAACCGGGGACGTCGGGGCGCTGGCCGTCCTCGAGCAGCACGTCGGGCATCACCCGTCGACGAACGGCCGCACCGGCATCGCCGCCTGTTGCAGCGTCGCGATCTCGTCCGCCGGCGCCCCGACCTGGCGCAGCATCGTGCCCACCCGCTCCAGCAGGTCCGTCGGCTCGGCGTAGCGGTCCCGCACCAGCGCGGCGTCGGCCGGGTGGAGAGCTATCCAGGCTCCAGACGCCTCGCGGATGCGCCCCGCCAGGCCGTAGTGGTCGGGGTGGATGTGCGTGACCAGCACGCCCCGCACGTCACCAATGGCGTAGCCGGCCACATCGAGCCCTGCTGTCAGGGCAGCGTAGGCATCCTCGGTGTTCCAGCCGGCGTCGACGAGGTAGGCGGCTCGCTCGGTCTCGAACAGGTAGACGAACACGTACCGCAACGAGTTGTTCGGCAGCGGCACGGGAATCGTCCACAAGCCGGGTCGCAGTCGCTCCACCGGGGGCAAAGGGTCGGGCGAGGGTCGGATCTGGGTCACCGATTCACATTACCTGGTCGCCCGTGTGTCCCACTAAGAAGAGGACACTGATAACGCAGGCGCCGCGAGCGCCCACCGGCGGAAGAGGAATGCGAACGCGCCCCTGACGTCGGTCTCGTCACCCCATGAATGGCCGCAGGGCGTCGAGGTGGCGCCGCATGCGATGCCGGACCAGCTCCCGATCCTCGGACACGATCGCCTCGACGATGCGCTCGTGCGTACGGGTCACCTCTTCGATGAGGGCGCGAGATCGGCGCCCAGACGGGTTGACCTGGTGCATCCGGACGAGCCGGATCAGCACCAGCGCCACGAGCTCGAGCACCGGGTTGCGGGTCAGGTGGGCGATGACTGCATGGAGGTCGTGGCCGACCCCCTGCACAAAATCCCGGTCCGGGGCGGCGCGCTCGGCCTCGAGTGCCTGCCGCAGGCGGCTCCGGACGTCGTCGTCCACCTTGTCCATCACCCGATCCGCGGCGGCCATCTCGACCCCGGTGCGCAGCTCAGCAAGGCTGCCCACGCCCATCCCCCGGCGGTCGAGGTAGAGGGCGACCGTGTCGCTGACGGTGCCGAGGCCGGGCTCGCTGACGAACAGTCCTCCCCCGGGGCCACGGCGCATCGCGGCGATGTCGTGGTGCTCCAGCAGCCGCACGGCCTCGCGCAGGACGGCCCGGCTGACGCCATACCGTTCCATCAGCTCGGGTTCCGAACCGAGGAACGCGCCGACGGGCCAGCCGTCGCTGACCACTTGCCGGAACACCTCACGAGCGACACCCTCGCCCCGCTTGTCCCCACCGCCGGTCAGCTGAACCCCGGTCGGGTCGAGGAGCTGGCGCGACGATCGACGCCGGCGCAACCAGGCATGCTCGGCCTCGAGGTGCCGCCGCATGCGGTGACGGGCCGTGCTCCGATCCCCGGCCAGGACCGCATCGACGATGCGCACGTGAGCGTCCCTCGATTCGCGAGCGACCTTCGGCGCCACGAGGCTCAGATCGGTGTAGAGGGCCGACACCCTGTTGAGGATGTCGACGAACAGCTCGAGCGCGGGGTTGCGGGCGACGTTGGCGAGCAGCATGTGCAGCTCGCGCTCGCTGGCGTCGCCGGCCCGCTCCCGCTCGATCAGGCTGCGCAGCGCCGTGATGTCGGCCTCCTCGACCCGCTCGGGCGCCAGATCGACGACGATCTCCTCGAGCACGAGGCGCGTCTCGAACACGTCGTCGAGGCGGGCGCCCAAGCGGTAGAGGTAGACGACGACGGCGTCGATCACCGAGTCGACCGTGGGGTCGCAGACGACGAGGCCGCCGCCCGGCCCCCGGCGCATCCGCGCCACCTGCTGGTGCTCGACCAGGCGCACAGCCTCGCGGAACACGGCACGGCTCACGCCGTAACGATCGAGCAGCTCGGCTTCGGAACCCAGCACCTCGCCGACCGGCCAGCCCTGCGCCAGCACGTCGTCGACGATGCGGTCGGCGACACTGGCAGCCAGCTTGCCCGCCGCCGGGCTGGCGCGTCGGGCCACGCCGCCCCGCCGTCGACCCCGCGATGGTGCCGACCTCCGAGCGGCACCGGCCGGGGTTTCCACAGGGTGTACTTTACCGGCCTCCCTGATTCGAGAATCGTGATCGACCGACGTCATGACGGCGGGACCTGATCGGTCGGGCGACCAGCCGCCTCACCAGATTTGAGGACACCCTTAACCTTCGGTCAGCGCGACCACCGACCCTGATATCGGCCCGGCGCTGCCGCGCGGGTTCCGGCGGAGGCGCGGCGGTCACGTCGCCGCGGCGATCTGGATGAGGTTGCCGCAGGTGTCGTCGAGCACGGCGGTGGTGATCGATCCCATCTCGAGGGGATCCTGGGTGAACCGGACACCGAGCGAGCGGAGGCGTTCGTGCTCGGCATGCACGTCCCCCACCGCGAACGACGTGAACGGTATGCCGTCGGCCTGGAGTGCCTGCTTGAACGGACCCACAGCGGGATGGCCATCGGGTTCGAGCAGCAGCTCGGTACCGTTCGGGTCGTCCGGCGACGCGACGGTCAACCACCGTGCCTCCCCGAGCGGGATCTCGGTCTTCTTCACGAACCCCAGGATGTCGGTGTAGAAGTGCAGTGCCTTGTCCTGGTCGTCGACGTAGACGCTTGTGATGTTGATGCGTGGCATGACCCTCATCTCTCGATCGGCCATCGCTCCACGATGGCTCCCAGGGGTGCGGTGTCGACGTAGTGGAACTTGCACCGGCCTACCCGCCGGGTGGTGACCAGCCCCGCCGACTCCAGGGAATCGAGGTGCTGGGAGATCGCCTGGCGGGAGGATGTGACCCCGTGCTTCATGGAGAGGCGGGTGCAGAGCTCGAAGACCGTCTGGCCGTCGCGGTCGACCAGCTCGTCGAGGATCGCTCGCCGTGTCGGATCGGCGAGAGCCTTGAAGACGTCGCTCACCGCTTCTGAGAATAGGCAAGTCACAGCTTGCATGTCATGCGGTGCCCGGTGGCGCGGGTCTTTGTCACACCAGCGGGGCTTTGGGGGTCATCGGTACGGCACGACGCGCGAGGGAATGTGACCGATGGACCAACACGACTGGCTGATGGAACGGTTCGAGGCCAATCGCCCCCACCTGCGGGCCGTGGCATACCGGATGCTCGGCTCGCTCGGCGACGCGGACGACGCCGTCCAGGACGCCCGGCTACGGCTGACCGACACCAGCGGGGTCGAGAACGTGGGTGTTTGGCTGACAACGGCCGTCGCCCGGGTGTGCCTCGACATGGCCCGGTCGCGCCAGTCGCGGCGCGCGGACTCCCTCGACGCCCGCGTGCCCGATCCGATCGTGGGCCGCGAGAACGGGATCGACCCTCAGGACGACGCGGTGCTTGCCGACTCGGTCGGCGTTGCGCTGCTCGTGGTGCTCGAGACGCTGACCCCGGCCGAGCGGCTCGCATTCGTCCTGCACGACATGTTCGCCGTGCCCTTCGACGACATCGCCCCGATGCTCGCGCGCTCCCCGACGGCGACCCGGCAGCTCGCCAGCCGGGCCCGACGCCGGGTGCGAGGCGCGGCCGCGGCTCCCGATCCCGACGTCGCCCGCCAGCGAGAGGTGGTCGACGCGTTCTTCGCCGCTGCCCGCCGTGGCGACTTCGACGCGCTCGTCGCGGTTCTCGATCCAGACGTCGTGGCGCGAACCGACGGCGGCCCGGGCGCCTCGGCGATTGTGCGCGGTGCCCATGTCGTCGGCGAGCGGGCGATCATGTTCGCGCGGCCCTCGGCGACCCTTCGGCCGGCTCAAGTCAACGGAGCCGCCGGTGTCGTGATAACGATCGACGGGCGGCTGGCCTCGGTCATGGCATTCGCGGTCAGGGACGGCAAGATCGTCGAGATCGACGCGCTCACCGACCCCGAACGGCTGGGCAAGCTCGACTTGGCGGCACTCGGCGACTGACTGTGCCTCCGGCCACCCCTTCGGAATGCCAGTGTCATCGATAGTGCTCGATGGCTCCGGTGTGCTCGAGGTCGTCCTGATTGATGGCCTCGACGTCGATGGCGACGTCGATCTCGTTGCTCACGACGACGCCCCCGAGCGGAAGCGCGTCCTGCCAGGAGACCCCGAAGTCGAGGCGATTGATGCGGGTCGTGGCCTCGAAACCGATGCGGCGCATCGTTCCTCGGTTCTCGTCGCCGGCCCAGAACGGCGCCTCCCATTGACCCAGGTAGGCAACGTCCAGTGCGGCGGCCCGGGTGGTGCCGCGAATGGTCAGGTCGGCTACCGCCAGCGCGTGTGAATCGCCGATCCGTTCGGTGGCCCGCCCCCGAAACCGGATGGTGGGATGGTGCTCGACGTCGAAGAAGTCGGCGCTCCGCAGGTGTGCGTCACGATGTGGTTCACCGGTCCAGATCGCCGCGGCGTCGATCTCTCCCTCGAACCTGGTCTCCATGGCGTCGTCGGGGTCGAAGTCGAGCCATCCGTGGATGTCGGTGAACAGGCCACGCACCCACGTGACCATCATGTGGCGCGCGCGGAACGTGGCCGCCGTGTGCCCGGGTTCGAAGATCCATCGGCTCATCGGCAGCTCCCGGCGTCGGACCGTAGGCCATCTCCTCACCGAAGGCTTTCACAGGCGGGCGGCCGACCGTGAGAGCGAGGCGTGGCTCTCACGGTCGGGGCAAGTGTCAGCGCTCGCCGGCGGACACGAGCTCGCGCCTCGGCTCCGTGGGCGCCGGTGTCGTGTCTTCCCGTACCGGACGGGACGGAGCCTCCGGCCCTTCGATGTGGATGCGGGGCAGGATTCGGTCGAGCCACCGGGGGAGCCACCAGTTGGCGCGGCCCATGAGGACCATGAGCGCTGGCACGAGCAGCATGCGGACGACGGTGGCGTCGAGGAGCACGGCGACGGCCAGACCGAGGCCGACCATCTTGGTCACTGGATCCGGGCTGGCAACGAAGGCCAGGAACACGGCGATCATGATCAATGCGGCGGCGGTGATCACCCGCGCGGTGGCGGCGAGACCGTGGGCAACGCTGCCCCGGGAGTCACCCGTGCGGACGTATTCCTCGCGTATCCGCGACAGGAGGAAGACCTCGTAGTCCATCGAGAGGCCGAAG
>Ga0214469_1000902_pt1 | contig 10828 bp, 13 predicted proteins | sample RVTome_10_FD_187340 | JGI IMG/M metagenome (GOLD analysis project Ga0214469, IMG submission 187340) | Soil microbial communities from uranium-contaminated site in the Upper Colorado River Basin, Wyoming, United States - RVT153D57 HiSeq ... | reverse complement strand
TTCTATTACTTTACCACAATATTTCATGATGTTTTTCTGATTTTGAACTTGAATTTGGGCTTGAGCTTGTGTTTGGTGTTGTTGTTGTTGTAATGGTAGTCCATGCTGTTCTTCCTTAGATTGTGTAGCAAACGAATAAGGATAAGGTTTTGCTGTACCGTCGTACCATTTAAGTCTAGACAGGAGTTCGGTGGAAGGATTACGCGGCGGTCCAAAGAAGCATCTAAACAAGTTACCTTCTTTTGCAAGTTTATCCATAGATTTTAGTAATCGCATCATGGATTCGTCATCTGAATAGATTACTAGATGATGCTTTCTAGGTATTTCTGATTGTTGCTTCTTTAGCCATACATCTACAGCATCTTTTACTATTGAATTTATAGAGACTCCTCTTTGATTTGCTATCTCTCCTAACTTCTCATGAACTTGATCGTCGAAACCCCTTATGATGAGATTATGCATCAATGAAAAGATCATCTTCTCAAGTATTTATAGATATTGCTATCTTGATAGCAATATAAATATACACTTATATAACGCTATCATGGTATCATGAGATATGATTAAAGATGATGTGAAGCACTTAAATCATAATGTGAAAAAACTTTCTTCAATCAACGGGACCAAAGAGAAGTTGCTGCTATCATCTCCAATGGTTACGATGTCAGACAAAAGGACCAAGATCAGCACGATTAAGCCGATAAGAAATAACGATGTTTATGACCTGCTCCTAAAGATTCCTGCAGGAAAAGTTTCCACTTATGGGGATCTAGCAAGAGCACTTGGAAATCCTTCAGCCTCAAGAGCAATAGGTAGAATACTTGGCGAAAATCCAAATCCAATTAAAGTGCCTTGCCACAGAGTAGTGATGTCTAACGGTCAGATAGGAGGCTACGCTTATGGAACTGCTAGAAAAAGACAATTACTTGAAAAGGAGGGAGTATCATTAACCAATGGAATCGTTCAGAATTTCAAAAATGTCAGAGTTTACCCGCAAAGCAGCAAAGACTGATTATGAACTGTTGAATACGAGAAAAGCTATACGCGAAAAGATTTCAGACATTGACTGGCAATCAGTAACAGATGAAATGAATGAAAATGGATACAGTTTGGTGCCACAATTCCTTCATGATCGATATTGCAAAGAAATTATTGACGAATACGATAACTCCGAGCTATATCGCAAGACCATTACAATGGAGAGACATAGCTTTGGATTAGGTCAATACAAATATTTCAATTATCCGTTACCGGATCTAATTCAAACCATCAGAGAAGCGATTTATTCAAGACTTGTTCCTATTGCAAATACATGGATGGAGATGTTAAAGATAGAACGACATTATCCGGACAAGTTCGACGATCTTCAAAGATTATGTCATGCGAATAATCAGATAAAACCAACGGTTCTTATTCTAAAATATGGTAAGGGAGGACATAATACACTGCATCAGGATCTATATGGAAACATTTTCTTTCCTTTTCAATTAGTTTTCTTTCTAAATGAGATTGATGATGACTATACTGGTGGAGAATTTGTATTAACTCAACAAATTCCAAGGGCACAGTCAAAAGCTATTGTATTAAGACCACGTAAGGGCGATATGCTAATAATTACTACGAATTTCAGGCCTGTGAAGGGGGGCAAAGGCTCTTACCGAGCACAAATGAAGCATGGAGTAAGCGAGGTGCACGATGGAGAAAGACACGTTCTTGGAATTATTTTCCATGATGCCCTAACCTAATTGCATACCTCTTACAACAAGATGAAATTAGAAGCGCTATAAAACAAAAGAGATGGAGGGTGCAAAATCTCGATTTTGCTTTAACGGGAGGATAAATCCTAATCTTCGAACTGAAAATCCGATCTGCTAAACACACAAAAAAATTGAAAAAGAAAAATGTGTTCATACATTTTTATCAGAGCGGCAAGCCATATTTCAGGGATAGTATCTAGTTAGAATTGTGTCAAAAATGATTGCAATAAATGGAAAATTGGATGATGTGGGCGAGACAGCAAATCTTCTGCACAAAGATGGAACAGCACACTATTATGGGAAAATTCTGCCATATAGAGAAGCAAATAGGTATTTTGATTTATTGTTGCAAAATATTCAATGGAAAAATGATGAAGCTAACATTCTTGGTAAGCATATCGTCACGAAAAGAAAAGTAGCATGGTACGGTAACTCCGATTACTCCTATGCCTATTCAAATACAACAAAGCAAGCGTTAGCTTGGACAAGAGAACTTTCAGTTCTCAAGCGATTAGTGGAAGATATTACAGGAGAAAGTTTCAATTCTTGTTTGCTAAACCTTTATCACAATGGAAATGAAGGTTTGGGATGGCATAGTGATGATGAAAAATCAATAGGAAAGTATACTCCTATTGCATCACTAAGCTTTGGAGCAGAACGAAAGTTTTCATTCAAGCATAAGCAAACTAAACAAACGGTATCGCTTGTACTCGGACATGGCAGTTTGCTTGTTATGAAGGGCGCTACACAAACAAATTGGTTGCACAGCTTACCCAAATCTAATAGAATCACCCAAGCAAGAATAAACTTAACTTTTCGAATGATGGTGTGCTAGAATACGAGTTTAAGTTAATTGTATTGAATGATCCGGAGCCATCAATTACAGAAACAGTTCCTGAATCACGATTAGCTATGTGGATATCATTATTGGAAGGATTATATTCCAAAGCTTGAGAAAAGTCTTCGACTTTGGTAACTTGCAATTACTGAATCACCTAATACCATTTTCATCTCAGCTGATTGTACGATAATTAGTACTATGATGAATAGTAATCCATTAAACAAGTGTGCACACATTTCTCTGTTTATGATTGTACCTCTGAAAATATAAATTTCTAGGCGTCTCTACTCCAGCTGTTCCTTATATTCATCTTCTTGTGATGTTTCCAAGTCATCATGTCAAACTAAAGATCATTCAATATTTTCTACTAAGGACTGAATTTTTTTATCTAATTCTAGGATACTCTCATTCAATAGAATTAATCTGTTTAATAATTCATCATGACGCTCTGCAAAGCTTTCCAATTTCATCAAAACTTGTGTATTCTTTTGTTCTAAATCACGTACACGCTGTAGGATATAATCTTGTTGGAACGAAGTCTTTTTCTGCCTGTCATAAATCCACCAACTTATGGCTACACCAATACCCGCTCCTATGATTACGCTCAAGTAAGTACTTGAGGTGTTCGTCATGTCAATGCAGTCTTTAGTGAGCTCCGGTACGCATCCCCATATTACAAATACTGGCAGTAATAACATGATATAGTGCAGTCTCCTCTGTTTTTTAAAGTCTATTATTATTCTCGTAGCTTCATTTGCATCATCTTCGGCGAAGAGGGAATTTTCGGCTCATGGTTAGCTCAATTATTGTCCTTTTCCTGTATGAGGATCACAAATTCATTGCAAAGCAGCTTCGAACTATCATCCATCTTTATTGCCAAAAATCTTATGCTTTCACCACCTATTCGTTTTGCCATGCCATATCTGAACCATCTGCGTCATGAAGATATAATCACGGTATTTGTCTACTAAGGCTTCAATAGATCGACCGTGAATTTTCTTGCACTGAACAAGATTAGATTTTAGCAATATTGTCTGTTGCTCTTGCAGAAAGTGAACAGATTTAATAGTATCTTCCAATTGTATTGTATTAATAAATGGTGCCAGTTTAATTACATGATATTTGTTTGCTAAAATGACTAACTGAAATCTATCGCTTTCTTTCTACGAATTTGAATCGTTTAAACTATTTTCAAACTGTGGATAATATTTATATTCGAGTTTATAATATTAATTCCTTCATTATAATTAACTAGCATTAATGGCAATTAACAATAGATACAAGAATTGTTGAAGAGCTTAGTTCTGTTTTGAGATATATTGTAGCAACTTCCTTAAATAAGAGATTCGTAAAAACAACATGTAACAACGGATTTTTAATTATCTTCATAGTTACCGATTGTCAATTAACCACTGTTCATTCTAAGATAACGACGAATAAATCTTTGGAAGAGATACATCATATCTGTAGCTTATACTCATGTGACCATCATCAAACTCTTCATAAATATGCTTGATGTTCGACTTTATTAGTTTAGAGTGAAGCATTCTAGCGCCCCAATGAAGATTAAATTCATCTCTGGTGCCACAATCAATGAAAATAAGTTTAAGCTTTTTTAAGTTCTCACGATATTTTTCAATCATTCTGACTGGATCCCATGCAAGCCATCGATTCCACACCTCTTGTACCGTCTCGCCAGTATTGAGGTCAAAGGGTAAATCCACGCCCATTTCTTTTGATTTAGGATTTGGTGAATAATGTGCTGCCATTCCAAATGTATTCAAAGGCGGCCCGTCATTTTTTTGATGACGATTAGGCTTCTTCCAGAAATTATTTAGCCACTTCTTAGGGCCGCCAGATTCTCTAAAAGCATCAAGGGCTTTCGGAAAATCTGGAGGATAACAGTATTCAAAACCGGCATCCCCCGAGTGATCTACAACACCTTGAAAGACATCAGGATGACGCATACCCAAGACGATAGAACCATAACCTCCAGAAGACTTTCCCCACACAGCATGCGCAGAAGTGTTGTAGTTTTTATCTACAAATGGTACAATCTCATCTATAATATAATCTTCGTACCTGCCTGTCGCCGAAGAATTGATATATTGATTTCCACCAAATCTTGTGAAACAATCGAGTAAAACCAAGATCATTGGACCACATTTTCTTTCTAAAATCAGGCGATTCATTTTCTCTTCTGTGTTTTCTGCAAATGGATCTGCGTTTAGTAGCATCTTTCCCTGACCTCCGAATCCTACAAGACCAAAAGCGGCAATGTATCCTTTAGAATTACTTTGTGTATATTCTGGAGGAAGATAAACCAAGACATCTCTTATATATGGATCTTTTAACGGGTTGGATTTTAGTACCTTGCTTTCATATCGATGTGTTACTATTTTCCCTTTAGTCTTGTTTGTCAATCTAGCCAATTGAATAATATTGAGTTTGTTGGTTATTAGTATTCTACTATTTTTTTTGTATATTTACCTAATTTACGTTATCAACCACAACATAACATGATTCTTCTTACTCATGTTTGCGAGACGTTATAACGGTAATCTGCAGTTTATATGAAAAATTGTTATCATTTAAACCTTCAAACGATGCGAACATTGAAACCGATTAAAAATATAGCAGACCAGAAAACAAATCAAAATATTGAAGGAATCAGCGATGATAGCTCAGCATCAAATGCTGGTGGAGATAACATAAGAATTGGTTAGAGTACTTCTAGCTCCCTGCAGATTAACCATTTATTATTCTTAATCTCTTTTTGGCTCCAGTTATTATATTGATTTTCAAATATCAAAGGAGTCATTTTCGTAAGTCAGATCGTCAGCTTCATATAGCTTATCCGTTTTATGAGTTGATGGCGTCACAACAACCTTTTTCAAGTTAGGAAAATTTTGTAGTATCCAAGTCATTTTCTTGTAAGTGCCATTGTTATTTAGATAGTGGAATACGGATCAATCACGCTGTCGAAACATTGCAAGCATCATTTAGATGAGAGATAATATATATGAGAGTCCCATTACAGCAGTCACTATCTGTAATTATGAGCCCACCATTTGATGATTTTCTATTTAGTGAAATTGAATTTGTGGATTTTTAAACAAACTGAAAGAGATGTCATCAAGCTGTACAATTCTTTGACTCCGTATGTCCGGACAGCAGTAAATGATTCTAACGATTATATGCTCAACTTTGGTTATTGGGAAAAGAATAGTAATGATCCGGTCAACGCACAACATGAACTCAGTGCAATATTTGGCAAATTCGCTAAATTCGATACTGTGGAGATGATTGCTGATGTTGGAAGTGGATTCTCAGCTCCTGCAGTTCAATGGAGATCAGAGTATTCTCACCTAAGGATTTTGTGTGTTGACATCAATTACATGGAGTTGAGTACAGCCAGAAAAAAGGTAATTTTTCCTCCTCCTCCGCCCAATCCCTCCCCTGCTTCTTCTGATCGCATATCTTTGATTAATGCCAGCTCAGCCATGCTGCCATTCGGGAAAGATAAGCTTGACATGATCGTTGCATTTGAATCAGCACAACATTTCCAAAGCATAGACAATTTTCTAGAAGTATCTAGATCCATTTTAAAGCCTGGTGGATTAATTGTTCTTGCAATTCCAGTTGTAGATTTAAAATCATTAGAAAAGGGGGAGGAGAATCAAAATGTTAGCATTGTAAAAAAATTGAAGCTAATGAAAAAACTTGGAATTCTGTACTTTAGTTGGGCCTCCCAACAATATGATATAAATACAATTTCAAAATCTATCATAAACCATGGTTATCGGATAGAAGAATTTCAACGAATTGGACATCATGTATATGAACCCTTGGCAGAGTATTATGTTAGAAACAGAGAAAACATTAGACGTAGACTCATACAATCATTTGCAACTTACAAACAGAGAATGTTCTTCGAGTTTGTTGAGTATATGGTGTACAGGTCAGCTTTAAAGATGAAGGATTTATCCATGAATGGAATGTTGGATTATGTGTTAATTAGGGCTAAGAAAGATAGTCTAAAGCTAGATTGGTGATAATACAAAAGATGGAAAATATATAAACAGGATGAGGGTGAGATGATGCAGGTAGAGAAATAAGTTAACTACCAACCAAGTCTTTGAAATTGCAATAATAATTCAACCAAGGAAGGGAAAGAATTTTACATATGTGTCAGATATAATTTTAAATATCGCATATTGAATTGAATCCTATAAGGCAAAAAACAAAGTCAAAATGGAAAATGCAAGCATATTTTCTAGATGCGTGTAATTGTGATTGGGGATGTCCTTGTCAGTTTAATGCTAAACCCACTCATGGTAATTGTGAAGGAGTGGCCGGATATCACATAGTAACTGGTAGTTATAGAACTAACGTTAAACTAGATGGACTCAATATGGCATTAATAGCTTCTTGGCCTGGTCCTATTCACGAAGGTCATGGAAAAGCATCATTCTATATAGACAACAGAGCAGATGAAAAACAGTTTGAAGCGTTATCAAATATTATTACAGGTAGGGCAGGAGGAGGACCTTTTGTAGTCTATGCAAGCACGATCGAAGAATTACAAGAACCCAAGAGGGCAAGTGTAAAGTTTCAGACTAAGGATATTAGAAGTCGTGTCAGTGTATTTGGTATGAGAGAAGATGGAAAACAAAGAAAACAGTCCCAAGATATCATTGCTGAAGCATGGCTTGAACCCATCCGAAATCCTGTGACAGGTAAAGTCCATAGAGCAATAATTGAATTACCTGAAGGCTTTGAGTCAAGCCGAATGGATCAAACATCTATAAAAACACTTGTTGCAAATGATGGTAACCTTAGATTCCAATATGAAGGGACATATGGAAGTTTCTCAGAAAATACTTGGAAAGGGCAATAAATAAGGAAGGAGACTCTATAGGTATACTTTCATGAGCTTTCCGACATGTAGATGCAGTTTTATTGACACATGCGCATTCTGATCATGCAGATTACATTTCGTACTTGCATGAGAAAATTCCAATCTATATGGGTGACACATGTCATCTTATCTTACAAGCAATAGAGTACAAATTGAATTATCATCAGAATGAAGATAAAGCGTTCCAATCTGACTTATCATTACCAGTAAAGTCTTATGGATGTCCCGCCTTGCGATCTGAAAAGGATAATATTGAATTCTGATTCTTAATTCAATATTATGAGATACTGATCGTGAGGTATAGGACTGATTCTTACACAATTGCGTGTAGGAAAACCCAATGGCGAGATTGGTAGTAAGAGGATTAACACGAGAAATAAAATAATTATTTGTCTCCACTGACCTACTACTTCTTGTTATCATTATCAAAGGTTAGGAATTGATCGTACTTTCTAATCATGCCTAAATCACTCAAAATAGGTGTAGGTCAGGTAGTTCACGTCAAACTTTTAGAAATCCGAACAAAGTACATTGCAAAGCTAAAAAAAACTGGATTTTTAAAACAACCAGGATGAGAAGCCTCTGGACTAAAGTGGACCAGTTTCAGCTGATTTTTTTATTTTTGACATCATGTAAGAATTCTGAACAGGATGGATCATCTGGATTATTAGGGCAGTAATTTTCATGACCTTGAATGTTAATTGATCTGCTATGTTGATTTACTAGATGGTACCTTAACAATCGATATGACATTTAAAATACAAAATATATTTCATGAGTTAAGTTAAGAAATTAAGCAGGTTAAGACTTGATATATATGTCTAGCATCGAAATATTAGATAGAATTACCGAGTGGCTTAGAGAAAAAGACTTTATCGTCAGAAAAGAAAATAGTAGACTAATCGTAGACGTTCAACACAGCGATCAAAGCGTCTCATTACGTGAAATTTCAATAATAGGGTCTAAGGATTACAATACGATCGCATTAGGGTTTCGCTATGATATGGATGACGATACATGCAGAGCGTATATGTATTTAAACAGTAGTGAGAAGGTTGCGTTTATAGAACGTATTGAAAATATGTTTAAGACTATAGGAGTGGCAGCCCTCTTTATTCCAAATGCTGGTTCCATGCAAAACATTAATGGTCGCAAATCAGATTCCTATCGAAAACCTAAAAAAAGAAACATTCATGAAAAGCGTACTGGATCTCTATGCAGTTCTTACCAATGTGATAATATCAATATTACAACTGAATAAAACAGGCAAGTATTTAGATCCATCTAAGCATGTTTAGTCGCTATCACAAAATAGCTCTTCGTCATTTAATATCGGTGATACTCTAATTCAAATATTTGTATTAAATAGGCTTGGAGAAATTTATGAATCAATAGATAGACTTGATGATGCGCTCAGTTACTATTACCGATCATATGACTTATTGACACATGGTTTCCCACATGAAGTTGACAAAATAAAGATGATTGAAGAAAGCGTAATAATGTCCCATTATTGAACCTCCTAAAATAACCGACTACCAAATGCTACATTCGTTATTAAGTTGATTCCCTAAATTAGTGTATGCATAAAACTGATTGTGGACACCCAAAGCATAATGAATATTTGAAGGCCTTTCTAAAGAAGTATCCCGCTGCAAACAAGGATGCACATTTTTCAATTAATATGGTAGATCCTGAAGAGTGGTATATTTCTGATGACCCTAAGAATAATACAGCCAAATGCTGTCAAATGTGTGGTATTAATGAAGATATTGCAAGAGCTAGTTTTAGAAATATGTACACTAATTAGATCAGCTGCCAACTCAACAGTCGGTTACTAATTTATTTTAGATATAAATACTCATTTCAGTATTCCTGATTTATGAGCCTTAATAAGAAAAATGCTAAATATTACTATGATGAGGTACAAAAGCTTCTTGATAAATACAAGGTCGAAGGAGGAGTAAATTGGGATGCTGTCTGTTTAGAGCTCTTAAATACTAATAACCCTGTGGTACCAGAACAAGAGCTGAATAATGAAAGTGCAGACTATATGAAAGGACATGTTGAAAATTCAGCTTGGACAGCTTCCTTATATCTAATGGCTTGGGTGCTTTATAATTTTAAAATGAAAACTCAAGATGGTCACTGTCGGAGCACTGCTCATGGACATGGTACTGAAGATCCAAAATGCAATAAAGGATCAAATTTCCATAATAAATTATATATGAAGTGTTTCAATTCATTCGAAGATATTTTAAAAGAATTAGAAAAAGATCCCCCAAAACTAATTAGTTAAAATCTAAATTGTCTTGCGATATTCCAAACTATGTTACCTTAGGTGCAGAAGTTGCTGTGGGTATAGGTTATAGCATGGTATATTCACAGATTGCAATCTAAGACTGATAGTTAGACGGGGTCATGAGGTTTGAATACACTCAATAAGTAGACAGCACTACCTCAGAGTATTATCTAAAGGGAGATTTCTCCCATACTAGTCCATTACTCTACGCCAAGCATGGTACACATCATCTTCCATACCTTCTTCAAGAACGTCTATGAAGGTATCTTTGTCCATTACCTTCAAGCAATAATTGCAGATCCACTTCATAAACATATAACGATTGTATTATAGAAATGTGTTTCTGTGTACTGAACCTTTTAGTAAACCCTAATCACTTAGATAATAAATAGACCTAAGCTTTCAAATAGAGTATGCCAAATTGGGGTCTAGATTCTAGTATGTGGTCAAGGAGTCCCCATATGACTGCCGATATGATAAAGATTCACCGTACGCAGCATGCCCATCCAAAGTTAGAGGGTTGTGTGGTAGCTGTCCTAAATGTAACGTCTTCCCGTAATACAATTACGATATTAATAGCATCTTCCACGTAGTGATTTTGACTGATTTGTGTAACATATATTCATGATATTAACAAATACTTATTTGATGAATTCAGCACATTCCACATCAGAAGACATAGAAGAGAAGACAGAAGTTATCTACGGTGCTGAAAACATAATCAATGATACACTTGAACGCCTCTCTGCAGCCAAAGAATCTGTGGATAACTGTATTGATTCTACAGCTCCGTCAATGTTTGTAGTTCCTAATCATCCCGTAACAAGAGCATTTAGAGATCTTAAGGAAAGAGGAATACGATTGAGATTCATTGCTGAGAAAACAAAAGATAATATCGGATATTGCAAGGAACTTATGAAGATCTGTAGTGAACTTCGTCATTTGGATGAGGTCAAAGGGAATTTTGGATTGGTTGACGGAATCTATTATAGGGCAAGTGCGAAAGC
>Ga0214469_1000898_pt1 | contig 10856 bp, 9 predicted proteins | sample RVTome_10_FD_187340 | JGI IMG/M metagenome (GOLD analysis project Ga0214469, IMG submission 187340) | Soil microbial communities from uranium-contaminated site in the Upper Colorado River Basin, Wyoming, United States - RVT153D57 HiSeq ... | reverse complement strand
CTGCCGGGGACCGGAGCTGTTGAGCTCGTGGTCGACCGCCAAATTCCCCAGCGTAGACTGCACGCACCGCCCTATCCGCTCAGCTCCTTGCTGGGTCGTGACGACAGGCATCGGAGGGACAGCGTGGCCGGAGCCCAGTTCGAGTTCGGCGGTGTCAACCACCTGGCGCTGGTCTGCCGCGACATGGCCCGGACGGTCGAGTTCTACCGCGACGTGCTGGGCATGCCGTTGGTGAAGACCATCGAGCTGCCCGCCGGCATGGGCCAGCACTTCTTCTTCGACTGTGGCGGCGGGGACTGCCTGGCGTTCTTCTGGTTCCCGGAAGCCCCGGAGCCGGCTCCCGGGGTCTCCGCACCCAAGGGCCGGCCCGACCAGGCGGAGCTCACGAGCGCCATCGGGTCGATGAACCACGTGGCCTTCACGGTTCCTGCCGAGAAGATCGAGGAGTATCGCGACCGGCTGCTGGCCGCCGGCGTCGACTGCACCGAGGTGGCCAATCACGACGACAGCGAGGTGGGACTCAGCAAGCGGATGCATCCCGGCGTGTACGTGCGGTCGATCTACTTTCAGGATCCCGACGGGATCCTCCTCGAGTTCGCGGCCTGGACCCGGGCGTTCAGGTCGGAGGACGTCGCCCACGAGCCGGCCCGGGGCGTCGCCGCACCCACCTCCTGATCCCAGCACCCCTGGACGTTACCGGGTGGTAACTTTCGCCCGGGCGGGCTGAGACACCGCTCATGCACATGGAGGGGGATCATGAGGGGACTTCGACGTGCTCTGGCCGCCGCCGTCGCCGCTACATCGGCACTGGCGATCCTGAGCGTCGGCGGCGTGGCGCCCGCACAGGCGGCACCCGCGAGCCACGAGTCGCCCGCTCTTGCAGCTTCGCTTCGGCCCGCTCGGGCCCCGGCCTCGCCATCCGGCTCGACCTCAGGGGACCCGGTGATCGTCGTCAACGGCTTGTTCGGCGTGGGCTTCGCCTACGAGCCGCTCGTCGCCCGCCTGCGGGCCGACGGCTACCGCGTCTGGGACTTCGAGCTGCCGACGCTGGGCACGCAGGACATCCGGCTTTCGGCCCAGGCGCTCGACGCGTTCGCCGACGCCGTGCGAGCGCAGACCGGTGCCGCCAAGGTCGACCTGGTCGGGCACTCGGAGGGCGGGCTCGTGTCGCGTGCGTACGTCAAGTACTACGGCGGCGCCGCCGAGGTCGACAGCCTGATCACGCTGGGCACACCCAACTACGGCACGGTGGCGGCCAACATCGCCCGGGTGTTCACGCTCGGCACGTGTGTCGGCATCACGGCGTGCCAGCAGATGACGATCGGCTCGAGCTTCCTGGCCGATCTCAACGCCGGCGACGACAGCATCGGCACCGTGGCCTACACCAACATCGCCACCGTCTGGGACGAGCTGGTGCAGCCGTACACCAACAGCTTCCTCAACGCCGCCGACGGCAACATCGCCAACCGGGTGCTGCAGTCACAGTGCTTCCTGCGCGTCGTCGGCCACCTGGGTCTGATCGTCGACGGCGCGGTCTACAGCGGCGTCGAGGACGCGCTCGAGAAGCAGCCGATCAGGTTCAACTGCTTCGCCCTGTAGCCGGCCTCCAGAGCATCAGCGGATAGGCACGTCCTCTTGGCTCACGGTGGTCAGCGCTCCTGACGCCCAGCTGTTGAGCTGCGACGCGACAACAAATTCCCACGCGGGGGGCCCTTCGGAGCGCCCTATCTGCTGGCCTCTCATGCGCCGGGAATACCGACGAGGCAGAGGGCCACGTCGTCCCGCAGCGGTAGCCCGTTGCGCCGTTGCACTTCGTCGATCAAGGCATCGAGGAGTGCGGTCCCCACCAGCCCCCGGGCTCGCAGGAGGTCGAGCACCTCGACGAGCGCCTCCACACCGAGCCGCTCGTTGTGGTGCGCATCGGCCCACCCCTCGATGATGCCGTCGGTATAGAGGAGCAACTCGGTACCCGCGCCCAGGCTGACTTGGACCGACGACCATCGAGGCTCCGGCATGACACCCACCAGCGGGCCGTGGACGCCGGCCCCGACGGGGCAGCTGGGCGAGCCGAGCCGAACGGGCGGCGGGTGGCCGGCGAGGACCAGCGTGCCGGCGCGCCGGTCGTCGTCCACGACGAGGCTGGCCAGACTGGCGAACGTGAAGTGCTCGACCTCGGTGCGCAGGAACCTGTCGAGCACGCCGATGGTGGCGACCTGGTCGAGGCCGGCGAGGGCCAGCGCGCGCCAGGCGCTGCGGAGGCGGGCCGCCAGGGCGGCGGCGTCGGGGCCGTGGCCCACGACGTCGCCGACGAGGACGGCGCACCTGCCGTCGTCACCCTCGATCGCGTCGTAGAAGTCGCCGCCGAGCTGGGCACCGCGCCGGCCGGCCTGGTATCGCACCAGCACGCTGATGTCGCTGGACCGGATGACGGGCGTGGGTGTGAGGGCCCGCTCGAGGCGTGCGTTCTCCGCCCGTTGGCGGTCGGCCCTGACGAGCTCGCGGCTGAGCTGCGCCGCCCGATGGCGCTCGATCGCATAGCGGACCGACCGGATCAGCAGCTGCTCGTCGACCCGGCCCTTGACCAGGTAGTCCTGCGCACCGGCGCTCAGCGCCGCGGCGCCGAGCTCCTCGCTGGTCGCCCCCGTGAGCACGACGATGGCGGTCTCCGGCGCCTCCTGGATGAGCCGCTTCACGCCCACCGTGCCGTCGGCGTCGGGCAGTCCGATGTCGAGCAACACGCAGTCGGACGCCACCGCCTCCCGGCAGGCGTCCGAGAGCGTGGTGACCCGGTCGATCGTGGTCCCCGGCAGGCCTCGGCCCAACAGGTTGCGCACGAGTCGATGGTTGCACTCGTCGTCGACCACGAGGAGCAGGCGCCACGTCGTCGGCGGCACGGCATCGAGAGGCTCGCGCGTGTCAGGGATCTGGTCGGTCAAGGGTTCGGGCGGGGCTGTTTCCTCGGGGAGGATCATGTGCGGGACATCGATCAGTCGCGGGACCTGACGTGGCTCGGCACGACTCCCTGTCCGGCGCCCAGCCAGCGGCATCGTGGCACGGAATGTTGTGCGCGCCCATACCGCGCTCGCGGTACCTGGCACCGACCGAACCGGGCGCTTGGGCACCTCGTGCACGGGTAGCAAGGTGTCGAACACTCATCGTCGTACGCACGTTCACATGGAGAAACGCCGATGCCCGAACATCCCGTGCGAGTGGTGCTGGCCAACGACGACCACATCATCATCGAGGGCCTGCGATCGATGCTCGCGGCCTACGGCGACGACGTGAGTGTCGTCGGCACCGCCGAGGGCGACCCCGAGATCGTCATGGCGCCGGACACCGAGGAAGACGCCGACGTGATGTTGATCGACGCCTTCTCACGCCGGGCGGGCGGCATCGACGCTGCGGTGAAGGTGCTGGCCCAGGACCCGCCGTTCGCCGTGGCGGTCTTCACCGACGCGGACGACCTGCGCCTGTTGCTCCAGGCGTTGCGGATGGGCGTGCGGGGCTACCTGCTCAAGTCGGCGTCACCCGCCGAGCTGGTCGATGCTCTGAAGCGGCTGGCGGCGGGCGAGACCGTGATCACGCCCCAACTCGCGACCGAAGCCGCACTGATCGCGGCGCGCGAGCTCGACATGGGTGGGTGGCCCGGTGCCCACCTCGGGCTCACCCGCCGGGAGGCGGAACTGCTCACGCTCCTGGGCGAGGGACTGAGCCCGCGGCAGGCGGCCGACAAGATGCAGCTCTCCTGGCAGACCGTCCGCACGCACACGCGCAACCTCTACCGCAAGCTCGATGTGAGCGACAGAGCGTCGGCGGTGGCCGTCGCCTGGCGCGAGGGCCTCGTGCGCTGAGAGGCGGGGCGGTCACTCGATCACGACCTTCTCGATCAGGTGGGGGCGGATCGCGCCGGTGGTGGGTACCAGCCAGGGCGCCTCGGGATCGTCGTTGTCGGGATCGGGGCGCCACTCGTGGATCGCATGGTCGATCCCCATTGCGTGGACGATGAGTCGGCCGGCGCCGTCGAGGTGCATGCGCAGGAAGTTCTTGTGGCCGGTGAGGCGGGCGGAGGCGAACGTCTCGTTGCCGTGGGTCCTGATTCCGGGTAGCGCATTCGCTGCCGCCAGGTAGGCGCCGAACACCACCGAGCCCGCCACCCCACCCGCGGCGAAGGCGACCACGCTGGCGGTGGCGGTGAACGCCCAGCCGCGGTCGGCGACAGCCGACGCCGCCTCGATGGCCAGCAGTGCCACCGCCACGACCGCGAGCACCTGCGCCGTCGTGTGGACCGCCGCCATCACGGTCTTGACGGCGTAGCGCCGCCAACCCCGGGGCGCCCAGGGGGGCGTGCGCGCGAAGGCCCACAACCCGAAGAACAGCAGCACCACGGTGACCGCCGAGGCGGGGTTGCGGAACAACCCGGTGAACAGGTCCGACCAACCCCAGCGCTCGGCGGCGGCGGCGAACGTCTCGTCGGTGCCGCCCAGGCTGCGGAGCCCGAACTGGTTGGTCCACAACAGCGCCACGGCGATCAGGGCGGGCACCATCATGAAGCTGAGGTTGCGCAGCGGCAGACCCAGCGCCCGCAGCGCCAGCCACCGCGACCTCGTGCGGGCCGGGTATGCCGCCTCCATTCGGTAGGTGGCCCGGTCGCCGGGATCGTCGGGGTCGACGACGATCTCCACCTCGGGGCGCAGGTCGTGGGTCGGGTGCAGGAACGCGCCACCGCCGCCGGACGTGATCTTGTGTGAGGGGCTGGCGGCCCGCTCGCCGTCGTCGGCCGAGCTCCGGCGCGAGTAGCGGGTGTAGTGGTGGAGGTCACCGGCCACCGTGAGCTTGAGGTCGATCCCGTTGGGACGCAGCAGGTTGCGCTCGATGAAGGCGAGGTTGTGATAGGCGTTGGGGTCGCGCTCGAGCTCCGTCCAGGTGGGTACCGGCGTGGCCAGGATGAGCTTGGCGCCCGGCGACGCGTTGGCGGCCACTTCGCCGAAGAACTCGAGCTGGGGCTCGTCCACGTACATGTCGAGCTGGATGTCGACGCCCCACAGCCACCAGTTGTGCGGCAGCTCGACCGCGAAGTAGCTGCGGCTCTGCCGGGTGGTCCAGCCGCCGACCCAGCGATGCTGGGTGAAGAGGCGCAGGAAGCCCGTCAACCCGTCGTACCAGTCGTGGTTGCCGGGGACGGCATACATTGCGGGGTGGTCGTCCACGGTCCATGGCAGCGCGGCCCGGAACGGCCCCTCGAGGCGGTTCTCGTAGGCCTCGGCGCTGGCGCCCGGGTACACCTCGTCGCCACCCAACACGAGGATGTCGCCGCGGGGCAACTCCTGCTCGACGCCGTCGGCGTCGACGGCGAGGGACCGTCGGGCCAGGTGCGTGGCCACCGTCATCGTCGCGGGGAACCCGTCGCCGGTGTCGGCGGCATAGTCGATCCACAGCTCGCGGCGGGCCGCGTAGGTGCGGTCGACGCTGGGTGCCTTGCGGCCTGGAGCTCGCGCTTGTCGAGGAACGAGCCGAACACCGACGTGAGCCCCACGTGCAGCCCCGACCCGGTCAGTGCTCCGGGGCTGTACCACCGCACGGCCTTCTGCGGGGTGAACCGCAGCTCGGTGGGCTGGAGGCTGCGAGGACGCGGTGGCGGTGTGTCGTCGGTCGGCCGCGCGGGACGCCAGTGCGGGCGCGTCTGCATCGAGTCCATGGGCGTCTCCCCATCTCGCCGTCGAGGGTGCCCCGGCATCATCGCAGCCGCGCCCGGACCCCCCGGGCGATCTCCAGGTCCTCGCGGGCGGCGACCACGAGCGCACGGACCGACGAACCGGCGGCCGTGATGTCGACCTCGGGGCGGGCGGCCCTGCCGATCGCCTCCTCGTTGCGACGCGCGTCCAGCGCTACCCCGAGGAACCCCAACCCCGACGCGGCCGCGGCCCGGACGGTCGGGGCGTTCTCCCCCACGCCACCCGTGAACACCACGGCATCCAGGCCGCCCAGGCTGGCAACCATCGCCGCGATCGCCGCTCGCAGCCGGTGCAGGTAGACGTCGAGGGCGAGCTTGGCCCCAGCCTCACCCCGACGGCACGCGTCCACCACCGCCGCCATGTCGGCGGTCCCGGCCAGGGCCAGCAGCCCCGACTCGTGTTCCAGGGCGTGCGCCACTGCCCCGGGATCGAGCCCGCGGCGGGTGACCAGCCACAGCACGGCGCCCGGGTCCACTGTGCCGGACCGGGTGGCCATCACCAGTCCCTCGAGGGGGGTGAAGCCCATCGTGGTGTCGACGCAGCGGCCGCCGTGCACGGCCGCCAGGGAGGCGCCGGCACCCAGGTGGCACGTGACGATGCGGCCGGCGTCGCCGACGGCGGCGCTCGCCCGGCGGGCTGCGTAGGCGTGGGACAGGCCGTGAAACCCGTAGCGGCGGACGTGGAGCCGGTCCCGCCACTCGGCCGGCACGGCGTAGGTGGCAGCCGCGGGCGCCAGCGTGGCGTGGAACGCGGTGTCGAAGCAGGCCACGGCCGGCACGCCGGGCGCAAGCCCGCTCACGGCGTCGAGCCCGGCCAACGACTGGGGCTGGTGCAGCGGCGCCAGGTCGGAGAGGGCCTCGAGCTCGGCACGCACCTCGCCCTCGACCACCACCGGCTCCCGGTAGCGCTCGCCCCCGTGGACGATCCGGTGGCCGACCGCGTCGAAGTCCCCCAGCTTGTCGAGCACTCGACCCAGGTCGCCGTCGCCCAGCCCATCGATGGGGGGAAGGTCCTCGCTGCCGAGCAGCTCGTCGTCATCGCCCACCAACCGCAGCTTCAGGCTCGACGAACCGGCATTGACCACCAGGATCCGCACGCCGTCGACCGCCGGTCAGCTCGTCGCCGCCCAGGTCCAGTTCCGGACCTCGGGCAGGTCGTCGCCCACGGCCCGGGTGTACGCCCGCGCCTCGGCCCGCTTGACCACCATGGCCTCGCGCAAGTCGGCGGCGGTGGTGCCCAGGGCCGGGACCCGGTCGATCACGTCCATCACCAGGTGGTAGCGGTCGAGGTCGTTGAGCATGACCATGTCGAACGGCGTGGTGGTCGTGCCCTCCTCGATGTAGCCCCGCACGTGCAGGTTGTGGTGGTTGGTGCGCCGGTAGGTCAGCTCGTGGATGAGGCGGGGATAGCCGTGGTACGCGAACACGATCGGCCGATCAGTGGTGAAGATGGCGTCGAAGTCGTCGCTCGAGAGGCCGTGGGGGTGCTCGGGCTGGTCCTGCAGCCGCATGAGGTCGACCACGTTGGCCACCCGCACCCGCAGGTCCGGCAGGTGGCGGCGCAGCAGGTCGGCGGCCGCCAGCGTCTCCAGGGTGGGCACGTCGCCGCAGCACGCCAGGACCACGTCGGGGTAGCCACCCGTGCCGGCCCGATCGCTCGAGGCCCAGTCCCAGATGCCGATGCCGGCCGCGCAGTGGGCGATCGCATCGTCCATGGCCAGCCAGTTGGGCATCTCGTTCTTGCCCGCCACCACCACGTTGACGTAGTCGACGCTGCGAAGGCAGTGGTCCATGACCGACAGGAGGCAGTTGGCGTCGGGCGGCAGGTACACCCGCACCACCTCGGCCTTCTTGTTGACCACGTGGTCGATGAAGCCGGGGTCCTGGTGGGAGAAGCCGTTGTGGTCCTGGCGCCAGACGTGGCTCGACAACAGGTAGTTGAGCGACGAGACGGATGCACGCCAATCGAGCTGGCGGGTCACCTTCAGCCACTTGGCGTGCTGGTTGAACATCGAGTCGACGATGTGGACGAACGCCTCGTAGCAGTTGAACACCCCGTGCCGCCCGGTGAGCAGGTAGCCCTCGAGCCAGCCCTGGCACAGCTGCTCCGACAGCACCTCCATCACCCGCCCGTCGGGCGCCAGGTGGTCGTCGCCGGGCAGGATCTCGGCCACCCAGGTGCGGTTGGTGGCCTCGAACACCGCCGTCAGCCGGTTGGACGCGGTCTCGTCCGCACCGGCGATGCGGAAGGTCTGTGGGTTGCGGCGCACGACGTCCCGCAACCAGACCCCGAGGATGCGGGTGGACTCGCTGCGGGTGGCGTCGGGGGCGGGGACGTCGACGGCGTAGTCGCGGAAGTCGGGCAGGTCGAGGTCGCGTCGCAACCGGCCGCCGTTCGCGTACGGGCTGGCGCCCATGCGGCGGTCTCCGTCGGGCGCCAGGCGCGCGATCTCGGCGCGCAGGCGGCCCCCGTCGAACAGCTCCTCGGGCCGGTAGCTGCGCATCCACTCCTCGAGCTGGCGCAAGTGCTCGGGGTTCTCCGCCAGCGCCGCGAGCGGGACCTGGTGCGACCGGTACGTGCCCTCGACCTGTCGGCCGTCCACGACGGCGGGACCGGTCCAGCCCTTGGGCGTGCGGAGCACGATCATCGGCCAGCGGGGCCGCCCGCTCCCGTCGCCGCCACCGTCGCGGGCGGCCCCCTGGGCGGCGGCGATCTCGTCGAGGGCGGTGTCCAGCGTGTCGGCCAGCGCCCGGTGGACACGCTCGGGGTCATCGCCTTCGACCACGTGGACCGTGTGGCCGTAGCCCTCGAACAAGGCGGTCAGCTCGGGCGCGGGGATGCGGGCCAGCACCGTGGGATTGGCGATCTTGTAGCCGTTGAGGTGGAGGATCGGCAGTACCGCGCCGTCGACGGCCGGGTTGAGGAACTTGTTCGAGTGCCAGCTTGCCGCCAGCGCCCCGGTCTCGGCCTCGCCGTCGCCCACCACGCACACGGCGACGAGGTCGGGGTGGTCGAATGCGGCGCCGTAGGCGTGGGCCAGGCTGTAGCCCAGCTCGCCGCCCTCGTTGATCGATCCGGGGGTCTCGGGAGCGGCGTGGCTGGGCACGCCCCCCGGAAACGAGAACTGCCGGAACAGCGACCGCATCCCGGCTTCGTCATGGGTGATCGCCGGGTACAGCTCGGTGTAGCTGCCCTCGAGATAGGTGTTGGCGACCATGGCCGGTCCGCCGTGGCCCGGCCCGCACACGAAGATCATGGCGAGGTCGCGGGCCCGGATCACCCGGTTCAGATGGGCGTACACGAGGTTGAGCCCAGGTGTCGTGCCCCAATGACCCAGCAGCCGCGGCTTGACATGGTCGACCGTCAGCGGTTCCTGAAGGAGCGGATTGTCGAGCAGGTAGATCTGGCCGACGGACAGGTAATTGGCCGCCCGCCACCAGGCGTCTACGAGCGTGAGGTCGTCGGCGGAGGCGGTGCTTGTGGACGGGGACTCGGTTGTCGCCATGACCCCATGCTTCCCCCGATCGGGCCCCGGTTCACGCCGTTGTTGGCGGCGGCGCCGTCGCCAGGCGCACCAGCTCCCTGGTCTCGGGTGAGGCCTTGGCGATCGAGCCGCTGTCGAAGGGCGGCTGCGGGTCGTACTCGATGCCCAGCTGGATCGCCTTGGCGACCTCGTTGCCGGCGATCTGGCCCGCGAGCCACAGCGCCATGTCGATCCCGGCCGAAACGCCCGCGGCCGTGACCACCTTGCCCTGGGGAACCACCCGCCGCTCCGTGGGGTGCGCCCCGAGGCTGGCGAGGGTGTCGAACGCCGACCAGTGCGTGGTGGCCTCCAGGCCGTCGAGCAGCCCGGCGGCGCCGAGCAGCAGCGCCCCGGTGCACACCGACGTGGTCCACTGCGTGGTGGCGTCGATCGCCCGGAGCCAGTCGTGGAGGGGTTGGGGCTCGAGCATCTGGCGGGTCCCGGGACCGCCGGGCACCACCACGACGTCGCAGGCGTCGACGTCGGACAGGGCCCGCTCGGCCACCAGGGTGAGGGCGCGGGTGTCGGTCTGCACCGGGCCGGCCCGCTCGGCGACGAACACGAGCTCGGCGCCCGGCAGGCGTGACAGCACCTCGTAGGGCCCGACGGCATCGAGTGCGGTGAAGCGGTCGAAGAGCGGGATGGTGATGAGCATGTGGACCTCCTCGGGTCGCGGTCAGGCCGGCACGGCGAACAACCGCCGGTACTGGCCGGGGGTCGTGCGCACCGTGCGCTGGAAGGCGCGGTGCATGGTCTCGACGGTGCCGAAGCCGCAGGTTCGGGCGATGTCGTCCACCCGGCGGTCGGTGGTCTCGAGCAGGCGGCGGGCGGCCTCGACCCGTGAGCGCTGCACGAACGCAGCCGGCGTCGTGCCCACCTCGTGGCGGAAGGCGCGGGCGAAGCTGCGCACGCTCATCGCCGCCCGCCGTGCCAGCGCCGGCACCGACAGGTCGGCCTCCGGGTGCTCGGCGACGAACGCCAGCGCCTCCCGGAGCGGCTGCCGCTCGGCCCGCCGCACGGCCAGCTGGGCGCTGAACTGCGACTGCCCACCCGGCCGCTGCGTGAACAGCACGAGCTGGCGGGCCACGGCGAGCGCCAGCTCACCGCCGTGGTCGTGCTCGACCAGCGCCAGCGCCAGGTCCATACCCGCGGTGACGCCCGCCGACGTCCATACGTTGCCGTCGCGCACGTAGATGGGGTCGGCGTCGACCTCCACCGCCGGGAACGTGCGGGCCAGCGTGTCGCAGGCCGACCAGTGGGTGGTGACCCGCCGGCCGTCGAGCAGGCCCGCCTGTGCCAGCAGGAAGGCGCCGCTGCACACAGAGGTGACCCGGCGGGCGCTCGCCGCCGCGGCCCGCAGCCAGACGATCAGGCGGTGGTCGGCCATGGCGTCGGCGGTGCCGATGCCGCCGGCCACCAGCAGCGTGTCGATCGAATGACGACGGGAGGCCCGCTCGGTGCCGAGCGACAGCCCCGACGAGGTGGTGATCGGCCCCCCGGAGGCGGACACGAGCGCCGTGACGTAGGCCGGTTCGGCGCCGTACCGGTTGGCCATCGCGAAGACCTCGAGCGGGCCGACGACGTCGAGCGCCTGAACGTCG
>Ga0214469_1000896_pt1 | contig 10866 bp, 12 predicted proteins | sample RVTome_10_FD_187340 | JGI IMG/M metagenome (GOLD analysis project Ga0214469, IMG submission 187340) | Soil microbial communities from uranium-contaminated site in the Upper Colorado River Basin, Wyoming, United States - RVT153D57 HiSeq ... | reverse complement strand
ACGAAGGGGCGTCAGGATACCGGCGGTTTGTTGGTTTGATTCTTTCGGAGCCGGTCGGGGTCAAAGACTCGGCGCCAAGAGCTCAGCGACGGCGATCATCTGGTCGGTTAGCGCGGATGGGGTTTTTACCTCGGCGACTCGCTGCGCGTACGAGGAGCCGCGAGGCGCCTCGTTGTTGCGATGACTACCTTTGAGTCATGGTTCAGGATTTGAAACTCTTCATTGCGGGCGAGTGGACCGAAGGTACTGGTGACGATCACTACGAGATCTCGTCCCCGGTCACCGGTGAGCACATCTACAACGTCCCGAAGGCGTCACAGGCGGACATCGACCGAGCAGTGACCGCGGCCCGGGAGGCCACCGAGGAGATGCGGCATTGGACGGCGTTCGAGAGAGCGGACTTGTGCATCCGAATCTACGACCTCTGGCAGGAACAGATCGACGAGGTGGCGCGCATCCTCACCACCGAACAGGGCAAGCCATTTGCCGAAGAAGCGGTCGACGACATCACCGAATCTGCCGACTACTTCCAGATAGCCGCCGAGGACGTGAAGAGGCTCTCAGGCGAGGTGATACCGACTACGGAGCGCACCAGGCGAATGTTCACGGTGCACCGGCCGGTAGGAGTTTGGGCCGCTATAACCCCCTGGAATTTCCCGGTGATGATCCCGATGGAGTATGTGGGGCCCGGTCTCGCCACCGGAAACTCGTTGATCGTGAAGCCACCCGAATTCACCTGCTGGGCGCTCCTCGAGATAGCCAAGGTCTTCGAGGAGGCAGGTGTGCCCAAGGGAGCCATCTCGGTGATACCAGGTGCCGGGGACATCGGCGAGGCTTTGGTCACCCACCGGGGCATCGACGCCGTCGGTTTCACCGGTTCGTCGGCAACTGGTGCACGCATCGTGTCAAAGATGGGGCTGAAGCGGTCGATCATGGAGATGTCAGGGAACGGCCCGACGGTCGTGACGGCCGATGCCGATATCCAGAAGGCGGCCGAGGCCGCCGTTTATGGCGCCTATTACAACGCCGGTCAGGTCTGTGTCGCCACGGAGAGGCTGATCGTCCTCGACGAGGTCCACGACGAGTTCGTCGAAGCCACCATGAAAGCGGCCGAGGTGGTGAGGCTCGGCGACCCCTTCGACGACCACACCAACATGGGGCCGCTCAACAACCAGGCGACGGCTCAGAAGATGGACCGGCACATGGCAGACGCCGTCGAGCGGGGCGCGGAGATCCTGGTCGGCGGCAAGAGGGCCGGCGGTTTCCCCACCGATCTCTACTACGAGTTCACGGTCATCGACAAGGTGCCGGAGGACTCGGCAGTCTCCCAGGAAGAATCGTTCGGACCGGTGCTACCCATCCTGAGTGCCCGGGACGACGAGGACGCTGTGGCGGTGGCCAACCGAACCCGCCTCGGCCTCCAGGCGGCAGTGTTCACCAACGACTTGAGCAAGGCCTTCTATTACGCCGACCGGATCAGGTCGGGGACGGTGATCGTCAACGACTCCACGGACACATGGGAAACCTTCCAGCCGTTCGGAGGAGCGGCCGGTACCGACACCGGGTGGGGTCGCCAGCGCATCGACGACTTCACAGACCTGCAGACGATCGTCTTCTCCCTACGCGACGAATAGCGAATCGATCTGCGCTGATCTAAACGCTCGGGTGGTGTGCTGTTGCTAGTCCATCGTGGCGGCGACACCTGCGAAGCCGCCGGCGAACCCTCCAAGGAGGATCCCCGGGAGGAGAGCCGTTGCAAACGAGTCGACCAGGTCGAGGTCGGTAATCAGCCAGACCGCGATTGTCAGTCCGATGAGGCACACCGGGAAGCCGATTGCGATCCCGCGTACCACTGCTTTACCCATTCGGGAGTCTTGAGTGGTGTCGCCTTCGGTGTGCTCGGCCATGGGCTCATGATGCCAGATCGATACCTCGTGTGACACCACCGCCTATCCCCACGTCCAGTTAGCGTACGGCCCGTCGATGTTCACGCCATACGAGGAGCGCCAGTCACAGATCCCGTTCGCCTCGGCGGAGTACATCTCATTCGCTTCCCGTAACTCTTTCCTCGGGTGCCCTGCCGTCACTTTCGACGATCTCGGCGACGGCGACGTCGTGATCGTGGGAGCCCCATTCGACTGGGGCACGACTTACCGGCCCGGCGCCCGCTTTGGCCCCTCCGCGATCCGGAACGCCGACTACGGGGCCATGGACGGCTACCGACCCCATCTCCCCACAGGACTCGACCCCTTCGAGGTTCTCGGCGTGGTCGATGTGGGCGACGTCTACGTCCAACCCGGCCAACTCGAGGTTTCGATCGAGCGCATCGCCGATGTGGTCGAGGGCGTCGCCCGTGAGGGCAAGGTCCCGATCATCCTCGGTGGCGACCACACGATCACATGGCCCGACGCCCTTGGGGTGGCCCGTGTGCACGGCTTCGGCGAAGTCGCCCTCATCCATTTCGATGCGCACGCCGATACCGGTTTCACCCAGAACGGCGGTCTGATCGGTCATGGGACCCCCATGCGCCGCCTCATTGAGTCCGGCGCAGTCCCTGGCCATCGCTTCGTGCAGATCGGTCTGCGCGGCTACTGGCCCGAGCCCGAGGTCATGGAATGGATGCGGGAGCACAAGATGCGCTCGTTCCTCATGAACCAGATCGTCGAACGCGGGCTCGACGACGTCGTCGATGAGGCGGTCCGCTACTCGCTCGAAGGTGGGGCGAAGGGCGTGTTCATCTCGGTCGACATCGACGTGGTCGACCCTGGGTTGGCGCCCGGGACGGGCACGCCTGAGCCGGGCGGGCTCAACTCCCGCGAGATCCTCGACACCGTTCGCCGCCTCTCCAAGGAGCTGAACGTCCTCGGAGCCGACATAGTCGAGGTCTCCCCCCCTTACGACGGCCCGGGTGAGCAGACCGCCTACCTAGCCAATCGAGTGGTCCTCGAGATCCTCAACGGCATGTCCGAGCGAAAGACCGGTAGCTGAGCTCGATTCTCGAGGCGGTAAGCCCCGTATCCGGGGCTAACTACCTGAGGTATGCGGCCCCGCTAGAACTGGATGCCGGGGAAGCGCTCTTTGACCCGGCGCCAGGCTTTGCGGACGGACGACCAGAGCCAGATCGTGAGCGCCGTGGCGGCGATCACCAGCAGGATGACCACCACGATCGTGATGATCGGGTAGCTGACCGCCAGGGTCACGAGGAGGGCGACGCCGACATCCTCGCCCAGCGACACCGCGGCGTTCGAGAATGGCTCGGGGGAGGCGTTCACCACCATCCGGGTGCTCGCCTTGGCCGAGTGGGCGTCGAGGGCGAGCAGACCAGACGTGATCGCCCCGACCGCGGTGCCAATGCTCTCTGAGTCGCCGGCGATCACGGCCCCGATCGCGGCCGCGCCGATCGGCCGGATGAAGGTGTGCAATGTGTCCCAGAAGCTGTCAAGGAAGGGCACCTTGTCGGCGAAGAACTCAACCGCGAACAGAACACCGGCCACGATCATGACGTCGCTGCGCTGCAGGACATCAGGGATATCCGCCCAACCGGATCGCCCGGCGATACCGAGCATCAGCGCCACGAGGTAGAGATTGATACCGGAGGCCCATCCCGATCCACCGATGAGGCTGATCGTCTCGATCACGAGGCTTCCCAGACGATGAGGGCGGCCCAGCCGTCGTCGGCCTCGTCCTCGAGGTAGTTCTCCAGCATGCCCCGGACCTCGAACCCGTGGCTCAACTGGAAGCTGAGGGTGGGGTCGCTCAAATGCCCTGCAACCACGTCGTCAACGTATTCGGCCGCTGACATGCTGATCTTGTGCTCGAAGTACCCGGGGAGCGATGCCCCCGCAATGATCCCCCTCCTACCGTCACGCCGCACCAGGTCCTTGCGCGCCTCGTAGAGCATGGAGCCGATCCCCTTGCCTCGATGGTCGGGGTGGACGCTGATGTCTGTCCCGTAGTACCACTGCCCTTTCGGGTCGTGATTGCCGCATTGATGCTCTCCGGTGATCCCGGCGATGGTGTGCTCGGGGTTGTCGAAGTCGAAGTCGAGATAGATGCCCGCTCCCTGTCCCACAGGCACCCCATCGATCAAGGCGACGAAATAGCCCTCGGGAAAGACCTCGGCATAGGCCTCGATGTCGTCGGAGGTCAGCAGATCCTCGGGGTTGGCCATGGGAAAGGAGAGAAGCTCGATCTTCTCGAGTGCTTCGGCCATGGCGGCCTCCAGGTTGACGATCTCGATGCTCAGAGCTGGAACGTCTCCCAAGGGTGGTCGCCGGGAATGCCCCACACCGCCCTCATCTTCCGCGTGGCCGGCTCGATGATCACCGCGCCACACGTGCCCACATCGTCGAGATCGTCGACGCGCCGCGAGATCATGGGATCAGCGAAGAATGCGTCCAGGTCGTCTGCGTACCCCTCCCCGAGCCGAAGACGCTCGTCGCTGTTCGTCACCCAGTCCTGGAGACGCTGCGCCTCCTCGGCCTTTGTCTCTGGATAGAGACAGTTGTTGGCATGGACCAGAGGCGCACCGTTGGTTCGGGTGACCCTCTTGCTGCGAGGCATGGCCTCGATCGTCGCCCCCTGACCGTCCGGCCCCATCAAGAAGTAGTTGTGCCCCCCGGCCAAGTCGGCGTCGAGGACGACTTTGACGGCGTCGTCGAGAGCTGTTTGCTCCAGGACCTTCCTCACGACGAACGGCCAGGTGACACCGGGCTTGCCTGACGAGGTCAGGTTGTTGATGCCGACGGCGATGCCGGCCTCGTTCATCCCGATCTGTCCGAGACATCCGGCGGTTGTTTGAACGAAGGCGTCGGGGCCCATGAGCGGGTCGATCTTGAGCATGATGACGAACTCGCCTGCGGAGGCGTGCATGTCCCAGGTCTGAGCGAACAGCCCAGTCTTCGGGTTGATGATGCCCGTGCAGTTGTGCTCCTCCCCGGTGACACCGATACGGCTGCGGACCACGTCGACCAGGTCGGTGAAACCTCCAACGGCGACAGCCTCCTGAGGGGTGATGCCAGAGGCCGAAGCCATGGCGAGCATCTCCCCGTAGAGACTCTCGGAGAACTGCTCGTGGCGCTCCAGGGTCTCGTCAGCGCAACTCAAGATGAGGTCCCTCGCCGCCGAGCCACCGCTCCAGTCTTCCTGGGTGGTGAGACGGATCCGCTCGTTCGTGTACTTGCGGATCATCTCCGAACATGCCGACCCGTGGCCACGGCCTAGGTCTGCTGAGTCTCCAAAGATCTCGAGGACGCGCATCTTGCCGCCGAACATGGCTCCAAGAGTACCTACTGGTTGATCGATGCCCCCGTCAGGAACACCGTGACCAGGGTCACGGCCAGGAGTATCCCGGCCTCGGCGCTGACTGTCCTCCTGGCCCGGGAGACCATCACATCATCGGCAGGGTCGACCTCCAGTGCGGGCACCACCACGAAGTGGTTGTAGGCACCCAACCCAGCCGCGACCGCCACGAGAGCGACTTTGAGGAGGAGGAGACGCCCCCAACTCGTCGTGAAGTAGTCGCCGACCGTATCCACAACGAGAAACGACATCCCGACCCCGGCCGCAGCCACCGTGACGATCGAGAGGGTCGCCACTGTCGAGAATCTGACGATGGTCGGCGCCAATGGGGCGGTCTCGAGCCCGCGACGGCGCAACAGGGTCAATACGAACAATCCCACGATGCCGCCCACCCACACTCCTGCGGCCAGCACGTGGACTACGTCGAGTGACGCGGTGATCAACGCATTGCCCCGCGAGACGGTGTGACCGTCGGTGGCGAAGGAGAGGGCTCCGACCACGATGCCGAACACACCGATGGTCAGTCGATGTGAGGGACACCACGTCTCCGATATCAGGGGCTTGAACCCCATGAACCCCGCAAACATCAGTGCCCCGGCTACGAGCCTTATCAGCGAAGACCTCGTGCTGGCTGTGAGATCTTCGATCCAGGTGCCTCCGCCGATCACAATCGTGCCCGCCACTTCGATCAACCCGCCGAAAAGAGTCAGAATCCCACAAACGGCCACCACCCTGAGAATCATCGCCCGCTCGCCGGACGAGGCCTGCCTGTGGACGAAGGAGAGAAAGGCGATCAACCCCAGGGCAACGACTATGGCGGGTAACGAGAGAACCAGGCCAATGGTCTGAAGCCGCTCCCCCAACTCGGTTCCAGCACCGGCCCCGGCAAGAAAGTCATCGAGAGGATCGGCCGACAGGATCATGGTGATTCGGCTACGAGCGGGACCGCATGCCGGCGTACAGGCCGACGCCGAGAACCACCACCGCTCCAAGGCCCAACAAGAGAGGAGCCGTCGAGCCGGCGCCATCGTCCACATCGTCTGCCGTCGATGTGGCCGTATCGACCGTTGTCGTCGTCTGTGCCGTCGCCGTGGGGGTATCGCCCTGCCGCGTGGTCATGGATTCGGCCGTCGTGCTAGTCGTGGTGGTCGAAGCAGCAGCAGTCACAATGAACGAGAAACCGCCGGCGAGCACGTGGCCGTCTTCGGCAGTCACCTCGTATCGCACACCAACCTCTCCCCCGACCAGGGGCTCGGAGAGAGTGAGGGTGAATGTCGCGTCGTCGCTGCTCTCGACAGTCGGGCTGACGACGTTGCCTTCAGGGTCGAGCACCTCGAAGCCGTTTCCGACGATCGTGACAGGGAGCGTGAACACCACTGTGATCTCCGAGACAGGAACGTCCACCGACTCTTGATCGGCCGGTGTCGACGACTCGAATTCGGTGTGGGCCCAGACCGGGACAGTCTGCATCAGAAAGAAGAGTGCCCCGGCCAGCAGCAATGCCGACCTCCTCATCGGCGAGACGTTACTGCTGGGTCCACCCTTCAGTACGGAACCGTTGTCACGATCGGTTCCGTCCAACTCCCAACAGCTCTCGAGGGGGAGCATCAGACGAGGAGTGAATCATGAGAAGAACCATTGTCTCGACCGTGATCCTGGCCCTGGCCTTCACCGCGTGTGCCGGAGGCAGCGCCACGGTGTCCGGAGAGGAGCAGGCTTCTTTGGCGGGCGGTGCAGCCGGCGAAGCCACCGATGCCACCGCGGCCGCGAGCTCCGAGGACGACGGGGCCCTTGTCGACGTCAGCCTGGAGACAAGTGACCGTCAGGTGATACGACGGGCCAGCCTCCAACTGCATGCCGACGACACCCGCGCCGCGTTCGAGGAGATCGTGAACCTTGTTCAGTCGGTCGGCGGCTTCGTGGCCAATGCGAATGTGTATCCAACGACCAGCGATGACGCCGAGCCCGAAGTGGCAGTGACACTGCGGGTCCCCGCCGACCAGCTCGACCGCACTCTGACTGCCATCAAAGACACCGCCGACGAGGTTGTCTCCGAGACCCAGGGCGCCCAGGATGTTACGGAGGAGTTCGTCGACCTGGAGGCCCGTCTCACCAATCTGGAGGCGTTCGAGACCGAGCTACGAGCCCTGCTCGAGGAAACGCGTATGAGAGATGACGCCGACACCGAAGAGATCATCCGGGTCTTCAACGAGCTTTCGACGGTGCGGGGCCAGATCGAACAACTCCAGGGTCAGCTGAATCATCTCGGCGACCTGGCCGCAATGGCCTCAGTCGAGGTGGGGATCACACAGACTCCCACGGCCGCACCCCTGGTGGACGAGCCTTGGGCGCCGGGCGAGACCGTGCGTGTCGCAATGGGCAACTTGGTCGAAGGTCTGCAGGGTGCCGCCGACTGGCTGATCGGCTTCACCATCTACGCGCTCCCCATGCTGATCATCACGCTGGGGCCACTGACATTGATCGGCCTGTTCGTGTACCGACGTTTCTTCCGCAAGCCCAATCAGCCGGCGCCGGTCGGGCCCTAGAGGCGAACCCAGGGTTCCAGACCGCGTATGCCTGTCTGGAACCCTGGGCTCGCGAATTGGTCCCGGCTAGCTCTTTGCCTCGGCGAGGTAGTCGGTGAAGTTGATCTCGTAATCGCCGGTATCTTCGATGATCTCGAGATCCTCTGCCGTGAACGTGTCGGCGTAGAAGTCGACGACCTCCTGCTCGATCAGCCCGGCGTCGATCGACGCCTTGTTCGGGCTCCCGTAGTAGTTCCAGTTGGTCAGTGTCGCGCCGTTGTCGGCGTCCAACAGGTAGTTCATGAACGTGAACGCCGTGCAGGGGCTCTCGGCCGAGGTCGGAACCGCCATGTTGTCGATCCAGAACGTGGCGCCTTCCTCGGGGAGGACGTACTGGAAATCGTCGGGGTTCTCCGCCTCACCGATCGCCACGATCATGTTCCCTGAGTAACCGTGTGACACCGCCACTTCTTGGTTCACCAGGGCCTCGTCGTACTGGTCGCTGTCGAAGGTGGCGATGCCATCTTTGGCTGCTGCGATGAGGTCTCGCGCCTCGGCCAGGTGCTCCAGATCGGTGTCGTTGAGCGAGTGACCGAGATACTTCAGCGCCGCGCCCATCGTCTCCCTCGGGTCGTTGAGAACGGAGACGCCGCCCGGGAAGGTCGTGGTCAACTCGGGGTCGAACAGCAACGCCCAGCTCGGTGTGTAGTCCTCACCGACGACAGCGACGTTGACACCGAGTCCAGTGGTCCCGAACTGATAGGCGGCCGAATACTCCGGCCCCGGGTCGTAGGGCAGCTCGTTGAACTTGGGGTCGAGGTTGGCCAGGTTGGGCACGGCCTCGTCACTGATCTCGTGCAGCAGCCCTTCCTCGATCATGATCCCGACCATGTAGTCGGAGGGGACAATGAGGTCGTAGACGGCACCGGACTGCAGCTGCGCCAGCATGGCCTCGTTGGACTCGTAGAAGTCCTCCACAACGTCCACCTCGTACTCCTCTTCGAAGGCGCTGATCAGCTCCGGATCGATGTACTCGGACCAGTTGTAGAAGTTCAGGTCACCGTCGACCTGATCGAGCTCACATGACGAAGCATCGGCTCCCGAACCGCCTCCATCCCCACATGCGGTGATGACCAGCGATAGGGCAGCAAGCACGACGACCATTTTCTGCGCTCTATTCATGATTTCCATTTCCTCCCAAAGCGACAATGGGTGCCGGATAACCGGCGCGGGGCACATTAGGGCAAAACGCTCGTCACGTTGCCCGCTCGTAGACAACCGAAGGCTCGGTGAGGACCTTCTGCCTCCCGGCTGCCGACCTCTGCAAGCCCAGCGACACGCCGACGAGGACCATAGAAGCCAGCAACATCACGACACTCACCGCGTTGATCAGCGGTGTGACGCCTCTGCGAACGAGACCGAAAACGTAAACCGGCAGAGTGGTCGAACCGGCGCCTGATACGAATTGGGTTACCACGACGTCGTCTAGTGAGAGTGTCAGAGCGAGCAGGGCGCCTCCGGCGACACCGGGCGCGATCAGAGGCAATGTCACCTTGCGAAACGTTTGCCAGCGGGTGGCGTAGAGGTCCGCCGCCGCCTCCTCGAGAGCCTCGTCGAACTGGGCGATACGTGCTCGGACCACCACAGCCACGAACGAGATGTTGAAGGCGATATGGGCGAGGATGATGGTGTGCAATCCGGTCGTCAGCCGGATACCGGTCAGAGAGTCCAGGATTCCGAAGGCCTGGAAGAAGAAGATCAACAGCATCACCGCCATCGTCACGTCGGGGATGATGATGGGCAGATACGCCAGGCCGTCGAGTGTTCCCCGGCCCCGGTAGCGATAGCGCTCGAGCGAGATCGCCAGGGCGGTCCCCAGAACGGTGGACACAGCCGTCGCCACCAGCGCCACCACGAGTGAGTTACGCAAAGCCCCCATCACCTCGTCGTTGCGAAACATCTCGCCATACCAACGCAGCGAAGGCTCGGTCCAGATCGAGACGTTGTTGTTGTCGTTGAACGAGAAGATGACGAGCAGCACGATCGGCGCGTACAGGAAAACATAGACGACGATTGCGTTGGCGGCGAGAAGCCTCTCGACGATGCCCTGTGGCCCGGTGCGCTCCTTCACAGCGTCCTCGCTCCGGCCCGGAAGTAGAGCATGGCGGCGATCAGCATCACGAACATCACTGCGAACGACAACGCCGAACCGAACGGCCAGTTGCGGGCCGCAAGGAACTGACTGACTATGTAATCGCCCATCAAGACGGTGCGGGCCCCTCCCAATATCGCCGGCGTCACGTAAGCACCGAGGCTAGGGATGAAGACCAGGATCGAACCCGCCACGATGCCAGGCATCGACAGCGGCAGCGTCACCTTGCGAAATGCAGTCCAGCCATCGGCGTACAGGTCGCGGGCGGCCTCGACCAGGCTCCAATCGAGTCGCTCGATGGCGGCGTACAGCGGCAGCACCATGAAAGGCAGGTACCCGTAGACGAGCCCGATCAGCACAGCGGGAGGAGTGAAGAGCACCCGGATCGACTCGCCACCCAACGCTTGGCTGATCTGGGAGATCACGCCATCGCTTCCGAGCAGCACCCGCCAGGCATAGGTCCTCACCAGGAAGTTCGACCAGAAGGGGATCATCACCAGTATCAACAGGACGTTGCGGAGACCGGGGCCCCGTGTGGCGATGTAGTAGGCGAAGGGATAGCTGGCCAGGAGACAAACCGCCGTGGTTGTGAGCGCAAGGACGAAGGACCGCACGAAGATCTCCACCACGAGAGGGTCGAGCAAGCGGCGGTAGGAGTCGAGGTTCCAGTCTTCGAGCACCGTGAGCCCGGTCGAAGACCTGGAGGCGAAGGAGTAGACGAACACCAGCACCAGCGGTATCGCGAAGAAGAGCACGAGATAGGCGGAGGCGGGGGACCCGATGAGAAAGCCCCTGCGTGACTCGGCGCGTTCCGCCCCCTTCTCCAGCTCTGGGGTAACTGGGGCCCCCGTCATCAGTCCGTGACCAGGTTGGCGGCGTCAGGCGTCC